>Ga0207707_10000008_pt1 | contig 330313 bp, 280 predicted proteins | sample KBSC83BmetaG_FD_184336 | JGI IMG/M metagenome (GOLD analysis project Ga0207707, IMG submission 184336) | Corn rhizosphere microbial communities from Kellogg Biological Station, Michigan, USA - KBS C8-3B metaG (SPAdes) (version 2) | ecosystem: Host-associated > Plants > Roots > Rhizosphere ... | reverse complement strand
GCTGAAGCAGGTGGTATCACCTCATAAGGTTCAGGGCGCACTCTAGCGCAAATTTGAATCTCCACGCTGCTAAAGCAAGTGGTATCTGACTTTTTGTGCAAAGCCGGTGTCCTTACTATTTAGCCGTGTGTTGGTTAACGACTGCACACAAAAAGTAGGATTCGGTGTCAATCTCAACTGCCACGGGTGTGCCGTCCGGAAGTTTTGCATCAACTAAAGCATCTACAGCCGCTTCCGATGTTGCGGGCAGGTGGGTTGCATAAGCCGCGCCGACCGCATCGTCATTTGCCGGGTCTCCTCCGGTGATAAATGAATAAGCGGGTGCGACCGCAAAAACATGCCACAAGGTTCGGAATTCGCCGTGTCCCGGATTTGAGGGAATCGAGTCAAGAACGTGATCATGAAAGTCGTCGAATCCAATACCATCTCCGCCGTGGTCGCATGGGTTGCATTGTGGCGGATCAACGCCTAGCGCTTGCCAGTCAATCGGGTAGACTACAAGGTAAAGATCGGCCTGGGCCTGTAGCGGTGCGTTCTGGGAAACTTCGATTGCATTGATCGTAACGGTTTTGTCGTTGAAATAGGCTGCTTCGTACTCTGGCTGACCTCCGGATACGCTGTTGCCCAGCATCAGGCTGAACGTTACCAGGAGCAGTGAAACTATTGTAAGCGTCCTCTTTTTTCTTCTCATTGGAATGTCTCCTTCGCGCCGGGGCAAACCGGCGGCCGGTAGTGATTGAATTTTTCCCTTAACCTTTTGGTAATTCGCGGAGCGACTTCAGATCGGAGGGCTTTGGCCGCACCAAAGGGGCTGGCTGTTGTGTCTTTTTTCAATGACGGCCTTGCGATAAGATCGAACCTTCGGGATCGCCTGCCCTCAACAAGGTGTGAGACCATAACTCGGACGGTGCAGTGCGGTCTTTTACGACCCCTTGAATCTTCTTTAGCGTTTTTTAGCAGACTTGAATGGAACCGGTAAGGAGAGAAAATGAACTGAGTTACCAGTTCGACGCGTTCGAGCTGGACCCTGTGCGGCGAGTGCTTCTGAAAGGCGGCAAGTCGATCGCGCTCAAGCCGAAGATCTTCGAGACGCTGCTCGTCCTCGTCAGAAACAACGGCAGGGTGATGGACAAGGATGAGCTAATGCAGCAGGTCTGGCCCGATACCGTGGTTGAAGAGGTGAACCTAGCTCACAATGTTTCGATCCTCAGAAAGACTCTCGGTCTGCAATCGGACGAAACGCGATTCATCATTACCGTGCCTGGGAAAGGGTATGGCTTTGTCGCCGAAGTAACTCAGAGTCAACGAAGCGCGCCACGCGCCGCCTCGCTGTCCGGATACAAGTCAACACGCGCGCGAGTGGTTGATGAAGAAGAGACATCTGAGCTCTTCGGATCTGAAGTGCCATTCCAGGAAAACGGTGGGACGAGAAAAACAGCGCGCATTTTGATGAGCAGACCTTTCACTCTCGCGGCCGGGTTGGTTACGTTAGCGATCGCAATCGGGTTGGTGCTGATTGTCTATCGCTCGCTCAAACACGATGCACAACCATTGAGGGAGATCAAATCAATCGCGGTGCTTCCGTTTAAGCCGCTGCTTGCAGAGAGCCGAGATGAGGCGCTCGAGTTGGGAATGGCAGATACCCTAATCAACAAGTTAAGCAAAATCGGGGCGGTAACCGTACGTCCGCTGAGTGCAGTGCGCAAGTACACGAGCCTGGAGCAGGATGCGGCGGCTGCCGGGCGTGAGCAGCGAGTTGACGCTGTGCTCGACGGAAACATCCAGAGGTCCGGTCAAAAGATAAGGGTGACGGTGAGGTTGGTGCGGGTGATGGATGGGCGGGAGATTTGGACAGAACATTTTGATGAGCAGTTCACGGACATATTTTCCGTGCAGGATTCTGTATCTAACAAAGTCTCGGGAATGCTGGCAGTGGCGCTGACCGGTGAAGAGAAAGAGCTGTTGACAAAACGACAGACCGCCAACGTTGAGGCTTACCAGTTTTACATGATGGGGCGTTACCATTTGAACAGGTTAACTGATGAAGGTCTTCGGAAAGGGCTGGACTACTTCCAGCGTGCCATTGAGAAGGACCCGAATTATGCGCTGGCTTACGTGGGGCTGGCAGACGCCTACATCTCCCTGGCCGACTTAGACACGCTGCCGCCGAATGAAACCTTTCCGAAAGCGAAGAAAGCTGCCTCGCAAGCGCTGAGGTTGGACGAAAACCTTGCCGAAGCCCACGTCTCGTTGGCAACCACCAAGTTCCTTTACGACTGGGACTGGACGGGAGCCGAGGACGAGTACAAGCGCGCCCTCGAGATCAATCCGGGCTATTCAGACGCCCACCAAATGTATGGCTATTACTTGACTGGCAGAGGTCGGTTTGATGAAGCCCTGAGACAAATGCAGCGCGCGTTGGAGCTGGACCCAGTCTCACTCACAAAGATTACCGGCGTTGGTGAGGTGCTCCACATGGCGCGAAGAGACGACGAAGCGATTGTGGCATTGCGGAAGGTGCTTGAAATGGATCCTAACTTCGGGTTCGGCCACTGGGCTCTCGGACGGTCTTACGAAGAGCAGGGCATGTATGAGCAGGCGATCGCGTCCTTTCAGAAAGCAATACCGTTGTCGGGTGATAGCCCGGACGAGTCGGCCGAGCTCGGGCGCGCGTACGCCCGGTCAGGCAGGGAAACCGAAGCCCTGAAGATCGCAGCCGATTTGAAAGAGCAATCGAAGCGAAGATACATCTCTCCGTGCGTAATCGCCTCGGTTTATGCGGCGCTGGGCGATAAAGATCAGGCTTTCGTCTGGTTAGGCAAGGGTTACGAAGCACACGACTTTATTCTCGTCCTGCTTAAGGTGGAACCCATGTTTGATAACCTGCGGTCTGATGGCAGATTCACAGTTTTGCTGAAACGCGTTGGCTTGGACCAGTGAACTCTGTAGATCACCAGAAGCATTCACGCGCCAGAAGTCCGACTGGCTCTTTCGCGAACGAGACGCATCGTGATTCGACGGACCAAAAGAGCGCGACCGTATGGACAGAGTCAGGATCAATTGAAGCGTAGATGTTGGCCGACTATCAAGATAATAATTGCCCTCAAAGGTCCAGAGCAGATCGCCAAGGTTGCGGAAAATGAAAGCCATGGGCAAGCGTGACGATCACGTTCGCGCGCGCAATTCAGTCCCGTTTGCGACATCCCACAGCTTGATCGTATGGTCTGAGCTCCCGCTGACCAACTTTTTCCCGTCAGGACTGAACGCCACTGAGTAGACCCAATGAGAATGCCCGGTGAGCGTGCGCAGTTCTCGACCGCTGGCCACAGCCCATAGCTTGATCGTATGGTCCAAACTACCGCTAGCTAGCGTACTCCCATCAGGACTAAACGCCACTGAGATGACCCCCTCTGAATGGCCCTTGAGCGCGCGAATTTCCCTGCTACTGGACACATCCCATATCTTGATCGTCTGGTCCAAACTGCCGCTGGCTAGCATCCTTCCATCAGGACTGAACGCCACCGAGGAAACCGGCGAAGAATGCCCCTTGAACTCCTGCGATTGCCGACCGCTGGCCACATCCCATAACTTGATCATCTCGTCCTGACTTCCGCTAGCCAGGGTCTTCCCATCCGGACTGAACGCCACTGAGTTGACCCAGTTAGAATGGCCCGAGAGCGTACGCAATTCGCTCCCGCTAGCCACGTCCCATAACTTAATCGTCTTGTCATAACTCCCGCTGGCCAGCGTCTTCCCATCCGGACTGAACGCTACTGAGTAGACGAAACCCGAATGGCCCTTGAACTCGCGCAATTCTCTGCCAGTGGCCACATCCCAAAGCTTGATCGTTTTGTCCGCACTCCCGCTGGCGAGCAGCTTCCTGTCTGGACTGAACACCACTGAGTAGACCATACCGGAATGTCCACTAAGCGCGCGCAATTCGCTCTGGCTGGCCACGTCCCACAGCTTGATCGTCTTGTCCCCACTCCCGCTGCCCAGCAGCTTCCCATCCGGGCTGAACGCCACTGAGGTGACGTCTGAAGAATGACCAATCTGAATAACCAGACCAGGCATCTGGGCTAAACAGCTGATCGAAACCAGCATTAGCGCTGTTGCACGCAACCAGGGACGGGCTCTGAATATCATCGCAAGATTCCTCAAGACATTTGGCACAGCTTTCTGCTTTGCCACATGGTCATAAGCGAACGAAGCACCGAAGGATTCGTTTGATGTCTTTAGAGTCAACAACCCGATCAAAGGGCCCCATCGCCAGTCGCTGTTAGATTTTCTCCATTTGGATGTGCGTCATGCATAAAAACTTTTGTGCCCAAGACAAGCCTTCCGTTGATGGCTTCTGGGCCAATGGAAGCGCCTGTATCTATAGCGATAACCACGTCTACGCGGCTCTCCTTGGAAGAGAACGGAAGGCTAGCGCGATTGTTGCTGTAAGTGCTTGATAGAATTGGTGGAGCCGAGGGGGATCGAACCCCTGACCTCATGACTGCCAGTCATGCGCTCTCCCAGCTGAGCTACGGCCCCTTATGCGGGAAGTAATTGAGTCAATCGATGGCTGTTGGAGAGTAGACTAGCGTTCGTGACTCAGTCAAGCAGCCAATTTATCTCGTAGCGCCATTTGTCTAATACGTCACGCCAAATTCAAATCAACACCCTACTAAGACACTACCACCTGATTCTTATCGCGCTGTTGTCACAACGTAACCCCGTCTTGAGCGGACACGCAATCCCACGCGTCGCGGTATCACATCCAGCTTCCGGTACTCTCCCGGTTTTGCTTCGGCGAGCGGTCGCTGTGGTTTGTATGTCACCCGTGAGGAAGATCACTGTGAAGGTTCCAAGTAAGCTCAACCGACTGAGACGCGAAATGGTTAGCATTTGATGATCCCTCCTACATAGTAAGCATTGAGAGGGGAGTCTCTTTTACAGTATTTTCAGTGCGCGAAGCAGGCGTTTCTCAACAATTCAGCCGCGTCATATAACGCACGCCGGTCAGCGTAGTCTGCTGCCGTCTTTTCTTCTTCGCTTCGGACAGACGGATCAGCTCCATGACTCATCAGTAATTCGACCGCTTCAACGGCTAATGCTTCATCGTCCGGCAACCACATCAGCGGAGTGCTTCCTTCATCAAGAGACTTCGCGAGATCAGGCTTCTCACTTAACAGCTGGCGCAATCGTTTGAGGTTTCCACACCACGTGAGACGAAAAACATCACTGCTAACATCGCTCAGTAATTGAGTCATGCGTGGAAGGTTTCCATAGAGTGCAAAGTCCAGCGGTGTGTTGTTCCAGTTTGATTCAACCGCTTCGAGATCAGCGCCCCGATCGATAAGAAGTTTTACCACTTCAATGGAGTCGTGTGATGCGGCAATGTGCAACGGTCGCTGTTTGTTTTCGTCTTCAATCTCAAGCGATACACCCAGGTCCAGAAGTAATTCGACAACATCAGCGCGATCTCGTATTGCCGCACGAAATATTGGCATCGTGGAGTTAAGGTACTCCGGGTGAAGGTTGACCAGTTGGCGTGCGTGTTCACGATCAAGACGAAAACAAACCTCTGCAAACTGTTCGATCCCTTCGCGCACAAGCGGCGGCGAAGGTTTAGCGCCATAACGAATCAGCAGGTCCGCCATCTCAGTATGACCAAGGCGCAGCGCTTCTTCATTTAGCGGGGCTTTTGATACTCGCGGGTGGGTTGAGGGTGGCGCGTTAGGGCTGGCGCCATGCTGCAATAACCATTTAGCAAGCGGAAGATTGTTGTGACGCACCGCGTTACCAAGGAAGTAACGCGCACCGCAGCCATAGCCACCATTACTCAACATCGACCAGTTTGGATCGTCCCAGTCTGATTGGCGTCCTGCTTTGACGGAGTATTCGTAAACCAACTTGAGGATCCAAAGAATGTCGTTATGGAAGTGTGTGTTATAGAACAACTGCATGTCATAAGGATTAGCGCCGCGTTCGAGTAGCAGGCGCGCCAACTCCTCGCGGTGCGGATGAGGTGGCGCATCGTCCTCGCCTTCCCCTGCCACACCGCAAAGTGCTGTGTAGCGATTGGGGTGATCGCCACACTCAAAAAAATCATTCGCATCTGCGCCGTGGTCTAACAGTAGACGCGCGATCGCTACAGCATTTTCACTGGCGAGTGATGGCAACCGGCCATAACAAAGATGAAGAAGAGGCGTCCAAAGTTTTTCTCGCTCTTTGAGATGTCGTCTTCTTTGAGGACCGCCAGGTTCTGTTGCGGCTCCCGGTTGTGTTGCGAGAATCCGCTCGACTTCCTCTATATCGCCACAAACAACTGCGGTATGGATATTCTCGCGAGCGATTTCCGGGTAATGCTTCAGAACACGATGTGCGGTGTGCGAACGTCGCAGGTGAGCTGCCGGACCGTTCGCGAGGATCGGATCCGCACAAGCTGTCTCCAAGAAGAGATTCACCAGTTCAGCATGACTTTGTTTTGCAACTGCCTCCATGCGCCCTGCTCCGTTTCAACCGAGACTCCGTACGTACAATTAGGTCCGATTTATCAGGCGCTGCAGAATTGAACAAGTAAGGAAGGGTGCCATCACTTCGTCATCTTCTTCGCTGCCACCAACGCCACCGCCGCTCCGCAGACCAACATCAATGCTCCCCCAACAACTCGTTTGTAGTTTGGCAACTCTCGGATTCCTCTGTCACTGACCACGAAGGATGTGCGTGGTTCAACGTACAGTGCGCGGTAGGTGGTAACTCCGCCGGCAGTGGCGACGAGGATGCCGACTATTAAAAGAAAGACTTTCAAGTACTACTCCTAAGTGCGAGCTAATTAAGTTTTATGCCCGAACCTTCTCCGGGATCTCGCCTGAAGTGTCCCCACAGAATGAAAACCAAACCAAGTATTCCGCCAACGATCACGAGGTAGAGACCGTACTTGCTCAGAAAGGGAGAGTCGAGAAACTTCAGCAATCCTAGAAACAAAAACATCACCAGAACAAGCAATGGCCGCCGCAACAAGTTTGGGCGGAGGATGAGACGAAGGAGTAACGGCTGTTCTGTTGGAACTTTGGCGAGCTCTTCGTAAGATTCAAACTTGGGGATCGCACTGGTAACGGTAGTTTGGGGACGCGGTTTGCTACCGACAACACGCTTTGCCCCACACTGCCAGCAGTGACCGAACTTCTCTTCCATTTCGTTTCGGCAGTTGGAACAAAACCACATGAGAAAATTTCAGATTTAAGATTTGAGATTGAAGATTGTGCTTTGGTTCGTGTTGGTTCGTGCGATTTCGTGGATCGCTAATTACGCCACTTCAGAAAAACAATCCACGAAAACACACGAACTAAGACGAACCAATGCACTAAGCACAAAGTTCAAGTTGTTATTTCCCTTTGAACGAAGGCTTTCGCTTCTCCAGAAACGCACTAACACCTTCATCCTTGTCTTCAGTTGAGAAGCAAAGTGCGAACAGATCAACTTCGCGACGCAGTCCCTCGTCAAGATTTGATCGGGACGCCAGTTTCACCGCCTCCTTGGCGAGTTGCAAAGCGATCGGACTTTTGTCCGCGATTCGATTTGCAATCTCCAAAGTCTTCTCCCGCAATTGCTCGGATGGAAATACGTGATTGACCAGGCCGATATTGAACGCAGTCTTTGCGTCGATGATCTCGCCGGTCAGAATCATTTCCATCGCTTTCCCTTCACCCACCAGACGCGTCAGACGCTGGGTGCCACCACCGCCTGGAATAATGCCGAGGTTGATTTCAGGTTGGCCAAAAGAAGCGGTCTCGCTTGCCACCCGAATGTCGCACGCCAAAGCGAGTTCACAACCACCACCGAGACAGTAACCGTTGATCATCGCAATAACCGGCTTTGGAAAACTATCGAGCGCGTTGAAGAGCGAACGTTGCATCATTACGTCGCGTTGAGTAATCGATGTACGCCCGGCGAATTCACCGATGTCTGCTCCGGCGATAAAAGCTTTATCACCCGCGCCGGTGAAGATCACAACACCCACTGAATCATCAATTCGAAGTTCTTCGAGAAGCGCAGCGCCTTCCTCACGAGTCTTGATGTTTAGGGCGTTACGTTTGTCAGGTCGATTGATGGTGATGACCGCGACACGACCTTGCTTGTCGAGTAGAAGAGTTTCGAGGTTCATTGTTCTTTGAACTTGCGACTGGACTTATTTGTGGAAACGGTTGGATCCTACGGTCAGCCTCATAAATCGTCAAATCTTCACTGGTGAGTAGTTAATAGGTCATATAGGTCCTCTTGGCTAATGACCACTGACCACCAGAGTTATTCAGCCGGAGTTTCAGGTTCGCCGCTTGCGGGTTGTTCATCCGCGACCCATGAAACGAAGAGTCGCAGCCAGCTTTCAGTTGGTTCAGCGATTTGCACACCAACGCGGGCGGTTCCGTAGATGGCAGGTGCGGTGCGAACAACGATCGCGGTTACTTCAATGGGTGCGCCGTCAGGCCGATGCGCACGGAGGTAAAGACGATCACCGCGATTCACTTTTTGATTGAGGTGGAATAGAGCACCGGAGGTCGAGATGTCGTCTGTTTCGGTTGGTTCACTCCACGCAGAGCCATCTTCAGTGCGACCCGAGATCACAATTGGCAATCGCAGCGCCATGCGTAGCGCAAACCGTCGTTCTTCATTGTTCCAGGGTGTGCTCATGTTAGTTAACACACAAATCCAAAATCTTCAGGATGACTGCGCGCGTCGTACATCATGCTGGTCGGCAGTCCAGTCATAGAATCCGCTTCCCGTCTTCTTCCCCAGTTTGCCTTCACTTACCAACCGGCGCAAAACCTCCGGTGGCCGAAACGTTTCACTTCCCAGTTCTCGGTGTAAATACTCAGCAATGTTCAGCCGCACATCAAGTCCAACAAGGTCGGTCAGCTTTAATGGGCCCATGGGATGGTTATAGCCAAGCTCCATGGCCGTGTCGATGTCTTTCGCGCTTGCCACTCCCTGCTCCAGCATCCGCATCGCTTCAAGTCCGAGTGCAACGCCCAATCGACTTGAAGCAAAACCCGGCACATCATTAACAACTATTGGTTCCTTGCGCATGCGGCGTCCGACTTCGCTTACCGTCTCGACAATCTCCTGGCCCGTCTCTTTTCCAACGACCACTTCGACCAGCTTCATGATGTGGACCGGGTTGAAAAAGTGCATTCCGATGACTTTATCAGGACGCGCAGAAGCCCGTGCTATCTCAGTGATTGATAACGACGACGTATTGCTCGCAAAGATGAATGGCTGGCCAGGTGCGACCTCGAGCTTACTAAGTATTTCCTGCTTCAGATTCAAGTTCTCAGGTGCTGCTTCAATCACCAGATCGACTTCAGCGCAGTGTTCCAGAGTTGTAGTTTCATGAATCTGTTGCAGAGTGCGTTCGGAATCAAGTTCGGTTAACTTGCCGAGTTGAATTCCCTTGGCAAGATTTTTTTCAATAGTGCGAATCCCTCGGGCGAGCGAATCGCGATCGACATCGTAGAGTACAACTCGAAATCCGGATGCGGCGGCGACCTGGGCAATACCATGACCCATCGTTCCGGCGCCAATCACGGCGATCGCTTCAATCGTTTGGGAACCGCTGCCTCGGGTACTCATCTCTCAAAGAACCGTGACTCTTCGAATGCGCGCCAAGCCTCGGTTCGACTACCGTAAGTAAGCGTAGTTATACTATACGCTCAACCGAAAGGCTATACTCTCTTGCTCGCAACACCAACATTCCGGATCAAAATACCCTGACTCGCGCGAAGGAGAATAAACGTTTCAATGGACGAAACTCTTAAGAAAGATGTCGTTATCATCGGATCGGGTCCGGCCGGTTTGACCGCGGCCATTTACTCAGCGCGTGCAAATCTAAAGCCGCTTTTGATCGACGCTCCGGCAGATCATGTAAAGCAAACCACGCCCGGCGGACAGTTGATGATCACTACTGATGTTGAGAACTATCCCGGCTTCGCTAAAGGTATTCAAGGCCCTGAGTTGATGGAAGAATTTCGAAAGCAGGCAGAGCGATTTGGAACGGAATTCATGGAAACCTGGATCACGGAAGTCGATCTAAGCGAACGTCCCTTTGTCCTTTACACAAACGGGCCAACGATCGTTACCCAAACATTGATCATAGCTTCCGGAGCTTCAGCGAAATGGTTAGGAATTCCGGGCGAAGCAAAGGTACCTGACGGTCTTGGCGGCAACGGAGTGTCTGCCTGCGCAACGTGTGACGGTCCTCTGCCGGCTTTCAGAAATAAGACGCTCGTGGTTGTTGGTGGTGGTGATACGGCGATGGAAGAAGCGACATTTCTAACCCGCTATGCTGCCAAAGTGTATGTCGTCCATCGCCGCGACAAACTTCGGGCCTCGAAAATCATGCAGGAAAAGGCATTTCGAAATGAAAAGATCAGTTTCATTTGGAATACCGCTGTCGACGAGATTCTTGGCACTCCGGACGAGGGCGTGACGGGAGTGTGTCTTCGAGATTTGGGAACAGGAGGAGAACGTGTCTTTCCGTGCGCCGGAGTATTCATCGCGATTGGACACAAACCAAACACAGAACTGTTCAAGGGCCAGCTGGAGATGGACGCTGTGGGGTACCTCAAAACGTCAGGACACTCGACAGCGACGAATGTCCCCGGAGTGTTTGCGGCTGGTGACGTGCAGGATTCAGTTTACCGACAGGCGGTCACCGCGGCAGGCACGGGGTGTATGTCGGCGATTGATGCCGAACGTTTTTTAGATCACATGCCAGTCGAGATGCCTAGTGGCGAGGAAGTCACAATGGACGGTGAACACATCACTGCAGATCACAAAGCGATCATCACCGCAGATGGGCACATGGTTCCAAATCAGGAATGAATAGGTCCAATAAGTCTTATAGGTCCTATTTCCAAGATCACAACAACACTATCGAATCGTCTTCCTGGTGACGCGAAGGTCTTGGCGGTGGCGGTTCGAGCTCCCCGCGATGGCGATTCTTCGGACATGGCAAACAGTAACTTCCCAAACGTTCCAGTCGATCGTCGCACTCGTTACACTCCAAAGACAGACCAAGTTGTCTGAGTGACTCCAATAACGGCAAAAGCAGGCGACCCTTTTCTGTTAGCGAATACTGGATATGCCGCGAATTCCCTCCGTAAACAGAGCGATCGATCAGCCCATCCTTCTCCATGTCTCGAACGCGGCCGAGCAGAGTTCGACTGCTTATCGGATATAAGTCGCTAAGCAACTCCATCGTTCGTTTCGGACCCGCGACCAATTCGCGAACGACGAGCATCGTCCATTTGTCACCGAGCATCTGGAGTGCTGCGGTAATTGGACAGCCATCGAGATCGCGTCTGATCATTTCCCTTTGGACTTTATGCTTACGGTCTTAGATTAATGTTATAGGTTTTTATTTTCGAGTTGAGTGTAGTCGCGTTCATCCCGAGCAGGCGTGCTGCTCGTGATTGATGTCCGCCTGTCTGTTCGAGTGCTCGTCTGATTAGGTCGATCTCAAAACGACGCACTTCCTCATAGAAGTTGATACCTCTACCGATCTCACCAACGGCTCCAGAGCTTGCGCCATCGTGCGAAGTGGTTCCAGCAGATTTCGGATCGCTAATCTCGGGACGCAAGCACTCCTTCGTAATTTCATTTCCGGGAGCAATCACAACAGCACGCTCAATCGTGTTTTCCAATTCGCGAACATTGCCCGGCCACGAGTAGGCTTCAAGCAACGCGAGCACTTCCGGACCAACTTGCTCGGACACCTCTCGAGCGTTTTCATCATTGTATTTCTGAATGAAGTGCTGTGACAGTGGCAGAATATCTTCACGCCGATCTCGTAAGGGCGGCAGTTCAATCGGAACAACCGCGAGACGGTAGTACAGATCTTCCCTGAACGAGCCCTGCCGCACAGCTTCTTTCAAATCAATGTTGGTAGCGGCAACGATTCGAACATCCACGCGCCGTGGAGTAGTGTCGCCTAACGGTGTGAACTCACGCTCCTGGATTACGCGGAGCAAGCGTACCTGGGTTTCCGGAGGTATGTCACCAATCTCGTCGAGGAAGATCGACCCGCCATCTGCTACTTCGAACAATCCTTTTTTCGCAGCAATAGCACCGGTGAATGCGCCGCGCGTATGACCAAACAATTCTGATTCGAGGAGTTCAGAAGGAATATTGGAGCTATTGACTGTAACGAAAGGACGACCTGCACGCGTGCTGGCTTCGTGAATGGCTTTAGCGATTAGTTCTTTTCCGGTTCCACTCTCACCCGTAATCAAGACGGTTGACCGAGCAGGTGCGACTTGTTCCACCAACCGAAACACTTCCTGCATCAGATCTGAGCGGCCGATGATCTCTCCACGATCGACTGCCTTGCTCATGGCGCGTCGCAACGTGCGCCGTTCTTCTTCTTTGCGACGCCGCTTGATTCCGGCGCCGATAGTGGCGGTGATTTGTTCGTTCTGGAAAGGTTTACGAATGCAACCGAATGCGCCGCGTTCCCAGGCAGCTATGGCCGTATCAAAAGTCGCGTAGGCTGTGATCATCACGATCACCGCTTCCGGATCCATTTTCAAAAACTCTTCAAGCGCACGCAGTCCGCCGATTCCCGGCATTGAAACGTCCAACAGCACTACATCGAAGGCACGGCGGCCGTATGCTTCCAGACCTTCCTCGCCAGTCTTTGCGAGATCGACACGATAACCTTCCGACGTGAGAAGTGTTTCTAACACTTCCCGCATGATCTCTTCGTCGTCAACAACCAGTACCGAGCCTTTTTTTGCGTTTCGTCTTTCGGTCTTCATCTAATAAGAGCTGTGGGCGTGAACGTCAAAACACGTTAGTTTAGGCGACTTCATCTTCTAAAACAAAAGGCCTGGCGAAAAACCAGACCCCGAAAAATTTCAGATTTAAGATTTCAGATTGCAGATTGGCCGCCCTTATAGGTCCTATAGGTCCGATGGATGACGCGCAAATCTTCAATCTTAAATCTGAAATCTTAAATCCACCGTCAGTCGCCAACCGCTAGCAAACGCGCTCGTGTGCGAACGCTCGGGAGGGTTATATGGAACGTCGTGCCTTTACCCGGCGTGCTCTCAACGCTGATGCGGCCAGTATGCTCTTGAACGATTCCGTACGTAACCGCAAGACCCAAACCTGTCCCCTGTCCAACTCCCTTAGTTGTGTAGAACGGGTCGTAAATCTTTGCGACGTTCTCAGGAGCGATGCCGATGCCGGTATCGGAAATTTCTACAAGCAACGATCCGTCTTCAGCAAGACTCGTTGAAATCTCTATTCGTCCACCATCAAGAATAGCATCGCGAGCGTTGAGAATCAGATTTGTAAACACCTGTTGAAGCTTACCCGCATTGGCGAAGACTAACGGCGCTTCTTCGTCATACGAGCGGACTATCTGGATTTGGTTCCGACGAAGCTGAGGCTCGAGGAGCTGGAGCGTATCGTCGAGTACTCGTGAAATATCGAGTTCGGCGAATTCGGTTGCACTGCCAGTGCGCGAGAAGTTCAGAAGATTGTTGACGATGTTGGTGGCTCGTTCGGCTTGTGTTCGGACTTTCTGTAAAAGGGCGTGCTTCGGATCGTTCTCGCCCAACATACCCAGAAGCATTTGAGTGTAGGAGGAAACGCCGGTTAACGGCGTGTTGACTTCGTGAGCAACTCCCGCGGCAAGTAATCCGATCGACGACAGCTTCTCACGTTGCTGCAATTGCTCTTCGAGACTGATGCGAGTTGTTACATCTTCAAGAACAACCAGCGCGCCCGTTTGACCTTGAGCATCCTGCAAGGGTGCTAAAGCGATATTCAGAACAAGAGAACGATTACCCCGCGTCGCAGTGTGCAGCTTATAGATGTTGCGAATCTCTTTGAGTCGCCAGCCGTCCTTACCAAGCACCTGAGTCAGAGTTTCGGCGAAGTCTTCGCTGAACAAGTTCTCGACGCGTTTGCCGACAGCCGCATCACGCCGAAGATCCAGAATGTGTTCGAGCGCCGAATTGAGTCGCGTCACTCGTCCGTCGAGGTCTACCGCAAGCAAGCCAACATTGATCGACTCAATGATCGATTCGTTGAATTCCTTAAGAAGTTTCAACTCACTTGCGCGTTCCTGTTGATCCTTATAAAGCAAACTGTTTTCGAGCGCGACGGCAACATATCCGGAAACGGTCCTCAAAATCTCGACGTCTTCCGATGAAAGCAGCGCACCATCAACGGAACGTCCCAATCCAATAACAGCCACCATCCGTCCCCGCACAACGCAAGGAACAAAATAGTGAAGCGCTCGTTTGACGGCGCCGGAGATTTCAGCGGCAGGATCCAGGTCGTCAACCCGAACAATCCCCATATCAGCCGATCTGACGCGAATCATTTCACGGAAGTCCGGTGGGACAATCACTTCGTTGTCTAGACCTTCAGCACGAACGATGGAATAACCTGACTCAGCTTGCTTGTCTTCGATAAAGATCGCGACCCGGCCCACGTTCATCACTTCCTGAAGCCGTTTGATCAACGAGTCGAGAAGCGGGTCAAGGGCGGTGGTCGCAGAAAGCGTACGGCCAAAATCCAGCAAACTGTTTCGCAGGTCGTATCGCTCACCGTAGAACAATCGATCGACATGTTCCTGTAGAAAGTTCTTTACCGGAGCCGCCACCATCACGATCACCGCCATGGCGAGCACGGCAATAACAACACGTAATGTGATCTGGCCGAAAGTGAATGCTGCATCAGTTCCAAAGGCGTATAAGCCACCCGTGTAAACAACGACGCCAATCAGCAAGGAAATTCCCAGTGTTGTTAGTGCGTAGACGAAAACGCGGCGCACTACCAGCTCCACATCCATGAGCCGGTAGCGCAGAACTGAATACCCAAAGGCGAATGGAATTAACGCTAGCGGAAGGATTGCAATGTCGGTCAACCACCGATCAGTGGGAAGGCCAAACAGATACACCAATGCGTAAAGGAAAGTGAATGGTGCAACAGCCAGAGCAGTTCCCCACACAACCCACTTCACTTGTTGCCTGACTATCGTCGCCCTGGCAGTCACATAGGTTCGAATCAAGAGTGCCGCGCTAATCAGCAGTGCGATTAAGAAATGCACCATGCTGATTCCATAAAAGAATCCGAGTACACCCTCGGTTACCGGCAGTTGATGTAACGGCGGAAGACCCTTGGCGAGCTGATCGCGGAAGAAGAGTGGGACCGAAAGACCAATCAATAAGAGCGCTGGGACGTACAAGCCCAAAGCACGCCAGCGTCGACTGGTAAACAGCTGTTGCTTCGTCGGATAAAGTAAACAGAAATGCAGGAACAACGGTGGAAACAGGAGAAAGGCGGCGTTCCGCAGAAAGGCGATGCCTAAGTCCAGGTCTCGATAGGTTCCGGTTGGCGTGTAGAAATGGAAAACAAAGGCAGCCAAACACAGGGTCGCAAAGTGCAATACATAAGGAGCGCGGCCACCCTGTTTGAACAGAACAAAGAAACCGACGAACAGGTACACCAATCCAAGCAAGTTGATGTAAATGACTCTCGGTGTCCACTTATGGACAGCTCCAAGGTTATCCAGGTCCGCGTAGTAGAAACGAGTTTCTTCCGGATAAGAAGGTCGTTCCATTAAGTAATGAAGTTGACCTCCAACTCGCGCCTGATCCAGATAAATCTGAACATCTCGCGCACGAACGATCTCTTCCTGTTTACTATTTACATCCAGGCTAATTCCCAGCAAACGATCGCCAGGAAGTAACCAGGCTCTATCGCCGGCAGAGTTGCGTTCGATAGATTTTGCTATTACGCCATCCTTCGTATCGATCCACTCAACCCCATCGGACGCAGGCGTTTCGTGTCTGATCCTTTGACCAAAGTTAAGGACACCAGCACTAATGAGGAGCACCGCTCCTATTAGCAACAGCCAGGTTCTGGTTGTAAGTACCGATCCCTTCACTTCACTGGTTCCTCTGCACCTAATCAACAACCGACTTACTGATTAAGCAAGGTATGTTCCCGTAAGCCAATTAGCTAAACACTTCCGCGTGATGTTCGTCGCACTCAAAAAAGCTCAATGAGCTTTAGGGAGAGCACATAATGAACGACCCAAGTTCAATCCGACATTTCGGATTTTCCGAGAATTTGGACGGTATTTTCTTGCGGGTCGGGTCGAAGTGAGCAGATGGACTTTTTAGACGTTGCGGTTAACTGCTCGCTTCAGGTTGCCATCAAAACCTGACCGAGATACCGCCCCTAACAGAACGTCGGTTGTTACCGACTATCGTTAGGACCTCACCATTGTCCGAACTTGCCTGAACGTCCAGAAGGTTGCGTGCATCAAGAATCGCTGCGGCACGAAGAGGTAGCCCAAAACTCGGGAGCTCTTGTGTCACCTGAATGCTCAATGAAGGATCGTACACACCCAACCTTCCCGCGAACGGATCAATTGCAAAGACCGTCGCCTCGGGGGAGAAACGCAGCACAGTTCGAATTTGCGTTCCTGTTTGAAATCCTGCCCCCAACTGCAATGCTGCAGTTTGGAAGAGTGCACCTTCAAACATATCGGCCGGATTCGTAAATCCTTCGGCTGACAGCCGCTGGCCACGTCCGAACGCATAACCGGCCGATGCGGTCCAAACTCGATTCAGGCGACGGGTATAAACCAAGCGCATGCCGCGAGCCGAACCCTGTTGATTAGCAACACCCAGCAAAGGTTCACCTGCAGCGCCAGCGAACGCGGTCGACGGCGTGCTTAATAAACCAATTCCTCGTCCGGAGGTTGTATCGAAGAAGGCGGTAGCTTCGACATTAGAGCTGTTGTCGATCACTCTCTCTACCCCAAACTCCAGGCGATGACTTCTTTCGAGAACAGCTTGACCGTCAACGTAGGCGACTGGGCGAATTGATTGTTCCCGGAAGACGACCTCATCATTTTCGAACGATGCAATACTCTGAATGCCATCTTCGTCGCCACCAGACGCGAACGCAGCTTTTACTCGCGTGCGAGCGTTAGCATCGAATTGAACGCCAAGCCGGGGTGTTAGCGCATGCGCAGCACCGTTGCCTATGAATCGCGAGTAATCAAGACCCAATACGATTACGATACCGTCTCGAACGATCCACTCATCGACGGCTCGCATTGACATCTGACCTGACAGATCAGATTGATGATGCCGGTGGTTTACCCAAATGGGAGTTCCAAACTTCAGGCCAGCCGCGGTGACTCCCACTTTATGTCGCTCACCAACGCGAAAGCGCGTTGATGCTTCAAACCGCTCCGGGGCGTCGGGCCCAACTCCAGTTTGACCCGTAAAAATAAGTTCTACCCCATCCGAAACCGGCGTTGAAATAGCAAAGTTGAGGCCCGCGTATGGGGCTGAGTAAGCACCGCTTGCAAAGTATGTTTCGAGAACGCCGTGTATTTTGGATCGTGAATTATCTTCCGTGCTTTGGGTGGCTGATTCGGGCGCAGTTTCGAGCGGAGCGGCTTCAGCCGTGTCAGCGGTTGCTGCTTTGATAGCGGAGTCTTCACCCTCTTGAATCTGGAATATTGAACGGCGATTCTGAGCTGACCGCAACGTCCACTTGACGTCGTCTCTGTCGCGTCTGCGTTCCGGCAACGTGTTCCCCGAACCAACCGGCTCGAGGTTGAATCGATAGACGAGTTCCTGTGAAGCACGGACTTCGACGGAAGCAAAGATGACAGCATTAAAGCCGGTGGCAATCGCCTTAATACCGTAGCGACCCGGCAGTACGCGGGCGATGAAGTTTCCCTGGGCATCCGTCATTGCTTCTTTCGTCGTCTGCCTGGAACCTTGACGGATTAACGAAACCAGCGCGCCAGCCAAGGGGTTTCCCTTGTTATCTCTGACTGAACCTGTAATCGTCGCGAGGCTTGAGCTCCTTGGACTACCTGCCCGGGCGTCAAGCGCCAAAGCAGTAAAGGCGATCAGAGATAAACTCAGGCTGATAGCTCTTCTCATGTTGCTGGATCCTCCGGGAGTTGACTCCCTATTGGAAGCGATTGGTACTGGGGAGCACTACGCAATGCTGGACACTTCTTAAATGATTTCCGCTTGCCAATTGTCAAATTCGTCAGTTATCAGTTGTCAATGCCATAGGTCCGATAGGTCGCAGAGGTCCTATACTACTGCCACTGTACTGATCACCCCACAAAATCAGAAGTTTATTGTCGGTCAGCCTCGGATTTACTGTCAAGATTGGGCAGGTGTTTTGTGTCTCTTTGCCCAGTCTTTTAGGGCGTGCTAGGATTCAGTTCCCCTAATCCCACTGACCGGTTTTCGGGCTCAAGCATCGGATGATAGACGAAGTTCAATCTACCAGACTCCCGAACGGGATTGCCGTTCTGACCGAGCATATGCCCGGACTCCGATCCGTGACTGTCGGAATTTGGGTAAAACGCGGTTCCCGTCACGAAAGCCCCGAGCTCAATGGCATCTGTCACTTTATTGAACACGCCGTATTTAAAGGAACTCAAAAGCGATCTGCTCGCGATATCGCCTCTGAGACCGATCGCCTGGGTGGCCATTTTGATGCCTACACAACCCATGAGATGACGGGTTTCGCAATAAAGGTTGCGGACACGTCACTTGCTGAGGCTATGGATTTATTGGGGGATCTCGTCGCACATCCACGCTTCAATCAGGAGGACCTCGAACGTGAGCAACGGGTGATTCTCGAAGAGATGAAGATGGTCGAGGATACACCGGACGAGCTGCTGGGTGAGCTCTTCAATGCAGCTTACTTCCCAAATCAGCCGCTGGGACGGCCAATCGAAGGAACAAAGGAAACAGTTCCCACTTTCGATCACAAAACAACGGTTGCGTTTCATGCACGCGAGTTTTCTTACACCAACCTGGTCATAGCTGCCGCTGGCAACGTGCATCACGAGCGTTTGCTTGATCTCATTGGAAGATCTCTCAACGGATGTGCAGGCGGCACCAGTGCTCGACCAACGCCAATGACGAGTGGCCGGCCGCGCCCAGCGTCGCCAATTCTGATCGAACAGAAAAGCGAACTGGAGCAGGCTCATTTGGTTATTGCCACGCCCTGGCCGGATGCACTCAGTGATGAACGATATGCGGCTAGTCTCCTTGCTTCTGTGATTGGCGGTGGCACATCAAGTCGGTTATGGCAGAAGGTTCGCGAAGAGCGGGGGCTCGCATATTCAGTCGGAGCGGGGGGCAGCGGATTTTCCGACGTCGGGGTTTTCAATATCTACGCCGGTACGTCACCGGAACAGCTCGATGAGGTCGTCGAACTATCGATTGAAGCTTTGCGTGACGCTGTCAGGGAAGATGTCTCGAGCGATGAGTTACGGATCGCGAAGGAGCAAGCCATTTCCTCAATCCTGTTAGGCCTCGAATCATCGAGTGCACGCGCCAGCACACTCGCGAGACAAGAGATCATTCACGGCAGACGTATCTCACCGGATGAAGTTGTGGAAAAGATTCGCGCGATCACTCCTGACCAACTGAGAGAAGTGGCGCAGAAATATTTCCGTTCAGAAGTGCTCGCACTTGGCGCGCTTGGAAACCTCAACGGTTTCAAAGTGGATCGCTCTCGCCTGGAAATATAGGTCCAATAGGTCATATCGGTCCTATTAAGGCTCTCCTAAGCCTGTAGAATTCCCAAAATCACCAATAGCCGTTTCTCTCGTTAAATGCTAAATTCAGGTTGCCCCTTTTTGATGCAAGAGCACGCTTCATGAAACTAACCGTTCTCGGTAGCGGATCAACTGGCAATGCCGTCCTGATCGTTGCAGGCAACACACGCGTACTCGTCGATGCCGGTTTAAGTGCAAAAGAAATAACTCGTCGTCTCGCAATGATGGGCGAAGATGTTCAGCGCCTCGACGCAATCCTCGTAACACATGAACACGGAGATCACTCAGGCGGCTTGCGCGTCTTGTTGGGAACGATTGACTGCCCGGTCTATATCTCAGCCAAAACCTGCGACGCGTACATCAGCGAGCGTTTTAATTTAACGAACGACGAACCCAGGCGTCGATCAAAAGCGCTGCGTGATCGTGTGGAACCCATAGAGTCGAGTCGCGATTTTCGCATCGGCGAAATTGATTTTCATCCCTTTACTGTTCCTCATGACGCTGTCGACAATTTTGGATTCACCGCAACTCATCAGGGAGTGAAGATCGCCACATTGATGGACTTCGGTCATATCACCACGCTTGTAACTGAACGCCTTCGTGGATGTGCGGCAATAGTTATCGAATCCAATCACAGCCGCGACATGCTCAAGGCTTGCGACGATTACCCGTGGGATCTAAAGCAACGAATCCTGTCGCGCCTCGGACACCTTTCGAACGAGGATCTCGCTGATTGGCTGAAGGGTGGTTTCGATGGCTGCGCAAGATACATCGTGCTCGCACACCTCTCTCAACGCGCAAACAACCCGTATCTCGCAAAGATCAATGCCGAGGTGGCTCTTTATGAAAGAGCGCCGCTGTTTCCGACTGAAACGCAAATCAGTTTGTCATATCCAAAGGAGCCCACCCCCTGGATAGAGGTGTGAAACAGGCACCCGGCAGCAGGAGCAGGAGCAGAACGACAACCCTGGCGTTGGCGTTGCTATTGACGACGAGTTGCGGTTTAAAGAACGCCTCAGCTGGAATTCCCCCGGAAGTTGAATCAGTGATTGGCACTGTAACCGACGACATTGCTCAAGAACGATACGACAAGGTTTACATTGAGTCATCAGAGTTGTGGAAACACGACGCTTCGCCGGAACAATCCGCTGAAGTACTTAAAACTCTTCACTCCAAACTCGGCAAAGTCGAGAGCCGCGCGATGAATTCAGCAAGTGAACAACAAAACTCCGGTGGGCCACTGAAGGGCCGCGCCTTCATCGTCAGCTATCAAACGAAGTTTGAGCGAGGTGAAGCTATGGAAACGTTTACGGTCGTCGAAGAGAATGGACACTGGAAGCTGGCGAGGTACATGGTGAATTCGACGTCGCTTCGATGATGGCTCAGTTATATAGGTAGAATAGGTCTTATAGGTCCTATTCTTTCAGCAAATCATGATTAGCCGTTACACCTTGCCCGAGATGGGCGCGCTTTGGTCCGAACATAACAAGTTCCAGAAGTGGCTGGATGTGGAAATCGCCGTTTGCGAGGTTCACGCTGAAGACGGCATTATCCCGCACGACGCTCTTGAGCAAATCAAGTCACACGCGAGTTTCTCTGTCGATCGCATAAACGAGATCGAAAAGACCACGAACCACGACGTCATCGCTTTCACGACAAACCTTGCCGAAACAATCGGCGAAGCATCTCGTTTCGTTCACTATGGTCTAACGTCATCAGATGTCGTCGATACTGCAAACGCTCTGCTGCTTCGAGACTCCTGCGACATTCTTCTCAAAAAGATTGAGGCTCTGATGGATGCGCTCAAGCGACGCGCATTCGAGTTCAAACTAACACCTCAGGTTGGTCGAACACACGGCATTCACGCCGAGCCTACTTCGTTTGGATTAACTTTCGCGCTTTGGTTCGACGAGATGCGCCGCAATCAAGGCCGTTTGAAAAGGGCACGTGAAGCTGTGGCTGTCGGGAAGATCAGCGGCGCGGTCGGCGCGTTTGCGCATCTCGATCTTTCAGTTGAGGAGCGAGTTTGTTCACGACTTGGCCTCAAAGCAGCGCCAGTTTCAACGCAAGTAATTCAACGCGATGTTTACGCAGAGTACTTGAACACTCTCGCTCTGATCGCTTCGTCCCTGGATAAGATTGGTTTGACTGTTCGTCATTGGCAACGCACAGAAGTTCGTGAAGCTCAGGAGAAGTTTACGAAAGGCCAAAAAGGATCCAGCGCCATGCCTCACAAGCGCAATCCAATCATCTCGGAGCGTATCTGTGGAATTGCTCGAGTGATTCGGGCGAATAGTCTGGTTGGCCTGGAAAACGTCGCGCTCTGGCATGAAAGAGACATCTCCCATTCGTCTGCCGAACGAGTGGTGCTACCAGACTCCAGCATCGGCCTCGATTACGTTTTGCAAAAGGCGATTGGATTAATTGATGGTCTTGTAGTTTATCCGGAGCGCATGTTGGAGAACTTGAACGCGACTCGAGGGCTGATCTTCAGTGGTCAACTGCTCCTGGCTTTAACGAATAAAGGTTTGTCGAGGGAAACTGCTTACGAGTGGGTGCAGCGAAATGCAATGCGAGTTTGGGATGAAAACAAGGATTTCCAATCGCTCGTAAAAGACGATCCGGACATAACATCAAAGTTATCCGCAGACGAAATAGACCGAGCCTTTTCACTTGATCACTATTTGCGGAACATCGGATCGATCTTCAACCGCGTTTTTATGGGAGATCAGCCGAGCTGATCTCCCTTGGCACTGAAACTATTTAGGGGCGGAAAACTTGTCAGCGTATTCCCCAATAATCGGCAGTTTGTACATATTGCCCTGGTAGGCTTTTATCAAACACAGCACCCAGGCCAACAGGACCGCTATGCCGAAGACAAGCCAGAAGAGCACTGAAAGTAGACTGGCTATTCCGGCAAGAGCTCCAGACAATTGGCCCAGGATAAGAACCAGAATCGAAATGACGATCCCAACAACAATGGCAACAATGATGACTAGTACGTTGAGAAGTATCGACTGCATCGCATGAAAGCGCACGAGTCGGCTGTTCTTTTCGATTAAGAAGAAAATTAGTCCCGTAACCCAGCCTGCAATATATGCGAGCAACGAAGCGATATTTTCATCGAGCCCTGTGCTGGACTTACCGGATTGAACGGGCGGAGGGTTTTGCATTATAAGTTTCTCCTGTTAAGAGTTTCGAAATTGAAACTGCCTTCACGCGAATGTCGGAAATGGAAGACAAGTGGCTGTAGGTCCCACGTTACAAGGCCGAGATATTATGCCAACAGGCAAATTGCACGCAATGTTTTGTATTGAGAATTCCGGAGATACCGCACATCGATGAAAGCCAAAGTTTATGTCAACCTGAAGCCGGGAGTGCTCGATCCGCAGGGTAAAGCGATCCAGCATTCAGTCGAACTGCTCGGATATACGGGAATCCTGGATGTGCGACAGGGGAAATATTTCGAGATCGCACTGGATGGTTCGGTGGACAATTCACAGGCCCGGGACGCCATGGAGAAGATCGCGCGCGAAGTTTTGTCGAATCCGATCATCGAAGATTACCGGGTTGAGCTGGAAGGCTGAAGGAATGTTGCATCCACAGATTACACAGATTACGCAGATTTTGTTTAAATGAATCTGTGTAATCTGCGTAATCTGTGGATAGAAGGAGACTCAACACGTGAAATTCGGCGTCATAGTTTTTCCAGGATCCAATTGCGATCACGACGCGTATCACGTTATTTCCAAACACGTCGGACAGCCGGTCGACTTTATCTGGCACCGCGACACCGATCTTAGTTCCTACGATGCGGTTATTATCCCCGGTGGTTTTTCATACGGGGACTACCTCCGCGCCGGCGCACTTGCTCGGTTCTCTCCAGTGATGAACTCAGTCAGGAAGTTTGCGGATAGTGGGCGTTTCATCCTGGGCATTTGCAATGGCTTTCAAATCTTATGCGAAGCGGGCCTGCTGCCAGGTGCGTTGATTCGGAATAGTGGCCTGCATTTCATCTGCGAACATATCTTCGTGCGCACTGAAACTTCTAACAGTCCGTTCACGAATGAACTCACCCGAGGAAGTGTGTTGCGAATTCCAATTGCTCACGCAGAGGGAAACTATGTTTGCGACGACTCAACTCTCGCGGAATTGCAGCGCGAAGATCGAGTCGTCTTTCGTTATTGTGACCCCCACGGCAATGTAACAGGGGAATCAAATCCCAATGGATCGCGTGACAATATTGCGGGAATTTGTAGTCCAGGTCGGAATGTTCTCGGGTTGATGCCTCATCCGGAACGCGCTTGTGAAGACTTACTTGGATCGAGCGATGGCCGCGATATCTTCAGATCTCTTGCAGCCACACTCGCTGCTGCCGTAGTTTGAGGAAGAGACTTCGAAATCTATGAAACGAATACTGCCATTTATCATCATCGTGATTGTTCTCGGGGTCGCGCTTGTAAGCGCCTGGGCTTTGAAGAGGCGTTCCTCAAACACTGTCACTCCAGTGGCTAATAATCTCAACAGCACAACGGCAACTGATCCAAACGCGAACGTGATTACTGGAGTTCCAGGCTCTGAACCGCCGCACACTCTTGGGCCAGATACCGCTCCCGCCAGGTTGGAAGAGTTTGGAGATTTTGAGTGTCCACCTTGTGGCATGTTCCATCCTGTTCTCGTTCAAATGCACAAGGAGTTTGGCGACAAGTTACAAATCACCTTTAGAGAATTTCCATTAGTTCCGGCACACCAACATGCGGTTGCCGCGGCGAGTGCGGCCGAAGCTGCGGGCCTCCAGGGCAAGTTTTGGGAAATGCACGACCTTCTATATGAGAACCAAAAGAGCTGGCATGAAGCGTTTGATGTGCGGCCAATCTTCGATGGTTATGCAAAGCAGATTGGCCTCGACATGAACCGCTATCAAAACGATCTCAACAGCGACCCTGTAGCTCAACGCATCTTCCTTGACGGTAAACGAGCTCACTCAATGGGAGTGAAGGGAACACCCACAGTTTTCCTGAACGGCAGAGAAGTACCATTTGAATCTTTACCCTCCGAAAAACTTCGCGTACTCATTAATCTGGAACTAATCAACCATAAATGAGCGGCGAAAGTTCAACGGCATCTGCAGAGGTCACAGCCAGGCGTAAAAAGGTTCTCTTAATCGTTATAGCTGTCCTCTCGCTCGGCGGACTTGCAGACGCGATTTATCTCACCATCGAACACATCACCGGACAGAGCGTGCGCTGCACCATCATCTCGGGCTGTTCTGAAGTATTGAGCAGTTCGTACGCAGTGGTTGGTGGATATCCGTTGGCGTCAATTGGAGCACTCGCCTACTTTACGGTTTTTAGTTTGGCAATACTGGCGCTGTTTGGTTATCGAATCGCGTCGCAGCTGCTGATTCTTCTTGTGCTGGCGATGTGTTTAGTAAGTCTGTGGTTGATCTATCTGCAGGCTTTTGTGATTCACGCGTTCTGTCAGTTCTGTTTGCTTTCAGCGATCATTACTTTCACCTTGACTGGGCTGGCTCTGTTTTTGTGGAAGCCGCGAAATATCAGCTAACAACCAGCTCGAAAGCCAAATTTGTTCTCTCGGTCCGACCCGTGTAAGGTATCCGGCAAATCAATCGACAATAAAGGTGGCTGCAGAATGGATCAGGATCAAGCGACTGTCGCCGATATTTTTCGTCGTGCTCAGGCCGTGCGGCGCGAACACGATGATTGGTCTTACAAACAGATCAAAGATTTTTTGGTTAAGGAGTTTTCTGGCAAGCCCTTTCCGCCACTGAATAACTTGACCATACCGGAACAGGACGACAAGGCACCCGAAGAAGATTGGACAGCCGGACTGCCAATCGTCAGACGCGGCATCCAGTTTCAAGACTGGAAAGAGATTGCCGAAGGCGTCGTGCTCAGTCTTGAACAGACTGAAAACTATATGAGCGCTCGCGGGCCCGAAGGTGATCGCGATGAGTGGCACGATCGCAACGTTGGTATCGAGGAGGCGACGTCCAAAGGCGTCAGTAAATGGATGCCTGAGGAGTTGGTGGCGCTTGCGGAAAGGAATGCTAAGAAATGAGCTTTGTGTTTGGTCAAACTATAGGACCTATATGACCTATAGGACCTATCTACCACTGACTATTAAACAATACCCATGAGTTTTCTCGACAATCTAATTAAAGACCCTAAGTACCAGACAACGGACCCCCGTAAGCCGGAAGAGATTTCTGATCCCGCGATCGTCATCAGTCCCGACACGCGACGCGAGAAGCGCATTCCACCCGGACAGTCGCGCACGAAGAAATGGCCTGTCCTTGATGCTCATGGAACACCTGACATCGATCTTGCAACTTGGACCTTTGAGGTCGAAGGCCTCGTTCAGAACAACCTGAAATGGTCGCTCGACGAATTCATGCAACTTCCCGCTGTTCGCGTCTACGCTGATTTTCACTGCGTCACGCGTTGGTCCCGTCTCGACAATATTTGGAGTGGCGTTTCGACTCGCGAAATCGCCCGGCTCGCAGGGGTCAAACCGGAAGCGAAGTTTGTGCTGGCTCTCGCTTATGACTACGGCTGGACCACAAATGTTCCGATCGAATACTTTCTCAACGAAGACTCACTGTTTGCATGGTCGCACGATGGTCAACCTATCCCACCAGAACATGGCGGTCCCGTCAGACTGATCATTCCGCAACTCTACGCCTGGAAATCTGCTAAGTGGATCAAAGGCGTCCGTTTTTTGGAACACGATCAAGCAGGCTTCTGGGAAGAAGGCGGCTATCACATGCGAGGCGTGCCCTGGGGACCGGGGGATGGGGAGAGATTCAGGTGGGGCGGCTGAATTTAAGATTTACCCGGTGGTAATAGGTCATATCGGTCAAATAGGTCCTATAATCTTGGACTTAAATGCCACCCGTCGACGCTTCCGCAATCATCCTGCTTCGCTCCGACACTGACCCAAACTCACCAGAACTCTTTCTCGTTAAGAGGAGTGATACGCTCGCGTTCCTCGCCGGCATTCACGCTTTTCCCGGCGGCCAAATCGATGAAAGCGATCGCGAAGTAGAAGTTAGAAACTGTGATGACCCGCAGCGGGCCATGATGATCACCGGAGCTGCGCGCGAGTTGTTTGAAGAACTCGGCGTCTTGCTGGTTCAAGGAGGCGAACTGCTGACAAAAGGCCAGCGCGTGTCTTTGAAGGATGATCTCGAATCGGGCCGGATGTCATGGCCGAAGCTTCTACAGCATTACGAATTACATCTCGACGCAAACGATTTCACATTTGCAGGTCGTTGGGTGACGCCTCCATTCAGTTTGCGCCGCTTTGATACCTGGTTCTTCCTCGCAACCTGTCCACCCAGACAAGAGCCAAACGTAATTCCCGGTGAACTGGCCAGCGGCGAGTGGATTAAAGCCAGTGACGCCTACAATCGCTGGTTGCAATCGGAGATCACAGCAGTCCCACCAACTCTCCACAGTTTGAAAACGTTGTCGGCCGGACTAACTTCGGATCTGGTCGAGCGTTTCTTATCAACTCCTGCCGCCCAGGGTGAACCGGTTCGCCGCATCGAGTTTCGTCCGAACTACATCTGCTTTCCGGTTCGAACACCGACAAGACCGCCGGCAACCCATACCAACTGCTACATCGTTTATTCATCGAAGGAGATTTTGATCTTTGACCCCGGTTCACCTTATGAAGATGAACAACTGGCACTTGCTTCGACAATCGATGAACTTAAGTTAGAAGGCCGTGCAGTTCGCGAGATTGTGTTGACACACCTTCATCCTGATCACGTCGGCGGTGTTAACGCACTCAGAACGCATCTCGGCGCCAATGTACCTGTTGCGGCACACAAGGCAACTGCCGAAGCACTCATGGAAATAGAAGTCGATCACTTGATTGGGGACGGTGAGTTTCTAACTCTGGCTGATGACCCCACGATTAACCTTCGCGCATTACACACTCCCGGGCACGCACGCGGTCATCTTTGTTTTCACGATGCTGAACGAGGAGTTCTGCTGACGGGAGACAATGTTCTTGGGCTTGGCTCGGTCTTGATCGACCCTCCCGAAGGTAACATGGTCGACTATATGAAATCGCTCGAGCGCCTGCGTTCGATTTCAAATGTGACCGTTCTCTTTGGCGGCCACGGACCTGCAATTGCCACTCCCTCTAAGAAACTCGACGAATACATAAATCACCGACTCGATCGCGAAAGAAAGATTCTGGCTGCAGTTGAGTCTGGGATAACAAACCCTCGAGAAATTGTCGCCGCGGTTTACACCGATGTTTCTCCAAAGGCCTACCCACTAGCTGAACGTGCTGTCATCGCACATCTTGAGAAGTTGCAAGCTGAGGGCAAGGTTGATCCAGTGTCCGACGAACTTTAGGAGGCTCTGATTAGGTACGATAGGCTGTTAGCCTGTCGGCGATCTTAGCCATAATCCTGGAGGCAAACCACGACAGGCTAACAGCCTATCGTACTTAATCAGAGCTTTCTTTAGTGAGTTAGCCCGCTAAGATTCAGGCGGTGGTGATTCCTCACCTCGACAACTAAAGTTCGTCGGACATTCGAACAAAATCGGCAATTCGCAATCGGAAATCGGCAATAACGCGCCTCGTTTCGCTAATCAAGTCAGAACCGTTACACTCTCCTCACTCAATCATGGATTACCCAAGAACTTTACGCGAACTAAGGGCTGCGAGGAGTCAAACTCTTTCCGTTAAAGACGAACTGCGTTTGAACCTTATTAGAAAAATACGTGCGGGTGAAAAGTTGTTTCCGGGAATTGTTGGCTATGACGAAACCGTCATACCGCAATTAGTGAATGCGATCCTCTCACGTCATAACATCATCCTGCTGGGACTGCGTGGTCAGGCTAAGAGCCGTATCATTCGTCAACTGACCGAGCTTCTAAACCCTGCTATTCCTATCATTGCCGGTTCCGAAGTTAACGATGATCCCTTTCGACCAATCTCCGCCTACGGCAGACACCTCTTAATGCAGCATGGAGATGCCACTCCTGTCGCATGGATCGATCGGGATGCTCGCTTCGTTGAAAAACTGGCGACCCCAGATGTGACAGTGGCAGACATCATTGGTGACGTCGATCCCATCAAAGCGGCGAAAGGCGGACACCTGCTGAGCGATGAACTGACGATTCATTACGGCCTCTTGCCACGAGCCAATCGTGGCATCTTCGCAATTAACGAGTTGCCGGACCTGGCCGGAAAGATTCAGGTCGCACTTTTCAACATCATGCAGGAAGGCGACGTGCAGATTAAGGGCTATCCAATTCGCCTGCCGCTTGATGTAATGCTGGTCTTCTCAGCAAATCCGGAAGACTACACGGCACGAGGAAAGATCATCACTCCATTGAAGGATCGAATCGGCTCAGAGATCACGACGCATTATCCGAAGGAGCTGCAGACAGCGGTTGAGATTACAAAACAAGAAGCCTGGACAGACAGATATGCTGACGACGACGGATTAGTTTTCATTGCTGATTTCATTCGCGAAGTAGTCGAGCAGATCGCCTTCGAAGCACGCGATGACAACCACGTGGACAAGCATTCCGGTGTGTCTCAGCGTTTGCCCATAACCGTCATGGAGTCTGTGGTCTCAAACGCTGAACGGCGTTCACTACTAACGGGCGATGAGACAATCGTCCCGCGGATCGCGGATATCTATGCAGCCATCCCGTCGATGACCGGCAAGATGGAGCTGGAATACGAAGGCGAACAGCTCGGTGCAAATAAGATTGCTCGCGAATTGATAAAACGCGCTGCCGGCGAAATTTTTGAAGGATACTTTGTCGGCATTGATTTCTCTCGAGCTATTCAGTGGTTCGACGAAGGTAATAAGTTGTTACTCGCCGATACTGCTTCAGGGGAAGAGTGCCGGACGTTGATAGAAGCGGTGCCAGACCTGCTGGACACTGCGCTGATACCATTTGACTATCATCAATCAGACACTGCTCGCGTCGTCGCAGCTTGCGAATTTGTACTCGAGGGGCTGTACGCGCAGAACAAGATCAGTCGAAACGAGGAGGGCGGCTACGCAGCCGTCACCAAAGCTAAGAAGGATCGCCGTGGAATGATCTATGACGATCTGACGGAAACGGGAAAGTACAGTTGATTGCCGATTTCCGATTGCCAATTGCCGATTTGGTCTTCGGCTTTTGGCCTTTGGTTTTCGAGCGGAATCTGCTGAGCGAGAATATAATCTTAAAGCTAAGACCTAAGGCCCAAAGCCAAAGACCAAATCGGCAGTTGGCAATCGGAAATCGGCAATGAAGTTCGCCCGCTACTCAAAATTCAACGGCTTCGACGTTTCATCAATCAACCTTGGTGAGTTGATGGATGCTATGGCGGATGCGTTGTTGGATTCTGGCTATCACGACGATTACTACTGGACTCGCCGCCGCGATCAGGTCGATACCTCTCTCGATGCCTTGCGGCGAGCTCTGCTGCAGGCATTGATGGAAAAGGAACTCGTCGACGAGCAACAGATCCGCGAGATGCTCGCCGAGAACGAAGGCAAGTTTAAAGGTTCACTGCTGGAGGAGCTGTTGAACCAGTTAATAGAGCGGCTTGTTGAAGAAGGCTATCTAAGTCTGCGCGAGGAGTCACAACCTAGAGACAACCGTGAGCGTCAAGGGAATGGTCACGGCGAGATCTCGGATCCTCTTCCTCGCGACGTCCGCTTTGAAGTCACTGAAAAAGGACTCGACTTCCTTGGCTATAAGACGTTGAGAAGTTTGTTGGGTAGTTTGGGAAAGAGCGTTTCTGGCAGGCACGATACCACCTATTTATCAACTGGGGTTGAAGCCGCGGCAGCCAGCAAATGTTACGAGTTTGGCGACACAATTAACCTCGACGTGAATGCCACCCTGCTGTCTGCAATTAAGCGTGAAGGTCTGACCGTCCCATTAAATCTGGAATACAGGGACCTCTACGTACACCAGTGCGACTATCAGTCATCTTGCGCCACCGTTGTGATGTTGGACTGTTCACATTCAATGATTCTTTATGGCGAGGATCGATTTACACCGGCTAAGAAGGTTGCGCTCGCTATGTCGCACCTGATTCGCACTCAATATCCTGGAGACTCATTGAAGGTTGTGCTTTTCCACGACACTGCAGAAGAACTTCCGCTTGCCAAACTTGCAGTAACCCAGGTGGGCCCATATCACACGAATACTGCCGAGGGTCTTCGTCTCTCGCGTCGCCTGTTACAAGCACAACGAAAAGAGATGAAACAGATCGTGATGGTAACTGACGGTAAGCCGACGGCCTGTTTTATCGGAGATTCGCTCGGGGGCCATGACAGATCGCGACGTCTTTACAAGAACTCAATGGGCGGCGATCCCTTTGTGATGACTGAAACATTCAGAGAGGTTCAGGCTTGTCGCAAAGCCGGGATAATGATTAACACATTCATGTTGGCCAGCGATTACTACCTGGTCGATTTCGTAAAACAGATGAGTGCGATGACCAATGGCAAGGCATACTTCGCCAACCCCGACAACCTGTCACAGTTTGTTCTGATCGATTTCCTTCGTCGTCGCACACGCAAGATCAAATGAATTTAAGATTTAAGATTGCAGATTTAAGATTGACCGTCGTTGCAATCTGAAATCTTAAATCTGAAATCTTCAATAGCTATGTCGTCTCCTCGCGCAATCAAAAGCCCCAGAGCATTTCGCGCAGCTCTGCCTTACATGATCCTGGCGCTGGGGCTGTTGTGCACAACCATTGTTACGTACTACTTCTCCAAGCTGTCCGCTGATCAGGATCACGTCCGCTTTGAGAATTCGACTCAGGAAATTACCGCACGTCTGAGAACTCGTATCCAAACCTCTATTGCTTTATTGCGTGCCGGTACCGGTCTATTTGCCGCGAGTGAGGACGTCGACGCTCACGAGTTCGCGCATTTTGTGGAGCAGATCGAACTGCAGAAGAACTATCCAGGCATTCAGGGAATCGGATTCTCTCGACGTTTTGAATCGGCAGAGACAACCGCTATTGCCGCGACTTTGAAACGCGAAGGTGTCGACGATTTCCAAATGCGGCCAGATGGCCTGCGCAGCGAGTACTATCCAATTATTTACTTGCAGCCATTGGACAGACGAAACCAGGTCGCGATCGGTTACGACATGTTCACGGAAGCTGTACGCCGTGAAGCTATGGAAAAGGCCCGCGACAACGGGGTTCCAATCGCTTCCGGTAAAGTTGAGCTGGTACAGGAAACTGACGCACAAAAACAATCAGGGTTTTTGATTTATGCGCCTGTTTACCGAAACAAAGCGGATACGTCCTCAACCGCAGCGCGTCGTGCCGCTCTTTTTGGTTTTGTCTACAGTCCGTTTAGAGTTGACGACTTCGTCGCGCCGATCCTGACGGAAAAAAGTTTCGATGTAAGTTTTGATATTTATGACGGCGACACAATCGACCCGGCTCAATTACTTAACCAGTCACCCGTAGAACCAACCAACGCTCGGCTTACAAAAACCACTAACCTGGACGTCGGCGGACGTAAGTGGACCATTGTATACGCGACTAAGCCGTCGTTTGACCTCGCCTCAAATCGAAGGTTGGTTCCCTTTACGATTGCCGCTGGTCTGTTACTGAGTTTCCTGTTCTTCGCCGTGACTCGTGCTGAAGTTCAGGCACGCGCACGTGCTGAAACGGCTGCGAGAGAACTCGCCTGGTCAGAAGCAAAAACTCGAAACACTCTGACCGCCAGAGAGCTCGCCGAGGAAGCCTTACGTGAGAGTGAAGAGCGTTATCGGGAGTTAATTGAGAACGCCAACGATATCGTTTACATGCTCGACTTCGATGGTCGCATTACATCAATCAACGCTGCTGCAGAAACCATTCTTGGCTATTCTCAAAGTGAATTGCTCGAGATGAACATTACTGAGGTGCTATCTCTGGACTCGTTTGTCGCAGGCGAGCAGATGCTGACCTCAGGGCACCAGCGCACCAACTATGAAGTCGATGTGATTACGAAAACTGGTCATGTGCGCCGGCTCGAAACCAGCAACAAACTGATCACGAAAGGATCTCAGCCCGTCGGCATACAGGGAATCGCTCGCGATATCAGTATTCGACGACGGACTGAGGAATCGTTACGCGAAGCCGACCAGCGTGCGCTTTCCGAATACGAACGATTGCTGGAAAGGATATCCGGACTCGCACAGGCATTAGGGACGGCCCGCGAGCTTAATGTGATCTTTCGGGGCCTGCGTGAGTTCACCGACACCTCAGTTCCCTGTAATGGCTTCTTCGTGTCTTTGTACGATCCGATTCACGACATTAGGACAGCTTGTTACGCCTGGGCCGATGGTGAAGAACTCGACGTGTCGAGCCTTCCAACGATGCCGGTAACCTCATATGGGCCAAACAGTCGAGCCATACGCACCGGACAGGTGATCATTACGAACGATTACATGTCGGCCACTCGAGGCCATCCGACAGTGATAGTTGGTCCAGATAATGGTCTACGTCCGCAATCATCGATTGCGGTACCCATGGCTGTGATGGGACGAATTATCGGCACGATAGAGATCCAAAGTTACGAGTCAAATGCGTACCATCACGAACATCAAACCGCGATGAGCATGGCCGCGAACCTGACAGCCGTTGCTATTGAAAACGTGAGATTGCTAAGCAGGGAAAGTCGCGCACGTGAAGCCGCCGAAGAATCGAATCGACTCAAAGACGAGTTCCTTGCCACAGTTTCACATGAGCTGCGAACACCTCTAACCGCAATCCTTGGCTGGTCAAGACTACTGGATTCCGAACCACTCGAAGACGGCGTAGCGAGACAGGCCATCGAAACCATCTGGAGGAACGCTAAAGCTCAATCGCAAATCATCGATGATATTCTCGACGTATCGCGCATTATCACGGGCAATCTTCATTTGGAGCTTCATCCAATCGAACTCGCCCCAATCGTTGAAAACGCTATCAATGTTGTTAGACCAACCGCGGATGCGAAGGGAATTCGGATCGAAACAAGGCTCAAAAATGCACCGGTAGTCGTGTCGGGAGATTCAAATCGCCTCCAACAAGTGATCTGGAACCTGCTTTCAAATGCGGTGAAGTTTACGAACAGCGGCGGTGAAGTTTTAGTGACTGCCTCCCAGAATGAGACTGAGGCCGAGATCAAAGTTACCGATACGGGGCTCGGAATTAGTCGTGAATTCCTGCCCTTCGTCTTCGATCGCTTCCGGCAAGCCGACAGCAGTACCACGAGACAACATGGTGGTTTAGGACTGGGACTGGCGATTGCGCGTCATCTGGTGGAGATTCATGGCGGTTCAATCAGTGCTGACAGTCTCGGCAAGGGACAAGGAAGCACTTTTACAATCAGCTTACCTTTGCTTGATTCCAAAATTAAGGTTGCCGACGACGTAAAACCAGAAACTGCGGGGCTCGCCAATCAACAGAGTCTTTCCGGTCTGCATGTGCTCGTTGTTGACGATGATGAAGACACATTGGAACTCATGACTACTGCACTTACCAGCAGGAAAGCGAACGTGACTGCAGTCGGTACCGCTGGAGAAGCAATTGACGCAATCAAGGTTAGAGCTCCGGATGTACTTATTTCTGATATCGCTATGCCGGAGGAAGACGGTTACGGCTTAATAGCCAGGGTAAGATCCCTGGACGGCGAAGCGGAGTCTTCGATTCCTGCGGTTGCGATAACCGCATATGCAAAGGAAGAAGATCGACAACGCGCTCTGGCGTCCGGATTTCAAATCTACCTGGCTAAACCGGTAGAACTATCGGAATTGATCTCGGTGGTTGCACGCGCGGCAAGAAGGGATTTCTGAGATCGAGGTGTAAACAGTCAGTGGTCAGTTCAAAATAGGTCGAGTACGTCCTATAGGTCCTATCCTATGCCCCAGGTAAATGTCGACGGCATCAATTTGACTTTCGACGACACCGGCTCCGGTCGGCCGATCATTCTTCTGCACGGTTATCCGTTCAATCGAACACTCTGGGATGGGCAAGTCTCTTCACTAAAAGACACTTTCCGTGTGATTACGCCGGACCTACGGGGCTTCGGTGAAAGTGAAACCTCTGCTGAACCGGCAACAATAGCGCGGATGGCACAAGACGTTGCTGGTTTGATGGATGCTCTGGATATTCCAGCTGCGATCATCGGCGGCTTGTCAATGGGTGGCTACGTAGCTCTGTCGTTCTATAAACAGTTTCCGGACCGCGTCGCTGCGTTGCTTTTGGCCGACACGCGTCCACAGGATGATACAGACGAAGGCAAACAGCAAAGAGCCAAACAGCGTGATCAGATCTTGCGGGAGGGAATGGCTCTTACCGCTGATTCAATGTTGCCCAAGCTGCTAACGCCCGAAACCATAAGCACTCGGCCCGACGTGGTGAACAGCATTCGCAACATGATCATGAATACAAAACCTGACGGTGCTGCGGCAGCGCTGATGGGATTGGCAACTCGCGAGGATCAGTCTGACCTCCTGCGACAAATAAGTGTGCCGACTCTGATTGTTGTAGGACGTGAGGATTCAATTACTCCAGTTCAGGACAGTCAGTTAATGCACGAACGTATAGCGGGTTCGCAATTGATAATTCTTGAAGATGCAGCACACGTTTCCAATCTGGAACAAGCCAGGTCGTTCAATGGCGTATTGAAATCGTTTCTCGGCAAATTGAATTAGCTGGAGTCATGGCAGAGACTAAAAAGTTCACAATTGAGGAACGTGTACGCTGGGGAGACGTTGATGCCGCACGTATTATTTTCTATGGCGCTTACATCCGCTTCTTCGAGTTTGCTGAAACCGAACTGTTTCGTGCTGTGGGTTTGGCCTACGGTGTGATGTTTGATCAGGCGGATATCTGGTTGCCACGTGTGCACCTCGAATGTGACTTTCATCAGGCTGCGCGTCTGGATGATCTGCTTGAAGTGAGTGTCTACGTCGCACACGTTGGACGATCCTCCATGAAACTTAACTTTGAAGTTCGAAGAAAAGGCGAAGACTCCCTGGTGGCCACGGCCCACTTTGTTCTTGCAGCAGTTCGCAGAGATACTTTCGAAACCGTGCCGGTGCCTGAGGAGTTGCGAGCACGTCTTGCTCCTTACACGGCTGAAGAGAAGAGATGACGCTTGATGAACGATTAATCGATCGCGATCCGATCGCACAGTTTCAGCAGTGGTTCGCTGACGCCGTGGCCGCCGGCTTGCCACTTCCCGAGGCAATGTCACTGGCAACCGTTACTCCGGAAGGGAAGCCAACGTCGCGCATGGTGCTGCTGAAAAGAGTGGACACCGAAGGGTTTGTTTTCTTCACGAATTACCGTAGTGCAAAAGCGCGAGAGCTGGCCGCAAATCCGAATGCATGCGTTTCGTTCTTCTGGCCCCAACTGGAGAGACAAGTTCGGGTAGAAGGAGTCGTCAGCAAGACTTCGGCAGCCGAGTCACGTGAATACTTTGCTACTCGCCCGCGAGGCAGTCAGATCGGCGCCTGGGCTTCTCCACAAAGCGAAGTCATTCCAGCACGCGCAGTGCTTGAACAACGTCAGGCAGAATTTGAAGCGGCTTATCGCGATCGCGAAGTACCGTGGCCGGAACATTGGGGCGGTTACTGTTTGAAACCAGACAGAATTGAGTTCTGGAAAGGACGTCCAGATCGTCTTCACGATCGGATTTTGTATGTCAGGCAAGTGGATGGCTCGTGGACTATCCAGCGCCTTGCACCATGAGTCGTCCACCGGAGTGTCCGATATGCTTTATAGGCTCTTGCAAAAAGGCCCCACGGTCCTGGGAGCGCAGGCGTCCTCGCCTGCCGTGTCCCGTCTAACCAATAAACATTGACCGAGTTGGTTGCGCTGGGCGGGGGCAGGCGAGGACGCCTGCGCTCCCAGGACCGTGGGGTCTTTTTGCAAGAGCCTATAAAACATATCGGACATTGCGCGAGGTGGTTCACAAGGGCTTCAAGGCGCTCTTCAGCAGCTTCTTCTTCAAATCCACGTACCCTTGATCGCCCGCGATGAGTTCGCCCAAAACTCCTCTGACACCGCGATGTCCTTTGGCGAATTCAATCATCCTCTCAGTGAACGGGGCACCCCAGAAGTTCCCGTAAAACCGTCGTCGCATCTGTGCAGCGCGACGCAGATCACCACCAAAATCCCTGCGCCAGGACGACTCGTAGTCACTAATTGCTCCACCTGGATAACAATTCGCAAACAATTCAGCTGATCGAAGGGCGTAGTAGATTCCTTCACCAGTTACAGGATCGGCAAAGCCAGCGGCATCTCCGAGCAATGCCCAGTTTGGACCACAAACTTTGCGTGTTGCCCAGGTTGCATCGGTTATTCCCGGGATGCGAGCTGCGTAACGTTCAGCCGTTTGCTCGAGATTACTTCGAATGCTCCTGACGCTTTCAGTGTCACCTTCTCTCCAGAAACTCATCTTGCCCCTGGCTCGCGGTGCGTAGTACGCAATCATGAACTTCCAGAGCAGATCATCCAGTGGACGATGTTCAAAAGCATCTTGCGTTGTGGCGATACCGAATGAGATGTGATCCGGGCGCGGAAAGGCCCAGGCATATCCCACCCACTTGGGCAGAAACGCAACTACTGTTGGCGCTTCCGCATTACCAGGAAGGGGAGCGCGATAGCCGAAGGCCACCTCCATCTCTGAAGCCGGCAATGTCCCCGCAAGCTTCTTCCCAATGCCACTGTTGGCGCCATCAGCTCCGACCAAAACACGGCCTGTATATTCGTTGCCGGCTTCACTAGCTAACGTCCAGCCTTGTTCCGATCGTTTTATTTTTCTAGCCGAGACCTTCTCATGAAAAACACATGCACCTTCGTGCCGCGCTCTGTCCCGAAGATAGTTATCAAACGCAAGACGCGAATAGATCGCGAATGGCTCGTCCAGCTGTAGGTGAAGTCGTTTGCCCGCAGGTGAGTACAAATCCAGTTCACTAACTGTGCGTCCAACCGCCTTCAAAAGATGTGGCCAGGCTTTCAATGCCTTAGCCGTCACTCCGCCTCCACAGGCTTTCGGTTCTCCCCCGGGACGGCCATCGAAAAGCGCGACGGTCACGCCGTTGTTGACGAGCAGTTCGGCGGCGAAGGAGCCCGCTGGACCCGCGCCGACAATTAAGACATCGAAGTTCTTCATCTGACTAATACTAACCACCACTTCCGAAAGCTACAAAGACGGAGATCTTTTCTCTGCGCTCCCTCTGCGTTATCTGCGTCTCTGCGGTAAGAATTTGCAGACACCCATGCACCCCGCAGAGACGCAGATAACGCAGAGGGAGCGCAGAGAGAAGTCCTGTGTTCACATTGTTCCCAGCACAATGCGGCGCTAGAATACGCGCGTTCCCATCAGGAAATCCCAGAGTCTTCTCGCTTGTTCAGAAGTGGATCATCCACTATGAGCACGGACAGCTTCTTAGTTTTTACCGGCATTGCTCCGCATCCACCGATTATGGTTCCCGAGGTGGGCGGCGAGGCGATCGTCGAGGTGCGTCAATCGATCGATGCGATGGCGGAATTTGCCGAACGCGTAATAACCAGTGGCGCCCAAACCATAATCCTGATTTCGCCGCATGCTCCTTTGGAAGTGGACTCCTTTGTCGCTTACAACGGACCAACGGTCTACGGCGACTTCAGTAGATTCCGTGCTCCTGATTGTCAATTCACTGCTCCAATCGACGACGAACTCTTAACCAGGATAACCACCGAAGCCCGAAAAGAAGATTTCCATATTACGCGGCTGGGTGAGCCTGTGCTGGATCACGGAACGGCTGTGCCCCTCTATTTCCTGATCGAAAACGGTTGGCAAGGAAGTGTGGTCGCACTTGGTTATTCGTTTTTATCGAACGACGATCACCGAAAATTCGGCAGATGTATTAAACGGGCTGTCGATGGAATCGGCAGACCCGTAGCTTTTGTTGCCAGTGGCGACTTGAGTCACCGGCTGAAACCTGATGCACCAGCTGGTTACGATCCAAACGCGCACGTATTCGATGAGGAAGTTGTTGAGGCAATCGAGTCGTCGGCCCCTGATCGAATTGTTCAAATCGATCACCAATTGCGTAAGCTCGCTGGTGAATGTGGCTATCGTTCCATGCTGGTTGTGATTGGCGCTTCTGAAGGAATGCGTCGTGAATGCGAAGTGCTCAGTTATGAGGCGCCATTCGGTGTCGGGTATATGGTCGCGCAGCTGACGAACGTCGCTTCTCAATCACCACAAGAAGATGGATCGTTACCTGCGCTCGCACGCAACGCAGTTGAGACTTTTGTTCTTACCGGAGTAATGCCGAAACCACCGGCTGATTTGTCCGGCTATCTAGCTGAACGTGCGCCCTGCTTCGTATCGTTAAAAACACGCGACGGTGAATTACGAGGATGCATTGGCACGATTGAGCCAATGAAGAACACGCTTGCAGCGGAACTGATCGCAAACGCAATCAGCGCCGCTACGTGCGATCCGCGCTTTCCACCCGTCAGCCGGGACGAGCTTGCAAATCTTCGATACTCGGTCGATGTGCTTCTGCCAGCCGAACCCGCCACAATCGATGAATTAGATCCTCGAGTTTATGGAGTTATTGTTGAGGATGAAGCAGGTGAACGTCGCGGTCTACTGCTGCCGGACATTCCTGGAGTTGATGATTCGAATCAGCAGGTTGAGATAGCGTCGAGGAAGGCGGGTATTCCATCTGACAAGCCAATCCGAATCTGGCGATTTAAGGTTGAGCGGTACAAAGAGTAATGTCCGATATGCTTCAGCTTGTCGTGGGACTGTAAATGAGTTCGATGATGTCCAAAGCTACTCTGAACATCACTCCGAAATCACCGGGCTCGTCTGCCATCTCACGACAAACTGAAGGAAGCTCTGATTAAGTACGATAGGCTGTTAGCCTGTCGTGGTTTGCCTCAACAATATGGCTAAGATCGTCGACAGGCTAACAGCCTATCGTACTTAATCAGAGCTTCCTGAAGTTTATCGGACATCAAACATCCAAATTCCGAACGTCGAGTGCGTTGTCTTCGATGAATTTTCGACGGGGCTCTACAGCATCACCCATTAGCACTGTAAAGATCGAATCCGTCTCCACAGCATCATCGATCCTGACTTCAAGCAGCGTTCGTTTGTCGGGATTCATGGTTGTTTCCCAGAGCTGCTCCGGATTCATCTCGCCTAATCCTTTGTAACGTTGGATGGTTAGGTCTTTCTTCGCCGCAGTCAGCACTTTTTCGAGAAGAGCTTCACGAGTCGGTACTTCTTCACTCGTTCCGTTTTCTCCCGAGACAAATGGGCCAGAGAGGTTTTCTTCCAAACCCTTGAAGAGTTCAACCGCTTGCTGGAATTCAACGTAGCTTGCGAAGTTCCAGTCGATGGCAACATTTACGCCTGCGCGAGTCGTTGTTTCGATTTCCCAAAGGCCATGTTCTTCGTCAGGCGTTAGTTCGGTTTCATAACCCGCTTTGTTGATTGCGTTATCGATCTTCTGCATCAGATCGCCATCCTGGAAGACCTTGCGGAGCGTCAAGCCTTCCTTCCGCAGAAGCCCCTTCCGACCTGCCAGAACTTCCAACAAAACATCGAGAAGATTTCCGTCGCCCAACAGGCGCCTGGTTGCGCGTTCGCAATAACGCTTGAAATCAACCATTTTCTCCAACGACTGCGCGAGCTCCTTACCTTCCATGGCCTCCTTCGCGCCAGCGGTCTTGACGGTCATATCGTTCGTCGCTTGCCGCATCAGATAACGGATCATCGAACCTTCGTCTTTTATGTACTCTTCCTTTTTACCCTTCTTCACCTTGAATAATGGGGGCTGAGCGATAAAGACGTGTCCACGTTCCACCAGTTCAGGCATCTGACGATAGAAGAAGGTCAACAGCAGCGTTCTGATGTGCGAACCATCGACGTCAGCATCAGTCATCAGGATTATCTTGTGATAACGAAGCTTCGTGATATCGAAGTCGTCTTTACCGATGCCGGTTCCAAGAGCCGTGATTAGTGATTTGATTTCGCTGTGACCAAGCATCTTGTCGAACCTGGCTTTTTCGACATTTAGAATCTTCCCTTTGAGCGGAAGAATTGCCTGGTTTTTGCGATCGCGACCTTGCTTTGCAGAACCGCCTGCCGAATCACCTTCGACAATGTAGATCTCAGACAGCGAGGGATCGCGCTCCTGACAATCGGCGAGTTTGCCGGGCAACATGCTTGAGCCCATCGCGCCCTTGCGCACAATCTCGCGGGCTTTCCGCGCCGCTTCTCTTGCGCGAGCCGCATCAAGGGCCTTGCCAACGATCTTCCTGGCCACCGGAGGGTTCTGTTCAAAGAATTCCGTCAGCCTGTCGTTCAGAAACGATTCGACCGCACCCTTTACATCTGAATTGAGTTTTCCTTTGGTCTGTCCCTCGAACTGTGGCTGCGGCAGCTTAACCGAGATAACAGCGACGAGACCTTCGCGAACATCATCACCAGTCAGACTGCCTTTAAAATTTTTCGCTAACCCCGACGACTGAGCGTAGGCGTTGATTGTGCGTGTAAATGCCGAGCGAAATCCTGACAGATGCGTACCACCGTCTACCGTATTGATGTTGTTTGCAAAAGAGTAGACCTTTTCGTCGTAGCCATCGTTGTATTGAATGGCAACCTCGATCGAGAGAGCGTCATTCTCCTTCTCGAAATAGATTGGCTTATCATGAAGCGCGCTCTTGTTCTTATTGAGGTGTTTGACGAACTCTGCGATTCCGCCTTTGTAATAAAACTCGTGCGAGCGCTCGGGTTCTTCTCGCTCATCCTTAATCGTGATTCGAATGCCCTTATTGAGAAATGCTTTTTCCCGAAGTCGTTCTGACAGTTTGTCAAAGCTGAAAGACGTTTCTGTAAATATCTGCGTATCTGGCTTGAATGTAACTTTCGTTCCGCGCTTTCTGGTCTTGCCTGTTTGTTTCAACGGCGCCAATGGAATCCCGCGCGCGTACTCCTGTTCGTAGGTCTTGCTATCGCGCCAGATCTCCAGGTGAAGCTGTTCAGAGAGGAAGTTGACGCACGAAACGCCCACACCATGCAGCCCACCTGAAACCTTGTAAGCGTTTGAATCAAACTTTCCGCCGGCGTGAAGCTTAGTCATCACCACTTCCGCGGCAGATCGTTTCTCTTTCTTAATTTCGTCGACGGGAATTCCTCGCCCGTTGTCGATCACGGTAATGGAATTGTCTAAATGAATTGTGACTTCAATAGTGTCGCAATAACCTGCCAACGCCTCATCGATCGAGTTATCAACAACCTCGTACACAATGTGGTGCAGACCTATTTCACCTGTTGAGCCGATATACATTGCGGGGCGTTTTCTAACCGCATCCCGCCCCTCGAGAATTGTTATGGATGAAGAATCGTAAGCCATGCTTTTCTTTTGCGTAATCTTAGTTTCAGCGATTGCCAATAGTTTTCTCCTACAGTCTGAGACAGCCGTTCACAGCGATGAAGCAATTGCGACGGGAGAGTTGCTGCTGCACACTCGGCCGTCGTCAATTTCATAAACATTTGCTGTCGAAAAGAAGCCCTGAACGTGAGTCCGTTTTGAGGTCGTAATGAAGGTTTGGGTTCGATTCTCAAGGTACTCAAGTAGCCTTCTAATGCGTCTTTCATCAAGTTCCGCGTCTACATCGTCAATGATGAAAACCGGCTGATCATTCAACCTCGAATTATACAACGAAATCGCCGCTAAGTCTAATAGTAACAATGCGCTACGCTGCTGGCCGGAGCTGCCAAAAACTCTGATCTCACGCCCGTCAAGGAGCACCTCGAGATCATCTCTGTGAGGCCCGATCAGAGAATGCCCGGCGGCTATTTCAGCGGGCAATCTCAGTGTGAGGCGAGCGCGCATAACTGATTCGAAGTCACTCAGATCACCCTTGCCTTCCAGCTTCGATAGATAACGTGTTGTTAAGTCGCGTCGATCAAAGAGTTGGCGCTCCAACACTGTGTTGAGGCTCTCCACAAATTCAATTCGCTGCCTGTGAATGACTGACGCCAAACTCACCAGTTGATCATTCCACGGGACGATCAACTCCAACACTTTGTCGAGGCTCAATTGTTCTTCGTCGGCTATATGAAGCAGTTTGTTCTTCTGTTTGAGAACTCGGTTGTAATCAGCAATGGTCTGTAGGTAGGCAGGGCGAAGCGATGCGATACCTCGATCGAGGAACCGCCGCCGTGCTTCGGGCATTCCGCGCACAACCTCCAAGTCGGCAGCGGTGAAAGAGAACACCTGTAACTGAGAGAGATAACGAGTGAAGGATTCTCTTTTTGAATTTACCAGGATGGATTTCGAGTTCTCGTTTATAGCAACTTCCAGGTCGCGCTCTAAATTGGAACCGGCAATGACACGACCGCTGACAGAAGCTGATGTCTCATCAAAGCGAATTGTTTCCTGAAGTCGCGTTGTGCGAAACGATTTCGTGCGGGCCAGAACATGAATAGCTTCCAGCCAACTTGTTTTGCCTTGTCCATTGTTTCCGTAGATGAGATTTAAGTGAGGTCCAAAAACGAGTTTTCCAGTGAGGTTGCGGAAATTAGTTACTTCAATTTCAGCAAGTAGCATCGATGGAGTTTAACATACCGAGCGATGCCTTTTTAGACTTCAACTAAATAAAAAGCGCTCTCCTGCTTTAAAGAAGAGCGCTGCGGTAACTGAAGCAGGTTGACTTTCAAATCCTCATCGGCATCACGATGTACTTGTAGTCGTAGTCTGCCTTGTCAGATGGTTGGAGCTGGGCCTGCGAGTTGCCGTCTTTGAATTCAAAAGCAATCCTGGCGTCGCCAATCACATTCAGAAATTCCTGAAGATATTGAGCATTGAAACCAATGTCAGTCTCGACCCCGGCATAGTCCGTTTGCAAGGTCTCGTTTGCTTCGCCTTCTTCGGCGTTTTGAGAACTGATCACAAGCTGATTCGGTTCCAGGTGAAACCGGATGGCATGTGATCTCTCATCCGCCATCAGTGCAACTCTTCTGATTGCAAGGTTCAATTGACCACTTTCAAATTCAACTGATTTGTCGTTGTTCTTCGGCATCACCATTTCGTAGTTGGGAAACTGGCCGTACAGCATTCGCGAGATTAGAAGGCGTGTTCCAATTTCGAAATAGATGTGGTTTTCGTCCATTCCCAAACTAATATCGCCATCAAAGCCGGCGGTTAGCTTCGTCAACTCTGCCAGCGTCTTTCGAGGAATAAGAGTATCGATTGCTTGTGTGTTTCCGTTTGTGGCGACGTTCTTTCGTTCAACGTAGGCGAGTCGATGACCGTCAGTGGTAACCATTTTGGCGCTCGCGTCGTCGAGAACAAATTTCGCTCCCGACAAGGTGTAACGTGACTCCTCCTGGGTTATGGCGAAAATAGTACGATCGATAAACGTCTTCAGAACGGGAGCCGGAATCTTCGTTGGTGCAGATTTGAATGATGGCACTTCCGGAAAGGCATCGCGAGCTACGCCAACTAGTTTGAAGCGAGCTCGATCACATTTTACCGTTACCCATTCGTTGTCTTCTTTGGTGAAACTAACCGGAGCATCCGGCAGTAAGCGCGCGATCTCGAAAAGCTTCCTGGCCTGAACGCAGATGGCGCCCGGATTCTTGATGTCCTCTGCGTCCATATCGCAACGAATCGTTACGTCTAAATCTGTTCCGGTTATGCGGATCGTACTTTCACCAACCGATTCGATCAGAATGTTTGAGAGGACAGGAATCGTGTTTTTTCTCTCCACGACGCCTTGTACAAAAGCAAGTTCTCTTTGGAGGTTCTGCTTACTAACTACGAATTGCATCTGATTACTCCTTCAAAGCGCGAAATCCACCGCGCATATTCTTCTACTAATCGAAAAAACTTAATCATGTAAAGATCTAGTAGTACTAGTAGGAGCCTGTGAATCTGTGAATAAGCTTCTAAGTAGCAAATTAGAGTTAACTTAGTTTCCTAAAACGCTGTGGAAAATCTAAGTAACTGTCTTTCCTGCCTTCGGAAAAATTTGGTGGAAGCCAAACCTTACCATATTTCCACAAAACGTTCTTTGTGGACTGTGCAAAAAGTGTTCGCCGATCCTATTTTTGTAACGACTCGGAAAGTTCGGTGATTAGTCTCTGAAGCGTTTCATCGCTGCCGACCAGCGACTCAATCTTCTCAACGGAATGAATCACCGTGGTGTGATGCTTTCCACCAAATGCGCGACCGATCTCAGGATAACTATGTTTTGTGAGGTGTTTGCAGATATACATCGCAACCTGCCGAGGGTGCGAAATATGTCGCGCATTGTTCTTCGATAACAATTCGTCAACGCTCAGTTTGTACGTGGAAGCTACCAGCTTTTGAATCTGCTGCAGGGTTACGACTCCACTCTCTTCTTCTTTGGCAATGTTACGAATAGCATTCTGGGCCAACGTCTTGGTGATCGGTTCTCCTCTTAGCGAAGCAATCGCGATTAGTCGCACGAGCGAACCTTCCAACTCGCGTACATTACTCTTCACGCGACCCGCAATGAACATCGCAACGTCGTCTGGAATACTTACGTTCATCAAGTCAGCTTTTCGTTTAAGAATGGCGATCTTTGTTTCTAGATCCGGAGGCTCTATATCGGCAATTAGTCCCCACTCGAAACGCGAGTGAAGTCGTTCTTCGAGAGTGGGGATTTCTCGAGGCGGACAATCGGAACTGATTACAATCTGTTTTTGCTGGTCGTAGAGAGCATTGAACGTATGAAAGAATTCTTCCTGCGTTCGTTCTTTGCCTGCCATGAACTGGACATCGTCGATCAGTAAAACATCAACCGATCGATACTTTTCGCGAAAACTTTGTGTCTTGTCGTATCGGATCGCATTGATTAAATCGTTCATGAACTTCTCTGACGAGAGGTAGCAAAGCTTCAGATGATTATTTCGAGCTTTGATTGCGTGACCACACGCATGCATCAAATGCGTTTTGCCGAGTCCGACACCCCCATACAGATAAAGTGGATTGTAAGTACGACCAGGCGCCTCAGCGACGGCCATCGAAGCGGCGTGTGCAAATTGATTACATGAGCCTACAACGAAACTGTCGTAGGTATAACGAGAGCTAAGGCTAGGCTCATATAGGCCGACGTTGTCGATTATCGAATCAGTCTGACGATCGCTTGTTAAAAGCGAAGCAGCGGGTTTGGCGGTTGCATTGTCTGAACTGTTCGCCTGGGTATATGAAGTCGACGCAAGATTAATTTCAGGCTTACCGATCTCCCAGCCCAGAGAATAACCATTCAACCGCAGGTCGTTCAGAGACTCATCCAGAAGCTTCGAATAATTACTGACAACCCAATTCTTGATTACTTCGTTGGGGGCGCGCAGGTGAATGACCTGCCCCGTGCTGTCCAAACGTTCAAACTCAATCGGACCAAACCATCTTTCCAAAGTTTGTTGATTCAGACGGCCGCTTAATGAATGGAGAATCTCACCCCAAACGTTGCTTTGAACTGATGGGTTCATTTGAAGCCTTAGAGCTGGAGGGGGTTCAATTTTGACTAAAGCCCACGCAACAGAACCGTCTATCGGTTCTTCGAGAACTCTGGCCTGCCCTGTCCCAGTTATTCCTTGATTTTGAATTAAGTGAAACTACGCGGCTATGATTTCCACAGCGTTTTCCACAGGTAGTGGAAAAAGTTCCCGGCCGTTAAAGTGATGCATTAAAGTCTTTTCTTATCAATCACTTACAAGGGGTTGAACCGGAAAGCCTGCGGAGACTAACATAGAACTTTTCCAATGATCAAGCACCGGCACTTTAATAAAACAAGACAGCGTTAAATGTGTTAAAAATGGGAGCCTGAAGGCTGCGGTGAGACTCGTAAGGCGGTCGGAAAGAACGAGGTCAGTGCGAAGCTGAAGCGCTTTCTTGACATAACCTAAAGGCGCGTTTAGTCTTACGATTTTCGCCAAGAGGAGAAACTTCAGACAATGTCGAAACGAACGTTCCAACCGAACAACCGACGCCGTGCTAAAACGCATGGTTTTCGAGCCAGGATGGCGAGCAAGAACGGCCGCTTAGTGCTGAAGCGGCGCCGCGCCAAGGGACGGAAACGTCTTACTCCTTCGCATTATTAGCGTCGCTTTTCCCCATTTAGGCATGCGTAATTATTTGCGAGACTCAACCGAGTTCCAATGCGTATATAGGAAAGGCAAACGATACGACGGACGGTTTATTACGGTCTTTGTCATCAGCAACGGGGAGCTACACCATCGTCTGGGGGTTACGGCATCCAGGAAGGCGATTGGGAAAGCTGTCGACCGGAACAGGGCGAAGCGGTTGATGAGAGAGGCTTTTCGATTCAACGAGCCTTTGTTGCTAACACTAACGAGCAAGTACGATTGGGTGTTGAATGCGAAGGCGACCCTTTTGAGCGTTAAGCTTAAATCGCCGGCAGAGGAATTTGCGGAGGTAGTTGGCAAAGTTGGAGAGTTCGAACGAAACGTACCTTAGCGGAGACACGTATTGACAAAGCGATATTCGAGTGAAGACAGTTCTAATATCACTTCTTAAGTTTTATAAGTTGGCGATTTCACCGCTTCTACCACCCTCTTGCAGATTCATCCCTACATGCTCGGAATACGCTGCTGATGCGATTGCTCGCTACGGCGCGCTACGCGGTTCCCGACTCGCGCTGGGCCGCCTCTTGCGATGTCACCCGTTCCACCCAGGCGGCTACGATCCTGTTAAGTAAACGACCGGGCTAAGGATTAGATCGAGAGTTATGCAACAGAAACGATTAATAGTGGCGGTGATACTTTCATCGGCAATTCTATTCATTTGGAGTTATCTCTATCCCGTAAAGCCGCCTCAGAATAATCAGCAGGCTGGCGCGAGCCCCTCAGCTTCACCAGGTTCGTCAAGCACAAACAATGTAACGCCGGCGACCCCGGCTTCCGGTGCTGCCCAAACACCTACGGTTGCTCAAAGCAATGCACCGCAACGAATCATTACTATCAAGACCCCTCTTTACGAGGTGAAGTTTGATACGCGTGGAGCTGAACCCATCAGTTGGATAATCAAGAGCAATAAGAATGGCGGTGCCGAGATTTTCTCCGTTGCCGGAAAGAAGCGTGACCGGATTCCGTTAGAGCTTATTTCACCAGAGGGTCTGAAACGTCAACCTCGCCAGGTACCACTACAGTTACAGACAGGGGATGCTTCGTTAGACGGAACGCTCGCGGCAGCGACCTATCGTCTGGAAGGATTGGAAAGTAACAGTGCGGGCAACCTGGAAATTAATCTTTCTTCAGGTCAAAAGCAGCCGCTCGTTTTCGCTCTCGATGACCCAAGCGGAGTTCAAGTTAGAAAGGCATTTGTATTCGATGCGGATACTTATGCCACTGATCTTAGTGTTACCGTAAAACGTGCCGAGCAGCCCGTTCCGGTTAAGGTGACAATCGGCCCTAGCATCGGCGATCAAGGGATTACTCACCATACCTTTTATTCAGTCGCACCCGAAGCCATTGCATCTGTAAATGGCAAGATTGAACGGCATCAAGCTGCTTCAATCAATGGAAACAAAAACAGTCCTGACCGGCTGGTCCAGGGCGGACCAGTGGATTGGGCAGGAGTCGGTGATACCTACTTTGCAATGGTTGCGGTCCCTCTAAAGCCTTCGGAAGGGCTGGAGTATCGAACCATCGCTTATGAACATCAAATCGATGGAAGCAAGCCGGAAAAGCGATTTCTAACCACAGGCCTAGTGGCCATTCCTTCAGACGGATCGCACACACTTATTTATGCTGGTCCAAAAGATCATTATCTTCTGACGTCAGCCAGCCAGGAGATCAGTAAGCTGGCGCAGCGTCCGATCGATCTCGAGGGCCTGATTGATTACGGGTTCCTCGGCTCGATCTCGCGCCCGCTTGCTGTTCCAATCCTGATGTCGATTTCGTATCTCTACAAACTTACGAGTAGCTATGGCATCGCGATCATACTGTTCACAATCGTCATCTATTCGCTGTTCTTTCCCTTGAAGTGGCGCTCCTCAAAATCAATGAAGAAGGCGCAGAGGCTCGCGCCGAAGATGAAGGAGCTGCAGGAAAAAATCAAAAGCATCAAGCAAAACGATCCACGTCTGAAAGAACTGCAGATGGAGCAACTGCGCTTGATGAAGGAAGGCAATCCGCTTGGAGGCTGTCTTCCGCTTTTGATCCAGATGCCATTCTTGTTCGCGCTATACCGGGCGATCACTATCTCGCTGGATTTTCGACAGGCAAGTTTTCTGTGGATTCCGGATTTGTCATCAGCAGAACCGTACTTGATTCATCTGCTTCCGATTCTTATGACGGGAACAATGGTGGTGCTGCAATTAGTTACGCCGGCACCATCGGCTGATCCTCTGCAACGCAAGATGATGGCGATCGGAATGCCGCTGTTCATGCTTTACGTTTTGTGGAGTGCGCCCTCGGGTCTGGTTCTTTACTGGCTGGTCGGCAACATCGTAGGATTCACACAGCAATTCCTGATCAATCGTTGGACTAAGACAGATGAAGATGAAACGCCGCCTGCCGATGGAAAGAAAGATCCCCGAGGCGGAAAAAAGCCAGCCACGCCGTTAGTGGCGCGTGCTTGAGGTGACGAATGAGCGACGTGCCGCAACAAGCCAGCGAATTTTTACAGTCAGTGTTTGAAGGAACTGGTCTGCAGTTGAGTGTAACTGTCAAACCTGGACTTACTGGGCCCGTGTTAGATCTCGACGGTCGAGATGCGGAACTCTTGCAAAGTCAGACCGGAGAACTGCTGGAATCCCTGCAGCACCTGGTGAACCAAATATTCGGTCGCAATTTGGAAAATGGTGAACGCCTGGTTTGTGACGTTCGCGGTTTTCGCGCGACGCGCGAAGCGGAACTGCAGGCAATGGCGAATCTGGCGGCGAACCAGGTGCGTAAGACAGGCGTCGCTTTTACATTTGAACCGATGAACGCAAACGAGCGACGAATAATCCATCTTACCCTGGCCGACAGTGCGGATCTCTTCACTGAATCTATAGGTGAAGGAGCCGATCGAAAGTTAAGAATCGGACTCCGGCGTCCGTCGTAAGCGGATCCTCTTCCTCTGCTGCAAGGCAATCTTCAAGCAAATGAGTACCATAGTTGCGCTGTCCACTCCGCCTGGACGCGGAGCAATCGCTATTATTCGATTGAGCGGGCCCGACGCGCTTTCGATCACCAAACAGCTGGCGATTGACTTAGATAATGTAAAACCGAGACGCGCGAGCCTTTCGGAAATCCATTTGCCAGGAACAGGAGAGACGCTGGATCAGGTTCTGGTAACGTTCTTCAAGGCGCCTGAATCGGTGACTGGTGAGGACGTAGTCGAGATCAGTTGTCACGGCTCACCGGTTATCGTTCGAGAGATCCTCGATTTGACGGTTTCAATGGGAGCCCGGTTGGCGGCGCCCGGTGAATTTACCCTGCGTGCCCTCACAAATCGGAAGATCAATCTGGTCCAGGCCGAAGCAATTCGAGATTTGATAGCAGCGCAGACGGATGCCGCTGTCAAGCAAGCGGCGAGGCAGGTTGGTGGTGAGTTGTCACGCACGATCACCAGCCTGGAAGAGGGACTGGTTAGTGTGATCGTGGTGCTCGAATCGGCCCTCGAGTTTGTTGAGGATGATCTGCCGACCGCTGAGTTGGGATCAGTTAGGACGACGCTGACCTCCGTTCGAAATGGTATTGGCAATCTTGCAGACAGTTATTCTTCTGGGCGACTTCTGCAGTCGGGGATCAAGGTCGCGATTATCGGCAGCCCCAATGTAGGCAAGTCAAGTTTGTTCAATCGGTTGGTCTCACGTGATCGGGCGATCGTTACAGACGTCCCGGGCACAACTCGCGACACACTCTCCGAGACCATCGACCTCGAGGGAATCCCAGTTTTCCTCACGGACACAGCAGGCTTGAGAGAGACTACGGATACGATTGAGACTTTGGGGATCGAACGTACACAGAGAGCGATGATTGATGCTGATCTCGTGCTGGAAGTGGTCGATGCGAGCGATCCTTTCGGCGGACCGGTTAGTCGAGATCAAAATACGAACTCAATTCGAGTTCTCAATAAATGCGATCTTGCAATCGCAAACCGTTTCTTAAATGAGAGAGGTTCGGTCCGCTTATCAGCGCTTACAGGAGAGGGCATTGAATCGTTGCGTGCTGCTATACTCGCGTTTCTTCAGCGAGGCGACGTCCACACTGAAGGCTTGCTCGTGACCAACGCGCGGCACTACGATTTGCTCAAATCAGCAGCAGCCGAGTTAGATAATGCGATCAGTGCTTTGAACGATGATTTGAGCGAGGAGTTGATCCTGGTGTTTCTTCACAACGGACTCAGGTATCTTGGACAGATAACGGGCGAGACGACCACCGAGGATATTTTGTCGCAAGTCTTCGCGACCTTTTGTATTGGTAAGTAAGAATGTCTTTCGACGAAACATTTGATGTCATTGTAATCGGCGCCGGGCATGCCGGTTGTGAGGCGGCTTCTGCTGCGGCACGACTCGGTTCGTCGACGGCACTCGTTACTCTTAATCTGGATCTGGTGGGACAGATGTCTTGCAATCCCGCTATCGGCGGAATTGCCAAGGGCCACTTGGTTCGAGAGATCGACGCCCTGGGCGGAATCATGGGGCGCGTAATCGATCGAACCGGAATTCAGTTCCGACTTCTCAATCGTTCACGAGGACCTGCCGTTCAGTCACCAAGAGCGCAAGCTGATCGGATGTTATATCGCAGTGAAATGCGGCGCGTTCTGGAGGCTACTGACAGCCTTTCTTTGAGACAAGGCAAGGTCGTCGATCTCGTCATTCACAACGGACAGGTTGTTGGAATTGACCTGGAGGATGGAAGACGATTTGGCGCCGCAGCGATCGTGATTGCGACTGGAACCTTTTTGAATGGCTTGATCCACACTGGGCGGCGAACGTACAGCGGAGGTCGTACAGGAGAACCGGCTGCGACTGAGCTGGCAGAATCGTTAAAGAGAATCGGCTTTCCAATCGGGCGTTTAAAAACTGGCACACCGCCAAGACTTGATGGTCGAACGATCGATTGGGATCGGTTTGAGCCGCAACCCGGTGATGCGGAACCTGTCCCATTCTCATTCGCTACTGATCGAATTGAGCAAAGGCAGATTAAATGTTACGTGGGTTACACGACATCAGGGCTTCATGACGTGATTCGCGCAAATCTGTCAGAGTCACCGCTGTACTCAGGAAAGATCAAAGGCATTGGACCACGTTACTGTCCGTCTATTGAGGACAAGGTCGTCAAGTTCTCCGATAAATCTCGACACCAGTTGTTTCTTGAGCCGGAGGGCCATGACACGAATGAAGTCTATCTAAATGGTTTTTCCACATCTTTGCCAGCTGAACTCCAACAGGATCTGGTTCGGATGATTCCGGGACTGGATGAAGCGAGAGTCATACGACCTGGATATGCCATCGAATATGACTTCGTGGATCCGCGAGAGCTTGGGCCTGATTTGCAGGCGCGTCGAGTCAGAGGTCTATTTCACGCGGGCCAAATCAACGGCACAACGGGTTACGAAGAGGCCGCCTGCCAGGGCTTAATGGCAGGCATCAATGCTGCGCTGTTTGTCCAGGACAGGCCCTCGCTTAGATTGCGGCGGAAAGAAGCGTACACGGGAGTGCTGATTGAGGACCTGATAACTCAGGGCGTCGACGAACCGTATCGAATCTTCACATCACGCGCCGAGTATCGTCTCGCGCTTCGGTACGACAACGCTGACGAGAGGTTGGAGAAATACGGTCGGGAGTTGGGGCTCGTTGGCGATACCGATTGGGAGCGATTCAACGCGCGCCAGGACAGGCTCGCGGAAGTGCGCCATGCTCTTGAGAACACCCGGTTCCGACGGTCGGAGCCGAAGCATGCGGCGCTGCAGGCCCAACTGCAAACTGACTTGGGCGACGTTATATCGTTAGCTCAACTTGCGAAACGACCAGGCGTAACGCCCGAATTTATATGCAGGCTACTTCCGGATTCGGTTCAAGCCAGTCTTCGTGGTTCGGATCTCGACACAGCGCTGGCTGATAACCTGTATGAAGGTTATTTGAGGTCGCAGAATACGACGATCGAACGTCTCTACCAGCATGATGCGCTAAGAATCCCGACCCAGTTGGGATTCCAAGCTCTCAGTGGCCTCTCCAACGAAATAGTAGAAAGGCTGGAGAGGGTTCGACCGTCAACGTTTGGCGAGGCCCGTCGGATACCTGGAATGACGCCGGGATCGCTGTCGACCTTGCTCGTGCATTTATCGGCTCACCAGAAAGTCGTCTGAATGTTTCACGTGTCCCTCATAGTGGTCCGATGGGACACGTGAAACCGCCAATGTCCTCATAAAACCTGGTTCAACATCGAATCGGTGGCTCGCGGTGTAAGGGTTGTGTTAGTTTAGGCCGACCAAGCGCCACGAGGGTTTACTCGCCAATTTATGGCTAAGACTATAGCCGTAGCCAATCAAAAGGGAGGAGTCGGCAAGACAACCACTGCCGTCAATCTGGCCGCAATAATTGCGACCTCGGGATTTCGTGTGTTGCTGGTTGACGCCGATCCGCAGGGCAACGCCACATCCGGGGTTGGGATTCAGCGGGGGAGTTTTAGACGAAATCTCTATCATTCACTCGTATTGGACGAACCGTTAGGCGGGCTCATTGTTCCGACCGAAATTGCGTCCCTCTTCGTTGTTCCTGCAAACAGGGATTTGGCGGGGGCCGAGATAGAGTTAGTCGAATTAGAGCGTCGAGAGTCGAGGTTGAGACAGGCTCTGGCGACGGTAGAGTCGGATTTCGATTACGTTATTATCGACTGCCCACCATCGCTAAGTCTTCTGACATTGAACGCTTTGACCGCTGCAAAGTCCCTGCTTGTTCCCATACAGTGCGAATACTACGCGCTTGAGGGGGTTACCGAGCTATTCGACACCCTCGCGAGGATCCGACGGCTCCATAATCCCAGCCTGACAATTGAAGGTCTTCTGTTGACCATGTACGACGAGAGGACAAATCTATCGGCGGCAGTGGCTGCCGATCTTAGAGATTTCTATGGACAGCAGGTTTTTCAGACGGTGATCCCGCGAAACGTTAGACTTGCTGAGGCGCCGAGTTATGGAAAACCGATCATTACTTACGACCCGCATTCAAAGGGTGCTGAAGCATACGCGCAATTAGCGCGTGAAATTATCTCCAGGGAGATTGCATATGAATCGAAAGGCGCTGGGCAGGGGACTGGGAGCTCTGCTGGGTTCGGATCAAATAGTTAGCACGGGTCAGGAAGCTCTCGAACTCGATCTCGATCTCATCGATCCGAGTATCGAGCAGCCGCGAATGCGTTTCGATGAAGAAGCACTCGAGCGGCTCGCGGTGTCGATTAGAGAGCATGGAGTTGTCCAGCCAATCCTCGTGAGAAGAAAGGGAGGTCGGTATGAGTTGATTGCCGGCGAACGTCGATGGCGGGCGGCCCAAAAAGTGGGACTAAGCACGATACCTGTGATCGTTAAAGAGGTTCCTGATAGCGATCTGCTGGAAATCGCCCTAACGGAAAATGTGCAGCGCGAGGATCTTAATCCGATCGAAGAAGCACAGGCATATCAAAAGCTAATCGAACGAGTTGGGTTAACGCAGGAAGCCCTGGCCTCACGTTTTGGACGCGACCGTTCCTACATTACAAACTACCTTCGATTACTGCGACTGCCTGACGATCTTCAACGTTTGGTTGAGGATGGTCGCCTCTCCACCGGTCATGCACGCACCGTCTTAGGATTGCCACATGTTGATCAGCAACGAAGAGTGGCGAGACATGTCCTCGAAAAAGGTTTGTCGGTTCGAGCGACGGAAGCTCTGGTCAAAAAGCACCTGGATGAGACACCGGGGTCAACCCGCCGATCTACCTCTCATACGACCGATCCGAACATTCGCGCGGCTGAAAACAAACTGCGTCGCGCATTTGGTACACAGGTCAGAATCGTTCAAGGCTCACCGAACGGTCCGGGAAGAATCGAAATCGCATTCTTTAACGACATGGATTTGGATCGGATTTATTCCGTCCTTACCCGCCACCAGCATGACGTGTAGATCGTACAAGCAAACGCCAATCCTCTAAGAATTGACTTGTAGATTGTAGCAGCAGAATGCTCCTCCCCGTACAGTTTAGCGGTCGCGCTATTCATAAAATGCCAGCATCATGGTTCGGTTGACCGACCAAATACGCGAATGTTAGACTCGCGCGCTTTTCAGCAACCTGTTTTCCCTACTGTTGAGGATCCTTAATGTTTTTGGCGGAAAGCTCTATTCAGCTGGTGCCAGACGGCACGCTGCTCGTTCACCTCTTGATGGTGGTCGTGATGGTGGCTGTACTCAATCGAACGTTGCTGAGACCCATAAATAAGATTCTCGCTGATAGAGAGAAGCACATTCTCGGGCGCGTTGATGAAGCTCAGGAAATGCAGAAACTGACCGAGCAGAAGCTGACTGAATATAACGCTGCACTCCGCGCAGCAAGGACCGAGGGTTATCACTTGCTGGAGAAGGAACGATCCCAAGCAGTGCGAGAGAAAGACGAGAAGGTCCGCGTCTTTAAAGAAGAGATCAGTGCGATGCTCGCTGAGGGTATTCGTGCGACTCACGATCAAGAGAAGCGGGCCCAGAGGCAATTAGAAACTGAAGCAGAGACTCTAGGCGCGATGATCACTGCGCAGATACTTCGCCGCTAAATAAGACTATTTGTTTAAATGCTGTCATTCATTTTCCTGCCAGAGTGGTTGTTGGAGTGGCTGGATAGGTACCTCAACTATCCCGGCCTTGAGATCTGGAAGCTGCTTGATCTGGCTATCTTCCTAACCGCCGCGATTTTCATTCTCAAAAAGCCAATTGCTCATGCTTTGGCTTCACGCCGCGAAACTATTCGAAAGCAGATCCTCGAGGCACAACAAGAACGCGAGAGGGCTGCCGAGAAATTGGCGGATGCCGAAGCGAAGTTGGCTCGGCTTGATCAGGAAGTAGAAGCCGTTAGAAAGCTGGCTCGCGAGGAAGCTGAGCTCGAGCGACAACGACAGCTTGCTGCCACTGAACACGAGAAGCAAAGGTTGAAAGCACAATCGGATCGAGAATTGGAACTCGCCCGCAAAGCAGCTCGTCGAGAACTACAGAAATTCCTGGCCACCCGCAGTATTGAAGTTGCGAAAGAATCAGTTACCAGTCAGTTGCGTCCCGAAGACGATGTGCGACTGATTAGAGAGCGCGTAACTGAACTCAGGGGGGCGAGAGGATGAGTCTTCAGACGATCGCAAGAAGATATGCATCGGCGCTCGCTGAAGTAGCACTTGATCGCAATGAAGAAGCTCGCGTGCAGGAGGAAATCAACTCCTGGGCAGAGCTGATCGAAAACAACTCTCAATTGCGTGAGGTGTTTGCCAACCCAACGATTCCTTACGATCAAAAAGGAAGAGTTCTGGAAGAGCTGATAGTGCGCTCGCGGATCAGCGAAACGTCTTCGTCTTTTCTCCGTGTCTTATTAAGGAATCAACGGCTGGACCAACTGAAACATATTGCAGAACGATTCAGTCAGGTTCTTGACGAACGACATGGCATTGTCGGCGCGAACGTCACGACCGCGCGACCGATACCAGAAGACGTGAAGACCGCACTTCAGGAGGCATTATCGGCAAAGACCGGACGAGACGTTCGGCTGTCATTTACTACTGATAAATCGATTATTGGCGGTGTTCTGACGCAAATTGGTTCGACTATTTTTGACGGCTCGGTTCAGGGACATCTTGATCGTCTTGCCGGCGAGCTAATGAATCGTTGAAGTTACCGATAAAGACTGAGGAAATCATGGAACCTTTAAGACCGAGCGAAATTAACGACATCATTCGCAAACAGATCGAAAACTTCGAAGCCGGTGTAACGGTTACGGAAGTAGGAACAGTAATCAAGATTGGCGACGGCATTGCGGAACTTCACGGGCTGGAAAAGGTAATGGCTGGAGAGCTGCTGGAGTTTCCACAGGACGTTCGCGGTCTGGCGCTGAATCTCGAAGAAGATAAGGTCGGCGCCGTTTTGTTTGGTGACTTTCAGGTAATCCGCGAAGGCGATCTGGTAAAGCGAACTGGACGAATCATGCAGGTCCCAGTGGGTGACGCGTTAGTCGGACGAGTCGTCGATGTGCTCGGAAATCCGATAGATGATCGTGGGCCAATTGTGACGGATCACTATTATCCAGTTGAACGTATTGCTCCCGGCGTAGTTGACCGTCAACCTGTGAAAGAACCACTGCAGACCGGACTCAAAGCTATCGATGCGATGGTGCCGATCGGCCGAGGTCAACGCGAACTGATCATCGGTGATCGGCAAACGGGAAAGACTGCAGTAGCTGTTGACACAATCATCAATCAAAAAGGCAAGGATGTTATCTGCATTTATGTTGCCATCGGACAAAAAGCCTCCACGGTGGCCCAGGTAGTCAAGACGCTTCAGGACTATGGAGCGATGGACTACACGATCGTGATCAAGGCAACTGCTTCTGATCCTGCGGCCATGCAGTTTTTGGCGCCGTATTCCGGAGCGGCAATGGGCGAGTACTTCAGAGACACCGGCCGTCATGCGTTGACTATTTACGACGATCTCTCGAAGCAGGCTGCTGCATATCGCGAAATCTCGTTGTTACTTCGTCGCCCACCTGGACGTGAAGCATATCCCGGCGATGTTTTCTATCTGCACTCACGTTTGTTGGAGCGCGCAGCAAAGCTTTCTGAGGCGAAGGGCGGTGGCTCACTCACTAGTCTTCCAATCATCGAAACTCAGGCTGGTGACATTTCCGCGTACATCCCGACGAATGTCATTTCAATCACAGACGGTCAGATCTTCCTCGAAGCAGATTTGTTCAATAGCGGTTTCAGGCCGGCGATCAACGTCGGTAACAGCGTGTCTCGCGTAGGCGGTTCAGCGCAGATTAAGGCGATGAAGCAGGTTGCCGGAACATTGCGCCTGGACCTCGCGCAATTTCGTGAGTTGCAAGCTTTCGCGCAATTTGGTTCCGACCTTGATAAAGCGACTCAAGCACAACTTGCACGCGGACAACGATTGACCGAGATCTTGAAACAACCTCAATACCAGCCGATGGACGTCGAGAAACAGGTGCTGGTGATTTGGACGGCAACGAACGGTTACGTTGACGACGTTGCGGTGGAAGATGTTCGCAAGTTCGAAATTGAACTTTTGAATTTTGTGCAGAACTCGCAGCCAGGACTCCTGGCGAACATTCGTGAGAAGAAAACCCTGACAGACGAGATCAAAAAGGATCTCAAGCAAGTACTGGAAGATTTCACTCACATGTGGAAACAGGAGCGGTCGGACGGATCGAAATCCGAACTTACTCCGCCAACACAAACAGGTCCATCCGCAACACCAGCAACAGCCGGAGCTTGATTCTTAAACGATGCCGAATCTCTTAGACATCCGCCGGCGCATCAAGTCGGTTAAGAACACGCAGCAAATCACCAAAGCCATGAAGATGGTTTCAGCTGCGAAGCTCAAGCGCGCGCAAGATCGAGTGATCACGGCTCGCCCGTTTGCAAATAAGATGATGGAAGTGTTAGCCGAATTGGCAAAGCGAACTGATGAAGACTTCCATCATCCATTGTTGGATCTTCGTGCCGATGAGCGATACGTAGTCGTCCTGATTACCGCAGATAAAGGTTTGTGCGGTGCCTTCAACACTAATCTCACTAAAGCTGCGCAAGCGTTTATAAAGACGCATCCCGGCAAAGCCATCGAGATCTTCGCTGTCGGTCGAAAAGGCCGCGACTTCTTCCGTAATCGACATGCAGTGATGGCCGGCGAGTTTATCGGGCTAACCGGAAAGGGGCGCGTTGAGCTTTCAGAAGCGCTCGAAGTGGCAAGATCGATCATGAAGCTCTACACCGAAGACTCGGGGAAAGATAAGGTTTATCTGATTTACAACGAGTTCAAGTCAGTTCTTCAGCAGCGTGTTGTCCTCGAACAGTTGTTGCCGGTCTCTCGAGCCAAAGAGGAAGAGGTTGATCCCAAGGCGGCGGTCTCGTTGGTCGACTACGTTTACGAACAACCACCGGCTGAGATGTTTGGCCAACTATTGCCACGATTGGTTGAGACACAAGTGTTCAGGGCGATGCTTGAATCGGTGGCGTCGGAACAGGGAGCACGAATGACAGCCATGGATTCGGCCTCGAAGAACGCGAGTGAATTGATTGACAGTCTCACCCTGAACATGAATCGAATCCGTCAGGCCGCGATCACAAACGAGATTATTGAAGTCGTGTCAGGCGCGGCCGCGCTATAGGAAAAGTCAGAACCGAGAATGTACTAGTCATTGGGCAGTATAGGACCTATTAGACCTATTGCACCTATACTGCACTGATCCCTCACGACTAGATTCCTGGTTCTGACTTTGTGTTATACGTAGCCCGTAATGCAGAAGCAGTCGCTCGCCAGGTTTCTCAGTCGTTGGGTTCCGCTGATCGCGTGGATGGCATTCATCTCGTTTGCGTCCTCGGCTGAATTCTCCGCCGCCAACACCTCACGTATCATTGGCCCGCTAGTGCTTTGGTTATTCCCGAATACCTCGCCAGCGAGACTTGAGTTGATTCATTTGTGCGTTCGCAAGGCGGCTCATCTGTCTGAATACGCGCTAATGGGAATTCTGGCGGCGCGGGCTTTCCGAACCTCGCCACGAACTCTTTTCGAGCGAAGGTGGTTTCTAATTTCAGCTTGCCTGGTTGTGGCTTATGCACTTCTGGACGAGTATCACCAATCGTTTGTACCTTCACGGACGGCCTCGATTTTCGATAGTCTCATTGATTCAATCGGCGGATTAATTGCACTTTTTGTCATTTGGTTGCGCTCGCAGCCTAAGCACTCATCAAATTCATTCATCTCAGCGTATAATCACGGCGACCCGGAGAATCTTTCGAACGAATGAGAATCAAAAAATGGGAATACTTGACCGACTCAGCCCTAGCTCGCAGTTCATCGAAGTAATCGAATGGTTGGACGAAACCAACAACACTCTCGTGTACCGGTTTCCCGTCAAGGACCAGGAGATCAAAAATGGCGCTCAACTGATCGTGCGCGAATCACAATCCGCGATCTTTGTTGCTGAGGGCCAGATCGCAGATCTCTTTCCGCCAGGTCGTTACACGGTTGACGGAGGCAACACCCCAATTCTTTCAAAGCTCGGTGCCTGGAAGTATGGTTTCAACTCGCCCTTCAAAGCGGAAGTTTATTTTGTCAACACGAAGCAATTTACCGATTTGAAATGGGGGACGCCGAATCCGGTAATGATGCGTGATGCCGACTTTGGCATGGTGCGACTGCGCGCGTTTGGTATCTATTCGATTCGCGTCTCGGATCCCAAGGCGTTCATCAAGGAGATTGCCGGCACCAACGCCCGCTTTGTCACGGATGACATTCAAGGGCAATTGAAACGAACACTTGTCGGCGGATTCAGTGATGCACTGGCAGAGTCGAAGATTGCGGCTCTCGATCTCGCTTCAAATTACGACGAACTCGGCAAGTTCACTCGCGAGAAACTGAATGATGAATTCAAAACATTGGGGCTTGAACTCACGAAGTTTGTCATCGAGAACATCTCATTGCCGCAAGAAGTAGAAGCGGCAATGGACAAACGAACTTCGATGGGAGTGATTGGCGACGTTGGACGATATACGCAGTTCCAGGCAGCTGATGCAATGCGTGATGCGGCTCAGAATCCGGGTGGTGCAGCTGGAACAGGAGTAGGACTGGGGGCTGGTTTCGCGATGGGAAATGCAATGGCTGGTGCCATGAGCGATGCCATGAAACAGTCGAAACAAGGTGGCGCTGAACAGATTGCCTGTCCGAAATGTAACGCTACTAACACTCGCGGAGCGAAGTTCTGCAATGAATGCGGAGCAACGTTTGAAGTAGCGGGGCAAACAGTTCCGTGTGTGAAATGCGGTGCTTCACTCCAGGCCGGGACGAAGTTCTGCAATGAGTGTGGAGCAAAACAAGAAAAGCTTACGTGTGCCAACTGCAAGGCCGAGCTGGGTCCCGGGGCAAAGTTTTGCAAGGAATGCGGTCAAAAGGTCGAGTAATCGCTTAGTTAGATCACGGCGGTCCGCGCCCGCAAATTCAATGTTGACCCGCCAGGTGCGGACGCCCGTCCTCCCCTGCGTTGCATGTGGCGTCCGGCCACGTGCTATTCTTTTTTCTCCCCGAAAGTAAAACCTCGATTCGAGAGGAACTCTGCATGCTAAGAGCGCTCAGGCGTCCACGCCGTGTTGTCATCACAGGCATGGGCTGTGTCACACCGCTGGGAATTGGTCGCGATAAGTTTTGGGATGGGCTGGTGGCGGGCAACAGTGGAGTTCGAAGAATAGAGTCATTCGATGTTTCAAATTCACCGGTGAAGATTGCTGCGGAAGTTCCCGACTTCGATTGGGAGGCGCAGCTAAATCCACGGGATCGCAAGCATGTTCCACGTACAGTTCCACTGGCACTTGCCGCTGCACGCGAAGCGCTCGAAGATGCGAAACTCTTTCCCAACGATTTATCACTTGATGATCGACGAGGTATCGGCGTAGAGCTTGGCACTGGCGGAGGTGGATTAGCGTTCACTGAACAGCAGTACGAGTATTGGTACGTTGGTCCAACTTACAAGGCCAGTGTTTACACAATCCCTGCTTCAACACATGGTGGTCTCTCGAGCGAACTTTCCATGGCATTTGGTCTGCGTGGACTGTCGCACATAGTTTCCACTGGCTGCACGAGCTCAACCGATGCGGTGGCGTATGCCGCTGAACACATTGCTGTGGGCCGCCAGGACCTGATGATCTCAGGAGGGGTTGACGCTCCGATTGCCCCGGGCATTCTCGCAGCGTTCAATTTGATGACCGTCCTCACCAACGAATGGAACGAGGAACCTCAACGTGCCTCAAGACCGTTTGCGCGCGATCGCTCTGGAATCGTTCTCGGTGAAGGGGCCTGGATCTACGTACTCGAAGAACTCGATCATGCGACAAAACGTGGCGCAAAGATTTACGCCGAGATTACCGGTTATGGCGCGACTTGTGATGCTTACCATCGGGTCCGATTAGCGGAAGACGGTGATGAGCCGGCACGCGCCATGAAACTGGCACTCGCCGATGCTGGTCGTGAGGCGAAAGATATCGATTACGTGAATCTTCATGGCACTTCGACGCTCTTGAACGATCGCATCGAGACATGTGCATTGAAATTAGCCTTCGATGGATACGCCCGGCGAATTCCGATGTCAGCGACCAAATCTCAGATTGGACACCCGCAGGGCGCGAGCGGTGCTGCAGGCATCGCAGCCGCGCTCTGTGCAATGCAGAGGAGCAAGATTCCTCCGACGATCAATCTCGACGAAGCTGATCCCAACTGCGATCTGGATTACGTCCCCAATCAATTCCGCGAAGTAGAAGTTCGCGTTGCTCTTTGCAACTGCATTGGCTTCGGGTCAAAAAACAGCGCGTTGGTTATAGAAAAAATGCACTGATGCCAGAGGACAAGGATTGAAAACGATAGGCGAGGCTTTGGAGTGCGACGGCCTGCCGTCGCTTTGTTACAGCGGACCTTAGACGCATATATGAAACGTTGTCGCTATAACAAAGCGACGGCAGGCCGTCGCACTCCAAAGTTTCGAATTCGACGTTGACGACCATGTTGGAAAAGTTCAAGCAACGAAGTTACGAACTCGAACATATTGACACTGGGAACTACACAGCCGAAGAATATGAAGGCTGTATCGTTGAACTCCAACGCGTTAATCGCTGGCTCGGAGACTCCAATGTTTTGCACAACACCGTCTTGCGTGACGTTCAGTCGAGAAACTTAGACGGTTTTTCACTACTCGATGTTGGGGCTGGTTCAGGTGAATTGTTGAGAGTCGCCGCCAGCTGGGCGCAAAAGACACGCAGAGTGATTCATGGAGTCGGTTTGGAGCTAAACGAACGATCGGCCCAGGCAATAAACGAAGAGTCGCAGAGCACGATAGACGCCGTCCGAGGTGATGCGCCGCGCTTACCGTTTGCCGATAATCAATTCGATTACGTTATCTGTTCACTCTTCACCCATCATTTTGTGGATGAACAGGTAACTCAGATCTTTCGCGAAATGAGCCGCGTTGCTCGTTACAAAATCTTCGTGATCGATCTGCATCGCCATCCAGTTGCCTATTTCCTTTACACAACCATTGGCAAAGTCTTTCTTCATACGCGCCTGCTCCGCGAAGATGGGGCGCTTTCGATTCTCCGCAGTTTCAAATCAGAAGAACTCTACGACCTTGGTGCTCGTACTGGACTGAGAAACGTGTCAGTGTCCCGACATTTTCCCTTTCGATTAGTACTCAGTGCGGACGCAAAGGCGGCCCCGTCTTATGCATCGCCGCATATCCGCAGCGATAGAGCTGCGTGAATTTAAGTGGGCAATTCGTCGAACAAATACGATGTAATCGTTGCGGGCGGCGGTCCGGCCGGCGCAAGCGCTGCAATCCATCTGGCTAAGGCTAATCTCAAGGTTCTCCTGATCGAACAGAAGAGTTTTCCGCGGGCAAAACTGTGCGGCGAATTCATCTCACCGGAATGTATTGTGCATTTTGAGAAACTCGGAGTCGCGCTCGATATGGTTTCTTCCCAGCCGGCCCAAATACTCGAAACGGTGTTCTACTCACGTCGCGGACGAAAGATAGTGGTACCGAGCCGTTGGTTTGGTGGCAACGCCTTGGGATTGAGTCGTGCCGTAATGGACCATCATTTGTTGGCGCGCGCGAAAGCTCTTGGTGTGAGTGTGCTCGAGAATTCCACTGTTAGCGATGTCGTTGAAGATCAGTTTGGTGTGAAGGGCGTGATAGCAAAGGCTGCTGGTGAGCGGGAATATCGTGCGTCTGTGGTTGTCGACGCCACTGGCCGGTCTCGCGTGCTGGCGCGCAAGACTCGTCCTCTGCAATCAGTCAAAGCCAGTCTCGTTGCCTTCAAGGCTCATTTGGCAGGCACCCGCGGCACCATGACTGCGTGTGAGATCTATTCTTATCCCGGCGGATATGGCGGCTTGAGCACGGTGGAAAACGGGCGCAGCAATCTTTGTTTCATCATCGAAGCTTCTCGCGTCAGACGCGCGCACTCGGATCCGCAGACCGTGATACGCGAGAATCTAATGCTTAACAGGCGTGCTGCGTTTACGCTCGAGCATGCGACAGTTGAAACTGACTGGCTGAGTGTTGCGCTTGAGAGTTTTGGTCGTCGGGAGCCAAGTCCCACGCCCGGGCTTCTCGCGATCGGCGACTCAGCAGCGTTCATCGATCCATTTACCGGTAGCGGGATGTTGATGGCGCTTGAGAGCGGAAAGCTGGTTGCGGAACAGATACTTCAGCACATGGACCAACTAGAGCAGCCGGATGGAATTGCGAGTTTGTGCAAAAGCTATACGCGTGCCTATCAGCGGGCCTTTGATTCGCGTCTGCGAGTTTGTAGCCTGTTGCGCCGAGTAGCGTTCCGTCCTCCACTAGCGCAGTTAGCAATTTCGGCTTTCTCTTGTAGCGATCGATTTAGTGGGTGGCTCGCGCGCTCAACTCATTCAAGCTCGAGAGAAGGTGCCTCTCAGGAATTTCAGATTTGATTTCAGATTTCAATTGGTCAGAAGTCAGTGGTATAGGTCGAATAAGTCCTATACGTCCTATGCGACTGGCCATCAAGCACTGACTACTGAAGCCGAATTACTGAATGTAATGAACCTATTAATGCAGAATATAACTGCTTGCCACATATAGTGTTTTTGGAGTAAAAAGGCTGAGCGGTTTAAGTGTCTCTCGCTCCAATCTCCTAGGGAGCCACAACATTTTCGATGCACTCCCACTCGGCATAGCACTTAAGGAGTGAAACTCCGAAAGAACTTCTCGTCCAAGCAGGTCAACAGAACAGTTCTAGATTCTAAGCTGACTTCACTCGCGTCTTGTAAAGCATTCGTAAACTTCAGGAGAGTATCACGATGTTTGCATCCCTTAAGACCTATCTCCACATTTCCATTCAACTGGCTGCGGTCCTCGCAATCACATTAGTATTTGCGAACGTTACGTTCGGCCAAGCGCAGGCAGCAGCAGCCGACCTGCAGGGCGTCATTAAAGACGCGACTGGGGCAGTGGTGCCAAATGCCACAGTCACAGCGCGAAACCCAGCCACGAATCTGAGTCGAAATGCGACCACGAACGACGAGGGCTTTTATCGAATAGTCAACTTAACGCCTGGGGACTATGAGATTACGGTCGAAGCAAACAATTTTAAGAGGGCGGTCTTATCGAGGGTCACCGTCACAGTCGGACAATCAGCAAATGTAGATGTGTCGCTTGAACCCGGACAGCTAACGGAAAGCGTCACGATTTCGGATGCCACCTCCGAAATTGTCGAGACTTCAAAGACGGCAGTGGCAACAACGATCGATCAGCAGCGCATTAACAATCTGCCGATCAATGAACGAAACTACCTTTCATTTGCGCTCACCACTTCAACTGTCGGTCGTGACAACGGACGGCCTATCGGACCGGCTCCAACGACGGGATTGAACTTTGGGGGACAGCGTGGACGCTCGAATCTGGTTCAAGTTGACGGCGCTGACAACACCGACAATTCAGTTAACGCATCCCGATCAACGGTGAGTCAGGAAGCAGTTCAGGAATTCCAGGTTGTTACTAATTCTTTCGCGCCTGAATTCGGTCGATCCGCAGGCGGCGTAGTGAATGTCGTGACCAAGTCGGGCACCAACGATCTGCACGGAAACGTTTTTGGGTTTTTGCGGCACCGAAGTTTCCAGGCACGCAACGCCTTTGCCCCTATCAAAGATCCTCCATTCACGCGAACACAGTACGGGCTCACGCTTGGCGGTCCGTTCGATAGAGATCGCACCTTCTTCTTCTTCGCGTTTGAGCAGCGGCGCCGAAACGAATCAGGATTCTTTACATCAAACGTGGCGCCAGGACTAACCAGTTCCGTGACTATCGGCGCGCCGTTCCTGCCGTTTTCACAAAACTTCGCAAACATCACTCCACAACAGTCTACATATGTGAGTGGGCTGCTGACACAGGCAGGAACATTGATCGCCAGCGGCACGCCAGCCAACGTTGCGCTGGGCCAGGCGATCGCGGGCGGGGCCATTCAGTATGTGACGCTCGCTTCGAGCGGCGGAGTTACTGCGTTGACTGGAAGCAATCCTCTCAGAAGCCCGGGCGGTGCAATTCCAGCGGGGACAGTGATCGGCCCACGCTTCTTTTTGACAGGAGCACCCGTGCCGAGCGGCACCACTAATGCAGCCGGTCAATTCATTGCGTTTCGCCCATTGAATAGTTTGCAACGTGTGTTTCCGATCACGGATCGCACAACGTATAACTCGTTCCGGCTCGATCATCTCATCACGCCAACCAACCAACTGAGTTTTCGCTTTGGATACAATCCAAGTACGCTCACCGGAATTCAGGTTGAGTCACAGAACCAATCGCTGGGCCAGAATGATTTTTCACGAACAGGCATTCAGACGCTGCGGGATTTTTCCGCGGTTACCACTCTGACTTCCACACTTTCCACGCGCGCGATCAACGAAGCGCGGATAAATTTTGGCGAGAGACGAGCAACGTTCAAGTCACAGAATGGCGACGCGGTCGCCTTCAACATCTCCGGCACTGCATTCATCGGTCGTGAATTGTTCTCCCCCGTAGTTCGCACTGAAACGCGATACGAATTCACTGACAACCTCAACCTCGTATCCGGAAATCACAATTTCAAATTCGGTGGCGATATCGCGTTCATCAGAATTCCAGCAGCAATATTCGAACTGAACTTTGCTGGTCTATTTAATTTCGGAGGTCTGTCAGCAGCTACGCTCAATCCTGCGTTCGCGGCACCCCCGTTCACCGGGGCCCCTGATTTCACCCCGGTCCAACAGTACGGACTCGGCTTTCCCGCAAACTTTATTCAAGGATTCGGGAATCCCGTCAGCAAGATCGGCAACAAACCGCTGGCCTTTTTTGCGCAAGACTCCTGGAAGGTTCGGCCGAACTTAACGTTGAACTATGGCGTGCGCTACGACTATGAGATCACTGAACGCATCCCAACACTACCGCTTAGGGATCCCCTCTCCGGTATCAGTTTGACGGCAGACCAGATACTCGCCGCGCAGGACGCAATGGGTGTGCAGCAGGGATTTCCACGCGACAAGAATAATTGGGCGCCTCGCCTGGCGATCGCATGGGATCCAAAGAACAATGGCAAGACCGTAGTCCGCGCGGCGTTTGGACTGTTTTACGATCACCCGTTGCTGGCGATCGCTTTTAACTCTGATATTGCTGATGCAGTTCAACAGCAACAGGGAATTCTGACTCCAGGCAATCCAGCTCCAAACCAACTTTTGAATGCAGTTCAGGTGTTCCAGGGAACAGTTTGCGCTCCCGGCGGCGGAAATCCGATCTGTCCTCCTGGTGTTGTGACACCGGGAGTGGCTGCGGGCTCGCAGTACCAGTTCGGCCGCCAACGATTCAACGATCAGACGTTTCCAGGATTCGGCCCGGTGCTTCCCTTCACGCTGCACGTGCAGAAGGACTTTGAATACGCGTACGCCAATCAAGGAAACTTCACAATCGAACGTGAGCTCACAAAGGACATGACGGTTTCCGGAAGTTATATCTTCGTTGGTGCACACCATCTACCTCATCCGCTGGATATCAACGCACCGAGAACGGACCTACAGATTCAAAACTTCTTCCGGCTGGCAGGCAGAAATCCGGTTAGTACGACGGAGGCTCTGGCCTTTTCTATTCCCACGAGCGGTGCACCGTGCCCGTTCGGAGTTCCGTTGCAGTGCTTTACTTTGGCAACTCCTACGGGAGCACCAGTCTATCCAAATGCCGGCCAAACCTTCGCCATCATTATCCCGGGCATGATCACGGCGCCGCTCACCAATCTGGGTGGCAGAATAGTTAATGCTGGTATCGCGAATTTCTTCAGACCCAACGCGCCAAACTATTTCCTGGCCCAGGCGTTATCGGGCGGGCTGGTGACTCCAGCTGTGCTTAACGGAGCACTCGCAGGTTCCCTTCGCGCGCCGGGTACTATCTCACCGTTTGGATCCATCAACGCGCAAACGTCTGACGGTAATTCTCTATACAACGCATTGAATGTAGACGTGAAGAAGCGCTTCTCTCATCATTACCAGTTCCTCGCGTCGTATACATGGTCACACTCGATCGACGATTCGTCAGACCTGCAAACACTTCTGCTTCCGCAGGACAATCGTAACTTCGGAGCCGAGCGTGCGGATTCACTATTCGATCAGCGACATCGATTCGTGTTCAGTGGGGTGATAGCTTCGCCAGGTACCTGGAATTCTGCCGACGGATTTCATCGCTTCCTTTCGAACTTCACTGTAGCGCCGATCGTTGAGATCTCATCCGGACGCCCGTTCAATATCCTGAGCAATCAGGACACCAACAATGACCAATCGAATCAAACAGACAGACCAACGGTTTTGTCTGATGGGACGCTCTGCGTAGCCGGCACCGTGGGGTGTGTTGGTTTGATCACGAACGGCGTTTTCACGAGCGGCAGCCTTGGTCGTGACTTTGGTATCACGCATCGGTACATGTCAGTTGATCTCCGAGTCTCGAGGATGGTGCCCTTGGGCGAAAGACTAAGGCTTGAATTGATCGCTGAAGGCTTCAACCTCTTCAACCGGTTCAACGAGGGTGCGGCCTCGCCGTTTATCGACGACGTTCGTGCTTTCAATCAAAGGGCGAGCAATGGACGCTACTACAGTCGTCCAACGGCCGCCTTCGATCCGCGCCAATTCCAGTTCGGGTTGAAGTTAAACTTCTAGCGTCGAGCGTCCTAAAGTCGAATGTCAACGGTCAGTCGTTTGTAGTCAGAAGCATAATAGGTCGAATTGGCCATATAGGTCCTATTAACTACTGACTACAAACTATTGCCGTTGACATTCGACTTTCAGACTTTCGACTCTGGATTTCGTAAGGCAAACCTGAGCCAGTTTCGCGCATCGGAATGCGTGTCTGAGCTTTCAAACCGAATCTCTCCCGCTTACAATTATCGGCCATCATGAATAGATCTACCCTTATTCGTTCGATTTTTGTCGTTATCGCGCTCTTATCGCTGATGCCCACAAGTCTGCTGGCGCAAACCACTCGACCACGACGGGCTTCAAGGCAGTCTCAAAAAAGCACGGCCAGCGCCGAAAAACCGGCTTCCGATCCATTACTGCGGCCGGAACCGGTGACAAGTCCGACGGCGCGCAAAACCAGTCCAAACGATCCGTTGTTAACTGTCCAACCCGTCAACCCCGTCGTGAACACGGTAAGTCCCGCAGACACGCAGCACGCATACAGTCTTCTCGAACAGAAACAGTTTGCAGCTGCGGCCAGGGAGGCGAAGGATTTGGCCGAGCAACACCCCAACGATCCGGAAGCGTGGAAAATTGCCGGTTTTGCTGAACTGAATTTGAAACAGTACACGGATGCCGCGACGCATCTCGAGAAGGCGGTGACCCTGCAGCGACAGTCGAAACAGACCGACCCAAACACCGAAAGTGCATTGGCCCAGGCTTACGTCTTAACTGAAAAGTACCAGGAAGCTCTGCCGCTGTTGGTTGCTGCAACGGATCGTAGCGGAGCACCGCAAGATGCGTTGATGACCTACTACCGCGGTATCGCCGAATATAAGACAGGCAAAACAACGGATGCCGAGAAGAGTTTCAATACCGTAATCAAACTCAATCCCAAGGATTCGTTGTCACTCTTTTACCTGGCACAGATCAGCCTGGCGAAAAATGATGCGGATGGCGCGATTGCTTACTTGAACAGAGCAACAATGAACGATGCCCGGCTCGTTGGTGCGTGGACTTTATTGACGTCGGCCTATCTTCGACGTGCGGCAACGAGTTCTGATCAAGCGAAAGCAGATGCTGATTACCTTAACGCGGTTCGTGCGGGTGAAGGATTGATAAAACTCAAAACGGATGCCGAAGCGGTGACGTTGTTCGGTCAGGCATTGATTGGATCAAAACAGTATGCGCGCGCAGCGTCAGCACTCGAACGCGCGTCAGCAGAACCAGATGCAACGGGAGTTACGTTTTACTTGCTTGGAGTAGCACAATCGCGCGCGACCAACTTTTCAAAAGCCATAGCGGCTTTGGAAACGGCCGCCAGGAAATCACCCGACGACGTGAACGTTTATCGAGAGCTCGGCTACGCATACGAGGTTACTAAGCAATACCCCAAAGCTCGCGATGCTTATCAACGCGGAGCAACACTCGCCCCCAATGACCCAGACTTCAAGGAGTCTCTCGAACGAGTGAAGCCCGCCGTGAAGCCTTGATTTGAGCTTGCTGTCTGGTTCTTTGTTAGCCGTGTAAAGGTCCGATAAGTCCTATAGGTCCAATAAACTGATCATGCCTCCCCACTTGAGCAACATAGCGGCCACTGCTCGAGCGTTTGCAACCTATTCATTGATTCCCTATCTCGGAATTCTGTTTTGTCCGGGAGCAGTTTTCCTTGGCAGCGTTGGAGTTCTTAGATCGTATCGAGTTGCGAGTGAGAGCGAGTCGAGACTTGCTTGTTGCTTGAGTGTTCTAGCTGGAATCATCATTACGGCGGCGCAACTGTTATTGTGGTGGATTCTTTATAAAGTGCCTCTTTGGGCGCGAGGCGTGTAAAAAGAAAGATTTCGATAGATGCTGGGACCACAGGCGTTCTCGCCTGCACCGTGCTAATGGATCGTGTAAGCGGCAGGCGAGGACGCCTCCGGTTCCAGCACGAAGATAGTTGTAATTCAAGGAGAACAGAAATGAGATTTATTGGCAGCCTCGTGCTACTAGGGGCCTTACTCACCGGTGCTTACGGTCAGCGTCCGCGATCGATGGAAACTGAACCACAGAGAAAGCCGACACCTCCTCCCGCACCTTCAACGGTCAAAGCAAAGTATGAAGGCGGCGTGTTTGGCTATACCAAGACCATGGAAGGCACACTTACGTTCGACGATGCAAGCAGTCAACTTCTTTTCAAAGATAAGAATACTACTAAGCAGATCCACATTCCTTATGCGGCTGTGACTTCGGCTTTCGCTGACACTAAGAAGCGGCAACCGTCCGCGGCAACCGTTGCCAGTGCGGTACCCTTGCTCTACACGCTGCCAGCACATTTCATTAAGAAGAAGGTTCGCTACCTGACTTTGCAGTACAACGATCCAGATTCTCAGCAGGCTGGAATCACGAGCTTCAAACTTGATAACAAAGAGATTCTCGAGTCCGTGCTGGTCACACTCGCGGAGAAAAGCGGCATGACTCTGCGCGGGGATGTGTACGTGAAAAAGAAAGATGTCAGCAAGTTAGCCCCGTAGGGATAACAAGTCAGAACCGCAACGCGGTAGCGTCGGGTCCTTCAAATCCAAGCAGCTGACAGGATTTCAAAGGACCCGACGCTACCGCGTTTCGGTTCTGACCTCTTCACAGCTTGATCTTGAGAATAATCGGATACCTGAGTTTGTCGTCGGGCGCCAAATGCCCGGCTTCGTCGATCGCTCCCCACTGGCTGTTCGCGATTACGTAAAAAGAATCCTTCAGCAACACGCCCAACGTTGGTTCGTCGAAGGCAGGGTTGTTGGCTTCGATTGTTTCGAAATGATCGAAGCGAGTTAGATCGCGATTGAGTGAAAGCTTAATGACGCGCTGCGGGTTCACGCCATTCTGTACGCCTAGCAAGGACCCTTTGTAATAGTAGAGACCATCAATTCCCAGCAACGTGAAATCCGCAAGAATGCTGGTAACCTTCCTCGTATCCAGATCCACCAGAAAGATCCCTTTGGCATAATCCGCGACAAAAAGTTTCTTTTCATCTCGAGTGAAATCCAATCCTTGCGGAGAAACGAATGGTTCTCCCTCCAGAAGTGTCTCGAGCCGGTTACCATCATGTCTGACAACATACACGGCCGGCGTTACGCTGTCGGTCGTGTAAACATCGCCGGCGGAGTTTATCGCGAGGTCGCCAAACCAGTGCGGTTTCGTTGAATCACCGGGCTCGAACCTTGACAGTAGCTTTCCGCTTCGCAGGTCATATTTGATCAGCGCCGTCTTACCTTCGTCTTGGGGAATGAAGTTCTTCATTTGAGGATGCGCGGTCGTGCAAACCCACAGCAACCGGTGCGCATGATCGACCTTCATGCCCATGACACTCCAAAGACCGTCTGCCTCACTCGAAAATACTTTCGCATCGCCCGCTTTGGTAACGCTGAGAATCTTGCGCTTGTAAACGCTGCTCAGATAGAAGGTGCCCGTTCGTTCATCGTAAGCAATGCTCTCCGGAACTAATCCCTTCTCGTGAACTGTGAAGGCTGGGACACTACTTATTTTCGGCAATCTATTTTGTTCAATCTCTTTTAGAATTGCAGCGAACTCCGGCAGACTTCGAACTGAATCAAAATCATGATCGGTCGCAATGGGGAACACCAGACCCATGTCCGTCGCTCGCTTCAGAAGCGACAGAGCCTCGTTGGATTTGCCGTTTAGTGCATAGGCGGCCGCAAGTTTGTACATGAGGCGCGGGTGATTGACTCTCAAATCAGCTGCCAATTGCATATCGGCAAGAAACGAAGCGTAGTTCTTTTCCTGGTAGGCCTTTCGAGCGAGCGACTCGTAGTAACGGCTGTCTTTTTGATCTGATTGAGCGAGCACGAGGCAAGGCAATATGAGGAAGACGAAAATCTTTGAGCTTCGCGCTTTGAGCCTGGTGCTTTGTTTTTCTGCTGGCATGGGGTGTCCGACGAACTCTAGTAAACTCTGATTAAGTACGACAGGCTGTTAGCCTGTCGTCGGTCTTGGGGTGACACTGTGGGGCAAACACGACCCGTTACCGCCGGTCGTACTTAATCAGAGTTCCTAAAGTTCAGCGGACGAATTACAAAGCACCAGGTTCAAAGCGCAAGATCACTTCGGTAACAACCGTAGCACCTTCATCTTCGAATTGAGTGTGGTGGGTTTCAACTTGAGGAGACGCGCCGCTTTGACCTGGGAACCACCACATATTCTCAGAGCATTCTGAATAAGCTTTCGCTCGTAAAGCTCCACCTCTCGATAGAAATCGAAGTCGTCGTCCATTTCAGGCAAATTGATCATCTGCAGGTCTTCGAGCTCTGCTTGCAATGAGGCAATGAGGTCGCGCATCGTCGCAAGCTTTGTGTGAATCTCCTCGGCATCCTTATAACCATGGAGTTGCACCGCTGGGGGTTCGTTAGGAATCGAGATGGAATACTCGTTTTGCATAGATCTGACCTCGATGGTGTCATCCGACAAGTGAGCAGGTTAGACGTCTTAGCGGATCCTGTCCTAGAAATTCGCTGATAGATTGGTGATAGATTTCTAAAAGATGGTCGATGGTCAGTGGTGAGGCTTCAGGAATAGGTCCAATAGGTCATACAGGTTCTATGCCCTGATCCACCATTATTTTGGATATTCTACAATTCTTCGTTCTTGCTGTGCGAAACGCAAAATTTTAGAGACTCAGTTCAGCAAACCGGAGTTAAACTTAGCCCATCTAAAGTTCATTTTTCGAGGATCCGATTTTTAATTTCACAACTGTCTTTCGCAGTCACCTCTTCGGCCAAAAGGAAAGTGGCAAGTGTCCATGACCGATGAGAAATATCATGATTCAACGCTCTCTCCACTTCTACGAATTTGGTCCCTTCCGACTCAATGCCACCGAGCGCTTACTGCACCGTGGGAGTGAAATCGTTGCCCTCACACCTAAAGTGCTCGACACCCTGCTGGTGTTAATTGAAAACTGCGGTCACATCGTCGAGAAGACCCGACTTATGGAGCAGCTATGGCCCGATAGCTTTGTCGAAGAGAGTAGTCTGACGCAAAACATCTCACTGCTGCGAAAGGCTCTTTCGGAAGGTGACGTGGAAAGTAATTACATTGAAACGATTCCTAAGCGGGGATATAGATTTGTTGCGCAAGTAAACGAACGTCATGAACTGACGAACGCCAATCCTCTCCTCGGACTCGAAGACGTGTTTGAGCCGGACAAAGCATTCGCACCTGTACTATCAAAATCACCGCGAGAACGATCGAAGCACCACCTCTCCATATTAGTTCTAGTCGTCGGCCTTTGCGGCATTGCGACCTTTATCTACTGGACGCGACATAGAACAACGCGTGAGACGATCGGTGTTCGCTCAATCGCAGTTCTGCCGTTCAAGACAATTGGAACGAACGCTCAAAATGATTTACTGGGTCTGGGCATGGCAGACGCGCTGATTATTAAATTGAGCAAACTAGATCAACTTACGGTCCTGCCTACAAGTTCAGTGTTCCGTTACACAAGTCGCGATAAAGAGGCGACCGCGATTGGAAGGGATCTCGGTGTCGAAGGCGTTCTCGACGGAACCGTACAACGCGATGGAGATCTGGTTCGTGTTACTGCTCAACTCATCAGATTGAAAGACGGAAAGACTGTCTGGTCAGGCAAGTTTGACGAGCGATACAGCAGTATATTTCTTCTTCAGGACTCAATCTCTGAACAGTTATCTGCATCACTAAGTCCGCAAGTCGATCAAGCTCAACAACCAAAGAGCGGAGCACACCCCACCGATAATGTGGAGGCTTACCAGTCTTATCTTACGGGTTTGTATTTCTGGAACCGCCGCACTCATGAGAATTTGCCGAAGGCCATTCACTATCTCGAAGATGCAGTAGCACGCGATCCAAAGTTCGCGGCAGCGAGAGCGATGCTGGCTGATTGCTACTACCTTTCAGCAGAAGGTGAATACCTGGTGGCGTCTCCTGAAGAAGCTATTGAACGCGCCACTGACGCTGTCTCCAAAGCGCTGCAGATCGACGATAGTCTCGCTGAAGCGCATACAGTAAAAGCTGGAATCAACCTGGTCCAAAAACAGTTCGATGAAGCCGGGTGTGAGTTCCGGCGCGCTTTAGAATTGAACCCAAATTATGCGGTCGCTCATCTCCGCTATGGTTACTATCTCTTCTACGTATTAAAGCTGGACGAAGCGCTCCTCCACATGCGCCGCGCCCAACAACTCGACCCAACGTCGCCAATAACGAACGGCGCGCTGGCAGGAATGCTTTACAACGCGCACGATTTCGACGGTTGCATCGCTTATGCGAAACGCGCCGTGGAGCTCGAGCCCACGGTCTTTAGCGCTCATTTGAATTTGGGAGAAGCTTACGCCCAGAAGCGGATGTTCAAAGAAGCCCAGGACGCTTTCGATAAAGCCGGCGATGTCAATCCCTCATACGTGCTATGGGAAAAAGCCTACGCATTCGCATTAGCGGGTCAACGCGCGGAAGCACTGCGACGGGTCGCACAAGCTGAGAAACAGAATAAGAGCGGATGGCGCATGCACATTAACTATGCCCAGCTTTATGCGGCACTGGGAGACAAAGATAAAGCCTTTGCTGAAATGGAACTCATGCAGATGGGTCGCTTCATGGCAGCGCCGGTGAAGTATGACCCCGCGTTTGATCTGCTCCGTGACGATGCAAGGTTCACGGATTTCCTGATGCGACACAAGATTCAGTAGGCCGATGCCTGCGATAGCAGTAGGCAGTAGGCAGTAGGTTGAAGCTTGGAGACCGGGGTGCGGTTGTTTACGTTAACTGCACCTGCTTCTGCCTACTGCCTTCTGCCTACTGCTATGATAACCGCCTTGTGACTTCGATCAAAAAACGAAGGGTAGAATTTCTTACGGTGTCGCTTGCTCTTGGCATAAGCGCAGCCGTGGGTTCATTGATCTTCTTCGCCTGGTTGAGTAACGAAGTGCTCGAAGGTGAAACGCGACACTTCGATGAAGTGACGCGCGCAGCAGTCCATCACTTAGCTTCGCCAACCATGACCGCCATCATGCGAGGCATCTCTTTTACTGGCTCAACAATCTTCCTCACTACGGCAACCATCATTATGTTTATCTGGTTTCTGACGCGTCGCTGGCGTCGTGAAGGATGGCTCTTAGGAATAACAATGGTGGGTGCCTCAATTCTTAATACCACACTGAAGTTGACATTCCAGCGACCTCGGCCGGAGCCATTCTTCGATTTGCTTGCTCCAAGAACTTATAGCTTTCCCAGCGGCCACTCACTTGCAAGCTTCTGTTTTTACGGGGCGCTCGGGACCGTGCTAACCGCGCGGATCGAAAACAAAACGATCAATTTCGTAACGTGGCTTATCGCAGGAGTAATGGTTCTCGTGATTGGCTTGTCGAGAATCTATCTTGGTGTGCACTACACGACGGATGTACTGGCGGGATATGCAGCCGCTTTGATCTGGATTGCAGTGATCCGCTTCCTTGAAATGCAGTTGGTGAGAAGAAGAAGGAAGGCTGATGTCAGAACCGAAACGCGGTAGCGTCGGGTCTGTCTGAATTAGAGGCCGACCTTTTGACGAACCCGACGCTACCGCGCCTCGGTTCGGACTTCATTCGGACGCTGCCCATTTGGTATCAACCCGTGCGGGCAGCAACAACTTCATCTTTACTGACAAGCCTCCACCCGGCGCGTTCGTCGCTTCAACAGTTCCGCCGTGCATGCGCACCGCCCGCTCGGTAATCGCCAGACCCAAACCTGTGCCACCACCGCTCTGTCGATCGCGCGCATCCTCAGTTCGATAGAACGGACGGAAAATCTTTTCAAGGGTTTCATCAGGCACGCCATTACCACGATCCCGTACGCTGATGACCGCAAAGTTGTCGCCAGCTCCGTTTTGCCTCGTCAGCGTAACCTCAACGGCCGTTCCTTCCGGCGTGAAGCGAACTGCATTTCGAACGACGTTCTCAACCGCACTACGAAGTAATTCTTCAACTCCACTGATCGAGCATTTATCACTGGCAACAACCTGCACCGACCGGTTAAGACTGCGAGCCTCAAAATCCGCATCTTCCGCAACATCGTGGACAAGTGCCGCAAGATCGACGCTGGTTCGTTTACGACTGTCAGTGCCGCTCTCAAGACGAGTTAGAGTCAAGAGCTGGCTAATCATTTCATTGAGATTGTCTGACTCTCGTTCGATGCGATCCAGCGAACCGGCCGCTTCACGACCAGAACGTTGACGGGCCAGACCGAGCGCCACACCCAGTCTTGCCAGCGGGGATCGTAGTTCGTGAGAGATGTCGCCGAGCAAACGCTGTTGGGCTTTTACCGTTGTTTCCAGGCGCTCAGCCATGCCATTGAAGGCACGACCTAGTTGCCCGACCTCGTCGTGACGTTTCGTCAATTTTGCTTCAACACGGGCTCCGAGGTTTCCTTCGGCAAGTTGATTTGTGGTTGCTCTCAGGTTGGCGAATGGCTTTGTCAGATAACGAGCTAACCAGAGGCAAAAGATTCCGCCTACCAGCATGACCACCAAAAGACGAAGGCCCTGCGTTTGCAAACTCATTTGGTAAGGTTGTCGAGGAATATGAGCAACGTAAGTGTAGTGTTGACCGTTAGAACTGATCAGCGGTCTCGCGACGAGCGTATTTCTGCCTGCGAAGTTAAACTCAATATCGTTACTCTTCTCTGCTTTCTGAATTAACTCAGCGGTTCCAGGTTGTACAGGCCGCCCAGAAAGCTCTCGACCATTTTGATCGAAGAACGTTGCCTTCACGCCGGACGCTTTTTCAGTTTCCTGTAATGATGCTGCTAATGCCGTTGCCCCGCCTTGCTCATACATTTCCGCTGCTTTGAGTGCGTTTGGCCCAACCTGCGTGAGATCACGCCAGGATCTTCCTGTCGGAGTGGGTCTGGTTATAGCCACGGCGGCAAACAGGGCCACGTTGATCAGAATCATGGCCAACCAGAACGCAATAAAGATTTTTAGATACAGACTGCGAAATGGAATCTTCATTGATTACTCAGCAGGTGCTCCATAAATGTAACCGACGCCCCGAATTGTTTTGATCCTTTCGAGACCATTTAACTGGTGCCCTAATTTTTTGCGAAGATTGCTAACGTGCATGTCGATGCTGCGATCAAAAGGTGAGAGTTCGCGTCCGAGAACTTCTTTCACTAGCCCTTCTCTTTTGACGATCTGTCCCGCATTGCGCAGCAGGATCTCGAGCAAGTCATATTCGACTCCCGTCAGTTCAATAACTTCACCTGCACGCCGGACATTCCGTGTATTGCTGTCCATTTCAATATCACCCACCGAGATCAACTCGCGAGGAGTGTTAGCTGACTCGACTGGTTGAGCCCGTCGCAACACGGCACGGATTCGAGCCACGAGTTCGCGCGGATTAAACGGCTTGGGCAGATAGTCATCGGCGCCAATCTCGAGGCCCACAATGCGATCGACATCATCGCCACGAGCGGTCAACATCAACACAGGAATGCGTGACTTCGCGCGAATGCGACGCAACACGTCAAAACCATTGGTGCCCGGCAACATCACATCCAACACTACCAGGTCATGTTCGCCCGCGAGTGCACGGTCAACGCCGCGCTCGCCATTATGTATGGCCTCGACTGTATAGCCTTCAGGTTGAAGATATTCGCCGACCAACTCGCAAAGGCCTACATCGTCGTCAATCACTAATACCTTTTCCATTGGTTGTTCGATGTAATTGAAGGACATATTGCAGACCGTTAGCAAGTGGGTGTCGATATGCGGCTGTCTTGTCATGACCTAACCAGTCCGAGCCCGCCTTGAAATCGGGCCTTTGTTGCTTATGTCACGACAAGCTAAAGCATATCGGACATTGAGTTTCTCGTGCGTAAAGAAATGTCAGCATAAGTCTTTAGGAAACTGACAAAACTTTACAATCCATTGACAGATTCTTTACGCCCGATTTCGATACAATTTGGCTCCCGTTGCAGGGCGGAACTGTATTCGCTACCGCACTGCAAAGAACCAAAGAGGAGTCTTGTGAATGAGAAGAATATTGATAGCGATCACTCTATGCCTGGGTACGGCAGGAATGTTGTTCGCTCAGCAACGTAGCGGTTCGATCAAGGGCCAGGTTCTGGATGAACTGGGGGGCGCGATTATCGGCGTAACAGTTACCGCGATCGATAGCAAAGGCGTCGAGAAGACCACAACGACAAACGACGGAGGCTCCTACACAATCAACGGCCTTGCACCGGGTCTATACACCGTCCGGGCACATAATAGTGGCTTTGGTATTTACGAGAACGCGGAAGTCGATGTTGTTGCCGGCAAGGCTTTGCAGTTCGATATCACTCTTAAAGTCGCAATCGAAGAACAAAAGGTGACTGTCGATACCGGCGGGTCAACGGTAAGCACTGAACCCGAAAACAATGCCGGCGCGGTAGTTCTGAAGGGAGATGATATTGATGCGCTGCCAGATGACCCTGATGATCTGGCAGCAGCACTTCAAGCACTAGCCGGTCCATCTGCCGGACCGAATGGTGGCCAGATCTTTGTCGATGGTTTTACCGGAGGACGCTTACCGCCTCGCTCCTCGATTCGAGAAATTCGTATTAACTCAAATCCTTTTTCTGCTGAGTACGATCGTCTGGGTTTTGGGCGAATTGAGATTCTGACGAAACCAGGTACCGATCGATATCGTGGCCAGGCGTCGTTTAACTTCAATGACGATGCGTTGAATTCACGTAACCCGTTTGCTCCAAATCGTCCTCCACATCAGTCGCGTCAGTATGGCGCAAACTTTAGTGGCCCAATTTCCAGGAAGAAGGCATCGTTCTTTGTTGACTTTGAAAAACGCGATATTGACGACCAGGCTGTCGTAACGGCACTCATACTCGATAGCTCCAATAATATTTCGAATTTCAGTGCGGTCGTTCCGACACCAAGTCGCCGTACCTCTTTCAGTCCGCGCGTCGATTACCAGATCAATGCCAACAACACCCTGGTTGCTCGTTATAGCTATACGCACAATACGAACGTTGCAGGCGTTGGCGGATTCAATTTGCCTTCGCGTGCGTATGATACGGAGAACACTGAAAACCAGATCAACCTGACCGAAACGGCGGTCATCAACAAGACCATTGTCAATGAGACCCGCTTCCAGTTTGAACATCAGCAGCGGAAATCGAATGGCAACAATACGATTCCAACAATTCAAGTGCTCGATGCTTTTACAGGTGGTGGCTCCCAGGTTGGACAAGCGTCGAACACAACTAACTCATGGGAATTGACGAACAACACTTCGTTCGTTATGGGAAGACACTCGCTTAAGGTTGGTGCTCGGGTTCGGCATGTAAGTATCGACGATATCTCGCCACAGAATTTTGGTGGCACGTATAACTTCACCAGTCTCGCACTCTACGAGCAAACGGTTAATGGCAGTATTCAGGGTGCAAGTCAATTCAGCATTGCCGGCGGTAATCCAGAGAGCAACGTCAGCCAGTTTGACTTTGGGGGCTTTGGTCAGGACGACTGGAAAGTGAGACCAAACCTTACACTGAACCTGGGTTTGCGGTATGAAAACCAGAGCAACATCAGCAGCAATTTTAATATCGCGCCGCGTGTCGGTTTCGCATGGTCACCCTTTGGCGGACCTCAACCCAAGACAGTCATTCGTGGTGGGCTGGGTATTTTCTACGATCGAGTCAGCGAGAACCTGACTTTGACAGCGAACCGCTTGAACGGCGAAAACCAGTTACAATTCATCGTTCTGAACCCGAACTTTTTTCCTTTGATTCCCTCACTGGACCAGCTTGAAGCGTTTAAGGTGCCGGTCTCGATCTACCGTCTCGCCGATGAGATTCGTGCGCCTTATACGACTCAGGCCGTGATCAGTGTGGAGCATCAACTGCCACACAATTTGACGGTGGCTGCAAGTTACATCAATGTCCGCACCCTGCACACTTTGCGCGTACGCCCTATCAATGCGCCGTTACCAGGGACCGGACTTCGGCCACTAGGCATCAACGACAATATCTTCCAATACGAATCGAGCGGGCGCTACAACCAGAATCAGTTCATCGTCAATATAAGTAATCGCATCAGCAGGAATGCCTCGTTGACCGCCTATTACGTTCTTGCGAAAGCAAACAGTGACACAGATGGCACCGGCAGCTTTCCTTCTGATCCCTATAACCTAAGTCTCGACTATGGTCGTGCTTCAGGTGACATCCGCCATCGCTTTGTTATGACTGGGAATTTCCGAACGTATTGGGGAATCACTCTGGCCCCTTTTGTCATTTTGCAGTCAGGCCGACCGTTCAACATCACGCTTGGGCGTGATTTGAACGGCGATACCGTTTACACGGAGCGCCCGGCATTCGCTACCGACCTCAGCAGACCCAGCGTGGTTGTTACCAAGTATGGCGCGTTTGATCGTCTGCCCTTACCTGGAGAACAGATCATTCCGAGAAACTTCGCTGAGGGGCCAGGTTCTTTCACCGCTAATCTTCGCGTGAGCAAAACCTGGAGTTTTGGTCATGAGGGCCCTACAGCTCAAAACAACCGAGGCAACAACGATGGTAATCAACAACGTGATGGACAACGCAACACGATGATGGGTGGCGGTATGGCCGGTGGTCGGGGACCAGGTGGACCGGGCGGTGGTCCAGGCGGTGGAGGCGGCGGTCGTGGGGGCTTCGGCGGTGGCGGCTTTGGTGGAGGCGGTGCAAACGCAGGTGGACGTTATAGCCTGACGTTCTCACTGAACTTCAACAATATCTTCAATCATGTGAACCTCGGTACTCCGGTTGGCAACTTAAGCTCCGGATTCTTTGGCCAATCAACGTCGACGGCAGGAGGCTTTGGTGGGTTCGGCGCCGTTTCTCCTTACAACAGGCGCATCGACGCGCAGATACGTTTCAACTTCTAAACGATCATAAAGTCAGAACCGAAACGCGGTAGCGTCGGGTGCTTGGATAGAACCCGACGCTGCCGCGTTTCGGTTCTGACCCCGCTTTGTTCTTGTTCTGAATCTCGAACCTGCTGATTGCCTTTCTAAAAACAATCTGTGTAATCTGCCTAATCTACGGATGACTCCATAAGCCATGAATATCAAAGTCGCTGAAACGTTCCTGCAACGATGCATTGAGCCGAACTGTGGGCAAACTTATGAACTTGATACACCGATTTACACCTGCTCGATTTGTAATGGCTTACTTGACATAACGTGGACCGAACCAGCACAGCAAGATCCGGATCGTCTCCGATCCCTTTGGTCAAATCGAAAGACATCAAACGATCTTCGCGATCAAAGTGGTGTCTGGAGATTTCGAGAGATACTGCCCTTTGAAGAAACCGCTCCGGTTGTGTCGCTAAAAGAAGGAAACACTCCACTCTACAACGCACCCCGATCAGCAGCGTTTTGCCAACTCGACGCCCTACAACTGAAACACCAGGGCGCCAATCCGACAGGTTCATTCAAAGACACGGGAATGACCGTCGCGGTAACTCAAGCATGCGTGTTGGGCGCACACCTGGTTGCGTGTGCCAGTACGGGAAACACAGCAGCGAGTCTTGCCGCTTACGCCGCCCGAGCCGATCTGCCCTGTGCCATTCTTGTGCCCACCGGCCAGGTAAGTCACGCCAAGTTAGCGCAGGCTTTGGATTACGGAGCCCATGTCCTTGAAATCGAAGGTAACTTCGATTCCTGCATGCGATTGATTCGCGAGCTCTCTGAAGATGGATCGCTCTACCTCGTCAATTCAATCAATCCATTCCGTATTGAAGGACAAAAAACCGTAGCCTTTGAATTGGCCGAGCAGTTGGAATGGGACGTACCCGATCATCTCGTTGTACCAGGTGGCAACCTGGGGAACAGCTCTGCGTTTGGTAAAGGCTTCCGCGAATTGTCGGAGCTTGGACTGATCAAGCGGGTACCACGGATCAGTGTTGTTCAGGCAGCGGGTGCATCTCCATTTGCGAAGTTCTTCGCCGCTCACCAACATTCTGCGAACGTTCAGTTTGCCGACGAACCAAATCCCCGAACACTTGCGTCAGCCATTAAGATTGGTGCACCCGTTTCCTGGAAGAAAGCCTTGCGTGCAGTTGAGGAAACACAGGGAACTGTTTTGACCGTCACCGAACAAGAGATCGCTGATGCGAAGGCAGTGATCGGGAGAGAGGGAATTGGTTGTGAACCGGCGTCTGCCACAACAGTGGCAGGCATTCGGAAGATGCGAGCTGAGGGGCTTATAAACCCCAACGAACGTGTCGTGGCAATCTTAACCGGTCACGTTTTGAAGGACACGGACTATGTTAACGACTATCACAGCAACTCTCTAAGTTCTGATACTGAAGGTCTCATTACGGGCAATTTCATCAACAGGCCAGTAAAAATCACGGGAGCTCGTGAAGAGCTCCAGTCGGTGTTAGCTTCACTGCATAAACCTGAAAGCGTCTGATGGCCAAACAAAAACCAAAAGCCCAGCGACCGAAATGTTTTGAGGTGACATTACCAGCATCGACATCAAACCTGGGCCCTGGGTTTGATTGTTTTGGATTGGCGCTGAAACTCTACCTCACGATCAGAGCAACACCGCTGGAGAAGGCGAGCGTTGCGTGTCGAGTACGCACCACCGGAGCTCGCGAGAATGCAACTCTTCCGCGCAACGCAACTAATCTGATCTATAGAGCAATGGCATTTGCCGCCCGGCGCGAATCGTTGACTCTGCCTCCGGTCGATCTCGCCGTTCACAATGAGATACCGCTCGCGAGTGGGCTCGGCAGCAGTGCGGCCGCGATTGTGGGAGGAATCAAACTATGCGGGCTGCTCTGCGGACATGAGATTTCTGATCAAGTGGTGCAAAACTATGCGACGGAGTTTGAAGGCCACCCTGACAATGTAGGCGCATCGTTGTACGGTGGATTTGTCACCAGTTGCATTGGGGAGGATTGGAGCGTGCAGTCGGTAAAGTTCGATTGGCCGAATGTAGTTCGAACCGTCGTCGTCTCTCCACAATCACAACTACCAACGCACGTGGCTAGAGCAGCGCTGCCCAGAATGATGACTCGCAACGATGCTGTTTTCAACTTGCAGAGAACATCGTTGTTCACTGCAGCCCTGGTGAAGAAGCGATACGATCTTTTCAAAGAAGCTATGCGAGACCGTTTACATCAACCGCGGCGTGAGTCGTTGATTCCAGGACTTGCCGAGGCACTCGCACTTCCAGAACAAGATGGATTGCTAGGCGTGGCACTAAGTGGCGCTGGTCCGAGCATCATCGCGTTGGTCAAAGATCATGAGAAGGAAATTGGAGAAAGCATTGTTGGATGTTTTACAGCAAAGAAGACTCGCTCGACGGTTAGAGTGTTGGAAGTAGATAACGACGGTTGTAAAGTCATCCAGCGAAAAATGTCCGACGAACTTTAGTTTGTCAGGTACGACAGGCTGTTAGCCTGTCGGGATCTTCGGCAACAATCGTGAAGGTTAACCACGACAGGCTAACACCCTGTCGTACATCGACAAACTAAAGTTCGTCGGACATTTTCTTTATCACCCGGAAAACTGGATAGCTGATGGCGAGTATTATCAACGCATAGATGCTGTTCTTCGTATCGCTCACTACGGCACCCGAGAGAAACAGTATCGACCCACCTAACACCAATACAGTCGTCCACGGATATCCCCACGCTCGATAAGGGCGTTCTTTCCCGGGCTCGCGACGTCGTAGAACAAACACTGAAATGAACGACAGGCTGTAATTGGCAACGAAAAAGAACGCAACAACGGTGATAACCTGTTCAAAGGTCTGTCCAAAAATAATAAAGACGAGTGCGCCCAAAACGTGAATGAAGAGCGCTAGTGAAGGTGTTCCACCCTGGTTGACATCAGCCGCACGTTTGACGAACAAGCCATCGCGCGCCATCGCGAAGAGGACGCGCGTGTTCATTAAGTGACAGGCGTTAACCGCACTTAGCATTGACAGAATTGTCAGCCACCGAAAGATCGGATCCCCGTAACGACCAAATAAGACTTTCGCCGCCTCGCCGGCCGCGAATTCCTTTCCTACCAGTTGCGACATCGGAAGCACATAGAGCAGTGCTACATTCACCAACAAATAGATCACAATGACGGAAATAACTCCGCCAATCATCGAACGCGGTATATCTTTACCTGGGTTCGTGACCTCTTCGGAAAAATAAACGATTCCATACCAACCGTCGTAAGTATAGATAGCAGCTTGTAACGACAGAATAATTGCTGCTACCAGACCTGTGGTTGCAATTGATGTTTTGGGCGCTGCAAAAGTACCTCCGCTGCCCCATAGCAGGGCCGCGGCAATCAGAGTGAGGAATGCCAAAGCTTTCATCAGGCTCGTGACGTTTTGCGCAGTGCTGCCCAGGAGGATTCCTCGCCATTGCAGCAAAGCGAAAAAGATCGTCACTGCGCTCGCGATAGTCAGGGCTCCGCGGGTTGTGCCCAGGGCGGGAAACAGTGCGGATGTGAAATTGCCGATAACGATTGCGATTGCTGCAGCTGACCCACAGGTTGAAAGCCAATCGGTCCAGCCCACTATGAAGCCGGCATATTCACCCAAAGCGTAACGGGCAAACACATACATGCCGCCGGATTTGGGTAGCATTGCGCCGAGCTCGGCCATTGTGATTGATCCGAGCAGCGCATAGAGTCCGGCGACAATCCAGACGCCGAGAAACAACCAAACGTTCGGCAGGTGTTCGGCAATCACACCAGGTGAACGAAAGATTCCCGCGCCAATCGTGTTGCCAATGATTACGGCGAGACCGAAGCCGAGCCCAAGAACGCGTAAGAGATGGCCGTGAGATTTGGTTACGTATTTGGGGGTCACTATTTAAGTTGTCCGGCGAACTTTAGTTTGTCATGCTTCGAATTAGGGACTCTATTCTTTGAGCGGGCCGGCTTTGCACAAAAGTACCTGCTGCAACGACTCGCGTGCCGTGTGCGGTCACCGGGCTAAAGCCACGGTGTGAATGAAATAAATCAGCGCAACTGGACTTTTTGTGCAAAGCCGTGCGGGCCTGGACAACCACCGGCGAAAAACTAAAGTTCGTCGGACATCACGCCGCGTTTAAGATCCGCATAGAGTAAACGATGAAAGAGATGCTCGCCGGCTTCACGTCTCACTGAAAGACGGCCTGCGTTGTAGGCGCGAGAGTTAAGTCCGCGTTGCACAGACTTGCAGATCGCCGTGTCTTCGTCCTGAATTCGCTGGCCGACAGAAATGCTTTGAAGATTGCGCGCTCTCGCCTCCGCGGACGTTACATCGGGAAAATAGAAGTCGAAGATCACTTCGGTTTGATCCACACCGCGCGGGATCACGAGGTTCGTATCCAGCACGCCGTCATACCAATTGATCATGAAGTTTGGATAGATCCAGTAATAGAGAGCACGATCGCCTTTTCGCACAGCGCCGGTTTGCGACTCCGCACCGTCACTTACCATCGGACTCCATTGCAAACAGAAGTGTTCGCCATTCTCGATCTGATAATTGGGGTAATCCAACACGCTATCTAAACCTTTGTGAAGGTATGGAACGTGATAACCACCGTCAAGGTAGTTATCAACAAACACCTTCCAGTTGCAGTCGAACGTGTAATGACGCCGCTCGAGCCAGTGCAGATTGTTCAGCTGTAATGGACGAACCTGCTCAATCAAGTCTGAACCAGGAAACTGGGTAATTGAGATTGGCGATGGTGATAAATTTACAAATACCCAGTTCTCCCACTCCGAAACCTGTACGTGAACGAGCCCGTTTTTTTCCCGATCGAATTCGCAAACGCCGCCAAAGTCTGGTGTGCCTTTCAACTCACCTGCGAGCGAGTACGTCCAACCGTGATATGGACAACGAAGGTATGGTGCCGATCCTTCTGGCTCAGTCATGACGGCGGCGGCGTGATGACGGCAGACGTTGAAGAATGCACGCAACCCATCATCGCTGTCGCGAACCACGACGATTGGTTCACTGCCAACATCGGTCGTCACATATTGACCGGGCTTTTCGAGTTGATCTCGTCGGGCGGCAAGATGCCAATTGTTTGTGAAGACAGTTCTGAGTTCGAGATTGTAGAGATCTTTATTGACGTACCAGGCGGCCGGAATTGTGTAGGCCCGATCGAGCGAGGCAGCGGGATTATACGAGTCAATAATTTGTTTGAGACTGCTCGTCATTCCGCTTCACTTTGCGGTTTCTGCATTTGCCAGGTGTGCCGCAAAGTCCCCTTGCTGCTCGGAAATGCGATTTCGAAATGCAACTTGAAATGAACAAGTAAGGAAGGGTGGTTTACCCCCGCTGTGTCCCGACAACTTTGATCGGTCGCGAGCGGGGGTAAACCACCCTTCCTTACTTGTTCGATTCTGGATCACTGTTCAATCCTAGTTATTTATTTCAGGTTTGTGTGTTACCCGACACTTATTCTCTAAGCACTTTCGAACTTCATACTGGTGTTGCAGTCTTCCGCTTTGGATTAAAGAATGGCGTCTTCACTACTGTCGCACGAACCTGATGTCTGACTGCTTCCACCGTGATCTCAAACTGCACGCGTGTACCCGGTCGGGTGTACTCGCGTCTCAAGGTCGCCAAAGCGATCATCTTCTTCAACGTTGGTGACCAGGTGCTCGTGGTTGCCTTGCCTATCTGGACACCCTCTTTATAGATCGGAACCGCCACGCGCGAGGCGATTGGTGACACCGCAGGTGGCAAACCAACGTCCTCGTAAATACTCTCAACTTGTGGCCAATCGATCTCCAACCCAACAATCTCTCTCGCGTGACCACGCTTCTGCTCCGCGATCAACGCAGCTTGTCCGATGAACCGGCTCTTTTCGAGACTTACCAAACGACCCAGACCCATTTCGTAAGGAGAATACATCTGTTCCTCAACCAGCGCCTTCTTACTACTGTTGAAATCGACATCGATCAACAAAAGGCCTGCCTCAACTCGAGCGACATCCAGGGCGAGCATGCCGGCGGCGTGAATATCAAACGCATGACCTTCTTCCATGAGGATGTCCCAAACCTTCACTGCACTTTCAGAAGCGATCCAGATTTCATAGCCAAGATCCCCGGTGTAACCAGTTCGCGAGACCTCAACGGGCACGCCTGCGATGCTTCCTTTAGTGACGCGGAAGTATTTCAAGTTTTCAATGTCCGCGTTTTTGACGATCGCCTTCAACAGTCTTCCCGACGTTGGTCCTTGCAGCGCAAGAGCGGAAACACTCTCCGAAATGTCTTCAAGGTGAACATCCATTCCGGCGGCGTTTTGTGTAAACCACCGCAAACTTGGATCTGCCGCGGTCCAACGATAGGTGTTCTCCTCGAGTCGCGATACGGTACCATCGTCGATCACTTTGCCATGTTCGTCGCACCATGGAGTGTAAACAACCTGGCCCAAAGATACCTTTCGCATGTCGCGAGTTATCACACGATCCACCAAACGAGTGGCGTCTTTTCCGGTCAATCGATATTTATAGAGCGGTGAAATGTCGATTAAAGCGGCCGCGTTTCGGATTGCGTTATATTCGTGTTCGTGATGTGGTTCGTAGGAGCTAACGGCGTAATATCCGGACCATTCGCGGTAGTTGAGACTCTGACACAGTGCGAATGTGCGTTCGTGAAAAGCAGTTCCAATTGGCATTTATGAACTTTGATTAGTGCCGCAGTTGGATTTCTCTGCGTAATCTCCGCGTACCCTGCGTCTCTGCGGTGAGTCTTTTCACGCTCTATTCACCGCAGAGACGAAGAGTACGCAGAGATTACGCAGAGAAGAGCCGAACCCGGGTCACCATCATCCTTAAGGCGGAATTGTCAGGGCGAGCGATTATAAGTATCCTAACAATTCTTCAGCAAGCTGCTTTACCCAACCAAATGCATGAATAACAAATTCGATGTCGTCATCATTGGCGGCGGACACAACGGACTTGTGAATGCTGCGTACCTTGCTCGTGCGGGCAAGAAGGTTCTAGTCCTGGAACGCCGGCACGTGCTCGGCGGCGCAGCGGTCACAGAAGAAGTCTTTCCGGGCTTCAAGTTCTCAGTTTGTTCGTACGTCGTCTCTTTGTTGCGTCCGGAGATCATTCGTGAACTTGACTTACCGCGGCATGGGCTCGAGATCTTGCCTCTCGACGGCACCTTCACACCAATGCCAAATGGTGACTACCTTTGGCGGCTCAACGATCATGGCCGCACGCGACGTGAGATCGCTCGCCATTCGAAACTTGACGCAGAGGCCTATGACGAATACGGCAAGGCCATGATTGAGATGGCCCATTTCGTCAAGCCGATCATGAGCATGACGCCTCCCGATCCGACGACGCTGAGTCCAAGGGGATGGAAGAACCTTGCATTTCTGGGTCGACGTTTTCAGAAGTTGGCGGACGACGACAAATACAATCAGGTGCAGTTGATGACGATGAGCGCCGTCGATTTTCTCGATCAGTGGTTTGAGACGGACGTGCTCAAGGCGACGATGTCGGCATCAGGAATAATCGGCACATTCCTTGGCGTTCGTTCACCTGGCACGGCTTACGTTCTGCTTCATCACTACATGGGCGAGATCGATGGCGCATTCCGTTCGTGGGGATTTGCACGGGGAGGAACGGGCGCGATCTCGAATGCTATCGCCGACGCTGCACGCGAAGCCGGCGCGGAGATCCGTACGGAAGCGCCGATTGAAAAAATTCTTTTGAGCAATGGCCGAGCGACCGGCGTAGTGCTGAAGAATGGCGACGAGATACTTGCAAACATCGTATGTTCAAGTGTCGATCCACGGTTAACTTTTATGAAGATGGTTGGTGAAGAACATCTGCCTGGCGACTTTTGTGACGATCTCAAGCGCTACAAATATCGTGGCTCATCGGGGAAGGTAAATCTTGCGCTCTCCGGTTTGCCAAGCTTCAAATCAATGCCGGGTGAAGGTCCGCATCTCCGTGGCGCTGTCTCCATTTCGCCAGGCGTGGATTACATGGAACGCGCTTACGACGAGGCGAAGTACGGCAGGTTTTCGCGACGTCCATACATCGACATGGTCATTCCCAGTTTGACTGATCCGTCCGTGGCACCAGCAGGGAAACATGTGATGTCGTGCTTCGTGCAATACGCACCGTATCACTTGAAAGAAGGAAGTTGGGACGATAAGCGCGAAGAATTTGGCGATACGGTAGTGGACACCATCGCCGAGCATGCGCCAAACATCAAGGACTTGATAATCGATCGCCAGGTCTTAACGCCATTGGATCTGGAACGAGAGTTTGGACTATCCGAAGGAAACATCTTCCAGGGTGAGTTGACGTTGGAGCAATTGTTCTTTCTGCGACCCGTGCCTGGCTGGGCGCAATACAAGACACCGATCAAGAACCTTTACATGTGCGGATCGGCAACGCATCCGGGTGGCGGAATCATGGGTGCACCTGGAAGGAATGCCGCGCTGGCGATGCTGAAGGAAATAAAGTGAGCTTTTGGAGTGCGACGGCTCGCCGTCGCTTTGTCACGGCGTTGCTAACTCGAAGCGGTCTGTTGTAACAAGGCGACGGCAGGCCGTCGCACTCCAAAGAAATCAAATGACCATTGACGCAATCATCGTAGGTGCCGGACACAACGGGTTAGTAACCGCGTGTTATCTGGCCAAGGCCGGCTTCAAAGTTCTAGTCCTGGAGCGCCGGGAGATGGTTGGTGGAGGTGCCATCACCGAAGAGTTTCATCCAGGCTTCAGCTGTTCCACACTCGATCACACGACCGGCCCACTCAATCCTCGAGTCGTAAGCGATCTAAATCTTGCACAGCACGGATTGGAATTCATCACTCCGCAGGCACGCGTCTTGAGTTTCAGCGTGGATCACAAGTCACTCTGTGTTTATAACGATACGGGTGGAACAGTTAAGGAAATTGAAAAGTTTTCGAGTAAGGACGCGGCGCGCTATCCGGAGTTTCTAAACAGCTTTTCTCGCATCGGCAATGTGCTCGCGCCGGTGTTATCCATGACACCACCGTCAATCGATCATCCGACCGCCAATGATGCCTGGCATTTTGGAAAGATTGGCCTCGCGTTTCGCGGACTTGGAAAGAAAGACGAGTATCGACTTCTTCGTTGGGGACCAATGGCTGTGGCAGATCTCGCCGCGGAATGGTTCGACACGGAAGTTTTTAGAGCAATCGTTGCTGCGCGCGGAATTGCCGGGGCGTACGCCGGCCCCTGGTCAGCCGGGACAAGCTTAGGTCTATTGTTTCAGGCAGCACTGGATTCAAATCCAATCGCGCCTTCAATCTTTCCTCGAGGTGGAATGGGTGGAATCACGAAAGCTCTCGCCGCTGCTGCGAAAGCGATGGGCGTTCAAATAAGAACTGGTGCGGAGGTTCAGCGCATAGAAGCGCTCGATGGGAACGAAGCAACGGTATACCTGGGCAGTGGCGAAGAGTTGAAGGCGCGGGCGGTCGTTTCCAACGCCGATCCAAAGAGCACGTTCTTGCGGCTGGTTGATCCGATCGATCTCGATCCTGGTTTCCTGTTGAAGATGCAAAACTATCGCGCGCAAGGCACCGTTGCGAAGATCAACCTGGCTTTGGAACGGCTGCCCTCGTTCAGAGGTATTGATGAGAGCGAGGCGGGGACAAAGCTGGCCGGTCGGATTCAAATTGGATCGGAGATTGATTACCTGGAACGCGCATTCGATGCTTCAAAGTATGGAGAGTTTTCGAGTGAGGCTTTTCTTGATATCACTATTCCAACGTTGGCTGACTCAACCCTGGCGCCTGCTGGAAAACATGTGATGTCAATTCAGGTCCAGTTTGCTCCATACAAATTGAGAACGGGCGATTGGAGGTCGCGAGGACAAGAGTTTGCCGATAGCGTAATCAATCATCTCTCCACATTTGCACCGGGGCTGAAAGACTTGATCATCGCAGGGCAAGTTCTTACGCCGCTCGATCTTGAAGAGACTTACGGACTGAGTGGTGGACAAATTCATCACGGCGAGCAGTCACTAGATCAGTTTTTTACTTTTCGCCCGCTGATTGGTTTCGCGCAGTATCGGACGCCCTTGAAGCGGTTGTATCTCTGCGGAGCCGGCACCCACCCGGGCGGAGGGATCACGGGATTGCCAGGCTCGAACGCAGCTCGCGAGATTGCGAAGGACCTCAAAACTAGTTCTATATAGGACCTATAGGACGCATAGGACGTATGGACCTATTCCCTTATGAAAAGCTCAATAAATCCATCCAGAAGCTTTGCGAGTGACAACAACGCCGGCGTGCATCCTGAAATGATCGACGCAATCACCGCCGCGAACCAGGGGCATGTTGTTGCTTACGGCGATGATCCGTTTACCGAGCGAGCGGTCAGGGTCTTCGAGAAACACTTCGGCCGCGACATTGCTGTCTATTTTGTGTTTGGTGGAACCGGCGCGAATGTGCTTGGTCTAACGGCGGCGACTAAATCCTACAATGCAGTCATCTGCGCGGAGACAGCTCACATAAATGTTGACGAGTGCGGAGCACCCGAAAAGTTTACCGGATGCAAACTGCTCTCGGTCCCTACGCCTGACGGAAAAGTTAGAGTCGAAGAGATCAAACATTTCCTGCACGGAGTCGGATTCGAGCACCATGTCCAGCCGCGTGCGATCTCCGTTTCGCAAGCAACCGAGATGGGCACCGTTTACACCAGAAGCGAGTTGAAAACACTCGCTGACTTTGCGCATCGAAACAATATGTTGCTGCATATGGATGGTGCGCGAATCTCGAATGCGGCGGTGAGTCTGAAGGCAAAGTTCAAAGAAATAACCCGCGATGTTGGTGTTGATGTGATGTCGTTTGGTGGGGCGAAGAACGGAATGATGTATGGCGAGGCAGTTGTGTTCTTCGACAAAAAAATGGCCGCCGATTTTAAATACATTCGCAAACAGGGCATGCACTTGCCATCGAAGATGCGCTTTATTTCGGCGCAATTTGAAGCGTTGTTGTCCGGGGATCTTTGGGAGCGCAGCGCAACTCACGCGAATCGAATGGCTCGACTGTTAGCTGCCGACCTCGAGAAAGTGCCAAAGATTACACTTACTCAACCCGTCGAAGCCAATGGTGTGTTTGCGATAGTGCCGAGGAAATTCATTCCGGCGCTTCAGAAGAAATACTTCTTCTACGTCTGGAACGAAGAAATTGACGAGATACGCCTGATGACTTCGTTCGATACTACCGAGGCAGATATTGAGCAATTTGTGGGGCTTGTTAAAAAGACTGTTAAGTGAAGAACCAGCATAAACAAGCAAGGAAGGGCGGTTTAATGTCCGATATGCTTTAGCTTGTCGTGACGTAACCAACACGAACCCACTTGAAATCCAGCGGCTTTGTTCGTCACGTCACGACAAGACAGACGCATATCGGACATTAAACCGCCCTTCCTTACTTGTTCGATTCTGATGTTGAAATCATTCCGACACCCTTCATGGCCAGAACGACCACCATCATCCAAAACACGTAGCGCAGCCTGAATAACGCTCCAACGTTCGCCACTACAAATCCCAAGCCAATTAAGCTCGTCAGTGCAAACGAGAGGACGAGGCACATCCTCAAATTTCTTCGCTGCCTCCAAACGCAAACACCCGCTGGAATGTAGAGGAGATACATGACCAAGGTTTCGACGCCAGCAACAATCCTCGGGACCCGTCCAACTGTGCCAACCTCGAACCACATCTGCGGAAAGGGAGCGAACAATCCAATCTCTGCTGCGCGAGGAACATAGCGCGCGAAGTCGCCGGAGTGTTCGAATTTAACGTCCGAATCAATATTTGAGCTCTTGCCCAGGTAGTATTTGAACCCTTGCCTGCGTCCGTATATTTGTCTCAACAACCTTTCCCATAATGAATAAGTCTGGACGCTTGATGATGTGACATCGATCAACGGCGTCGGTGGCAGGGAGCCAAACACAGTGCCGCTCTCAAGTTGTGGAGGAACAAAGAGGACCGCGCCGAATACCACCGCGAGTACAGCGAGATTTGTTAGAGGTACCCATTTGTTTCTGATAATCACCAGTGCCAGGAATAAGGTCGTGAAGGCAAGTTCGAAGAAGACAAGGGTCCACATGTTGCCGCGGGTCAGCCAAAACAGAGTTGCCGCTAAAAATCCGGCGATGGACATTATTAGCGCGCTGCGCCAGTTAACCGGAGGGCCAACAAGCTGGACCAGGATCAATAAAAGACCCAACATCGCAACAATCGCCAGTGAGTCTCTGATCAACTGCGTCGAATGCAGTAAGAACGAGGGCCACAGAGCAACGATGGCTGCCGCACAAAAACCGGTCGAAGAGTCAAAGATCTGTCGGCCGAGCAAGTAAACGAGAACTAGAATCGCGAGATAGAAAACGAGATTTAGCGGTTCTACGGCAAGTATGTTGTAACCAATGATGCTGCCAGGAAAGACAAACGTAAACGAATAGAGCCGGCAATGAAATGGCGCCTGGATTTCCAGCCAGGCACGAAATTCACCCTGACGCAACGCGTTCGCCAAAGCTGAGATGAGGCGTTGATAAAGAAGACCATCGACTGCGAAGGTTAGGCCTATGCCGTTTTCATCGAAGGCGTTTGGTAATAACTGAAAGTGTCCGATGAGATAAACCAGCAGCGTGATCAGTATGTGAAAGGCGGCAGCAATGAGTAGCCAACGACGGAGAGTAATCGTCTTGAAACGTTCAATGATGTGTTTTGTTTGCGATTGGGTCTCAACGCGCTTTGCCCCAGAAGTCTTCATCTCATTCTCACTCACCGGGCTTTAGCCCGGTTCCACCTAAGCTGACAGATTGCGAACCGTTTCAACGGTTTACTTTGTTCGCCGCAAGGTCGTAATACCAAAGTGGTCCCAATGGCAACCAGGAAAACCGTTTAAAACGGTTAGTGTTGGTCTCACATTTCGCTACCGGGCCGAAGCCCGGTGAGAATGAGATGAAGAACTTTTGAGCGGAATTCTCGGAGCGGCAAAAATAAAGATCAAAACTCGAGGTTGCGAATCCTTGCCGGAGATTCAACCAAGCAGCAGTTTTAGCAGATCACGCGTCGAGACAATTCCCGAAATCCGATCCGATTCATGTATATCATCCAACGCAACTCGGTCCTGTTGAAGTCTCCGGCGTTCTTCCTCAAGCGCAGTCTTCTCTTTGATCCGTGATAGCTCCAGTCCTCCCGTGAGAATGAATTCCACTATTCGGCTTAGTTCATCACGGTCGAACCAGACGCCATGTCTTTTGCAGACGTCGATGATCACTCCCGAACAGTGCGCGAAGTTTACACGATTCATAAGTTGAGAACATTCCGGACAAGGAACGTAGCTAACCTTGTTCGCGAGAGTTTCAGGATCAATGGTTTGGACGGAGGCGGAGCCGAGTACGGCGGATTGGTTTTCGGTGTTTGCGCAAATTCTTTCGAACGATGGCGTGTCCAGCCACAATCCTCCACAGCGATCGCATTCCAACACTTTTTGGTGGCCGACATTCGCAATGGTCAGGTCGGTCCGGCAGCGCGGACAATGCTTCCCTTCCGCAGACACTTCAGCCTGACGCGTTGCCTCAGCGCCACACCGGGGACAATGCTTGCTTCCGACGAACATCATCGCGAAGCACGATGGGCATGCGACTGTCGCAAGAATCGCTTCACAGTACCGGCATTGCGGCTTGTCCGTAGATGTCGCCGCGCCACACATTGGGCAGTTAATGGTTCCCGCTTCCATAAATCATGATTCTACCGGAACTTTTGCGCTTTGTGCGTTGAGCTTGATAAGTTGAGATCGCAAAGATTGCCTGGCTATGCGCCTGTTGTGAGGAATGGCTGTGCGTTTCCCTAAGCGCGGCTATTTAAATTGGGCTACCTCCGACTTGTCTTAAATCGGCAATTCGAGCGGTGCGAAGTTCGTTGCGGTTCTCACTCCGGAGGAGTGCGATCTCCGGTGTCGACCTGTTCGGAACTTGCCCGTTAGTTCAAGAGTGGAGATCAAAACGCAAAGCACAATAGTCACTCAGGCCGCCGTTCTGGCGCTCGATGTTGGCACTTCCGGTGTTCGCGCCGCCTTGTTCGACGACGAATCCAACGAAGTCTTCAGCGTGCGTGTTGGTCGCGACGCATCGTTACTCTCCGATTTCACTGAACTCGATCCTGACAAACTCGTTGACGAAGTCATTCAGGCGATCGACAAACTCTTTTCTGAGGCGAGCGATCTTGAGGGAATCGCAGCGGTTGCGATCTCAGCTTTCTGGCACAGTCTGCTCGGCATCGATTCCAAACGATTGCCTACAACGCCAGTTCTGACATGGGCCGACACTCGTGCCACCCGTTTTGCAAAAACCCTGCGCAATGACTTAAACGAACGTGAAATACATTTACGCACTGGCTGTCGTTTCCACTCGAGCTACTGGCCGGCGAAGATTCTTTGGCTGCGCGAGGAACAGACTGAGGCCTTTAGAAGGACCGAGAAGTGGATTGGATTTGCCGAGTATCTCTGTCTTCAGCTCTTTGGCGAGACTTCAGTTAGCACCTCTATTGCATCGGCAACTGGTCTGATGAACCAACGAACCTGCGATTGGGATTGGGAGTTCCTAAGTCAATTGGGTGTACGTCGCGAGACCCTTCCTCCAATCAGTCACAACTTGAACATGACCTTACGCGCGACGTACGCAGAGCGCTGGCCGGCTCTTGCTAACGCCCGTTTGATAACCGTTTTGGGTGACGGCGCTGCAAACAATATTGGTGGTGGGTGCGCTTCAAAGGACAAGATTGCCCTGATGGTTGGGACGTCAGGTGCGATGCGCATCGTGTTTGCGGGTGAACCCCCGGCTGAATGGGCAGCATCGATTTGGAGTTATCGTGTTGATGAACGGCGCATCGCTGTCGGTGGCGCGCTTTCGGATGGCGGCGGACTATATCGTTGGCTCAGGCAGTCTCTCGCCGTTAACAACGAAGCAGAATTCGCAAACGAGCTGACACTACTCGAGCCTGATTCACACGGGCTGACAGTTCTTCCGTTTTGGTCAGGTGAACGAAGCACAGGCTGGACGGGGGACGCTCGCGGGGCGATATTTGGGTTTACGCAACAAACAAAGCCAGTGGAAATCGTGCGCGCAGCATTGGAAGCGATCGCCTACCGATTCGCATTGATAGCTCAGGCGCTCGATGAAATCTCGCCGGGAGCGCAAATTGTGGCCACTGGTAACGCGCTTCGTTCATCACCTGTTTGGTTACAAATTATCGCCGATGTTCTCGGGAGACAAGTGGTGTTTGGCGGGTCGGCGGAGGCGTCAATTCGCGGTGCTGCCTTGCTCGCTTTGGAAGCGCTGGGCAAAATAGGGAGCATCGAAGCAGTTCCGATTTCAGTCGATCGAGTGTTTGAGCCGAACATGGACGCCCACGCTCGTTATCGAGAGGGTTTAGAACGACAGGAAGAACTATATCGAAAGTTAATGTCCTAGAGTTTTTGAGGTCTCGGCGTCTCTGCGTTCTCTGCGTCTCTGCGTTTACTCCGAAGTTGCGGCTTACTAACTTAACCGCAGAGACGCAGAGAACGCAGAGGAGACGCAGAGGAGACGCAGAGATTGGATCCTGAATTTAATCAGAAAGAACAATCATGAGTGCTCCAGTGCCCACAGAAAACACCAACGCTGAACTAGATCAACTTTGCATCAACACGATTAGAACACTGACGCTTGATGCCGTACAAAAAGCGAAGTCAGGCCATCCCGGATTACCTCTGGGTGCCGCACCGATGGCATATGTCTTATGGACGCGCTTCCTGAGACACAATCCACAAAACCCGAAATGGGAAAACCGCGATCGGTTTCTGTTATCGGCCGGCCACGGTTCCATGTTGCTTTACTCTTTGCTTTACCTGACCGGCTATGATTTACCGTTGGAAGAACTACAACACTTTCGACAGTGGGGATCCCGGACTCCGGGTCATCCCGAATACGGACTGACTCCCGGGGTTGAAATCACAACGGGACCGCTGGGCCAGGGGTTTGCTAATGGTGTCGGCATGGCGATGGGTGCTGCCCATCTCGGAGCGCTATTCAACAAAGACAATCAACGAGTCATCGATCACTACGTCTACGCCATCGTTTCTGACGGCGATCTGATGGAAGGCGTTGCGTCTGAAGCGGCGTCATTGGCGGGACATCTCAAGCTAGGCAAGCTCATCTACTTTTACGACGACAATCATGTAACGATCGAAGGCTTCACGAGTCTCGCTTTTAGTGAAGACGTGCCGAAGAGGTTCGACGCGTACGGTTGGCACACTCTGACGGTAAACGACGGCAACAATCTCGATGAAATCGAAGAGGCGATCCGCGAGGCGCAGTCAGTAACCGACCGACCGAGTCTAATTTCAGTGAAGACGGTGATTGGTTTCGGAATGCCAACGCAGGGAACTCGCAAAGCACACAGCGACGCGCCTGGCGAAGATGCAGTCAAAGAAACCAAGCGCCACCTGGGTTGGCCGGAAGATAAACAATTCTACGTGCCGCCTGAAGCATTAGCGCATTTCCGTAAAGCGATTGATCGCGGGGGTGAATTTGAGGCGGAGTGGCAATCGCATGTGGAGAAGTATCAGCAAGAGTTTCCCGAAGACGGCGCACGGCTTAAGTCGATGTTGAGTGGCGAGCTGCCTGAAAACTGGGAGAAGCACCTCCCGACGTTTGCGGATGCGAAACCAATGGCAACACGCGTGGCGAGTGGAGAAGTCATCAATGCGCTTGCTCCAGTGATGCCGATGCTGATTGGCGGTTCGGCGGATCTGGGAGTGTCAAACAACACAGACATCAAGGATTCGAAGAGTTTTGAAGCCGATTCCTACGATGGACGTATTTTCCACTTTGGTGTTCGCGAACACGCAATGGGAGCGACTTTAACCGGCATTTCTTTGAACGGTGGTTTGATTCCATTTGGCGGAACGTTCATGACGTTCTCCGATTACATGCGGCCGGCAATTCGTCTGGCTGCACTTTCAGAGGTCCAGGTTGTCTACGTGTTTACACACGACTCGATCGGCCTGGGTGAAGATGGCCCAACGCATCAACCAATCGAGCACCTCGCGGCGTTGCGAGCAATTCCGCATCTATTTGTGATTCGACCAGCGGATCCCGCCGAGGTTAGCGAAGCATGGCGGGTTGCGATCCTTCGACGAAATGGACCCACAGCTCTGGCGTTAACAAGACAGAAACTCGATTTAATCGACAGGACGAAGTTTGCAAAAGCTGACGGATTGCGAAAGGGCGGTTACGTCCTCGCAGAAGCAATGACTAATGAGGGGACCGTGACAACTCCGCGGATCATTTTGATTGCAACCGGTTCGGAAGTACCCCTGGCAATGGAGGCAAGAGAAAAGTTGCAGGCAGAGGGTACTGCGACGCGAGTCGTTTCGATGCCTTGCTGGGAATTGTTTGATGAACAAACCGAGAGCTATCGAGACGAAGTGCTGCCGCCGGCAATCACTGCCCGCCTGGCGATTGAGGCTGGTGTGCCGCAGGGTTGGGACAAATACGTTGGAACGAAGGGTGACGTTATCGGACTGGATAGATTTGGGGCATCGGCACCTGGCGACGTTGCGCTGCGCGAGTTGGGATTCAACGTTGAAAATGTTTTGAGGCATGCGCGCGCGTTGTTGTAGGGATCGGATCGGGCAGTAGCCCGACTGTTAAGGAGGGCTCAACTCTATCTGCAGTTTGGCTGAGCGTGAGCCCTCCTTGACAGTCGGGCTACTGCCCCGATTCATGGAGGTAAAACTTTAATGCGTATTGCAATCGGTGCAGATCATGCCGGCTACCCTCTCAACGAGAGAGTCATTGAAGAACTGCGCAACGCTGGTCACGAAATAATTGACTTTGGGACACACGACGGCTCTATCCCAGACGACTATCCGGATTACGCACAGAAGGTTGGCGAATCAATACAGTCGGGTTCGACTGAGATAGGCATTCTTATATGTGGAAGTGGTGTGGGTGCTGCCGTAGCTGCAAACAAACTTCGTGGTATTCGGGCGGCACTTTGTGGGGACACCTATTCGGGCCATCAGTCACGCGAACATGACGACTGTAACGTTCTGTGTGTCGGTTCGCGAGTAACGGGTGTGGAACTGGCGCTTGAAATCGTGCGAGCTTTTGTTAACGCACGGTTCACCGGTGAAGAGCGTCATAAGCGCAGACTGGTGAAGGTTGCGGAAATGGAGAAGGAAGAGTCCGATGTGCCTTCTTAGCTTGATCGGGAGCGGGTCAGAACCGAATCGCGGTAGCGTCGGGTCCGCCGAAGACGACGACTGCTTTGGTTGATCGGGAGTGGGTCAGAACCGAATCGCGATAGCGTCGGGTCCGCCGAATACAACGACTGCTTTGGTTGCGGACCCGACGCTACCGCGATTCGGTTCTGACCCGCTCCCCACAAGCTAAAAAAGCATATCGGACATTAAGAACCGCAACGCACCGGGCAGGATTTGAAACTGAACAGGCGTCACACCTCGGACATTCCCATCAGCCTCAATCGGCATTGCATCTTGCATCATGAATGTCTCAATGCAGACGATCTTGCCTTGCGTTGAGCTCACTTTCGGGTTGTTGATATGACCTCCCTTGTGCACACGCGACAGTTCTGTGACGACATTCGCGCGTGATAAGCCGGAAGCAGTCACCACATCCAACCGCCCATCGTCGATCCTTGCCTCCGGCGATAACATCATCCCACCTCCCGCATAAAGACCATTTGCGACGCCGATCAGATTCATCGGTGAGTCGGTCACCGTTCGACCGTCTACTGATACGTGCACTCTTCTTTCTCGCCATACTGCAAGGGCACCCACAGCCGCGAACACAAACCGAAACTCACCGGAAAAACTTCTCATAAAATTTCCTTGCGCAGCGACGCGTCCCGCAGTCTCACCACCAATACCCATCGTTGACGCGTTAAGACAAATGAAGGGTTTTTCAAAATCATTACAGCGTCCGTACATCACGTCTACTTTGCGTCCGGGCAAATCATGACCCGCAAGCAAAGTGTCGATCCAGGTTGTTAGTGGCGCACGTTTGCCACGGAGACCACGAGCAAAATCATCTCCGGTGCCTGCTGGGAGGACGGCAAGTTTGGCCTCTGGGTTTATCGCGACAGGTAACAAATCGAGGTTCTTTTGAAACTCAAAAAATCCTTCTGCGGCTTCACTGAGCGTCCCGTCACCTCCAACCACGCCAACGGTTGTTGTTCCACTTCGCAATGCAGCTCGAGTCTTCTCGGTTGCATCGCCAGGTGCTGTGGTTTTGTAGGCGTGGTATTTGAAGTCAGCTGCGTCCAATTGCTTTTGAATAGTTGGCCACGCCCGCCTTGCTTTGGCCGCAGCCTGGTTGATGATAATGAGCGTGTCCATGAATAATGTCCGACGAACTTTAGTTTGTCGTGTGTTCCAAAACAAGTATCGTCATGAAGTTTGGCCCACAGCATTTCACTGGCCGGGCCTTTGATCGGCACAACGACAAATTAAGAAGTTCTGATTAAGTACGACAGGCTGTTAGCCTGTCGTGCTTTGCCTCGCCATGTGGCCCAGGACCGCCGACAGGCTAACAGCCTGTCGTACTCAATCAGAGCTTTCTAAAGTTCGGCGGACAGTTGAGAGGGGGGTCAGTTTTATGAAAGCAGTCGTCATTAATAGACCCGGAGGCATCGATGTTCTCGAGGTTCGCGACATTGAAGATGCTCCCACAGCCACGGCAGATCGAGTCCGCGTTCGCGTGCACGCCTCGGCATTGAACCGTGCGGACGTGCTACAGCGAATGGGTCGATATCCACCTCCGCCAGGCGCTCCAGCCGAAATTCCAGGTCTGGAGTTTGCCGGCGAAGTAGAACAGTTGGGTCCTGAGGTTCGCGAGTGGCAAACTGGTGATCGAGTGTTCGGCATATGCAGTGGCGGAGCTCACGCGCAGCTTGTGACTGTACCGTCGAGTCATCTCGCCCGGATTCCCTCGAATCTCGATTGGGGTGAAGCAGCTGCAGTTCCTGAGGTATTCATGACCGCGCACGACGCGTTGTTCACACAAGCACGATTACAACCTGGCGAAACTGTGCTCATCCATGCAGTCGGTTCCGGGGTTGGGACTGCCGCGATTCAACTCATTCGCGCTGCAGGAGCGCGCAGCTTCGGAACCTCGCGAACTGCTGACAAGTTAGAACGGGCGAAAGAATACGGACTGGACGGATCATTGGTAGTAGCCGGTGAGCCAAATACCCTGGTTGATCCAGTGAAGCAGTGGAGTGGCGGGGTTGGTGTGGATGTAGTTCTGGATCTTGTGGGTGCTGCATATTTCGATGCGAATCTACAGTCGATGGGTTTGAAAGGACGAATGATTCAGGTTGGTACCACGTCGGGATCAAAAGCTACGCTCGATCTCGGGGTCGTGATGTCGAAGCGATTGACGTTGAGCGGCACGGTCCTTCGAGCACGATCAGTAGAGGAGAAAGCGACCGTTACACGTTTGTTTGCAAAACACGTTGTGCCGCTCCTGGCAAACGGTTCCGTAAAGCCTGTCATTGATCGAACCTACCAGTTGGAAGAGGTTCGCGAAGCTCACGCGAGAATGGAAAGCAACGAGAATTTCGGAAAGATTGTGTTGATGATCTGAGCAAAAAAATAGGTCCTATAGGACGTATAGGACCTATTCATTCGGATTGGGCTTAATTAGCCGCGGGGTTTCACTCTGCTGGCAGCCAGCGCGAGTTCACGGGCACGAGGCATTGCGTCAACTGCGCGTGCCACCTGCGGATCACCTTCATTGAAGACTTGCGTTGCGGTGCGGAACCCGTAAGCGGCAGAAAGGACGTCGTAACGCAGCTGTCGTTCAGCAAACGTTCGTGATCGATCCAACTGTTCCGCAGTCACCTTAAAGATCGGTTTGCTGGTTGCAAACTTCTTAAGAGACTGGAAAAGCGAATCGGTAATCGCATAGTCGTCGGCTTCTAAATCGTGATCAAATTCGATAGGTCGTTGAACTTTGTATGTGTCGAAACCATCGACTCGTCCAGTCGTCAGCTCGAGCGAGAATGCGAAGATGACGTCGCGCAAGTGTCGTTCGGCGGCCGTAATAATTCCCGGCTTCACTACTTCATCCGGAGAAATTCCGCCGCCGCCGTAGACTGCACGTCCCGTGTCGGTGTGACTTTCCGGGCCATTCTGCGGATTGGCCTGCTGATTCTTATCCGCGGCAAGGCCACCGGGGAAGTAGTAGTTGTAGAACCCGCCATTAGAATAGTCTCGTTGAATCAAGCGACCTGACGGCGTGAAGTATTTCGCGATGGTTAGTAGCAGCGCCGAGTCGTAATCGAGTTGGAATGGAAACTGAACCAAACCTTTGCCGAAAGTCGTTTCACCGACTATGAGCGCCCGGTCATGATCCTGTAGTGCTCCGGCAACAATCTCGGCGGCGGATGCAGTTTCACCATTTACTAATACAACAAGCGGAACATTGTCCGGGTTGTCGTTAACCGCAGCATACGCTTGTGAACTATCACGGAACCTGCCCTTTTGCGAAACAATCATCTGCCCATGCTGCAGGAAGGTGTTGGCAACGCGCACAGCCTGAATCAGAAGACCGCCGCGATTACCGCGTAGATCCAGGACAAGCATGTTCATGCCCTTGCTGTGGAGTTGTTTTAGCGCCTGATCAAATTCGTCTGCAGTCGTCAGATTAAATCCGCCGGTCATTGCTACATATCCGACGCCTTGTTTCAACATGTACGACTGTGAAATTGAAGGTAACGATACGGCATCGCGAACGATGCTTACTGTTTCGCTCTGATGAGTTAATGGATGCTCAACGGTAACCTTCACCGTCGTGCCCCGCGGACCGAGTAAAAACTTTCGAACCTCAGGATAGGTTTTGCCCTTCATCGATTGTCCATCGACTTCCGTGATGCGGTCGCCATAACGAAGTCCGGCGCGGGCAGCAGGTGAATCGCTAAAGGTGGCGCGAATGTAGGTGTTTACATCCGTTCCTTCGCGCATGTCCTCGATCGTGGCGCCAATACCAAAATACTCTGAACGTTGCTCCGTTCGAAACGAAGCGTATTCAATTGGGTCGAAGTAGGTAGAGTGCGGATCCAGTACACTCAGCATGCCGCTGATAGACGATTTGAAGATTGCGTTATAGTCGAGTTTCTTGCCGTCGATATGGTTGGTTTGGATTATCGACAACGCCTCGGCAAGATCGTTCTTGATCACCGGTGTTGTCGTAGTGGCTTTGCCGTTCGACGTGGTTGTCGTTGCCGCCCGCTCTGGCGTTCCACTCCGCCGAGCTGAGCGATTCTGTTGAGCAAAAATGAAAGCGGGAACTATTAATGCCAGAACAAATAAAGTGATGCCCGGGGCAAAGAATCTTTTTGTCACGCAACCCTCCTAAAAACTGTCGCTGCTGATTACCCGCGTGTTTGGGCGCCAAATCCGACTGCCGGGTCTCGGGCGGAAACAGGGACGCCAGAATAACATGAAGCAAGGCTCGTTTTGAATTGGTAGATGCGGAAATCCTCAATTTGGTAGCTTTCGAGTGCGACGGTCTGGCGTCGCTCTTTTTTGACGGTACTTTTTGCCTCTTGGAGCTCGGCGTAACAAAGCGGTGGCAGGCCAACGCACTCCAAAGCTATATTAGGAACGCTGTATCCCACGACAATTCGACGGAGGATGGTTAATGCCGGAAACTTTGAAAAGGGAGAGTCTGCGTGCTTTTGCGAATGAACATCGTGAGGAATTCGAGGATTTACTTCGTCAATTTGTTGAAATTCCAACCGTAAGCGTAGATCCGGCGCACGCACCGGACATCACGAGGGGCGTTGAGCTCACAGCCGAGACTATAAAACGAGTTGGGGGTGAAGCCCGGATTTACAGAGTTGAAAAGGGCAATCCTGTTATACAAGCCATATTTGGAAATGATGAAAAACTTCCAACCGTAACTGTATATAACCACATGGATGTCCAGCCGGCCTCCAAAGAAACGGAGCCGTGGGATACAGAGCCGTTTGTCTTTACGAAAAAAGGCGACACCTACTTTGGACGCGGGACGACCGACGATAAGGGCCCGGCATTGAGTGCATTGTTTGGTGCTCGTGCCGCAATCGAGGCGAATGTGCCAGTAAACATCCGGTTCCTTTGGGAGTTTGAAGAAGAAATAGGCTCGCCTAATTTTGAAGCGATCATTTCACGCAACGCGAAGGAACTCAAAACTGATTCGGTTGTTGTTTCTGATACGGTTTGGGTTTCACGCAATCGGCCGGCAAGTTCCGCGGGCCTGCGGGGGTTGTTGGGCTTCATTCTGAGATTAGAGACCGCCACTGTTGATACGCACTCAGGCGAAACCGGTGGCGCCTCCCGGAATCCAATAACCGAGTTGATGCAACTTGTAACCGACCTCTACGACGTACGAACCGGAAAGGTGAAGATCAAAGGGTTCTACGACGGTGTGATCCCGCCTTCAAAAAAAGAATTGTCTGACTGGGCTAATTCAGGCTTCACAGTGAGTGCTTACAAGAAGGCGCATCACTTAAAGAAGATGCGCAGCACTGATGCGATGGAAGTGATGAAACGGATTTGGGGCATGCCGACGTTTGAGATTCACGGGGTCGTCGGCGGGTATCAGGGACCAGGACTGAAATCGATTGTACCGCCGCGAGCCGAAGTCAAAGGCTCCTGTCGTTTAGTACCGGGGCAGGATCCGGCAAAGATCAAAAAGCTGATCGCAGCAGCAGTTAAAGAAAAGAACCCGGATGTCAGGGTTGAATTCGAGCACGCCGCTCCGGCATTTCGAACCGTGCTGGAGGGCGAGTTGCCGCAGGCATTAAAGCGAGCGATCAAGTTTGCTTTTGGTCGTGAAGCGGTTTTTGTTCGTGACGGCGGAACGATAGGAGCGATGACGAGTATCGAGAAAGTATTGAAGTGTCCCGTGTTCTTTCTTGGGTTATCGTTACCAGAGCACGGGTATCACGCTCCAAATGAAAACTTTGATTGGCAGCAAGCGTCTGGTGGGATGGTGGCGTTCGCGAAGTACTTCGAGGAAATTGCGAAGTTGAACGGGACTTAGTTCTTTGTGCTTTGTTCTTTAGTGGTCTTTGGGCCTTTGGTTTTTGGTCTTCGATCGGAACCAAGTCTGAGACCAAAGGTCAAAGACCTAAGACCAGATCAATTAACAATCACGCAGGACAAGCGCTCTTCATTCAATCTCACGAAGCCCGTCTTCTCATAAAACCTGCGGGCCTCAGGGTTCTCCATGTGCACTGCTACGTCGATGCGTGTCGCCGACTCAGTACGCAACTGCGCTTTTAATTGTTCGACGAGTTCAGTTCCGATTCCCTTCCCACGTCGATCGTCTTTAACTGAAACATCGTCGAGCTTAGCTACGATTGATCCCATTGACGTGGATATGGCGTAACACACGACGCAAACAGCAGCAGCTCCCTCTTCGTCGAATGCCATCCACACAAAACCCAATTCAGGGCGTTCGAGAAAAAGATCGAGTGCGTCGATGAGTCCTCTCATGCCGAGGTCGCCGTATGCCTTGCTGCTCGCAAGGTAGTGCTCGTCGCCGCTGAGAAACTTCGAGAGCATCTCAAAGGCATCGCGCACATCAGCCGCCTTCATTTTTCTACACGTGATCACGGAAGCAATGATGCCATAGAGATTGGGGAAGTGCGAAACGAACGAGGCGGAGACGTGGTGACGCGGAGACGGGGTGACACGGGGACATGGAGACGCGGAGACGCGGAGAAAGGATTTGAGTCGCCGCGTCTCCGCGTCGCCCCATCACCACGTCTCCGTGTCACCCCATCTCCGTGTCGCCCCATCACCCCCTCTCCGTGTCGCCCCATCTCCGTGTCTCCGCGTCACCCCATCTCCCGCGGTCTCCGCGTCAGCTTTCGTTTCGGTTACTTCGGCAAAAGCACACTATCCACAACGTGAATCACACCATTTGATTGAAACACATCGGCGATCGTCACGCGCGACTGTCCGCCCTTCTCGTCGGCGAGAACGAGAGAACTACCGTCCATCCAGGCGGTCAGGGTTCCACCATTAACGGTCTTAAACCACGCTTTGCCTTTTCCCGCCTTGATCTTCGCCATAATCGTTTTCGAATCAAAGCGACCTGCCAAAACGTGATAAGTCAAAATGTTTGTGAGCATCGCTTTGTTTTCAGGCATCAACAACGTATCAACCGTTCCTGCTGGAAGTTTGTCAAACGCAGAATTTGTCGGCGCAAAAACCGTGAATGGTCCTTTGCCCTTTAGCGTTTCAACTAAACCTGCAGCCTTGACAGCGGCGACGAGGGTTGTATGGTCGGCAGAATTTACGGCGTTATCGATGATGTCCTTCGACTTGAACATCGGCGCACCGCCAACCATTGGGTTTGTATCTTTCATCATTTGTGCTTGAGCACTTGTATGCACGAGCGTCATTGATGCCACGGCAAGTAGCACCATGACAAAAAATTTCTTCACGGTAATTACCTTCCTTCTTCGGAACTAATTTTTAGAACTCGGGAAGATATACGGAGAGAGAAGAGTGATTGGATTGGCTCTCGAGATCTGAGATCGGAGCTACTGCGTAACAATCGTCCCCATCTTCACCACTTCAAAGTCTGATCCTACGAGAGTTTTGAGCTGATTCAATTCATCGTCACTCCAACGCATGTCCGGTGCGCCGCTGAAGTACCAGTTGGAACCATTGTCAGCCAGGATCATTCCATACTTTTTCATAGCACGCAGAATCACCTGCATGGCGGGAGTGAAACCGGTGATGTTGAAGCCTGCTTTCAATCGCACCTTCATTCCCATTGGTGGACGGTTCACGCTCGTGTTGCTGCTGGCCCAGTGACGAGCAGGCGAAACATACGCGCGCCTTGTGATGGAGGCGGTGAAACGAATCGCGTGTTTGATCTCTTGTTGCTCAAAGACTTCATCGTAGCGAACGAGCCCCGGGAAGATAGGAAGGCCCGCAGCATCGGCTGAAGTCCAACCTGCTGGACGCAATGCATTCGAATTCAAATCAAAGATTGCACCGCAGTTTGCATTCCAGCTGGCTCCGTTATTGATTGGAAACGCATATCCGAGTTCGTAGAGCATCCAGTTGTCGCGATCGATGACAAGCACATGACGATCACCGTTGGAATTAGGTCCACCTTCAATCGGAGCATCGGGAGGAATTGGATACGGACCGGGATCACTCTCATCGCCATAAGCGGTCCAGTTGAGGGGCACTTTGGGTTGGCTTCCGGACACCACGATATAGGGAATTCCGTTTGGTGCACCATTCCAAACAGTTCCAAAGTCCGGATGCAGATTGGTGTTAAGACCCATGCTGGCGATCAGATTATCCGAATTTGGATCAACCGGACTGTTTGAAATGTCTTCATTCCACGGATTGTCTGTCGGAAAGAGTTGTTTGCCGTGCAAGCTGGCGCCTGGGCCAAGATCCGGCGTCGGTTGAGGTATTACGACGTCATCGGGCGGACCACCGCCAACATGTCCAATGCCCAGGCGAACACGATTACTGATTGCACCATGCAAATTGATCCCAACCAATACGTCCCCGACATCGCCGAGATTATCGTTCAAGCGAAGTGTTACAGCGGTCATCCAATTGAAACCAGGCACGCTGCCAATATATTCGACGGTCAAAGGATAGTGAATGTGATTACCATCCTCTGCGTCGGCAGCAACAGCCGCAGCCGTATCGCCTTGAAGCAGGTTTAGATTACTCGCGAACAGAATCACCCTTGTTCGATTGTCCTGACTGAACTGAACCGCGGAGGTGGGCGCGAACGGTTCGGAGAGAAATGTTGTTGATTCAAGAGCAACTGCCCGAGTTGAATTGTCTTTGGCAATCAGAGTGGGAGCGCCGGCAAGTCGCGCTTCTTGAGGATTCATCAGTATGGACAAGCTGGCGAGGCATAATATCAAGACAAAAAGACCCCTGATTTTGTAGTTGATTAAGTATGGGCGCCGCATGGAGACGAACTCCAGAATCTTAAGTTTCAGATCGTTTGAGTGACGGGGCAGTGAAGAACGTGGGCAGAGTCAAACGTAATGCGGTAAGCCCAAACTAGTCAAGAAGTTTTTGAGCGGGCCAATACCCCTCAGACTGATACACTGGTCACCAAAGCCTATGACACGACACCACTGTACATTCCTTAGCAGCGCATTAACGATACTTGCGTTTCTGCTTATCAACACAAATCGCGTTCGCGCCCAGGCTGAATACACTGAGCCATTCCCCGCGTTTCGAATCGTGGGCGATCTCTACTACGTCGGAAGCAAGGGATTGGCAAACTATCTGATTACCACTCCTAAAGGACACATTCTCATCAATAGCGATCTGGAAGCCAATATTCCCCTGATACGATCCAGTATTGAATCACTTGGTTTCAAATTCACCGACGTCAAGATCCTGCTGATCAGTCATGCACACTGGGATCACTGCGCCGGCAGTGCCAAGATCAAAGAACTCACCGGCGCTAAGTACATGGTCATGGATGCGGATGTCCCTGTAGTCGAATCCGGCGGTAAGACCGATTTTCAGTATGCGAATGATCCATCGACTCTCTATCCGCCAACAAAAGTCGATCGTGTTCTGCACGACGGCGATGAAGTCAGACTTGGAGACGTAAGGCTCGTCGCACGTCTTACGCCCGGTCATACAAAGGGGTGCACTACCTGGACGATGAAGATCAAAGATGGTTCAAAGTTACGAGATGTCGTCATCGTTGGTAGTCCGAATGTGAATCCTGGATACAAGCTGGTCGGCAACGCCCTTTATCCAGCGATAGCGGACGATTACGCGCGCGGGTTCAGAGTCCTCAAGTCTTTGTCATGTGACATTTTTCTGGGGGCACACGGCAGTTACTATGGGCTGGAAGGAAAGTACCAAAAGCTAAAGGCAGGCGATGCTAATGCGTTTATCGATCCGCAGGGTTACAGAGCCTATGTCGCTGAAAGAGAGCAGGCGTTCCTGGCAGAGCAGGTGAAGCAACGAGCAATTAAGCCATAACCACTCACAGCAGACAGGCTGTTACATAATCCAAATCAAGTTTTGAGCTTGAATACGGAGGGGACAAATTCGATTGACTTGATGATTCCATCAATGTGCGTTCGTTTATCCACTTGCGGCATGAAGCAAATTACGACCGATTCCTTAGCCTTCCGTATTCCGCAACTGATCTCACCCCTCACGGCCGGATCGTAAGTAGTGATCTCCAGTTCATCGACACTAGTCGTTCTCAACCTCCAGATCTGTTCTCCATCCTTCACAACGAAGATCATGTTTTTGCCTTCGCATTCAATGCTTTGAAGAACTGCCTGAACCTGCGTTTCACCCTCGGCTGGTTTGCGCAATACTTCTCGTAAATAAGACGACGGATCTTTGGTGAATGCTGGTTCGGGACTGGTTACGGTCTCGCGTGGAGCTTCCGTGGACTTGAGTTCTGGAGAATTTAGCCCACTGTTCTTCGCCTGCAACTGGCTTTGCTTAAAACGTTCTTGTTGCTCTTCGAAAGTACTCATTTGGGCAACCATCGTTTCAGCCTGTTGACGCATTTGGTCGTCGTCGCTCTTCTTCGCCACATGTTCGAGCAACTGCCTGGCGGTCTTGTAATCCTCAGCTCGCAAACAAAGCTGGCCGAGCATGAAGATAAGTTCGTTCCTGCCTGGTGAGATTTTGAGCGCTCGCAGAACGAGATCCTTGGCCTCCCCAACGTTGTTTCCAGTCACCAGACTGACGAATCCCAACAGATTATAAGACGGAGGATAGTCCGGACGGAGCTCGATCGATTTCAACAACTCCACTCGCATTCTCGCAGCTGTCTCCGGAGCGAAACCGGTAACTGGCTGCGAACCACTTGAACCGATCTTGCTGAGTGCCAATGCGTAGTAATAATGCACCAGATAGTTTTGACTGTTGGCCGATACTGCACGCTCGAGATGAGCAAGCGCTTCATCAATTTTTCCGTCGCGCACTTTTGCCATACCCATTGCAGCATTAGCCATTGCTGAGTTTGGATCCAACGTCAGCGCTTTCTGCAAATAGACTTCGCACTCTTTGCGGTTTGTGTGTAGCAGAAGATCTCCGAGATATGCTTGCGCATCAGCCTCAGAAACCTGAACCGTCTGCAAGCTGGTATCGGTTTCGAGTTTCCGTTCGAAATGTCCGCTAACAATGTTGTAGCGATCCTGTTTGATGTAATTCCGCAACTCCTTTTCCATTGCTTCGATCGTCATCTGAAAGGCCTGTTGAAAAGCCTCGTCCACCGGAATGTTTGAAATGATCTTGTCCAGAAAAACTGTTAACTGTTCCGCGCGACCGGTCTTTCCGATGAGAAGATCGTGCATGAGAGCCCATGACTGCGCGTAAAAGATGCTCTGCTTGTTTCGCTCGTTGTAGTACGGCGACTTGTAATCAACTTGAAATAGAGTTCGTAAAGGCAACATCTTGTTTTCACGAAGCAGCAGAACATGGTTACCAATAGGACTACCGAGCACGATCTTCTGATCGTCGGAAATTGAAAACGTACTGTAATACTCAGCCAAACCTTCATTGAACCAAATTGGCATATTCTCAATAGTGTTATTGACGAGCAGATGCGTATATTCGTGGAAGATGACACTGAATGGATCTTGCGAGCCCTGCAGCTCGGTTGTCAGGGCGATGTAGTTGACGTCCTGGCCAGCCTGGAAATACCCCGCCATGTTTGGACCGGGCTTGAACGGTCGAAATGAACTTTCACTCTTGAAAACTACTACTGTGGTGGGGACGGGCGTGTTGAATCTCACACGCGGGAACAGGCGCGTGAACACCTCGCGAAACTGTTCGAGTTTGATCGCGACCTGCTTTATTTGCTTTTCGTCGCCATTGCCAATCAGGAAGAAATTTCTTGAGTGGACACAGGTCCAGGTATCCCTGGCAGCGACCTGTCGCGAAGCGGGCAACAGGAACACAAAGGTGACGGCGAGGATGAATGCGAAGCGTTTCATTATTTCTCCTGTTTTCAACGATGTGAAGAAAGAGCGAAGCGAGGCGAATTATAAGGGTGTAGTGGTGGAGCGCACAACTACGGCGCCGAAGAAGCTAATTGAAAATCTTCCGGCACGAATTCGATTGACTTCAGCGTGCCGTCTACTCTCATTCGTTGATCGCTAATCGGTAAATAACAAACAACCACCGGGTTAATTGGTTTTCTCATGCCACACGTAATCGTTCCCTTCACATCAGCTGTGAAGGTCGTGCGTTTCACTTGCTGAAATGTGTCTGTTTTCAAGCGCAGGATTCGGTCGTTAGTCTTAACGATAAAAACCAGTCCGATTGGGTCACAATCTATGCTTAACAAAGTTCCCTGAACTTGACTCTCGCCCGCATCCGGCAGTCGTAGTGCTCCTCGAAGTGCAGTGGACGGGTCGAATAATATTTGATTTGTCGCTTCTTCAGATTCGGCAGTCAACCCACTGGTAAGTCGCTGCGCTTGTTTTTTAGCCTCTTGCTCTTCAATCAGGTCCATGGTCGAAAGGAGCTTTTTCGCATGTTCGCGGACCTGCACTTCAACAGGCCCAGCGACCACCTGATTTAGCATGGGTCGAGCCTTTTTGTAATCGTCTTTGTGCATGTACAGCTGACCCAGCATGTACATAAAGTCAATGTGATCTGGTGAACGTGTTAGCGTCGCCTTTAGGAGATTGATCGTCTCATCAATATCCGTATTGGTTACCAGATTGATATAAGCAAGCAGGTTGTAGGAATCGGCAAAGTCGGGTCGCAAGGCGATTGCCTTTTTCAATTCCGATCTTGTTCTCGCTGCGTCGTCAGGAGAATAGCCAATCATCTGGTTCGCTTCGCGCTGTGTTGGGCGGCTTAAAGCGGAGGCGTAGTAATAGTGGACCAGCGCATTTCTCGAATCTCCAGCCGCCGCTCGTTCGAGGTGAGTGATCGCCTCGGCCATCCGTCCTTGACGAAAACGAAGTATTCCCAGCGACGCATGCGCAAAGGTTAGTTGAGGATCGAGCTGTAATGCCTTCTGCAAATAGAGCTCAGCGTCTGCGCGATTACTGTGCACCAACAAGTCTCCAAGATAAGCCTGCAATTCAGCCTCAGTGATTGGCGAAGAGCTCATCTGCAAATCCGGTTTGGCTTTGGGAGGGAGAAACATTTCAACGAAGCGGTAATGATCTTGCTGAATGTAGGCACGTATGTCGCCTTCCAAATTCTCGAGAGTCGTGGAGAAAGCTTTCTCGACTGCTTTTTCAAGAGCCTCTTTCGATCGCAGCAATTCCAGAAAAGTGATTGTTTGTCGTGCTCGCTCGCCGTTCTTGTTGAGCATCAGGTAATGCACCAGCGCCCAGGATTCTGCGTAGAAAATGCTTTGCTTGTGACTTTCGTTGTAATAAGGCGATTTGTAGTCCACCTCAAACAACAATCGCAGTGGCAGCAGCGCATTCTGTTTGAGTGACGTGATGTGGCGATGAATTGGCCGGCCCAACACTACACTATTATTGGTAAGACCTACTCTGCTGTAGAGTTCAGCTAAGCCTTCGTTGAACCATGCAGGTGAAAGGCCAATCGAATTGTTTGTGATCAGGTGGGTGTATTCGTGGAAAATGATATTGAAATAATCCTGCTCGCCACGCGTTTCCGCGCTCAGCGTGATGTAATTCACGTCCTGACCTGGTTGAAAGTAACCGGCATTGTTTTGGTTCGTTTTAAATGGCCGATATGAAGCATCATCTTTGAAAACAATCACAGTAGTTGGAACCGTGGAGTCTGGGCCGGGGTGGGTGAAGATTTGCGACACGACTTCCCGGAATTGCTCGAGCCGGACTGCCATCAGACGGATGTCTTTTTCGGGACCATTGCCGATAACAAGCAGGTGATTGGAACGAACACTGACCCAATTGTCATGCGCGAACGCTGTAGCCGGCCCACACGACAAGGCGATGAGAAGAGTCAGGAGATAGAGTGCGACACGCTTCAGCACGACTGTTTGGATGGGCTAAGAGAAAGACTAACGGAGGAGACCGAGCGGGATTATACCCGAGGAGGCACTGGAATTGTCTGGAAGTTATGAGTGCTTCGCGGTAGAAAGGACTTGAACCATCCCCACACTGCCGTGTGGGGGATTCCCAGAGCTTCGACTGAGTGCTTACCAGTAGAGAGGACTTGAACCATCCCCACACTGCCCGTGTGGGGGATTCCCCAGATCTTCGACTGAGTGCTTGCCGGTAGAAAGGACTTGAAGGCATCCACCCACTGCCTTTGGTGGGATTTTCGATTTTTGTGCAAAGTCAACTGCGGTAGATTAGGGACCATAGATCGATGACCTGGCGAGACTGAATCCGTACTCGATAATCGCCCACTGAGGAACTTTTTGACCATTGATTAGAGCAGGCTTGAATTTGATTTCGCACGCGGCGCGAATTGCGTTTTCAGTTAAGCCAAACGGCAAACGGCGCAAGACCCTAATGCGTTCGACCTTGTCCTCCGCGGACAGAAGCACTTTCAACCTCACTATGCCCTGAACGCCGACGCGTCGCGCCTCTTGAGTGTACTTAGGATCCGGACGAGCAGTTATCTCTGCACGAACATCAACTTCCTTTGGTTGAAAAGCTTTAACCGAATCCGGATCGTCTATTAAATGAGCAAGAGTGCCATCGTCTGAACAGCGATAGTCCTGGTTCTTTTCGGCGGTAACCTGTGGGGCTTTCGGTTCCGAAGGCTTTGGTGATTCGACTGGTGTCGGTAGCGGTGACGCCGCAGGCACCACGGTCTGGGGGTTACGCCGTCCTGATTGGGCTATAGCGCTCGAACTGAAGGTTAGAACGATGGTAAGGATTATAAACGCGCGAATCATCAGAGGTCCTCGATTCGGGCGAGAGTTTACTCAGCGACCTGTTGAGTTACAAATAGAAAGCCTGTCCGTCTACGTCGGACTTCAAAAAAACTCGTTCGTAATTGTTACTCTTCGGGACCAGTGCAGGTAGGACCGTGAAGCGCGGGAATCTTTTGACTGATTATTGGATACTTCGGAGCTTCGTCAATATTAATCTGAGTCCAGTGTGCATACTGTTCAGGGACGTTAGTGTCGGCGAAGATTGCTTCAACAGGACACTCGGGAACGCATGCGTCACAATCGATGCAAGTATCGGCATTGATATATAAACGATCCGTCAATTCATGAAAAGCTTCTACAGGACAAACAGCAGCACAGTCGGTGTATTTGCAATCAACGCATAATTCGACAACAACATAGGTCATTGGGGAAGTAAGCTCCTTTCGATGTTGGCAAATAGTTATTCAGCACTGTGGAGGTTGTCAACAGGAAAAATTCTTCAATGATGGTAATAGTCAGTGGTTGAAGTGTGAATAGGTCGAACAGGTCCTATTGGTCCTATAGGTCCTATACCACTAACCAAAACAAGCTCTAAGTTCGAACCACAGCTTCCGCCATCTTAATTACCCATGCACCTTCGCTGGCTCGCTTCTGAACTTTTCCCGGACCATGAATAGTTTTATTGATTGTAGGATCACCTTCGTACGTCACAGTCGAGGGTCCAGAGATAGTTACGTCTAACTCGTCCGCGACATCCACATCGACGCGCGATACGCCTTTACTTTCGACAGTGCCCTTCGAAGCGTGGAGACTGTGAGTGTCGATCTTGCCGGCGCCATTTGCATTGATATGGACTTCTTTCGCAGCCCCGGACACTTTGATTTGTGGTGCACCGTTCGCGTCAATAACGAACCTCTCACCTTTCAATGCCGTCACCTCAATACTGCCCGCACCTGAAACTGACAATGCATCAAGATTGGGGAGCGAGATGCGCAGCTCAATAGGTTCCGCAACGGAATAGTTTTGACTGCTCTTCAGGTGGAGGACATTGTTGGATACATCGGTAGTAATCAAGGGCAGGATGTTGTCGTCACCTTCGATCTCAAGACTCTGTCCCTTTTGGCAAACAACGTTGATGTTGTAAGCGCCTTCCGTTGAGATGGACGTGAATGGTTGAATATCTCGTTTTTGAACCACTCGCTTTCCTGAGCCTTTGACTCCAGCCATTCTCCCGTGACAACCCAGGCCGGCAAACGCGACAACAAGCACGATTATCAGCAACTGTTTCATAAGCACTCCTCAGCTTTCAGCGATCACGCCGCGCGTACTCCAGAGTTCGGGTAGTGTTATCAGTAACACTTCCTATGGGTTCACCAAAACTTGTGGTCGTTGGTGGCCGCAACTCAAGTGGTGCTTGCTGGGTCGTCGGCAAATAATGCTTCGCTTCGGACGCACTCGTTAGCTTCGAAAGGTTCCGCACCAACATAATCTCGGTTAACACCACAATCACAAATGTACACAACATGAAGAAACCAACTAGTTCCACCGGTAATCCGGCTTCTTTGCGGAGTACTAAAGAGCCACCGAGCATTATTCCCAGGCCCACGATGCCAATTACTGTTATTGCTGTTAGAAAGGCTGTGATTGCGCCGGTGTTTTTGGATTCCTTCCGCTCTCGTAGGTCCACTCCGCATCGATTGCAAAAGCTCAATCCGGCAGTGACTGGTGTACCGCAATTTGAGCAATACATTTTGGTCTCCTTCAGAATTTGGAGTGCGACGGCCTGCCGTCGCTTTTTTACAAGAGGATTCTCGAGAAGGTTACGCTGAACAAAGCGACGGCAGGCCGTCGCACTCCAAAAATCATATCGGACATAAAAACGGCAAGCCTGTTTTCAAGGTTCCAGTTATCTCTTCGGAATGTATGTCAACCAAAAATAGATGGCCTGGCCTATTCCAATAAACAAGCCAATTATGGCCCCAAAAAGCTCAATTGTCTTCAAGTGATGCTGCGCAACCGAGAGTACTAACTCCTCCAATTTCTCAATCGGATAATCCGACACTTTCTTGCGCACCAGTCCACCCACATCAAATTCGGCGATTGCCAGTGGCAGACGTTCGCGGGCGACGAATGTAATTCGCTCAACCAACGCCGAGCTTGCGTTGTGCAGCGAGTGTTGTGAGACATGATCCCCAAGCCGGCCGATGGGCGCAATCAGAAGCCGCTCAACTTGTGACGACAGCACTGCGTTTACAGTGCGAGCGGTATCATCGCGCGCAAGTAGATTTAGTAAACCGCGGTTCAAAAGACCCTTTGCTTGTTCGATTGTTCGGGGATCGATCTGCTTCATAACCTCACCAACAGTTTGCGGCGCGAGGCGGTCTAAGGCATCACTGAAATACATGGATACTGATGTAGACAAGCCTTCGCTTCGCAGGAACACCAACAGGCGTCTCGTGATCTGATCTTTAAGATCCTCGAATCTGAATGTGTCAAACTGTCCAATCAATTCGTTGAGTGGTCTCGCCAGCACATTATCGATCGTGGCATTAAGAAATGCTTCGGCCTCTTGTTCAAAAGCCGCTCCGCGTAAATATTCCTCCACTCGTTTTGGCAGTGTCTTGTTTACCAGCTCATCAACCTCTCGGTGAATGCGCTCACGCGATATGAAGATCTTTTTGATCAGGGAAAGTTGCTCGTAATACTGATCCACCTCGAGCTTGATAAGAGATCCGATCTGTTTGCGTGTTGATTGACTCGTGGCGATATCTGCCAGGTGATGAACGATTGGCGGTACTTGTTGATCTATTCGGTCCTTTATGAAAGCGATTGTCTCAGGCGTGAATGTCTCTGCAAGCGTGGCGTTGCTGTTCGCGAGATCGTCGATACGCCCCGAAACAAAGTCATGAACTTTCTGTTCGAAACCTTCTTCGTTGATCAAACGCTGCACGCGATCTTCGACAGCCTCCATTACTTTGTCGAGAGAGTTTGTGTTGACTAGATCACCGAACCGTCGCTCCGCAAGTTCATCGACCTGTTTATCGATGAATCGTTCAATGGCTGCTGCCGTTTCTTCGCTCTTCAACATGGAGGCAATGTACTCGGCAAGGCGATACTGAAGCGCTGAGATGGTGTCGAGTATTGGAGCTCGAGCCTGCGAAGGTAGCGCATCCAGAAATGATGGATAAACTTTTCCGAGTAACTCATTGGTATACGAGTTGACGAAGTCTTCTACTTTGCGTTGAAAAAAACTTGTCTCAAACAGGGCGTCGAAAACTGTTTGCTGGGAAACGAGCTCGTTTCCCACTGCATTGCCAATGGATTGTGCGAGTCGTTCTCGATGGCGTGGAATCATTCCCTGCGGCCACACGGTAAGTCCGAAAAGTTTTACTGAGTGGTACGGATGGAAGAGCATCCAAATCGCGAGCCAGGCCGCGCCGAAGCCGTGAAGAGTAGCAATGACGATGATGCCAATTGCAATAAGTAGTTTGAAGGTAAACGGATCTATGACGCACCTCAGCTCAAAAAATGAAGGTCAGCAGTCACTAATAGGACCTATAGGACTTATAAGACCTATTCAGATCTACTGACCATTAACCGCGCTTACGAAGATTTAGTCGGGGAGGTTTCGACGGGATATCCCGCATTCACCCACGCACTCGTTCCGCCCATCACGTTAATCAAATTCGTGAAGCCGTGTTTCTGTAACAAGCTCGCCGCCGCACTCGAACGGTAACCACCAGCGCAAATCACCGCAGTCTGTGCGTCTTTCGTAAGCGGAAGATCCGTGATCCGCCCCTCGAGACCAGATAGCGGCGAGGTCATCGCCCCCGGCACATGACCGCTTGAATACTCCGTAGGCCGGCGCACGTCGAGCACTTGCAACTGACCACCAGCAAGTCGTTCGCTCAACTGGCTCACATTAATCTGGTCGATTTTTTCAACCTGCAACCCCGCGCGACTCCACACATCATCTTCACCACTCAAATAACCCTTTACGTTCTCGATGCCCACGCGTGCTAAACGCACAACCGCCTCGTCGACCTGTGCATTCGTCTCCGCGACAATCACAATCTCCGCATTCATAGGAATCAAGCTTCCAGCCCACATAGCAAACTGACCACCGAGACCGATGTTGATCGATCCGGCAATATGACCTTCGCCGAAAGCCTGAGCGTTCCTGACATCAAGGATGATGTTTCCGGCAGCGCGTGCTGACTCCACTTCCTTTGCAGTCAGTTGACTTGGCGGGGCGAGCTCTGAAAGACCACGCGCGCCGGAGCGATTAATCTCAGCGTCCTTTGGAAAGTATGCTGGTGCCTCGACAAGATCGGCCGTCATGATTAATACAAACTGCTCTTTGCTCATGGGCTGCAACGCATAATTGAACATGCGCTGCTCACCGATCGTTGACGAAGTTTCCTTCGACATATTCTTGCCGCACATCGAACCGGCGCCATGGGCGGGATAGACCTCGGTTTGGTCAGGAAGCTTCATTAATTTCCCGTGCAGACTGTCGTACATCAGCTCAGCCATTTGTTGTGGAGTGAATCCCTTACCACCAGCGAGATCAGGACGACCGACGTCACCAATAAAGAGCGTGTCTCCTGTCAATACTTTTTGTGGCTGCGAAGAAACAGCAGGATCGACCACGAGAATGCAGATGCCTTCTGGCGTGTGACCGGGAGTTTCCATGAACCGTAGCACAAGTGTGCCCAACGGCAGTTCATCTCCGTCACTCACTGGTTGGTAGGTGAAAGCCGGATTGGCCTGAGCACCAAAAACAATCGACGCTCCAGTTCTGGCGGCTAGCTCCTGGTGACCGCTGACGAAGTCGGCGTGCAGGTGAGTTTCGATAATGTATTTGATTTTGAGCCCTTGAGCTTCGGCCTCTGTGATGTACTCATCGACGTCACGTTGGGGATCGACAACAGCAGCCTCACCGTCAGAGCCGATCAGGTACGAAGCATGGGCCAGACAACCGAGATAGAATTGTTTGAAGTACATGGCGTTAAGCAGATAGGTTACGTCCTATAGGTCCTATGAATTGGTTTCCGGCAGTTTGTAATATTCTCGCGCTGGCTTCAAGGGACGCAGCATCCAGTAAGGCCTCCGGGTTCGATCAGGAGAGTATTTGTCTGCTGGCCGCGTTAATGCCAACCACTTCTTGAAAACCTCTCGAGACTTTGCGGTGTCCACAAAAATGTCGCCCGGATTGTCAGCGGGGTCAGCACGACGAACACGCACGGCTTGATGCCAGCAGTGCATGCCAGAAATCGGATCGGGGTGAACCGGGAACGTCATGTTTTGATGAACGCCTGCATCTTTCCACCAGATCCGCTTCGTGTCAGCGTCACTTGATTCATATGGCTCTATTCCTCGTTCACGTTTCAAACCCCACTCAGTCCCGTTGCGATCGAGTTTTACCGTAGCCATCAACTGCCGTTCTCCTTCGTCGACAAGTTTCCAGCGGCCCATGTGATGGCTACACGCCACGATGCCTGGCCGAATTCCCTCGGTTACCCAGGCCGGGACAACGTAATATCCGATTTCCGTCTCAACGCGAAGGAGATCGCCGGTGATCACATTAAGTTTGTCCGCATGAGTGGGGTGTATCCACAGAGGATTTGTATGGGCAATCTCATTCAGCCATTTTGAATTTGCACTGCGTGTATGAATCTGAACGGCGAGTCGAAAAGTTGATATCAGGATGGTTTGATCCGGTTCAAGATTGTCCGGATGAACATGACTCTTGAAGTAACTTGGAATGGCGTATTCAGGCCAGCCCCAATCGTTCAAGGTTTTTGAGAAAAACTCGAGTCTGCCGCTCGGCGTTGGAAAACCGCGCTTGATCGTTTCGCCGAACTTAATACCAACCAGTCTTCGTCCTTCTTCATCGCCATCCGGCAATGGCAGCGGAACAATGTTGGTTCCAGCCGGCTTTGCTGCCCGGGTAAAGACGCGACCCAACTCATCGACCCGTGCATCTTCCAGCTCTTCTTCCCCAACGATTTCGTCATAGATTCTTCCGATTTTGTTTTTAACTTCAAAGGCGCCGTAGCGACGCATGAATTGCAAAGGCGTCAGGTTTTCCGCCGCCGCCTTTTCCGGAAGTCCCGGAACAGAGTTGTCAAAGATCCACTCGTAGTATTCATCGACGCCGAGGCGTGTACCCGGATTCTTCTTTGACTCTGCATATTGTCGAATACCAAGACTGCCGTCGGAATCGATTCGCCATGTTAGTTCAAGCCAGAATTCGTTCTCCTCCCAAACTTCGCCGGGATTTACATCTCGAGTGTCATTGATCTGGGTGCCTTCGCGCTGCTTCAGTGCTTTAAGAACTGGTTGGCGAAAGCCCAGCCATTGTGAATCGTGAGTTTCATATGAATGAATGTCGTGGCGCTCTGAGCCCACCCCCATGGGCAAAACATAATCCGCGTAATACGCGGTTTCGTTCCAGGTTGGTGTCAGAGCGACGTAACAACCGACCAGATCAGGATCGGTCAACATCTCAATCCAGGAGAATCCATCGGGATTTGTCCATACGGGGTTGTAGACACGGGTGAAATACGTATCGAGCTTGGCCCGTCCATCCTTCAAGAGGTGCGGCAGGAGGAACGACATTTCGTTCATTGACAGCGGATACTCGCGCGGCCACGTTGTCTCGTTCCACATTTTGGGGTGAGGCGGAGTGTAGATTGGCCTGGGCACAAACTTGTTCCAGGCATTCGGGAACACTCCACCTTCAGTCGCCACAGCACCTAGTAATGCATTGATGAAAAATAAACAGCGCGCGACTGACCAACCTCCGCTTACGCCTGAGGAGACGCTGCGCCAGTTGTGACTGGAGAACCGAGTGCCTGCCGTGGCGACGACTTCAGCGATCTCTGCTATTACTTTCGCGTCCACTCCCGATTCCTTGCTGGCGAATTCGAACGTGTAATCGCTGTAGAGTTCTTTAAGAACGTCTTCAAAATCAGAAAAGCCTGGCGGTTCTTCTTTAAAATCAAGAGTGAAGGTGGAAGGTTGGGCCACGTACTCACGCCAGTTCCACCACGTTTCGACGAACTCACGATTGTAAAGACTGTTTTGGATCAAATAGTTTGCGATCGCGAGCAGGATCGCTGCTTCAGAACCTGGATAAGGCGCGATCCAATAATCCGCATGCGTTGCGGTTGACGAAAGACGAGTGTCGAAGACGATCAACTTCGCACCATTCGCTTTGCCGTCGATTACACGTTGAGCATGTGGATTGAAATAGTGACCCGATTCGAGGTGCGCACTGATAAGCAGAATTACTTTCGCGTTTGCATGATCCGGACTTGGCCGATCAAGACCCATCCAGAGTTGATAACCCTCGCGACTTCCGGATGAACAGATATTTGTGTGCGAGTTGTGACCGTCGATTCCCCACGCCGCAAGTATCCTTTCAGTGAATCCGTCTTCACCGGGACGACCAACGTGGTACATCACTTCGTCACGTCGTTCTTCAACAATAGCTTTGCGAATGCGCGCGGCGATTGTGTTGAGTGCTTCGTCCCACGAGGTTCGTTGCCATTTGCCTTCACCACGTTTGCCCAGGCGTTTTAGTGGATAAAGAATGCGATCCGGATCGGTGACTTGATTGAGTGTTGCCGGACCCTTGGCGCAGTTTCGACCGCGCGAACCGGGATGCTCCGGATTGCCTTCGAACTTCTGTACCTGACCAGTGACTTTGTCGATGTAAGCAAGCAACCCGCAGGCTGATTCACAGTTGAAGCAGGTGGTTGGAACGAGCGAGTAATGACGTTCTTTACGTTGTGGCCAGGCGCGCGAATCGAGTTCGGTCCAATCGTCCCAACGTTCTTTGGGTGGAAAGGCTGCGAGATGAATGCGTGACGGACCTGGATAGAAGGTTTCGTTGTCGCTCATTCCATTTATTTCACCTGAATCTCAAGCGAGCTCATTAGCTGCTCCAGTAGGTCCAACTTTGGATCAAATTGATTCTGATGGGACCCGTTTCCAGCTTTGCTACGACAGGGGGACCCGCTCACTCAATAATCTGCCGGACCAAAATTGACCAGCCAGGCAAAGCAGGTTCCGCTTCGGCTGCCTGCTCGCGTGTGTAAATGGTTGGTGAGTCAGGTTCAGTAGCGCGATAAACTCGTACAACTTTCTGTCTCAACACATCAACATCCCACACAACCAGCGTACCTGCTGCAAAGTAGTCCGCTCTCTTTTGCGCCATCTTGTTTTCCGCTGCCGGGCCGTAATCGTTTGAACTGCGTACCTCAACAGCGAAGATAGGCGCGCCTTCGAGAAATAGTCCTCCACGCAATTCGCCTTTATAAAAGGCTGTGTCAGGACTGAACGATCTCCGGTTCGGGAGGTTAACTATGAAACCAACATTATCGGGAAAGGCGTAACCGCCACCGACACGTCGTTCGTATTCGCGCAAGCTGATAAAGATTTCGCCCGCAGCTCGGCCGAACACACCTCCGGTTGGTGGCATGAGGACCAACTCTCCATTCACTAGTTCTGCTTTGCCGTGCTCAGGGACGCGGTAAAGGTCGTCCACTGTGGCTTCGGTTTTCGTGCTCATTAGAAATTCCTTTGGAGCATTTTAAGTGATCAGATCTTCTCTGCGGTACCTCTGCGTGCTCTGCGACTCTGCGGTAAACAAAACCAGGCGTCTTGAGAAAGCCGCAGAGAGTACCGCAGAAGGATTTCCCTTCTAATAATGGCAAATGTTGGCTGCGTCACGACAAGCTAAAGCATATCGAACATCAAGCAAGCGGCACCGATTGTCCTGCTTGAACGTAAGCATTCTCATAAAGCATCAAACCGATTAGCGCGAGTGGCGCACCGGCAACACCCAATGACGAAGGAATCACATTCAACAATCCAAGCCAGGGCAATAACCCGCCCAGCGCGCTGAGGGCAATTCCCATCCGAAAATCACTTCTATAACGACCCTGCACCATCTCCCAAACTGCAAGACGTGCATGTGCCGTGGGATGCGTTAAAGAAACCTCACCTAAAACCATTAACAGGTGAATCAAACTTGAGATTGCGAGTAACCAGGTTAGCTGTTGGTCTACAGGAACCGCTCGACCGTTTATCGCCCAAACATAAATCGCCAGTGGCAACAGAAATGCTGAACCAAGCAACAGCGCCTGAACGAAGAGATGCGGGGGCAACAACGGGTTCTGCCACATGTCGCGCGCTTTGGCCTGTGCAAACAAATAGGCTGTATAGATCGCTGTGAGAATCGACAAAGGAATCCCCGCAACAATCAAGTACTTCGGCACTGAAGTCCAACCGACGACACTACTCAGGAAATGAAGTGCCAGGACAAGCGTGTAGCCTGCGATTATGAATGCGCCTTTCACCAACCAGCTTCGCCACTGTGGTCTGGTAAAGATCAAATAGAAACGCTTCGGATGTTCCAGATCCCAAATCAGCAGACCACCCGTAATCGCAAGGAACACTCCGGAAACCATTGGCGTGATCCAAAGCCACAAGGGGTTTTGTGGCCCGAGATAACCGAAGACGACGAGCAGCGCGGCAACCAGATAAACGCCAGAGGCAATTCCTTTCGTCCAGGTGTACAAACTGACGCGCCAGTCCCAGGGAATCGAATGGGCGACGTCGTACGAGAGGAGAGCAGCGGCGGAGGAGTTCTTATATTGTGGATTGCCTGATACGACGGTATCGGAGGTTTCGAGTTGTTCACTCCACATAAAGAGTCCACCCTCAGGTCTGCGTGCTGCCAACGGATCCAGAGTGGCCTGGTGTGCGCCCTTGTAAAAGAGTTTCGGCAACGTTTCCTTTTCCGGTCTTCGTACAGCTAGTACCTCGCGTCCGATGATTTGGGCTACGTATGAACTATCGTCGTTCATGTCGCCGACGAGTATGGCTTGAGTTGGACAAACAACGACGCACGCTGGTTCGAGGCCGACGTCTATTCGATGGGCGCAGAAGTTACATTTTTCGGCTGAATGATCTTCCGGGTTGATAAAGATGGCGTCGTAAGGGCATGCGGCCATGCACGCTTTGCAACCAATGCAGATCGACTTGTCGAAATCGACGATTCCATCCGCGCGTTTGAACATCGCTGTGGTAGGACAAGCAGTTACGCACGGAGCGTGAGCACACTGGTTGCACCGTGTGACCTGATGAGCGCGGCGTGCCTGGGGAAAAACTCCAACTTCAACATGCTTAACATAGGTGCGGGTGACCGAGACGGGAACAACGTTTTCTGACTTGCATGCAGTTGTACACGCATGACAACCAATGCAACGCGTATGGTCGATTACCTTGGCCCATTGAACCGGGTTGGGTGTTTCCATGATGCGGGAAGCTCCGGGACGGGAAACTATAACATTGATTTTTATAGGACCTATATGACCTATAGGACTTATTAAAAACTCGCACAAAATGATATAAAGAGCATCGCTCGCCACTGAACCCGCAATCTTTCCAAGTCAATTGAGGGGAATATGAAACTCCTGCTTATTATTCTGAGCGTGTTGACGGTCAGCTTCTTGCCGGCTCAAACACCCTTTACGTCTGCCGACATTGTTTTCAAAAACGGAAACATCTATAGCGCCAATGATCACGCTCCAAAAGCACAGGCTATCGCGGTCAAGGCAGATCGCGTCGTTTTCGTAGGAACAAATGCCGGTGCTCAAAAATACATTGGCCAGAACACTCGTGTCGTCGATCTTCACGGCAACACAGTGCTGCCGGGTTTTGCTGATGCGCATCAACATTTATCCGGCGTTGGTTTTCGAGAGATGACGCTTAATCTCGAAGGCACAAACAGCCTTGACGATCTCCTGGCAAAACTGAAAGCACGCGTCGATCAGGCAAAGGCCGGCGAATGGGTTACCGGTCGCGGATGGATTGAAACGCACTGGCAACCTGCCGTCTTTCCTACCAGGTGGGACCTCGACAAAGTCTCTCCTAACAATCCGGTGATTCTCGGTCGTGCTGACGGTCACGGCGCAGTTGCCAACAGTGCGGCGTTCAAGATTGCAGGCATTGATAAGAACACTCCGAATCCTTTTGGTGGGGAGATCTCGAAAGACAAACAGTCTGGCGAACCAAATGGAATGTTACTCGACGCGGCGCAAGGTCTGGTCAGGCGCAAAGTTCCGGCAACAACACGTGAAGAGGCAGAACGTGCGGTTGTACTGGGCGTGAAGCGAGACATCGAACTCGGTTGGACACAGATCCAGGACGCAGGTGGCAGTTACGAAGACATAGACATCTTCAAAAAACTTTACGCGTCAGGCGCGATCAAACTTCGAATTTACAAGGCGGTTTACGGTCCAGGGCCGAATGCGAATCGTTTGCTTAGTGAAGGTCCGATCATTGGTGAGTTTCAGAATCGGTTGACGGTTAGAACAATCAAGGTAGTTTCGGATGGAGCCCTGGGATCAAGAGGCGCGGCATTACTGGCGCCATATTCAGATGCTCCCGAGACCTCGGGGTTTCTTACAGTGAAAGCCGAAGAGTTGCGTCCAATGCTAATCGATGCTCTGCGGAAGGGTATCCAGGTTGAGACACATGCAATTGGCGACAAGGCAAATCGGTTCATTCTTGATGAGTACGAAACAGCATTGAAAGCAGTACCGAGCACTGAAAGAAAGGTTGCCGATCCTCGCTGGCGAGTTGAGCACGCGCAGATCGTGAACCCAGCTGATATTCGTCGTTTCGCGAAGCTTGGAATCATTCCGTCGATGCAGCCTTCACATGCGATTGGCGATCTGTTCTTCGCTCCCAGCAGGTTGGGTCTCGATCGATTGCAGGGTGCATACGCGTGGGAAAGTTTTATTAAGTCAGGCGTTGTTGTCCCGGGCGGTTCAGATGCGCCGGTTGAACGTGGCGAACCGATGATTGAGTTTTATGCTGCAGTCGCGCGAAAAGATCAGAAAGGTTTTTCGACAACAGGATGGCATCCGGAAGAAGCAGTCACGCGCGCGCAAGCTTTGAAGATGTTTACGTTGTGGCCCGCGTATGCGGCGTTTGAAGAAAAGATTCGTGGAACGATCGAAGTTGGCAAACTCGCTGACCTAACAATTCTCTCGGCCGACATCATGACGATTCCGGAGTTGGAGATACTGAAGACGCGATGCGTGATGACGGTGATCAATGGGGAAATTGTTTTTGAAGGATCTTAAAAAACAGATAGGACTTATACGACCTGTAGGAACCATGACTGTCTACCCGAGCAAGTTTTTTATGGCGCGAATAGGATCTCGCGGAAGATTTCAGTCCAACACCACTAGTTGAAAGAGAGGCCCAGCTATGAATTCAGGAACTTCTCGTCGCAACTTTCTAACGCTTGCCGGCAAAGGCCTGGGTCTGGCTGCGCTAACAGTTCCCTCGATCGCCGCGCTTCTCAAAGAAGTTGAAGCGGCTTCGCTCAGCGTATCGCATTTGAATCCGGATCAAATTGCACAGGACGAAGACTACTGGTCGGTTATTCAGAACTCGTTCACAGTCACACGCGGCATCATTAATCTGAACAACGGTGGCGTGTCGCCAAGTCCACGCATCGTCACCGAAGCCCTGGTTCGTTATATCTGGCAACAGGAAGACGCCACGGCGTACACCATGTGGCAGATCCTCGAGCCACAGTCGGAAACAATTCGAACTGGCTTGGCCGAGCTGTTCGGATGTGATCGTGAAGAGATCGCGATCACTCGAAATGCTTCAGAATCACTCGAAATCCTGCTGATGGGTCTCGACTTGAAACCTGGCGATGAGATTCTAACGACCACTCAGGATTACGGTCGGATGCTGACGACGCTTAGACAACGTGAACGACGCGAAGGCCTGGTTCTTAAACTCGTGCAGATTCCAATCCCGCCAAAGAACTTAAATGAAATCACGGCAGCGTTCGAAAGAGGCATTACTCCGAAAACCAGGCTGATTCTCATTTCGCACCAGATTAACCTGACTGGCCAGATCACTCCCGTCAAAGCTGTTTGTGAGATGGCCCGGGCCAAAGGGATCGAAACGATCGTTGATGGCGCACATTCATTCGCGCAGTTTGATTTCAAACAGAAAGATCTCGGCTGCGACTACTTTGGGACCAGCCTGCACAAGTGGCTCTATTCACCCAAGGGAACGGGTTTGTTGTACGTGAAGCGCGACAAGATTGCGAAGCTCTGGCCTCTCATGGCCGCGGAATCAGCTCAGGCATCTGACATTCGAAAGTTTGAAGAGATCGGAACACACTCGGCCGCCCCACGACTTGCTATCGGTGAATCGATGCTGTTTCACAATGCGATAGGGGGCAAACGCAAAGAAGCTCGACTGCGCTATCTATCACGTTATTGGATGAATCGTCTGAAGGATGTACCAAAGATTGGTTTCAATACCTCCTTCGATCCAAGTCAATCCTGCGCAATAGCAAACGTGAAAGTGGAGGGTATCGAGCCAACCGCCATCGGGAATTATCTTTTCAACAAGCATCGAATCTTTACCACTCCGATTGTCCACGAGGAATTTAAGGGCATCCGCATCACACCAAACGTGTATACCACTCTCAACGAGCTCGATCGTTTCTGTGACCTGATGGAACAGATTGCGAGGAAGGGGCTGCCCGCCTGAAGGGGCGAGAGGGCGAGTGGCGACGGGGCGAGTGGGAGAGTGGGCGAGAGGGCGAGTGGGCCAGTGGGCGAGTGGGCGAGAGGGTGAGTGGGCGAGTGGGCGCCCCCTCCCCCTCTCGCGCCCTCTCGCCCCCTCTCCGCCCCCTCGCCCCCTCGCCCCGTCGCCCGTCGCCCCCTCACCCCCTCGCCCCGTCGCCGCCTCTCCCACTACCCACCGGAACTCTACACAGGGTGCCTGCGTACAAACTTGGTGCTAGAATCAAATCGCCGCATCGGTGTGAATTTTGGTGCGGTTTGAGTGGAGGTTGAGGTTATGGAAGATGCTCGGGACCCAATCAAAGACTGCGCAAGAGCGGTTTGTGACGGTTTGCGCCAGATCGGCGATTTTTCCTACGCCATCCTGCCGAAGGACATCGCGCACTCGCTCGGTGACCTGAAAAAGTCGTTGCTAAGCGAGATGCGGACCTTTCTCGATTGGGAAATTGACTGGATTGATGAAAGAGTTGCCGGGGGCGACAGACTCCGCGATGAATGGCGTGAGAAGTGCCGGAAACATGAAACCGGTGACGTTCCACCTGCGGCAGTCTAAATTAAGAGAATAGGACAAAGGACTCTGATGGAAGTTCTCCTTGCGGATGAATATGGGTTCTGCTTCGGCGTCGAGCGCGCCGTCGAAATGGTCGAGGAGGCCGTACAGGAAGGCGCTCGCCCGATTCGCTCGCTCGGTCCGCTGATTCACAATGCGCAGGAGATGGAGCGGCTCGGTGCGCAGGGAGTTTCCACTATAGATTTACCGGACGAAGCAGACGCTGACACCATCGCGGTCATTCGGGCTCATGGCGTGACTCCACAGGTGCAACACGAACTGGAACATCGTGCGGCTAAGGTTATCGATGCGACTTGTCCCTTTGTAACTCGCGTCCAGCACCTGGCTGAACGTGCAGCCCGTGAAGGTCGCGACGTCGTTGTTGCCGGTAATCCGGATCATCCTGAGATGATCGGCGTTGTTGGTTATGCACCACACAACACCTATGTCGTGCGTGATGCCGGCGAAGTTGCCTCACTTCCGCATCTAAGATCGCCCCTGGTTGTTTCTCAAACAACAATCAAGCTCCAAACATTTCTGGAAGTCGCAGAAGCCGTTCGGGAGAAATCCGACACCGAACCCCAGGTAGTGAACACGATTTGTTCGGCCACTCGAGATCGTCAGGACGCTGCACGGGCACTAGCCGGTCAGGTTGATGCTTTTTACGTTATTGGTGGCCGGCACTCGTCAAACAGTGTGAAGTTGTTGGCTGTTTGTCAGGAACAGTGTGTGAAGAGCTTCTTGATCGAAACGCCGGGTGAAATCAATCCAACTGATTTAGCAAATGTGAAGAAGGTTGGCGTCACTGCCGGTGCTTCAACCCCAAATTGGCTAATTGATCAGGTTGTGAAACGCCTGCATGAGATTAGCCCTGAGCTATAGGTCCTATACGTTCTATACGTCCTATAAGACTCACCAGCACCAAGCTCAAATCTCCTCACCTTGATCCAACAAACTCAAAATCCGCCGAGCGTCCTCGGAACCATATTCAACTACTTGCCGGCGTAATGCGCCGCGAGCAATATCCGAGTCCACCGGATCACCTAATAAAGCGGTGAGCACTGGAAGAGGGCACCGCGCCAGAGCCTCATTCGCTAACTCTCGAACAATTAGGTCTTCAGAACGAGCGAGCTCGCAAATCTCGCTGGGTGGAAAACGAGAGTTCAATGCGTCAGCGAGTCTATCGATCCGTTTGTAGTCGCGCTGCTGACTTGCACGGCCAACAAGTTGAGTAAAAACCTCCGCAGATTCTGTTTTCTCCAACAAGACAGTTGCGCAAGTGTCAGCCACCGACCGCACTTTGCTCACAGTTTCGGCGTCGAGGCCCTCGCGCTTTTCGGCAACTCTTTCATCAAGGACCGTGAGGAACTTGCTCAACTCTAAATCGGCGCGCGCGTCATATTGAAAGTTCCTGGTTGGAGCCGATCCAGCTTGATTTGCTTGTACCGCGCGTTCGAGTAAACCCCGTGTCGCTGGTCTCAATTCAGACCAAACACTTGCAATACGAGTCCCAAAATCCTCGATACCTAGGAACGATGCCAATTGCTGACCTCCGAAACGGATTCCGTCAAAACTAAAACGGCGTACTATACGCGAGAAACCCTGATCGGTAAATGGATTGGTGCTGGTGTGTTTTGTACTTCGTTCTTTGAGCTTTAGTTCCAGGTCAAAGTACAAAGCACGAAGCACCAGGGACAGCTTTACTGTCCGTGATTGTGATCTCTTATCTCGGCAATCTGGGGAAAGGGTATCTTGATAATGTTGCCATCAGCACATTCCATTTTGACGCTTGGGGTGGTGAGCGCCTGTGTAGTTTTCAGACTATGAACGATTCCGCGTACTCGCCGTCCGTCTGTGGTGAGAATCTCGATGTTTGGCTTACCGTAAAGCGGCTGGAGCGCCGCCAATGCTTTCGTCACTTCCAATGTGTGCCTCCTACCAAAGTCCACCAACCATGCTAAATCATTGCATCAATCGTGCCAACAACCATCGGCTTAATTGTTAGGCATCAATTCTTCAGGACGCGTGAACTGCCGCTGGACATTTGGCGTATAGAAAATGTCGTGTATTCTTCCGATAACACGCAGTTGGTGGGTCTTCTTATGTCTCAAAATACTGAAAATCAAAGACCGATAAGCTCGGCACCGACGCTCACAACGTGTTCAAATTGCCATTCAGCGATGCCGTCAGAACTGCGTTTCTGCCGGAATTGCGGATTCAGGCTGGGCGAAGGCGTTGCGGAATATAACGAAACCGTACGGTTTGATTGCTCACATCCAACAGTCGTCGCGGCGGGTGTTCCCGTTGCTCCAAAGAGGAAACGTCGGCGCTTGAGCGGAATGGCCTGGGTGTTCGTCGCCCTGCTTGTGTTTTTCGTCGGCGCCGCAGCCTTCACTGCCCTCGTTTCACCGATTAGTCACAACGTAAGAAATGGAGGTTTCGTTGTGCCGGTGAAAATAAAATCTTACGTGGGCGTGAGCGGGTTCGATACTGCCGACGATGGACTCGGAGTCACTTTCGATTCTGTTGATGCACCTGACGGACCTGCGGACAAAGCGGGTTTAATTGGTGGGGACATTATCACCAGCTTCGACGGACATGCAGTGCACGACGAAGATGAGATGTCTGACCTGATGGTGAACACTCCGATCGGTAAGACTGTTGATGTTGAATACCTGAGAGACGGACAGAAGAAGACGACGAAATTAACCACCGTCTCTAAGGAAGAATTCGACCGATTGAACGCGTTGTTTAATAAGCGGCCCGAAGGACGAGGGCAATTTGGCTATGACGATGGCGCTGTCAAACGAGTGAAAGTTCCCGGTATGAACATCGACGGAGTTCGCCTGGGCAATATTCTGCAAAGCCGTCCTGCCGACTTAGCTGGAATCAAAGAAGGCGACATCGTCATTCAGTTTGGCGACACTCCGATCAGAACGGAAGAAGAGTTTAAGATGCGTGTGCGCCGGGCATTGCCTTACAGCACTGTAAATGTAACCGTGATGCGAGGTGAAGCCGCTAAAGAAGGTGATGAAGACACGCCTAAAGAAAACCCCAAACTCCAGAAGATCGAAATTCCGGTGAAGATGGGCAAACAGTAGGTCATATAGAGGTCCTATTAACAACTGACCACTAACTAGTGACAGCTGACTAGTGTCCTCTCTCGCCGCCGCCTCCCGAGATGTAATCACGCATTCGGGCCTCCATTTCCAGTTTCATCTCTTCGCGTTGTTCCTCGGTTTCATCAGGTTCGAAGCTTTCAAACAAGGCATATTGAGTCTCCGCCAGCAGCCGCAGTTCCCAGGCTTCTCGTCCTTGGTGCGATGGTCGTGAGAACCATAACGCATCAAATGAGGAGTCTTTAACTGGCACTACGGCCAGATCCGGTTCGCGTCCGCTTAGCTCCGCTCGCGTGGTTGGTGTTAGCAGTGCACCTTTCAGTTCCCAACCGTACTTGCGGTAAGTTCCAAGTAACTCGAGAAACAGATGGAGTCTGGTCATGCGAAGAGAGCTTAACAGGCCGTGACACGAATTCAAGTGGATAGATTATGTGGTTGACCGCTTAGATTTCCCGCAACTATCATCGAACTGGTTGGACTCAGCAATTTTTGAGTCATTTCTAAAAGCGGCTTCATAACATCGGGCAGAGGTTCTATCGTCAATTCAGGCATACCCAAAATAACCTTCTCCCGACACATCGCTCGTTGCGTTACCAAGGCAAGTTTGATATTGGCAATCGTGGTTTTCACGTTGCTCTGCAACCCTGTCTCGGTGAGGACACTTGCGCGTGAACCATATGCTCAACAAATGACCGTTACGTCCCGAGTCGAAAAGAACAATTCGAAGTCCCTTCCTTTCTACGACGCACTCGCCCACGCGCTCAAGAAACGCAAGATCAAGCTTCAGAGTATTTGTCCGCCTGATGATCCCGTCGCGCGCAGAATTCTCGAGGAGTATGGAGCTGTTTACGTTGCTACCAAGAAAGTGTTGCCTCCTCCTGTTTGCATTTTCACCAACGAGGATCAGGTAACAAGATTCCAGGAGGAAGCTGGATTCGATCAAGAGCAGATTGGTTTCGACGTTATTGAGCTGCAACCGGAAGCGTTGAAGCAGTTAAGAAAGGCTCGCGAGCAGGCACAAAAGGAGGGACTTGATATTACGCCGCGCGATGGCGCTGAGGCCGCTCGACGAAATTATGGAGACAGTGTTCGTCTTTGGAATTCTCGCTTTCTCCCGGCGCTCGACTACTGGCTATCGCAGGGCCGGCTAACGGCAGAGCAGGTTGCGCGTCTCAAGAGTTTGTCATTGTCGCAACAGATTGCTGAGGTTCTGGAACTTGAGAAAAGTGGAATTTACTTCAGCAAGGATTTATCCAAATCGATTCTGTATTCCATCGCAGCTCCTGGCACTTCACAACACATTCACATGCTGGCATTCGACGTAAACGAATTCGAGAATCCCCGGGTACGAGAAATCATGGCCGAGCACGGTTGGTTTCAAACCGTGCTGAGCGACTTACCTCACTTCACCTTTCTCGGACTGAAAGAGAAGGATCTCCCCAAGAATGGTCTAAGAAGCTTGGAGGTTAACGGGCAGGTGTTTTGGATTCCGAATGTTGAGGCGGTTCATCCGGGCGTTGATAAATAGCTTTTCTAAAATAGGTCCTATAGGTCGAATGGGACCTATACTCAACTGCCCCCAAACTCTTTCCTTCCTCGCTCCTTCCAGTGCTAAACTAGGCCCCGTCGAAACGGCAGCTTCGAACTTTCCCCCAGCACGCAGCAAACAATTTGCCCTGGATTAGTTACCGCACGGGCGTAGGCTTCTCCTCATTTTCAGTTTGCACGCACCGGCGACCTTTTAACCCGAAAGAAGGTCACTTATGGATGTCCCTCAACTTATCGCCGGAAGATTCAGAATCGAACGCGAGATCGGAACGGGCGGCATGGGAACCGTTTATCTCGCCACGCACCTCGGACTCGAACGTCCGGTTGCAGTGAAAATAATCAAGCGTGAGTTTGCAGACGACCACGATGTCGCTGAACGTTTTCATCGCGAGGCGAGAACGATGGCCAAGCTGCGGCATCCGAACGCCGCAATGATCTTTGACGCGGGAAGACTTCCTGATGGACGTCACTTCATCATTATGGAGTTCATTGAAGGAGAGACTCTTTCACAAGTACTTGCGCGTGAAGGTCGTTTCTCCGCGGCACGTGCTGTGAGGATCGCCACCCAGATATGCGATGTGCTGGAAGAAGCACATCGTCTCGGCATAGTTCACCGCGATCTTAAACCATCAAATATCATTCTCTGTGGACGTGGAGTTTGCGTTTTGGATTTCGGTGTTGCGAAAGTTCTTGCTTCAACAGCAGAATCAACTGCAACGCACGCAAGCACCGGCTCGGGTCAACTCGTCGGCACTCCGCGATACATGTCACCGGAGCAGTGTTTAGGTCAACGCGTAGGAGCCCGAAGCGATCTCTACAGTTTGGGTGTTCTGCTCTACGAGATGCTTGCGGGTCGTCCACCGTTCGTCGATCCATTGCAGTCTGCTTTGCTGGTCAAGCAAGCGACGGTTGCTCCCCCACCATTGCCGAGACTATGTTCAAACGTTCAGAGGCCACTCGCACTGGCTGTTCATTCGTTGTTGGCGAAACGACCGGATGATCGACCACGAACTGCCGCCTCCGCAAAACAGATGCTGGAGCGCAGTCTTGTCCAGCATGATCGGACTTTACCAGATATCGAACCAATGTCGTCGATGGTTGCTGCCGCTAATCCCGCGCGCAGCATTCTGTTTCGCATTGGTGCGCCATTGATCCTCGTCACGATGTTTGGAGCGTTATTGGCCTGGGGCTATACAGGAGAGACCGCTCCACAAATGGGCGCGGCGTCGTTCGCATCGCCAATCGCAAACAATCAACCACAGATTGCTCCGATCTCTTATCGAAACGAACATCTCGCGCCCATTTCAAAACCTGATTACGCTTTACCGGGTGCATCTGAACTGACCATGGATCAGGCCCGCCGAACCGCGGCCAGATTTGCGCGCGGTGTACTGGGGCCGGTCGAGATAGTCGATACGGATGGGGGACAGGCGATCGTAGCGGTTAGCATCAAACGCAAGCTGGGCAAGACAAGTTTCTTTGTGCTCGAGAAGCGCAACGACAAATATCAGATAATCGCGCAAGGTGCATTGGACACCGACGGCTTCAGTCATGCGAGTTGGTCGACCGAGCAAGTGGATGCCGACGAAGATGGATATCCGGAAGTAATTTTTACTGGCAAGGACTCGGAAGAAAGTCTGATGCAGCGGCGATTGATGCTTTACGTTCCAAATGACAATCGCACCTATTCAATGCTGATGAACGGCGAGACGACACCTCGTGGCACACCCCGCATCACCTGGTTATCGAATGCCGCGGGAACAAATGCCGCAGCGTATCGAACGGCGCTGCGACAGAAGGCGAAAGCGATCGTGACGAGGAGATAAAACTAATAGGACCTATTTGACCTATAGGACCTATTCACTCTCCGGCTGACAACTCCCCTCCTGCCATGCCAAGATACTCTCCGATTTTGATTCCGTTTCCATTCATCCCCAATGACTCGTCGCCGTTTTGATGATGCAGCCTGCGAATCACTGGCCGGCTGTATCAAGGAAATAGAACGCAACACCGACGCTGAACTAGTCATTGTCGTTCGCGCGCGCTCCGGCAACTACGCTCACGCAGACTACCTCTTCGGATTTGTTGTTGCCTTCGTGATTCTAAACGTCCTGATTTTTGTTCCATTCCCATTTCCGGAATTTCTCGTCCCCGTAGACATTGCCATGGCCTTCGTGCTCGGCGCGATCATTTCGTGGCGAAGCAACTCAATTCGACGACTGTTTTCCCGAGAGAATTATCGTAAACAGGCAGTCCGCAGGGCAGCCGCAGCGATGTTTTATGAAGCCGGCATCGCCAACACCAATGCAGAGATGGGTGTACTCATTTACTTGTCGCTTATGGAGCGCCGGCTTGAACTAATTGCTGATCGCGGCATACTGAAAAAAGTCCCAGCCCAGGATTGGAATCAAGAGGCTTTCGAACTTCGTGCATTTGGCAAGAACCCGGAACCGGACGGTTTTCAGAAAGCGATCGAACGGTTTGGCAAAGTGCTGGCCGCTCACATTCCACCCACTGGCGAGAATCCGAACGAATTACCTGACATGCCCCGGTTCGAACTTAAATGAAACGCTGGCTGACTCCCAGGAACATCGACCGCATCGTCATTATCGCGGCGGTCTGCATCGTTTTTACTTTGCTGACTGTCGATGTATTTGGTCGAGTGGGTGGTGGTCATTCTTACAGTGGTGGAGGTAGAAGCAGCGGTGGGGGCGGCGGAAGCAGCGATGGCGGTGCAATCGTATGGTTGATCTTTGAGGCGATTCGTCTGCTCATCTATTTGACGATTGAATATCCGCTAATCGGAATTCCACTCGATATCGTAGTCATTGGCAGCATCATTTATTTTGTGCGGCAACGTGGAAAACGGATGACTTCTGGTTTCTCGTCAATGGCAGCTGCCGTTCAGCAGGCTGCCGCAAGTTCGCCGGAGATCGCGTCGCGTAGTTTCGAGCGGCTGAAGAAGTTTGATCCAAACTTCTCAGAAATCGTTTTCACGGACTTCTGTTATGCACTCTATGGCAAAGCACACGATGCGCGTGCAGGTGGGTCGTTGAAACTGGATCTCTTCTCGCCCTATTTGAGCGAGTCGGCACGCAACGCTCTCCTACAAAGAAACCCTCCTGGTCTGCAAGAGGTAAAAGGAATAATTGTTGGCGCAATGCGCGTCGATAGTGTCCAGGGACTCGACACGCCTTTAGTTCGGGTCCGACTCAACTTCGAGAGTAATTACACAGAGGTGACGAAACGAGACGGTGAGTCGCCCGCCGAAATGACTTATTACGTTACCGAAGAATGGGAGCTTGAACGCAAACGCGATGTGCTATCACCGCAGCCGGCCCAGGCCACCGCACTTCATTGTCCCCGCTGCGGAGCACCGCTGCAGCGCGATACCGTCGGTGCATGTGCGTTCTGTGGAACGAAGATCGATAGCGGCGAGTTTCAGTGGTACGTACGAGCCATCCGATTGATTGACAAAGAAGCGCGAGGTCCGATGTTGACTTCGGACGTTGAAGAAGTCGGCACAGATTACCCAAGCATTGTGCAACCGAACTTCGCTGCCATTCGCGCCGAGTTTGAAAGGAACAATCCCCAATTTTCGTGGGACCAGTTTCAAGAACGCGCTCGTTTAATTTTCAACGAGCTACAGGCTGCCTGGTCTTCTTTGAATTGGGAAAGAGCGCGACCGCACGAAACCGACAACATCTTCCAAATGCACCAATATTGGATCGATGCTTACCGCCGGCAAAAATTGCGCAATGTTGTCGATAATGCCGCGGTAATTGCGATCGAGCCAGTAAAGATTTTGGAAGACGCCTTCTACCAGGGAATCACTCTTCGGATCTGGGCGCAGGGTCTTGATTACACGGTGGATGAAGCCGGCAAAATCGTCTCCGGTTCCAACAGGAATCTTCGACAATGGAGTGAATACTGGACATTCATTCGTAACAAACAAGCGAAATCCGGAGAAGCACACACGGACTTGAATTGCCCGAACTGCGGTTCACCGTTGCGGGTCAATGCAAGCGGGATTTGTGAATTTTGTGGTGGCAAGATAACCTCGGGTGAGTTCGATTGGGTGCTTTCGAAGATCGAACAGGACGAATCGTACTCAGGGTGAAGGATGGTTTGAGCAGGTGGTGGATCTCAGATCACAGATCCCAGATCTCAGATATGAGGAGCTTCGTTCGAAGAAGGCCCGCATTTGTTATCTGAGATTAATCTGAGATCTGAGATCTGAGATCCACCCCCTGACATCTATTTCTCCGTCTAAAGAATCGAAGCCTTGTGCCTAAACTGGTGAGTTCATAAATATGGAGTTTTCAGTGAAACGTCGTCTATTGATCTTTTTGCTTCTCTTGTCTTTGCTTGTCCCCACCACAGTCTTTGCTGAGATATCGACTCAGCAGCGAGCAACCAGGACAAGCCCGACTAAATCAGTCGAAACCGCCAAGCCGACCGCGCGCTTACCTGAAGCCAATCTGATCAGCCAGGTTCTTCCTAACGGGCTGGAAGTCATCGTTCTTGAAGACCATTCAATTCCCCTGGTGACGATTGAGTTGGCAGTAAAGAACGGTTCTTATACGGAACCACCTGAACTCAATGGGCTTTCTCATTTATACGAGCACATGTTTTTCAAACAGAACCGTGCCATCGCGAATGCCGAGGAGTATCTACGCAGGATTGGCCAGATGGGCATCGCTTACAACGGGACCACGCGTGAAGAAGTCGTTGACTACTACTTTACGACGACAAGTCCCAACATTCGGACGGCGATGCAATTCATGAAGGACGCCACCCGATACCCGTTGTTTGACGAGCGTGAGTTCAGCCGGGAGAAGCAAGTAGTTATTGGCGAAATCGACCGCAATGAATCAAACCCGTTCTTCTATTTAAGTCAGGAGATGAATGATCGGCTCTTCTTCAAATACCCAAGCCGTAAAAACCCGCTGGGCAACCGTGAAACGGTTTCCGGATCAACGACCGACATGATGCGCTTGATTCAACAGCGCTACTACGTACCGAACAATTCAGCACTTGTGTTGACTGGTGATGTCAATCCTTCGGAAGTAATTAAGATGGCGCAGGACCTGTATGGCGACTGGCCGCGGCGGCAAAAAGACCCGTTCGTTGAGTTTCCCCTCGTAGAACATCCGCCGCTGCCCAAGAGCGAAGGCGCGGTCATATCGCAACCTGTTCAGAACGTCATCATCAATATTGGTTGGCAAGGACCCTCGATTGGTAAGGACAATGCCGCGACCTATGCCGCAGATGTCTTCTCGTTCATCTTGCGTCAACCAAATTCTCGCTTCCAGAGAGATCTCGTCGACACAGGGCTGGTTACGGGCGTTGACTTGAGTTACTACACTCAACGCAACGTTGGGCCAATCGCGCTGATAGCGCAAACAACTCCTGACAAGGCGCGCGCAGCGATTAAGGCCATGTACGACGAAGTGTCGCACTTCAACGATAAGGATTATTACACCGACGAGCAGCTCGAAAGTGCGAAAGCATTGCTCGAAGCTGACGACCTTTATTCACGTGAAAAGCTGAGTGACTACACGCACACGCTAAGCTTCTGGTGGGCGTCTACGGGGCTCGAGTATTTCCGTGGTTATCTCCCAAGGCTGCGATCCACGTCACGCGCGGACATCAGCCGCTACATCACGACCTACATTCAAGGGAAGCCCCACATCGGCCTCGCGCTGATGTCAAACGAAGCGCAAGCTAAGGTCAAAATTCAACCAGAGGAATTAATCGGACAGTGAACTCAGCCATGATCGTGAACCATTTAATCAAGCACTCAGAAACCATTTCCCATACTGCGAAATCTATTCACCGCATTATCGTCAGTGCACTGTTAATGGCGACGCTGTTTGTTGCCGGAACAGCCACATCCAACGCTAAGCAGCAGGGTAAGGCACAGGCACAACAGACGGTCCAGAGCGTCGTGGCAAACCAGGCGGCGTTGGTCACCGAGTTTGACGTCAATGGTTTGAAAGTGCTTCTGAAACGCCGTGAAGGAAGCCTGACAGTGGCAGCAGGACTCTTCTTGCGGGGCGGAGCATCGAACATAAACGCCCAAAACGCTGGGATCGAAACGTTAATGCTGAGCGTCGCTACGGAAGCAAGCACAAACTTTCCACGCGAACGCATGCGTAGTGAACTTTCACGGATGGGCACCGTGATTGGCAGTAGCTCGAACAACGACTATTCGGTGCTCTCGCTTGCTACAACACGTTTACACTTCGATCGCTCCTGGCAAATTTTCACCGATGTGGCTCTAAGACCATCGTTTACTAAAGACGACGTGGCTTTGGTTCAGCAACGAACGGTCGTATCGCTTAGCGACGACACCGATAACCCGGATGTCTACCTGCAAAAACTACAGGAACGCGTCGCATATACCGGCCATCCTTACTTGAACAACACAGCCGGCACTCCCGAAACTGTGGCCAAGCTGACGGCTGAGGATCTGCGTGCCTATCATACGAAGCTAATGGAAACTTCACGTCTGCTTCTTGTAATTGTGGGCGATTTGAATCCCGCTGAAGTGCGCGATCTGGTGACCGCAAGCTTTGGCAAATTGCCGCGAGGTAATTACAAACCGGAAGCAGTTCCGCCGTTAGTGTTTGATAAGTCTTCAGTTGAAGTTACGCCGCGAGATTTGCCGACAAATTACATCCAGGGATTGTTTACAGCACCTTCGCTTACGTCACCCGACATCTACCCAATGCGCGTTGCGAGTTCTTTGTTGCGCGACCGGGTCTTCGAAGAGGTTCGCGTCAAGCGAAATCTTTCATACGCTCCCGATGCGTTCCTGCGAACTCAGGCAGCAAATGTCGGTGGTCTCTATGTAACTGCCGTTGACGCGAACCAGTCGATTCGCGTGATGTTGAGCGAGATTGCTCGTTTACAAAATGAAGCGGTTAGCGACGATGACATTCGTGCAGTGATTGCGCAGTACTTAACCACTTACTATCTCGGGCAAGAGACTAATGCCGCGCAGGCTGGTGAGTTGGCGCAGTATGAATTGATTGGTGGTGGATGGCGGAATTCTGTCGACTTCCTCGAGAAGCTCGAGGCGGTTACTCCCGCTGACATACAACGGGTTTCACAGAAGTACATGCGAAATATTCGGTTCGTCGTGTTGGGCAATCCAAAGAGTGTTGATACCGGAGTGTTCTTAGGGCAGGCGGAATGAAGTACGACAGGCTGTTAGCCTGTCGCTGTTGCGAACCACGATTCTGATCAAACAGTAGCGCAAACCGACCCACAACAGGCTAACAGCCTGTCGTACAGTCTCAACGTCTTCCCACCTCGCTCACATACTTGTCATACAACTTTCGATCGAGGTTTTTAAGGATATTGGCTTGTGTAGTCGCCATATCCTGATTGCCACTTTCCTCATAAGCGACGGCGAGGTTGTAATGCGTTTCAGGATCGTCGGGCCGTAAACGCGCGGCTTCGGTGTAAGATTCGATCGCCTCACGCAAACGACCGGCAAAGTAATAGGCATCACCAAGCTTGTTATGAATCTCCGGATCGTCTGGTTTCAACTGCAGCGCCTGTTGGTATGCGCGAATCGCTTCTGCATTTTTCCCTTGCTTGACTTTGCAGTACCCAACCTGCACCCATGCTTCGGCGCGTTTCGGATTTTTGTTCACTGCGGTTTCGAAATAGCCCACCGCATTGTCGTAGTTGCCTAACCACAGCGAATCCAGGCCCGTGCGATAGAGCGTCTCCGCCAATTCCGCCTTGCTCTTCGATGAGATTTCAGTCAGTGGCCGAAGTTTGTCGGCCTTTAACTGTTCAATGCGCGACGCAGCGATCGCAAGATTAATGTTCTGTCCATTTGTTACTTTGATCGTGACTACGCCAAGCACCTGGCCACGAAGATTGAAAACAGGACTGCCGCTGTTGCCGTGTGAAATAGGCGCGGTGATTTGAATGATGCGCCCAACATTTGGGACTTCCCGAACGGCTGAGACAATTCCATCGCTGACGGAACCTTCGAGCTTCAGTGGATTACCAATCACAAAGATCTGTTCACCTTCATCTGGCAGTGTTGTTGCCAACTCGGACACGCGTCCGCGCTCAAGAGGCATATCCACTCCCAGGAGCGTGAGGTCACCTTCCTCGTCGATTGCGAGCGCGCCTGTAACTGGGTAGATACGTCCTTTACCGTCGAGCGTTTTGATCTCGGCGCGATTAGCGCCACGGACTACGTGAAGATTTGTTACAACTTTTCCCGGTCCGACAAAAAACCCGCTCCCGGTCATGAGCGCTTCGCCATTCGCATCGTAGGTGGTGATTGCGACGACAGTGGGTTTTACACGTCTGACCAGGTCCGGAAGAGTCTCCTGTGCATGGACGATTGAGGAAGCGAAAAATAGGACGAGAAGGGTAAGTACTCGGGGGTAGGCTTTGTGCGTCATGTCGTTAATGCTCGGCGAATGGAGATTCAGACCGCGGGGGTTGGCGGTCGGGGGAACCTCACAGCAGTTAAAAGAGATTCGGATTCGAAATTCAATCCATCGGGCGAGCTGGGGAGTCGCTCATTGCAACTTCAGCGCGCGACATTTTAGCGCAAGAAAGGTTCAAACCGGAAGTATTTTGTGAGATTAGATACGGGTATGGCCAGCGTTTGGGGTAATAGGACCTACATGACCAATTGGACCTATTAAACCCAGGAATTGATGATCATGTTCACGGTCGCGCCTCTGCGGTAGCCTTCCTTTCCAGTTTCCCCCAGCCAACCACTGGGCCACGAACCGCCATAGTTACCGATTTGATCATGACGTAATACATGACTTGCCGATAGCAAAATCGCTGAAGGAACAACCACCAAAGCAGCCGCCAGCGTTCTTTCCGTTCAAGCGCGAAGGCAAAACATGCTGAGATCCAATCGATCGCGAGAAACAATGCATAGTAGAAAAGTACCTGCTGCAGGTTTGTGGACGAATATCCGGTGGGTTGTTGCCAACGATCAAAGGCCGTGGATACGAGTGTGTAGAGCAACATCAGATCCATCACCGGCGATATCAGTGGAAACAGAATTTGAAAGATCCATACGTTGGGCATCGCTATGAAGCCGAGCGTGCCGTAACGTGGACGAAACAGCGCGTCTCTGTGTTTCCACATGCACTGAAGTGTTCCGTAAGCCCAGCGAAAACGTTGACGCGCCAGGGTCTTCAATCTATCTGGTGCCTCGGTCCAGGCGACGGCACCTTCTTCATAACCGATTTCATAGCCGAGCTGGCGAATCTGTAGCGTCAAGTCCTGATCTTCTGCGAGCGTGTCTGAAGCAAAGCCTCCAACCTGCTCGAGTAGATCTCTTCGCCAGGCACCCACAGCACCCGGGACCACGGTAATACAATTGAGACTGGCGAATGCACGCCGATCCATGTTTTGAGATGTTATGTACTCGAGGGCCTGCCATCGCGTCACTAAGTTCACCCGGTTGCCAACCTTCGCATTGCCGGCGATCGCGCCGAGCTTCGGGTTATGGAAGCGATGTGCCAACGCTCCTACCGTGTGCGGTCCAAAGAGCGTGTCGGCATCAAGCGCAACAACGATAGAACCCTTTGCATAAGTGAGTCCGGTGTTGAGCGCGGCCGCCTTTCCTGCGTTTGCCACTGTGAGTAACCGAACTCGCGGTTCTTTGCCGAAGTTCTCTTGAACCACGCGACTTGTTGCGTCTTCGGATCCATCATCGACCACAATGATTTCGTATTTCCCATAATCTGAACTAAGCAAACTTCGAATCGTGTTGGCGACCACGAGTTGTTCGTTGTAGGCAGGAACAATGATTGAGACGAATGGTTCATAATCAATTCCTGCCTGAGCTCGTTCTCGTCGCCGAGAGCGAAACCACTGCGCAAGAGCCAACGACCCCACGAAAAAGAGCCGTCCCAATCCGAGTAAGATGCCGATGAGGAAAACCCATTGAAGTGTCCAGCCTCCGGTTGAAAGAAAGAAGAACGCCACAGAATCAGCGCGAGTGAAAACACGCTGATTAGCCGGGATCACCGGCATCACTTGATCCCTCGTAAGCCCCGCTAATTCCGACACTGGAACAAAGCGAAATCCTCGAGCTCGCAATTCATGAATCAGTCGAGGCAATGCTTCTACGGTTGCCGATCGATCGCCACCCGAATCATGAAGCAGCACAACCTGCCCACGTGTTTCGGGGTTTGTATCCATCGCGCGATCGATAGTGCGGCTCACAACGTCGTCAGCTTTAACTGGCAGCTGCCAATCATCCGGATCGATGCGAACACCTACCATGATGTAGCCGAGTTTCTGCGCCAGGATTGCAGGTTCAACTTCCTGCGGCTTATCAGCCTCTGCGTCTCCAAAGTAAGGTGGACGAAACAAAACCGTTGAGCGGCCAACAATGGATTCGATCAACCGCTGAGTAGCATTCAATTCGAGTTCTGTGACCCGCAGAGGTATTTCACCGAGGTTTGGATGTGTAAAAGTGTGATTCCCGAGTTCGTGCCCGTCATTCACGATGCGGCGAACAAGATCCGGATACGCTTGTCCATTCTTACCAATAATGAAGAACGTCGCGGGAACGTTTTCCTGCTTGAGTATGTCCAGGATGGCGGGCGTCCACCTTGGATCGGGTCCGTCGTCAAACGTCAGTGCAAGCATTCCCGGGTGATCGCCGGTTCGCACGACGACGTATGACGAAGGCATCGCCGTTATCTGTTCTGATTTAATAAAGCCGCTGGAGGGATCTACCTCGATCGAACGCGCACCACTTTGAGGACGCGACATCACGTCGAGCAGTTCACCGTTACCTTGAAAATCAACAATGTAACCGTAATTGATCTGGCGCAGACCATCGGGCGAGTTACTCTGATCAGTTCCAAGCACTGACCAGATCGATGGGTCTTCGGCCCCCAGCCGCCACAAAGCAAAACCTGCGGGCCGGTAACCGCTCGCAGCTCGCATCTGATTGAAGGCACTTACTGCGTCGAGAAACCAAACTTTGTGGTGTGATCCGTCGTCTTCATCGTACTCAAAAAACAAGTTACCGCTGGCAGGTTCAAAAGACGGCGTGGCTTCAGATTCACGAGCAGTTATAAGTGCTTCCTGGAAAGTGACAGTCTTTCCGTCAGACTCCTGGTCACTCCAATCGTAGCCGTAATTGCCAAGCGCAATGATTGTCTTTGCCGGATCAAGTGTTTTCATTCGGTCGAAGAGAGTCTGCTGAAACCACGACTGTGCAGCGACTGGTCCGGGATCGCCTTTCGACCAATGCTGATCGTAGGCCATCAAACAAAGGTAATCGGAAGCCGCCGCATAGGCTTTGTAATTCCAATCTCGGTCATCGAACGGAACGTTTTGCATGACCAGCAATCCCTTAGCGCTGAACGTACCGTGCAATTCCTGCATGAACGTTAGCAGGTTGGGCTGTGCTGCCGCCGGCGGTTCTTCGAAATCGACTGAAACACCTGAGAATTTGTTTTCCTCAACGAATGTCAGGAGCGAATTGATCAGACTCTGTCTGTGTTGTTCATCCGAAACTGCCTGGGCTAGCAAGGCGCCGTCAAACTTTTCGTCCCGAACGTTTTGAACCATCGGAAGTATTCGTACTTGTGGTCGTGTTTCACGAATCCAATTCAGGGCAGGGACGTCTATATCTGTATCGATGGGATCAGAGTTGTTGGCAGTGATCGGTTGAAGTTCGGCCCATCCCGGAACGACCCAATCGAGATGATCGAGATTCCTTTTCAACGATTCGTAACTCGACTCGTCCCAGTTGATATAGAAACCGATCGACAGGGGCCGTGAACTTGGAGTTATGGGTGCAGGCAACGTAACTGGGGGCGGATCTACGGCGAGATGCGTTCGACGTTTTCCGGGAACAATATGTTTGACCGTGGCCAGTGCGCGTTGTAGTTCAGCCTGAGCCTTTTTTGCCTTCTGCTCACTCGGGTTCGTTGGAATGTTTGGCGCTTTTGGTTTGATGTCCGCTGTACGCGGCAGACCATTTAGTTGGCGCAAATTAAAACTGGGCAGAACAGGATTCGCCAGAACGCTCGCGATAAAAACTACCGCAAGACCGGTGACTAAGACTGCCAGAAAAAGATAAGTTTGCTTTACTCGCCGCCAGCGACGCCCATGAGGGTCATGAAAAACGGGGGAATCTGTAGCCATTTCAGATTGAAGATTTCAGATTGATGATTGCGGTCATTGCTAGTGCCGACTTTATCGGCGCGGGGATACTTCTTTATAACCGACTGCTAGCTTGAAAAAAAGCCCGCAGCCAGTCTGAAGGTGCGTACCACACTGAACTGAGCTGGAAACGCCCACAGTGAACTCAGAGGCGATTATCAACGAGACTTCAATTCTGAAATCTGAAATTGTAAATAAATAAAGCCGCCCACGAATACTCGTGGGCGGCCGGTAGACTGTTGGGATTGGCCTGAGCTGACTGTGTGCCTTCCAGAAAGGAGGAGCACTTATGCAGTGAGACTACTGAACCAAAATCCTAACGAGTTAAGCTGGTTCAGAGGTCAGGCCGCAGCCACCTCACTGTGATTAGAACTCATAAATATTTGAATCACCTCCTTTCCAGTGTTGCCACGGATCATAAAGTACATGAAGGTGAGCGTCAACCGCTTTTTTCTGGAACAGATCAACTAAAAAAATATAGGACCTATTCCCTTGACTTACGACCACACCAGTCTCCCACCCGCATATACTCGCCACGTGTGTTCGACGCCGAAGAAGTAGCTCAACTCACGGTAGTCGTCGCAATCGTAGATCGCTAAGTCGGCGATCTTTCCCTGTTCGAGTGAACCGATCTGAGGGCCACGATTTAAGCTGTATGCGGCGTTGATTGTCGATGCAGTGATCGCTTGAGCCGGACTCATCTTCATGTGCGTTACCGCCAACGAGTGAACCATGCTCATCGAAGGCGTCGGAGAAGAACCCGGATTGAAGTCCGTTGCGAGAATGACAGCAAGACCAGCGTCGATCATTTCGCGCGCGGCCGGATAACGTGAAGAACCAAGCGCATAAACAGAACCCGGCAATAAAACTGGTTGCACGCCTGCGAACTTCAACGCTGCGATTCCTTCCGTGTTCGTCTGCTCCAGATGATCGGCGGTAACCGCGCCGAGTTCACCTGCCAGCTTCGCGCCCCCAGACAGCGATAGTTGATCGGCGTGCATCCGTAAACCCATCCCCTGACAACGTGCTGCTGAGAGAATCTTCCACGACTCGTCGTTGGAGAAGACTTTGTCTTCGCAAAACACGTCGCAGTATTCAGCAAGTCTTTCCGCGGCGACTCGCGGCAGCATCTCGTCGATAATCAGCGAAACATAGTCATCTCGACGCGACTTGAATTCAGGTGGAATGCTATGCGCGCCAAGAAACGTTGGCACATAGCGCAATGAAGTTTGCTCATCCAACCTCCTGATTGTGCGAAGTATTTTGACTTCATCCTCGACAGTCAGGCCGTACCCTGACTTGGCCTCCACAGTAGTCGTACCACCTCGTAGAAACCAATCCGCATATCTTCTGCCCGTTTCAAACAGTTCATCAATACTTGCCGCACGAGTTTTGTTGACGGTTGATTGAATTCCACCACCGCGAGCAGCGATCTCCTGATATGTTGCGCCTCGCGAGCGTTCTTCGAATTCATCTACTCGGGTGCCGGCAAAGACCGGGTGTGTATGAGCATCAACAAAGCCGGGCAGTATTACCCGTCCGCCCATATCTACAACGTTACAGTTCTTGTCGATTTGTGATTCGACGGATTTGCTGGTTCCGACATATTGGATGAGCGAGTCGCGAACCAGTAGTCCGCCATCCGTAACGATGCCGAGTTCACTCATTTCCGCGCCTGTTCGGGGTCGTGCTGCTCCAGCCAGAGTAACAATCTGCGCGGCGTTGATGAGTGCAAACGAATTGGACAACGGAAATCAGCTTTCTCTGTACAGCCACGCTCCGGCCAGAGAGCCCAGCAGGTATTCACCGGCTCCCCATACCAAGCCGATGGCCATAAGACTCGGTTCAACACCAAAGAGTGTGCTGTTGAGAATGCCGGCATACACATAGATCGCGAACCAAAATGTAAGGCCGGCACAGATAGCAGTCTTTGGTCCAGGGCCGAGATGTGTTCGAATCATCGCGTATGTCATGACGATGATGATACCCAGGATAAACGTCAGGAGAACCGCAGTTGCGATAAACGCAACGCCCGGCGTCGGCAAGTTGTGTTGTCTCACCATCTCTTCGAGTTGCTTCTTGAACAGCACTTCATTCAATAAAAACTCCCCGACATTAATGATTAACCCGGCCAGCAGGCCACCCAGGATCGCTCGTCCGTAATTTATCTTGCCCATGTGAACCTCCTTCTTAATGTCCGACGAACTTTAGCTTGTCGTGGCGATCCAACTCGAACGATCGGAATTACAGAGTCGCTCAAAATTCGTCGCTGCGGAGTAAGCACCGCGACAAACTAAAGTTCGTCGGACATGTTCTTAGTTTCGGGACGATTTCGAACTCCGCTGCTTTCCAAGCTTATACAAGATTATTCCAACGATGTTTGCTACCAGAACTGTGCTTATTATCTTTGCTGCGAATGTTAACCGGCTGCCTACTTCGATGATTGGAATGACCGTAAATCCAATGTAAATAATTGTGACGATGAATCCGGAAGCGCAGGCGATTTTTAACCACATCGGAGTGCGCACTCCGAACGCTTTCATCCCAAACAACGGAACAGCAAACAACACGAGATAGGTTATTGCATAGAAGACACCGCCCGCATTGTCCAGGAGCTGAAATGCTTCCTGAGCGCCGACGCCCAGCAAACTTAGCAAGCCCATCACGAGTGTCACTGCGCCAACAAATAGAATCGAGTTGACCGGTGTTTTGTAGGTGGGATGTAAACGCGTAAACCAGTTTGGCAATAAACTGTCCCACCCGGCGACCATAGGTAGTCGTGTGTTGCCCGCAAAATAAATACTCATCAGCGCGATTTGTCGCACGACAACACCAAGTATCGTAAACGTTACCAATTTTCCGACCCAACCCGACGAACCGAAGCCCGCTGTAAGTACCTGCGGAATTGGACTAATCAAATCGACATTGGCGGGAGATACAAATGCCAACACTGAGCTGGTGCCGAGGATAAACATCACGGCAATGATTGGCGCTGAAATAAGAACAGAACGTCCGATGTTATTCGCCGGGGCTTTTGTTTCTCCGGCAAGGATCGCGATGTACTCAAAGCCTGTCAGTGCTCCCAATGCGAGTTTGCTAAACACGTTGATGTTGTATGCGGACATCGTGGGTACTTGCATCGCAAATGGATGGTATTCACTTATCGATCCCCGCCAGAGCGCAATAAACGGCATCAGGATTAAGGTTGCGAACGTAATCATCAACATCAAGCCTCCCGCGTTGTGGACCCACTTGCCTAAACTCAATCCACGTACGGCGGCCAGGATCATTGCCACGACTAAAACAAAACTCACGGCAAAGATCAGCTTTTGAGTTTCCCTCATCCAGCCTGCTTCCGAACCTATCGCGTATGAGATGTTTGTGGTGACGACTAGTCCGATACCGGCCAGAATCGAAATGGCGAACACCCAGAGATTCCAGGCAACCATGAAAGCGACGAAATCATTGAAGGCAAACTTGGCCCATTGATAAAGACCGCCTTCGAGAGGCATCAGGCGATTGAGAAAAATAACTGCGCCTGCAAGCGGCAGGTAAAAAGTAATGATCGCGAGAACCCAGAAGACATTCTGTTCGTTCCCAAGTTTAGCCGCATGCCCAACCCAGATTGTGCCAACAACAAAAACAACTTGCGTCAATACTAAATCAAAGAGTCCGAGTTCCTTTTTGAAGACAGCGCTACGTTCTTCGACGTCGCGTTCGAGACGCTCCACTGTGGCATTTGATTGGGGGAGGTCGGCCATCGAGTTTTTATGCTGACGACGTATGGTCGTGAATGATTCGCCAGCCGGATTCTGTCTTCTTGAAGATCAGAGTGAATCGGCCGTGAGGCTCATCTTTGCTGCGTTTAAGCAGCCAGCGACCAAGTACAACAGCACTGTCGTTGCTGAGCAGAGTGATCTCGAGATCCGAGAACTCCAGCTGGCCCATCTTCTCGAGCGAGTCGTAACTCTTCTTATAACGTTCAAGCACGGTCTTCCAGCCGCGCGTGACGTTATCGCCTGAGACAAACACGGTGTTATCGGATTTGTCGTAACCTTGCATGTAGCCTTCAATGTCGCCTTTATTCCAGGCGTCACGTTGCGCATCGATGACTGCCTTGATGTCATCGATGGATTTCTGATCTGTTTGGGCGTTTGCAAGTGTGTACGAGTGAAATATCAGGAAAGTCAAAACTAGCAAGTGGATTGCAGGTCGTCGCGTCATAGCAATACTCGCAGAATCTGGAATGATTCGACTTGAGATCAGTATTTGTTTGTACTGAAAAACGATTGGAGCCGGAAGTCGCGGCATGTATATCACGCGAGGCATGAATGGCGCCAGGGGTTGATTTACTCTCTGCGCTTCCTCGGCGTTCTCGGCGTCTCTGTGGTTCCTGGGAGGCCTTGTAATCAATACCGCAGGGAAGCAGAGAACGCCGAGGAAGCGCAGAGAAATACAATTATCTGAAAAACCTGTAGTGACCCTTGATCGTCCAGTTAAGCAGCACGTCCTCCACTCGAGTGCCCGCTCCAATGTTGTGAACGATCAAGCACTCGCGCTGAGTTTCCGACAGCATGTTGGTCACCATCCCAATGTGATAAGTACCTCCGCCTAAATCCCAGGCCACGACATCACCTGGCAGGTAATCGTCAGGCTCGTCAGTGATTGGAACAGACTTGCCGGCACGCTCGAAATACTTCATCAGGTTTAATACGCGACGATGATCGATATTCGGATCAGGTTCACTCAGTCCCCATCGCTGTGGATATTCGTTCCACGCTCGTTTCATGTCTTCATGGACTTCCTGCTGCAGATCGATTCCGGCTTTGCGAAATGCACGAACCAAAACGTCAGAACAAACGCCCGTGTTGATTGGGACGTCACCCATCGGATACTGAATCTTCGCGTATGACGGATCATAGCCGGTTGTTACCCCAGCTTGAGAAACCGCTCCATCAATAAGTTGCTTCAGTTGCGGCGATGAATCAGAGGGCAACTCCTTGAAGACTGGACGATCGGGAAGTGCGCCTTTCGCGCTTCTTGGAGGTGATGAGGAGTGGCAACCTGCGAGAAGTATTAAGAAGCAAACAGTTGCTATGAGCCTTCGCTTGTTTTGTTGCGATCTATCAACCACTGTTTCACGTCCGTTCGCATCTCATCGATGATTTCGTGTGCTGCGTCATAGCTCCTAAACGTTACGGACCGTGCTCGGGTTGCCAATTGTTTTTCATAATCCGTGATGCGATCTGGCGGGTAGAATTCATCACGCGTGCCCGCTAGGTGAAATACATCCGCCGTGATCTGCTGATATTTCTCGTTGGTATCCCAATCGCCAGGAATCCCGCCACAGATACCGATTACACCGCGCAAACGCTGAGGATTCGAAAAAGTAAATCGATAGTTGAGCGCACACGATTGCGAGAAACCAAGCAGGAAGACGCGGTTCGATTCAATAGTTCCGTCGTCGGCCAAAGCCCCCATCAAATCGTTCAGGGCCTTATGATGAATCTGATGTGATTCACCGGGGCGAAAGTTAGTCGACCATCCGAACCCAAATCTTAGAGGTCCGCCCTGCTCTTTTGGTTCCCGAATATGTTGATATGGCCCTTGCAAAGAGACGATAGCGAAGTCGTCGGGGGCGATCAGCCTGGCTTCTCGCATCATTTGACGCTTGTTTGCACCGTATCCATGCAGCGCTATCAAAAGGGGCGCAGGCCTGCGCTCGGGACGCGACACGTCATAGTAGAGATTGATTTGCGTTGTTAGCGAACAGTCTTCCTGTATTGACATTTAGCGACATTGATGAAGCGAACAGATTTTGACGAGCACCGTGGATGTTTATATCACGCCCTTTGGAGTGCGACGGCCTGCCGTCGCTTTAGTACTGGGTGACTTGCTTAAGTGTCCTGCTTATAACAAAGCGACGGCCTGCCGTCGGCCTCCAAAGGCGCTTCGTTGCATTCACGTTTAATGAAAGCTACGATGAGGTTTCTCTTTACGCAACAAATCAGATTGAGCGAGAGGTATTCGATATGAAATTCCCGGGCGGATTCAACATTCAGCAGATGATGAAGCAGGCGCAAGTGATGCAGGAAAAAATGCAGAAAGAAATGGAAGAACTGCGCGTCGATGCTTCTGCCGGTGGAGGTGTCGTGACTGTCCAGATGAAAGGTAACCACGAGGTAACGGCACTCAAAATTGATCCCGAAGCTTTGAAAGACGACGACGCCGAAATGCTTCAGGACATGATCGTCGCGGCGGTCAATGAAGCGAACCGCAAAGTTGATGAAGCAATGAAAGGGAAGTTAGGCGGGATGTTACCACCCGGTCTCGGAGGCTTATTTGGTTAATCTGAATTGGTCTTCGGCCTTTGGGCTTTGGCCCCGCCACAGAAGATCAAAGACCGAATCCCAATGCTTGAGTACGCTGAACCAGTCACTAAACTAATCGACGAACTAAAACGGTTGCCCAGCATCGGGCAGAAGTCGGCGCAGCGTCTCGCCTTTCATCTGATGCGTGCTCCGGAAGCAGATCTGGAGCGATTGATCACTGCTCTAAGAGAAGTTAAGCAACGAATTATTCTTTGCTCGGTCTGCAATAACCTCACAGAAGTAGATCCGTGTCGCTTCTGCTCTTCACCCACTCGAGATCATTCCGTCATTTGCGTAGTTGAGGAGCCACACAGTTTGGTGGCCGTCGAAAAGACACGAAGTTTCAAAGGCTTATACCACGTTCTTCACGGTAGTCTTTCGCCAATCAGACACATTGGTCCAAGTGAATTGCATCTTGCTAACTTACTGCCTCGTCTGAAGCCTGAGAACAACGATGGGGTGGTTGTGAATGAAGTAATCCTGGCGACTAACCCGACAACTGAAGGTGAAGCGACTGCAAACTACATCAGTCGTTTACTAAAGCCGTTGGGCCTGAAGGTCACCAGAATAGCCATGGGCATGCCTGTTGGCAGTGATCTCGAGTACGTCGATGAGGTGACGATGGATAAAGCATTGGCGAACAGACATGAAATCTAAAACAATCATTTTCCAAATGATATATGGAAAATGATTGTTTTAGAACCTTACCTGCTCCTCGGGCATTCCCTCTTTGCAGTCTCTGCATTTATCAGCAGAGTCGTACATTCGGGCGTCAAAATCTACCAATGATTTGATGGGCACGCCTTCTACTTCGGCAGGCGCCGAGTGGAATTTAACGATTGCGCCGCAGCCAATAATTCTTGCGCCAAGTGACTTCACCAGATCCACAGTCTCTTCAATTGCATGACCACTGCGGATGATGTCGTCAACAATGATGCAAGGATTCACTTCACCTTGATTCACGTATTGACGAAACATTCGTTCACCGTGCTCTTGTTCGGCCCAGTAGATCTGTTCGGCATTCAACGCGTCGCGGACGCCGAAAGCGACTGGAATACCTCCCGAGCTCGGGCTGATAACTGCAACTTTAGTGAGTTGACTGGAGATGTCCTTTTCCAAACGGAACTTCCTACTGAGCGCTACCGCGAGAACCCGGGCAGTATCGTAATAACGGAAGGCCAGCGGCATTTGAAAATAGTGCGGTGAATGCTTGCCGTTGGGATATACGAAGTGGCCTTCACGAAATGCGCCCGTGCGTTGCAGTATCTGCATTACTTTATCTTGAGAGGGAATCAGCTCGACCATAGGACTCTCCAGCAAAGTGTTTTGAATAGGACCTATAGGACCTATACGACCTATACTGAGTTTCGTGCGCCCCAAGCATACATCAAAGGGTCTATTTTTCTACAGCGCGTTCGATGAGTAACTTCTGATCTTGTGGCAGACCGGTGGGTAGCTGATCCGTCGAGAACCAGCCAGTGCGCTCAACTTCAATACTTCGGGGCTCGCCGCGACCAACTGCTTTAGCACGATACAGCACTTCAATCTGTCGCGGTCGTGTGAACGATCTTGCCCAGAAGATTTCGACATCGCGAATTTCCAAACCAATCTCTTCATTCAACTCACGACGCAGAGCCTCCAGAGGTTGTTCGCCTGCTTTCAGAAATCCACCCGGTAGACCCCAACCACTTCCTGCCCGAAAAAAATGCTTGAGCAGTAATACTTCACCAGCATCGTTGAAGATGATTGCTCCTGTCGTAGCAGTAAAACGTGTGTTAGTGGTTCGTATGAACCAGCGACGTATTCGTGCTGGAAGTGTTTGCCAGAACTGACTCAGTAAACGCTTGAACATTGGGCTTTATAGTTTGTAGCATTGACGGCGCTTCTTACCAATCGCTAAGATTTCGCCAACGCAATCGCGATCCAAAATCAGAACAGTAACTCAAGCATGGCTACTACGGATACGAACACAGCAAACACGCCTGCGAACGCAACAGCAGCTCCGGTTCCTAAACGAATCGTTAACGCCCAGACTGTTTGCAACGAGAAAAACGAAAAAGGAAAACTCTGCAACGGCCATTTGAAACAACTACGCACGGCAGGTGAGCCGGCGGAGATTCATTTGCGGGGCGACGATGTGCTGTTCAAGTGTCAGACGTGCGGCACTCTCTACATGGGGCCACCCCTGGGGCATGTTCGTGATCCCTATAAGCAGACGAGATTTGTGGAAGCCGAGTTGTCAGCATTATTACAGGCGGCAGGCGGGACGCTTCCCGTAGTCAAAAAGGATGAGCGCGGTGTCTTTATTATGGTTGAAACCGAGCAGGCTGATCATGGTCATGCAGCGAAGCCTGTGGCAGCTAAACCAGCTGCGCCGGCTGCGGCAGCGGCCAAAGCAGCGGCACCCGGTACACCCAAACCCGCGACTCCCGCCGCGGCGAAATCGGCCGGAGAACATAAAGCCGGTGCACAACCCAACCGTCAGCTGTTCAAGCGATCAACTTATGCGGGCTTCAAAGATACGGGGCCAGTTCAAGGTGAAACTTTTGAGCAGAAGGTAGCAAGGTTGAAAGAGTTGTCGGCGGCCGCCAAGAAGCGAGCTGAAGAAGGCGGTACCGCGGAACCGGAAGTTGCTGCGCCGGCAGTGGAAGCGGCGCCCGCAGCTGTGTCTGAAGTAGCCGCAGCGACGGCACCTGCCCCTTCTACCGCAGCACCTACAGCATCTGCAGCTCACAAGCCAACAGGTAACGCCGACCGCACGTTGATGAAGCGAACTACCTATTGTGGGGTTGTAGACACTGGTCCAGTGCCTGGTGAGACATTCGAGCAAAAAGTGGCGCGGTTAACTGCGCTTGCAGCCGCCGCGAAACAAAGAGCCGAGGGCGGCTGACATTTCCTAAGGTGCGGCATAGTAAACGCGAAAGCGGTTGCGCCCCACAGCCCAGGGTTGCTTCAACCCTGGGTACGCGCGAACGATAGAAATCAACCCCAATGGGGTTGCGTCCCCTAAGAGCCTCACCATCGCAAACGAATCTCACGAAGGACATCAATGAATACCATGGAGGAATCCTCATGCCTCAATCACTCTCTGCCGTTTACATTCACCTCATCTTCTCAACAAAAGAACGGTTCCCATATCTGAAGGATGATCAAGTGCAACTCGATCTACATGCGTATTTGGGTGAAATCTCAAAACGCCTGGATTGCCCCCCAATTCGCGTAGGTGGAGTTGAGGATCACGTTCACCTTCTTTCACGTCTCGGGCGCACGATTACCCAAGCTGAATGGATTAAGGAACTAAAACGCGTCTCGAACGGATGGCTCAAGAGGGAAGGAGGGCTTCACCATTTCCAATGGCAATCCGGGTATGCGGATTTTTCTGTAAGTGCGTCTCAGCTCGAATCCGTAAAGCGATACATCGAAAACCAGAAAGAGCATCATCGACGAATGAGTTATCAAGATGAGGTGCGGAAGTTCCTGAAGAAGTATTCGATGGAATGGGACGAGCGTTACATCTGGGACTAAAGATCGCGGACGCAACCGCGTTGCGGTTGGGATTTTCGGTGCAGATTTCCCAGGGTTGAAGCAACCCTGGGCTCTGGGACGGAACCGATTCGCGGTACTCTAATACGTAATTACTCGAACGTCTCAGTAATCACTAACCCTTCCTGCGCCACTTTCCAATCCAGGACTTCAACACCTTCCTCTGTTGCAAGGGCTCGCTCGACATCTGCGCGCCGTCCGGGTGTGCAGAGAAATGCTATGCAACCACCGCCTCCCGCACCGCAAACCTTTGCCGCCTCAGCGCCGTTTGCCAATGCTTTCTCCACGAGTTGATCCATTTGAGGCGTTGTGATTGTCGCCGCCAGACGCTTGCGGTTCGGATAGGCATTTCGCATCGTGTCCGCTACATGCCCCCAATCATTTGCCAGCAATCCCTCGCGAACGTTACGAGCGGAGTCGCGAATCGCATCAAACAATTCAAAGATCTCGGTGTCTCCGTCGATATGACGTTTGAATATATCCCAATTGTTGATACCGGACATGCGTGGTTCGCCTGTATAACAAATGGCGATGCGCCGTTCGAGTTCTTCTAAGTCAACGTCCAAAACTTCGCGTTGTAATCCATCTGATCGCAAGTGGATTGCCGAAACTGAACCATAGAGAGGTGGATAATAATCCTGAAAGCCAGCCGGAACGCGAATAACTGTCGACTCGACATTCGACGCGATCTCTACGAACTTTGACTCGTCGTAACGATTCCCAACCAATCGATTCAAGGCCCCAATGCATGCAATGGCAAGAGCTGAAGAACCGCCGAGTCCGGCGCCCGCAGGGGCAGCGCTCTCAGCAATCAAATGAAAACCGGTCGTGGGTTTGAAAAAGTGAACGAGTTTGGAGATTAATTCGAGACGTTCTTCCTGCAGCAAGTCTTCGAGCGCGGCAAGGTTTGTTTCGAAAGAAACTTTTCGGTCGCGCGACTCCAGGACTATTCGTCCGTCGTCGCGAGTTTCGATACGACAGCGAGCATGCAGTGAGATGGCGAAGTTGACCGTGATTGCGCCTGGATGAAAGAGATAGAGCGGCCAAATATCAATGGTGCCACCAGCAAGGTCGACACGTGGGGGTGCTGAAGACTCGATAATCATTTCGGGTTTCCGATTTCCAATTGCCAAGGTGCTTGAGTGGCGTTCGATAAAGCGTGACGCAAAGTACCAGTTTCGCGCTCAGTTCGGCAAATCGGCAATCCGCAATTGGAGCTCGGCAATGCATCAATCTCCATCCGTTTCGCGTTTCCCGCCTCGACGTTGCTGTTTGAAAGGGATGTGTTCCTGAAACTCCTGGCGTAGATCCTGCAGTTTCTCTGTCGCAGCGTGTTCGAATTCCTGCAATCGCTCGGGATTTACCTCCTCTACTTTCTTGGACAGCCAGAAGCGTTCAGTCAGATAAAACGCCACGATGCCGACGATAACAATAACCAACAACACCTTGCCTAAGCGCTGGAAGTCACCAATGAGACCCATGACAGCGCCACTGAAGAAATATCCCGCGCCCGCCAGCACAAAGACCCAAAGGAAACAACTCGCCAGCGAGACAACCAGAAATCTGACAAAAGGCATGCGGCCCACGCCATAAAACACGCATGACGCCCAGCGCAGTCCGTAAATGTACTTGGACAGAAAGATCGAGAGTGGTCCGAATTTGTTCGTCAGTCTTTCGAGGCGGGGTTGTGCGGCCCGATAGAATCGAAACTCGCGAACAGTTTCACAGAAACCGCGACCGGCAAAATACGCAACGTGGTCGCTTGCACAACCTCCAAGTGTTCCCCAAATAAGAACCCGAGCAAAACTGTAAGTATCAAAAAAGTTGCTGTGAGCCAAAACTCCCGCCAGGAGAAGGGTGATATCGCCCTCAACCATGACGAGAATAAATACTGCATACAACCCGTATTGCCGAATCAGTTCGTAGAGTAAATCAAGATTATGCATTAATGAATTCTGTGGGGATTTGAGATCATTGCCGATTTCCGATTGTCAATTGCCGATTTTGGTCTTTGCCTTTGAACTTTGGCCTCGCATATTGTCTGGATCTGAGGCGCATCTTTTCCTCGAAGGCCAAACGCCAAAGACCAAAGGCCAAATCGGCGATTGGCAATTAGAAGTCGGCAATGGCTTGGCCGACAGAATAAACTGGCGGGCTATCGGTTGACTACTGCTCAGTTTCTTCCTGGGGTGGTTTCACTACGAGTACCGGGCAGTGTGCGTGTCGTACGACGGCTTCAGCGGTTGAACCAAATAGAATACGACCTAATCCGGTGCGACCGTGGGAAGCGATCACGATGAGATCTACGTTGCGGTCCTTTGCGACACGGACGATTTCGGCCGCGGCTTCACCGTGAACCACGAGCTCTTCAACCTCAAGGCCTGAGAATTCATCACATTCAGCGAGTTTGGGTAGTTCACGTTCTGCCGAATCCTCGAGTTGTTCGGCTATGTCGGCGATGGGCAGAGGCTCGGTCATTCCCGAATAACCTACGGTCGGTACAATCGGTTCAATCACATTCAGGCAAATGATCGAAGCTTTGAACGTACGAGCGAACGACGCCGCGTACGAGAGCGCAAAGTTGCCGCACTCGCTGAAGTCTGTCGGGAATAGGATGGATCTAATCTGCATGGTATGTCTCAGCTCTGCCCAAATTTTACTCCCAGAAACTGCAGTTTGACAGCCCCAGAACCCTCGTCTATCCTTCGAGCAAGATTAGCTTACCAGGCGAAATTAACGACTCTCATGGCAAAGTCATCCCTCCTGATCGGAATGCATTTTTCGGGGCCAAAGCTCCTGGCCGCGCTCATTAACGACTCTGGCGAGGTATTGGAGAGACGCGAGGCAGCAATCTCTCCCAATACGATGGTTCAACAAGTGGCTACGACTGCCAGAGAACTCGGGTCACGCGGTGGCGATGTTTCTGCTCTCGGTTTCGGCATTCCAGGTTTGGTCAATCGCCAAACGGATGTTGTGATTGTTTCTCCTGATCTACCGACGGGCATTCGCGAGAATCTTCATAAAGAGCTCACTGAGGCAACCGGGCTGCGCGTGGAAATCGAAAACGATGCCAATGCAGCCGCCTATGGGGAATTCAAGGTTGGTGCAGGACGTGGCAGTCACAACATTTTTTACATGATGATTGGAAACGGCATTGGTGGGGCGATTATTCTCGACGGAAAACTTTGGACAGGTACTTCCGGATTTGCTGGAGAGGTCGGCCACATCACCATCGACACCGAAGGCATGCAATGCGTTTGCGGTAACACCGGCTGTCTCGAGACAGTGGCATCCGCTCCGAGCATAGTACGCCGCGCGCGCGAACGACTTCACAGGGATTCAACCTCATCATTGTCACGACTTGGATTGAACAAAGACTTCACTGCTGACGATGTTGCTCACGAAGCGAAAGAAGGTGACGATTTCGCGTTGATGATGATCGAAAGAACAGGAAAGTACATCGGGACGGGCGTTGCCAGCGTAATAAACCTGCTGAATATAGAAAAGATAATTCTCGGCGGTGGCGTGATGGATGCAGGTTCTCTGATTCTGAATCCAATTATTCAGGAAGCGAGGCGTCGCGCATTTCAACCTTGCTTTGAAGCTACACAGATAGTTGCCGGAACTCTGGGTCGCGACGCGATCACAGTTGGTGCCGCAATGCTGGCTCGGGATGCCGCCTAACTTTGGAGTGCGACGGCCTGCCGTCGCTTTGTCGTAGCGCTACCCACCAACCTCACTACCTTGTATTCACGATCGATGAGCGAAATCCGTTCTGCTTGCGAGACCCGCTCTAACACCCGCTCTAACAAAGGCGACGGCAGGCCGTCGCACTCCAAAGCTTGTGAATAGTTGTGCAATTTGAAAATCGCTCCGTATTTGGTAAAGTACATCCACTTTGCAACAAGACAGATCAATTTGAAGTTTGCGGGCTGTTGTGTCTGCGAATCGCGGAAGCCGATTGCGAACCCGAAGAGATACAAGTTTGTGTGTGCCGCCCCATCGGTAATTTGACTCGCTCGTAGTATTAGAGCTCACGACTTAAATCTGCGGCGATGCCCCAGATATTTCATCACAGTACAAACGCACTAGCGAAAATCTCCATCTATGGTGCCGTGTTTGTCGTGGTTGCGGCACTGTGGGCCACAGTTGAGTTGAATCGATCCGCGTGGAACACGGGCCAATGGTTGGAACGTCAACAACCTGTTCAGTTCAGCCATAAACATCACGTCGGTGACGATGGTATCGATTGTCGCTACTGTCATACGTCTGTTGAGACGGCGGCGTCCGCCGGACTGCCGTCAACTACAACGTGCATGAATTGTCACAAGCAGATTTGGGCTGACAGCCCTTATCTCGAGCCGGTTCGCGCCAGCTTCCGAACAGGTAAACCGATCGAATGGTTACGAGTACACGACCTTCCGGATTTTGCCTACTTCAATCACAGCATTCACGTTAACAAGGGAGTTGGGTGTTCAACGTGTCACGGACGCGTTGATGAGATGCCCATCGCGTTTCAGACTTCGTCGCTACAGATGGAGTGGTGTCTTGAGTGTCACCGGGCGCCGGAAAGGTTTGTGCGTCCGAAGGAAGAAGTATTCAACATGGCATGGCCACATCCGGAGAATAAGAGCGCCAGGGAAATCGAAGACGCAAGAGCACTCGTTGCCAGGTACAAGATTCAGGGACCGGAAATTTTAACAAGCTGTTCGACCTGTCATCGTTAGGGTTGGCTAGTTTGAACGCTGACAAATAGGTCGTACGAGTCCTATAGGTCTTATGACGCAATACTCATCCGCATTGACGTTATTAAATGGCTGATAGCGATCGACATATTAATTTCAAGCTGATGCGCGATCACATCCTTGCGACGCAGGACGGCAAGGACACGCGGTCCGGCAAGCAGTACTGGCGCAGTCTCGAAGAGTTGGCTGACAGTCCTGTGTTCAGGGAATTCGTCGCGCGCGAATACCCGCAGCACGCCGAAGAATGGAATGATCCGATCGAGCGTCGCACGTTTATTAAATTGATGGGCGCATCGATGGCGTTAGCGGGACTGAGTGGATGCGTCTTCCAACCGCCCGAAAAGATTGTTCCTTACATCAAACAGCCAGAAGAGGAAGTTCCCGGCAAGGCATTGTTCTTTGCGACTGCTGCTCCACTGTTTGGCGCTGCGACACCGATATTAGTGCGCAGCAACGAAGGCAGGCCAACCAAGATCGAAGGCAATCCGGATCATCCAAACAATCGGCCATCGGATTTTGCTACCGACGTTCGTATCCAGGACCCACGGGGCTTCAGCGCCACAGACATTTTCACGCAGGCGTCGATACTCGGTCTTTACGACCCCGATCGCTCGACAACTGTGACTTACCGCGAAGATATTCGGACATGGACTTCATTTGTCGGGGAGATGCGAACGGCTCTCGATGAACAACGTCCAAAGCAAGGTGCAGGCATTCGTTTTCTTACCGAGACCGTGATCTCACCGACGTTCGGCGCGCAGATGCGAGATTTGTTGCAGGCGCTCCCGCAGGCAAAGTGGCATCAGTACGAGCCGGTAAATAACGACAATGTCCGCGCGGGCGCCGTCATGGCAGTGGGCCAGCCGGTAAACATCACCTACAGGTTTGATCTCGCCGATCGGGTTCTGTCGCTCGATTCTGATTTTCTCTCTGCTCTGCCCGGGTCGATTCGAAATGCGCACGACTTCATGGTGAAGCGGCGCGCTATTGAAGAGAACAAAGAGATCAATCGGTTGTACGTGGTGGAAACGACGCCGAGCAACACCGGTGCGAAAGCAGATCATGAGTGGTGTGTTAAGCCGAGCGAATTTGAAGGCATAGCGCGAGCGCTTGCGGCAGGTTCGGGCGGCCCTGAATGGGTTGCCGCAATCAGTAAAGATCTTCAACAACACAAAGGCGCAAGTATTGTGATCGCCGGTGCTCAACAATCGCCAATGATTCACGCGATTGCGCATGCGATGAACAACGCTTTGGGTAACATCGGGAAGACTGTTTTTTATACCGATCCTCTGGAAGTCAATTCTGTAGATCAGCGGCAGTCATTGCAGGAGCTGATTGCGGATCTCGATGCCGGTAAGGTCGACCTACTCGTAATTATCGGTGGCAATCCCGTCTACAACACTCCAACCGATCTCAAGTTCTATTTCGATCGTCTCAAGAAAGCAAAGCTGCGTGTTCACTTGAGCCTTTACAAAGACGAAACAACACGGCTTTGTCATTGGCACGTGCCCGAAGCGCATTATCTCGAGTCATGGGGTGACACGCGTTCATACGATGGGACTGTGACGATCATGCAGCCTCTAATCGAGCCGCTTTACGATGGAAAGACGCCGTACGAACTGCTCGCGGTGTTTTCAGAGCAATACGATCGTAAGCCACTGGAGATAGTGAAGTCGTATTGGCAGCAGCATTGGAGTCAGGGGCAGGCGACAGGAGCAGGAGCAGGAGGAGTGAACAGTTCGCAATCGGCTTCAGTTGATTTTGAGTCGTGGTGGAGAAAGACGATTCATGATGGATTTGTGCCGAACTCGGCGCTCCCCACGAAGACGTTAGCAGTTCAAACGGGATGGTCTGATCAGGCACAGAACTCACCTCAGGCCGCCGCTGGTAATTTCGAAATTGTTTTTCGTCCTGATCCGTCAATCTACGACGGGCGTTTTGCGAACAATGGCTGGTTGCAGGAGCTGCCAAAGCCTTTAACCAAAGTCACGTGGGACAACGTCGCTCTCGTCAGTCCAAACACCGCTCGGCAATTAATCGGGACGCCTGATAACGGCGGCGCAATACATGGTCGCGAACATTATGTGCCCAATATCGATCTGATCGATCAGAACGGAAACCAGGTCACTGCTCCAGTCTGGATCATGCCAGGGCACGCGGACGGCGTGATAACGATCTTTCTCGGCTTCGGTCGCGAGTTTCATGGTCGCGTGGCAATCAACGAGTCTAATGGTCCTGTTGGCTATAACGCCTATGCAATTAGAACTTCCTATGAGCCGTGGTTCACCAACAAACTCCAGGTCCGCAGGTCAACCGGACAGCACATGCTTGCGACGACTCAACTCCATTTCAACCTGGAAGATCCGAATTTCAGCAAAGAGGAACGCGAGATTGTCATCTCGGAAACGTTCGAAGAGTTTCGAAATGGTAAAAGGCCGGAAGACAAGCGCAACGAACCATCGATCTACGGCGAGCCGTACAACTACAAAAACCAGTCCGAGAATGCTCCCAACTATGCCTGGGGCATGGCGATCGATCTAAACAACTGCGTCGGTTGCAACGCATGCACGGTTGCTTGTCAGGCGGAAAACAATATTCCAATTGTCGGCAAGGACCAGGTAATGCGCAGTCGTGAGATGCATTGGATTCGCATCGACACCTACTTCAAAGGATTCGATGCAACCAAGCCGGAAGCAACGGCCTTCATGCCTGTGCCCTGCATGCACTGCGAAAACGCTCCGTGCGAACCGGTGTGTCCGGTGCACGCGACTGTGCACAGCGCCGAAGGCCTCAACGACATGGTCTACAACCGTTGCGTTGGCACGAAGTACTGTTCAAACAACTGCCCGTATAAAGTCCGTCGCTTCAACTTCTTTCTGTATCAGGATTGGGAAACTCCCCAGTATCAGCTGATGCGCAATCCTGATGTTTCAGTGCGCAGTCGTGGTGTGATGGAGAAGTGTAACTACTGTGTACAGCGCATCCAGTCAGTGAAGATTCAATCGGAAATCGAAGGACGCCGAGCGCAGGATGGCGAGATCGTCACAGCGTGCCAGGCGGTTTGCCCGACGGAAGCAATTGTCTTTGGAGATGTGAACGATCCAAATAGCCGCGTTTCGAAACTGAAAGCGAGTGAGCGGAATTACTCGTTGCTCGGAGAACTGAATACGAAGCCACGAACCACGTACTTGTCAGAGCTGAAGAACCCGAATCCGGAAATCAAATAAGCCACAGATGAACACAGATGCACACGGATTTGATTTTAATAAGTTGAGCGGGCATTGATTTCTTCTATGAAGGATCTGTGTCATTCGTGTTGATTGGCGGCTAGTTACCAGGAATGGCGGACGAAGAGAACAAACCATACATGGAAGGGCCGATGCACTCGACGCAACCGGTGATTGATCCCGGTCTGACGTTCGCATCGGTAACCGACAAGATCAGCTCGATCGTTCTGAAACGCAGAACGTCGCTGGCCTGGTTCTTCGGGTTTGCTATTTCGTTTGCCCTCTTCCAGTTGATGTTGCTGGCGATCACGAACCTTGTCTTCGTAGGGATCGGACTGTGGGGCGTGAACGTCCCGATTGCCTGGGGAATCGACATTCTCAACTTCGTCTGGTGGATCGGAATCGGCCACGCGGGCACTTTGATTTCCGCGATCTTGCTCCTGTTGCGGCAGAGATGGCGAACGTCAATTAACCGGTTCGCTGAAGCTATGACGCTGTTCGCAGTTGCCCAGGCTGGAATGTACCCGATCTTTCACCTGGGCCGGCCGTGGTTGATGTACTGGCTGTTTCCGTATCCAAACACTATGGGGATCTGGCCCCAGTTCCGCAGCCCCTTGATGTGGGACGTATTTGCGGTCTCCACTTACGCAACAGTGTCGGCAATGTTCTGGTTTGTCGGTTTGATACCCGACTTCGCTACACTTCGCGACCGCGCACGCAGCAAACCTTTTCAGCTCATTTACGGATGGCTCGCGATGGGTTGGCGAGGATCGGCGCGACACTGGCATCGATACGAAACTGCTTATCTCTTGTTGGCCGGCCTCGCGACTCCACTCGTGCTTTCCGTGCATACAATCGTCAGCTTCGACTTCGCCGTGGGCATCATTCCCGGATGGCACGCTACCATCTTTCCGCCTTACTTCGTTGCGGGAGCAATCTACGCCGGCTTTGCAATGGTGTTGTTGTTGACTATCCCGTTACGTAAGTTCTACGGCCTCGAAGGTTTCATCACCATGCGCCATATGCACAACATGGCGAAGGTCATGTTGGCGACGGGATTGATAGTTGGTTACGGCTACATAATGGAAGCTTTCTTTGGTTGGTATAGCGGGAACAAGTATGAGCGCTTCATGATCTGGAACCGAATGCATGGGCCGTATTCGCTGTATTACTGGGCGCTGATCCTGTGCAACATCATCACCCCTCAATTCCTCTGGTCGAAGAAGCTACGATCAAATCTTGTAGTGTTATGGATCCTTTCGTTCATAGTCAGTATCGGTATGTGGCTCGAACGATTCGTTATTGTCGTAGTTAGTTTGCATCGCGATTTCTTGCCTAGTTCGTGGGGACAGTACCAGCCTACCCAGTGGGATTGGTCGATGTTTATCGGCACCATTGGATTTTTCTTTACGTTGTTGTTCCTCTTCATCCGTTTCCTGCCGATGATTTCAATCTTTGAGATGCGGACGATTCTGCCGGAAGCGGAAGTGGAGGAATAGGACGACGGGGAGACGGGGGGACGACGGGGGGACGCGGGGACGCGGGGAGACGGGAGACGGGAGACGCGGGGAGACGGAGAAGCCGGGACGATAGAGAATGGCGGACGAGAAAGACAAAGCAGGATCTGGTGATACCGGATCGCGTGACTCCCACGATTCCGCGTCACCGCGTCACCCCGTCTCCGCGTCACCGCGTCACCCTGTCTCCGCGTCTCCGAGTCAGCCCACTCACCACAGCCGCCATCCTGCACCGCTCTACGGTGTGATGGCTGAATTCGAAGGACCAAATGAGCTCGTGCACGCCGCGCGCCGAACTTACGAAGCGGGCTATCGTCGTATTAATGGCTACTCGCCTTACCCGATTGAAGAGCTTTCGGAGGCGATCGGCTTCACGCGCAGCGCCTTGCCCCTGATTGTTTTCATCGGTGGTTTGATTGGCGGACTCGGTGGGTTCTTTATGCAGTACTGGATCGAGGTCATGAATTACCCGATAAACGTAGGAGGCAAACCCTTCAACAGTTGGCCTGCGTTCATTCCGATCACGTTTGAATGCACAGTGCTGGTTGCTGCATTTTCGGCAGTCTTAGGGATGTTGTTTTTGAACAAACTGCCACAGCCTTATCACCCGGTATTCAATGCTCCAAATTTCGCACTGGCGACGCGTGATCGATTTTTCTTGGTCGTTGAAGTAAACGATCCCGCGTACAACCATGATGCAGTCGTGCAGTTGTTACAAAGTTTGAATGCAACGGAAGTGATAGACGTCGAAGTCTAGAGATAGAGGATTGGTCATCTACAGTTGCTAGCAATACAAATGATTAAAACTGGTGTGCACAAATCGGCAATCGGCAATTGGAAATCGGCAATGGTTCTCGCCGTTTGTGCATTCGCTGCCACGGCCTGTCGCCGCGACATGCAGGACCAGCCAAAGATGAAACCGTTCCGCAGTTCGACTTTCTTTTCTGATGGCTTATCCGCGCGTCAGCCAGTTGAGGGCACAATCCCTCGCGGCTATCTGCGAACCAATACCGCGCTGTTCACTGGAAAGAAGAACAAGAACTTGAGCAATGTCTCGGCGAGCGCGTCGGCTACTCCGGCCGGTCCACAGCCATCTGCGAGTCCATCTACCGGGCAGAATGCCTATCCCGATGACGTCGAAACTTTTCCTTTTCCCATTTCGGAAGACACTGTTCGCCGCGGCCAGGAAAGATTCAACATCTTCTGCTCGGTATGTCACGGAAAGACGGGGCATGGAGATGGTATGGTCGTGCGCCGTGGTTTTCGGCGAGCTGCATCATTCCATGACGACCGGTTGCGCGCTGCACCCGTCGGTCATTTCTTCGACGCGATAACAAATGGCTGGGGCGCGATGCCGTCTTACGCAGCCCAGATTCCGGTCCAGGATCGTTGGGCGATCATTGCTTATATTCGCGCATTGCAGTTTAGTCAGAATTTGAACTCGAACCCCCCGGCAGCATCGCCTTCACCAACACCAGCAAGCGGAGGACATAAGTGATTACGTCATTCAATCCTCCGGATTTTTCGCGATACCAAACTCGGGCCCTGATCGTCGGTATTGCAGGACTCGTGCTGCTTTTGACGAGCGTTCTAATTGATCGGAAGCTGTTTTTCCAAACGTATCTGGTTGGGTTCACGTTCTGGACCGGAATCGCAGTTGGATCTTTGGCGCTGTTGATGCTTCAACACATGACCGGCGGTGGTTGGGGTCTTGTAATTCGCCGCGTTCTTGAAGCCGCGTCTCGTACGTTGCCGTTGATTGTGCTGCTCTTTATTCCCATCATCATTGGTTCGCATGCACTGTACGAGTGGACTGATGCAGAAGTGCTGGAAACGCATCCGGTGGTGAAATTCAAAGCGGCGTATCTAAATTTGCCACTGTTTACGATGCGCGCCGCAATCTACTTCGGTATTTGGATATTACTCGCGTTCCTTTTGAACAAGTGGTCCATCGAACAGGATCGCACAGGCGATCAGAAGTTTGCGAAGAACATGCGCGTCTTGAGTGGACCGGGGATGGTATTGCTGATCTTTTCAGTCACCTTCGCGGCCATTGATTGGTTCATGTCGCTCGATGCTGAGTGGTTTTCGACGATCTACGGGTTGATATTTGTTGCGTCGTGGAGTTTGAGCGCGCTTGCATTCGTGATTGCAGTGATGGCCTGGTTGTCGAAAGACGATCCGCTGAACCGCATTGTGGCGCCATTGCATTTTCACGATTTAGGAAAGCTGCTTCTGGCCCTAGTCATGCTTTGGGCTTACTTCGCGTTTTCACAGTTTCTGATCATCTGGTCCGGTAATCTTCCCGAAGAGATTCAGTACTACCTCGTAAGAACTCACGGTGTGTGGGGAGCAATCATTGTCACTGTTACGATTCTCCACTTTGGCGCGCCGTTTCTCTTTTTGTTGTCGAGGGATCTCAAGCGGGACCCTCACAAACTTGTGTTGGTTGCCGGACTGGTTTTGGTAATGCGAGTAATTGATCTGTTATGGCTTTTCCTGCCGGCGTTTACGCATGAGCTGTTTTCTTTGAAGCATGTGGTGTACGCGCTGGTCGCGCCCATTGCTATTGGTGGTTTTTGGTTTTGGTTCTTCTTCTGGCAACTAGGAAAGCGAGCGTTGATACCGATCAATGATCCGCAATTTGAATCCGTAATGGAGCAGCAGCACGCTTCGGGGCACTAATCATGGCTAAGCAGTCAGGAAACGGGCACAAGACCGAGACGCCAGACGTTTCGCACATTCGAAACGTAGAGGTGACTCATGAGACCAGCGATATTGACGTTAATGGAGTTCTAACGTTCGTCGTCGCGCTGACGATTCTGACGATCGTAGTGTTTGTCGGACTGGTTTTCGTCTTCAATTACTTCAAAGGCCAGGCTGCCAGGGAAGTTCAGCCTGGCCCAATGGCGTTGAGTCAACAAGAGCGATTGCCTCCAGAGCCGCGACTGCAGGAGGCGCCCGGTTTCGGTGTAACTCTTGGGGATGGAACCTGGGTAAACCTGCAAACGACCAAGCCGCAAGCCGAGTTTGAAACCCTTAATAAAGAGTGGGAAAAAGAACTGAACGGTGAAATCAAAGATTCATCGGGCAACTCTAAGACTATCCCAATCAAGGACGCTATCAAGCAAGTGGTTGCTGGTGAAGGCTTGCCTGCGAGCATCAAAGAGGCGCCTAACGATCTGCGGGATTACGCGGTAAGCACTCCGACGGCGGCGAGTTCAGGGCGATTTAGTGAGAAGCGATTGCAGTAAGGGGAAGTATGTTTAGTAATAGAAATTTGAATTTGTCTCTGCGTTTTCTCTGCGTTCTCTGCGTCTCCGCGGTGCACAACTGCAGTACCGAATCAGCCGCAGAGACGCAGAGAACCCAGAGGAGGCGCGGAGAAAAACTTGCCGGTCTCGCCTTCAGTTTGTTGCTGATATCCACCGTTGCGTATTCACAACCAGGCACACCTGGTCCAAGTTCGCCTCTGTACGGGGCGCGTCCGGATGCCGGAGCTGTTTCCAGCGGACTTCCCACCGCGTTGAGGGATGTACGAATCGAGCAAAAGTTAAACCAGCAGCTGCCGCTTGATCTGACGTTTCGAGATGAGTCTGGACAGTCAGTGAAGCTGGGTCAGTACTTTGGACAACGGCCAGTGGTTGTCTCTCTGGTCTATTACAGCTGTCCCATGCTTTGCACTCAGGTTCTCAACGGCATGCTTGAATCGATTCGCGTCCTGCCTTTTGAACTGGGTAAAGACTACGATGTAGTTACGATCAGTTTTGATCCACGCGAAACTTCGGAACTCGCACAGTCGAAAAAGAAGGTCTACGTCGGATACCTACCTGAGAAAATGCAGGCGAGCGCCAATGCTGGTTGGCACTTTCTCACTGGCGACCCTGAGAGTATCAAGCAAATTACAGACGCGGTCGGGTTCCGTTACCACTACGACGAGTCGACGAAACAGTTTGCTCACGCCAGCGGAATCATGATCGCGACTCCGCAGGGGAAACTGTCACGTTACTACTACGGGATTAGTTATTCGGCTCGCGATATGCGTTTAGGTTTGATCGAATCGTCGGAAAACAAGATCGGAACTGCTGCCGACGAGTTATTGCTTTACTGCTATCACTACGATCCGGCGCAGGGGAAATACGGCGCAGCTGTGATGAACATCGTGCGTGCGGGTGGAATTGCTACGATCCTCATTATTGTAGCGATGTTCTTCGTGCTTAGACGACGCACTCCTGCTCAGTTGCGATTGAAGACCGGAGGTGCGGCTACTTGATGCAATCCTGGGTTCCATTCGTACCCGACAGCGCGTCTACTTTCTCGTGGAAAGTCGATGCCGTCTATTTCTACCTGTCGGGTATAACTCTCTTTTTTACATTGCTCATCTCCGCAATTCTGATCTTCTTTGTATTGCGTTATCGCAGACGTTCGCCATACGAAATTCCACGTCCCATCGCTGGGTCTCACAAGCTGGAAACGCTGTGGACAGTGATTCCATTCCTTATTGCCATGACAATCTTTGGTTGGGCCTCGAAGGTATATTTCGAGCAGTACTCACCGCCACAAAATGCCATGGAAGTCTATGTGGTGGGCAAGCAGTGGATGTGGAAGATTCAGCATTCGACCGGCCAACGCGAGATCAACGAACTTCATGTTCCGGTGGGTAAAAAGATCAAATTGATCATGACTACCGAAGACGTGATCCACGATTTTTTTGTGCCCGCCTTTCGAATGAAAGCTGACGTCGTTCCGGGTAAGTACACAACACAGTGGTTCGAAGCGACGAAGACCGGCACCTATCATCTCTTTTGCGCCGAGTACTGCGGAATGAATCACTCGGGAATGATCGGTTCAGTGATTGTGATGGAGTCACGCGAGTTTGATAACTGGCTGAGCGGAAACGCAGGAAACACGACTCCGGCAGTGGCAGGTCAACAACTCTTTCAAACACTTGGCTGCGTATCGTGCCATGGAGCGAATGGTGAAGGAGGTCGTGGTCCCACACTGGCTGGATTGTTTGGGCGCGAAGTTAGATTGGGCAGCGGTCAAACCGTCCGCGCCGATGAAGCATACATTCGCGAATCGATAGTGAACCCGCAGGCAAAATTGGTTGAAGGCTTTGGTCCAATCATGCCGACGTTCCAGGGACAGGTCAGCGAAGATCAATTGGTCCAGTTGCTTGCTTTTATAAAGTCGTTACAAATTTCGAATCCGCAGCAATCAACGCCTGCGGGTTCGCCGTCGCCGTCGAGGACACAGAGTCCACCCGCAACGACACAGAGTCTCAGGAATCCTTCTTAAGTAGTGTGATCGTATGATAGACGAAGCATTTGAATTACCACGACCATCCAGGGTCAACTATATCAACGCACAGTACGGCTTGAAGTCCTGGTTGTTAACCAAGGATCACAAGCGGATCGCTTTGTTGTATCTGGCGTCCATCACCTTCTTCTTTTTCATCGGTGGACTTTACGCAATGATGATTCGCCTCGAGTTGCTAACCCCTCAAGGCGATCTTTTCCATTCGACTACTTACAACAAAGTCTTTACTCAACATGGGATCCTGATGGTGTTTTTCTTCCTGATCCCGTCCATCCCCGCGACACTCGGAAACTTCCTTGTGCCGATGATGATCGGGGCGAAGGATCTCGCGTTTCCGCGTATCAACCTATTGAGCTGGTACATCTACATGGCCGGCGGGCTGATTACCATTTACGCATTGCTTGCCGGCGGAGTTGATACAGGTTGGACTTTCTACGCCCCGTTCAGCACCACATTTTCGAACTCTTACGTTGTTGCGGCAGGGCTCGGGATTTTTGTAAACGGATTCTCGTCAATTCTTACGGGACTGAATTTTATCGTCACAGTCCATACCATGCGCGCGCCCGGTATGACGTGGTTTCGTTTACCTCTGTTCATCTGGTCAATGTATGCAACCAGTCTCGTAATGATCCTGGGAACGCCGGTCATTGCGATCACCATTCTTCTACTTGCGTTCGAACGTGTAGCACATGTCGGCATATTCGATCCTGCCCTGGGCGGCGATCCCATTCTCTTTCAGCACCTGTTTTGGTTCTACTCGCACCCGGCCGTTTACATCATGGTCCTGCCGTCGATGGGTGTGGTTAGCGAATTAATCGCAAACTTCTCGCGCAAAAACATATTCGGTTATAAGTTTGTCGCCTTTTCTAGTTTGGCGATTGCCGTGTTTGGTTTCCTCGTGTGGGGACACCACATGTTTGTGACCAGCCAATCAGTCTATGCCGGAATGATTTTCTCGTTTCTCAGCTTCGCGGTTGCTATTCCTTCCGCTATAAAAGTTTTTAACTGGACGGCTACGCTTTACAAGTCGTCGATCTCTTACGACACACCGATGCTCTATGGTCTTGGTTTCATTGGACTCTTCACCATCGGTGGAATGACCGGTCTCTTTCTTGCCGCCCTGGCTGTGGACGTTCACTTAACCGATACCTATTTCGTTGTTGCACACTTTCACTACATCATGGTTGGTGGCGCGTTGATGGGTTATCTCGGTGGACTTCACTATTGGTGGCCAAAGATCAGTGGTCGTATGTATCCGGAGGGTTGGGGACGATTCAGTGCGCTCGTGATCTTCGTCGGATTCAATCTGACATTCCTGCCGCAGTTTGTTGCAGGTTACATGGGAATGCCGCGCCGCTATCACGCATACCCGCCTGAGTTTCAAGTGTTCAATGTGCTGTCGTCCGCGGGGGCATCCATTCTGGGTTTTGGGATGTTGATACCGGCAATCTATTTTGTTTGGTCGATGCGCTACGGCAAACATGCGGAGGCGAATCCGTGGCACTTGCCGGGTTTGGAATGGCGCACGCAATCACCCCCACCAACAGAGAATTTCGAAACGACGCCAATCGTCACCTGGGAAGCATACGAATTTGCGCCGCCGGCCGAGACGGAAGTAATTGGAAAGTTTGCAGGTGAATTGGAGACAGCCTGAAGCAAAATTGGACCTATATGACCTATTGGACCTATACATGGGGAAAGAATTCAGCTTGAGTCACGCCGTAACAGAAGAAGCACACGCGCACCCGGCGCTGCAGCATCACTTCGCGAATATGGAGCAGCAGCGAGAAGCCGGAACGCTTGGTATGTGGGTATTTCTGGTAACCGAGCTCATGTTTTTCGGCGGCATGTTTTTGGCTTACACACTCTACAGATCAAAATATCCATTCGCCTTCGCCAGTGCGAGCAATCACCTGGATATCACACTCGGAGCGGTAAATACCGGCGTCCTGATCTTCAGCAGTTTTACGATGGCGATGGCGGTTTACTTTACTCAAATCGGTAAATCGCGACCGCAGATTTTTTGTTTGATAATAACTCTCACACTCGGCTTCACCTTCCTCGGAATCAAGGCTGTCGAATACAAATCGAAGTACGACGACGCTCTAATTCCTGGACGGTTGATACCTAATCGGCCGTTTGGCCCAACCGTCGCACATGCAGGCGAGACAGATCCCCACAAGCTCCACCTGCTGGGAAACGCAACCGTAGAACAAGTCCAGTTGTTCTACTGGATCTATTTCGCGATGACCGGCATGCACGCGTTACACATGATTATCGGGGCTGGCCTGCTGACGTTTCTTCTGTATGGTTCAATCAAGCGAAGGTACGGACCTGAGTATCACAGTCCGGTCGAGGTAATCGGGCTCTACTGGCACTTCGTGGATATCATCTGGATATTTCTGTTTCCTTTACTTTATCTGCTGGGAAGGCACTACGTCGAACACGGTTGACCCATGAGTGAGCATATAGTTCCAGTAAGAGTTTACTTGACGATTTTCACGGTGCTGCTGGTGGGCACTGCGCTGACAGTGCTGGCTGCTTTCCATGACTTTACGTACCACGCGTTTGGTAAAGAGATAGCTCTGAACGCAGTAATCGCGTTGACGATCGCGGTCACAAAAGCAACATTCGTCGTGCTCTACTTCATGCACGTGCGTTATAGCTCACGACTTGTATGGGTGATCGTGATCTCGGGTCTTTTCTGGATGGCGATTATGTTCGCGCTGACCTTTTCCGACTACATGACGCGAGGCTGGCTGCCAGTGGGTTACTGAGTTATCTACTCTCCACGCTCGAAGTGCATCTCGCGAACCTCAATCAGATTCTTACAAGTGGGACAGTTCAGGCGAATGGTGGCGTCTGATGTTGTGATGGGAGCACCGCAGAATGGGCAATCGTCTTTAACTTCGTTGTGCTGAAAGAGGTCGCGCATCATAAAAACCGGCAGCACCAGACCGGCGACGAGTAGCGGAATTCCAAATATCAAGCCTATCCCCGCGCTTTGTCCGATGGTGAGACTTATCACTAAGCCGGCTATAAAAAGCACCAAACCCACGGCAATGCTAAAGGAAAAACTGTAAGCGCTATCGAACGTGCGTGCTGACTTCGCGGTTTCAGGACGATCGGCATCCATTTCAAAAACACCTCCAGGAATTTGGAAAAGGTCTGGGACAGATCGCTTCGGGTAGGATTGATCTTTACTCCGATGGGTTTGAAATTGTCAACGGGAGGGCGGAAGGGGTGGTTGCCTGGTTTACATTTCTCTCTGCGCGCTATCCTCTGCGTTCTCTGCGTAGCAAACCAACAACTTCTTGTTTTTTAGCAAGATTTTCTGGTCCCGAAGGGACGGAAGTTAATAGCCGTGGGCGAGGCTTTGCGCGAAGCCCACGGTAAGATGAGAGAGAAAAGATCGGACCCTGAAAGGGTCCAACTGTTTTCATTGTCTGACCCTTCCAGGGTCAGAACTTACAATTCTTTTGACCGTGGGCTCCGCGCAAAGCCGCTTGCCCACGGCTATTAACGTTCATCCTTTCAGGATGAAACCGTTTGGTTGCGGCCTAAGCCGCGCTGCGTCTCTGCGGTTGAAAAATTGGAGCCTTATCTTTACGCAGAGACGCAGAGGAAGCGCAGGGGAAGCGCAGAGAGTTCAATCTAATCCACCACTGGGTAAGGGCTGCTTCATCCTTCTCTTTGTGATTTCGATATCGCTTTGCTTTAATGAGCACTCGCATCCGAGTGCTACACACTATGTCTATCAAAACACCTTTCGAAACTTTTCTTAGCGAACACGACGAAGAAGCGTGGTCTGCAACTCTGACCACGTTACTGAGATCGATCCATGAAGTTGATCGCAATGCCACGCAAATTTGGTTTGCCTTTTATCCACTCGCATTGTTTCAAGCACTGGCCAGCTCTGATGATCCTGAGAAGCTGCGACAACGTCTTCTAATGCAGGGCAACTTCTACCTGAGAGATCAGATTGATTCATCCCATACTTTTCTGTACGGACATCGTTACTGGCCCGTAGTGAAGTCTGCTGTCCAGCAACACGCTGCGCAATTCGCTTCGAGCGCCGCTCCTTTATCCGATCAGATCCTCGCAGTCGCGGGCGGTTTGGCAGGAAAGCTGAAAGTCGATCGATCGCTGGTTGTGGGCATCACTGCAATTGCGTTCATGACCGTTCAGCAAGTGGGAATTGATGCATTCAATTCACCAGGATCGGTTCAGATAGACCCCAAACATGCTCGCAAATCTCCCGAGCAGGTGTTACGCGACAGAGCGAAGGACGATAGCCAGGGCTGGTTGGGATTTCTTCGCACAATCAACAAGAAATGGACAGTAACCTACGACGAGAACGACGATACAGCTCACTATGTAATGAACAATATTCAGGACCTCGCGTGGGGTGCTGCAGATGATCGGACTCGCAATTGGCGCGAGATTGATGTGCGACGAGTAGAAGGACCAATTCCAGTTGAATGCCGCTCTGCATCATGTGGGACTTGCTGGATCGGCGTCCTTGGTGGCGCAGAAAAGTTATCTGATGTCGCCGCTCGCGAGGGCAAGAAGATCAAGGAGTTTGGATATATCGATACGAATGAGCCAAAACCTCTTATCAGACTGGCATGTCAGGCGCAGACACACGGCGCGGTATCCATAGTCATTCCACCGTGGAATGGAGTGTTCGGCAAGTTTCTGCGCGCACAAAAGGCGGTTACCGAGTCCCAGGTTGATTCCGGATCACTACCATCACAGTCGCCAATCGAAGCCGCCAACGATCACAACCACTGAATTGACCTCTAGCCAAAAGTTCTCCCCTCTTCTTTATGTGCTCGCGGCTGCCCTTTTGTGGAGTACCGGTGGACTCTTTATTAAGTGGACGAACCTTTCAGGGCTTGAGCTTTCGTTTTATCGATCGTTCTTTGCTGTTCTGACCGTAGCGTTTTTCACACGCCGGGAAGGTCTGGGTCTAAACCGCATCTCCGCGGCGGCGTCTGTTCTCTACGCAGCACTATTGATACTTTTCGTCCTGGCCACGAAGAAGACAACTGCAGCCAACGCCATCTTTCTTCAATACACCGCGCCTGTTTACCTGCTGATACTCGAGCCGTTGATCTACAAAGAGAGGTTTCGAATTAGCGATATTTTGACCGTGCTGATCTGTCTGGGAGCCATGACGCTTTTCTTCGTTGGGAAGTTAAGAACGGAAGACTTTGCTGGAAATCTGATTGCTTTGGCGTCAGGCGGATCCTTTGCGGTCTACGTTTTAATGCTTCGCCATTCAAAAGCGCGACTGGTCAATCGTGCGTCATCGGTCATTTACGGAAATCTGCTGGCGATCATAATTACCGCGCGGTGGGGAATCGCTGTGTTGCCGAGCCTTGGTCGATTTGACCTCTTGACTGTTGCTTATCTGGGCGTATTTCAGTTGGGGCTTTCTTATACGCTCTTCACTTATGCGATGGCGCAAGGCGTTAGATCGCTCGATGCTGGAATCATCGGCTACATCGAACCCTTACTTAATCCGGTGTGGGTGTTTCTTATCCTTGGCGAGAAGCCTTCGAAATGGGCGTTAGTTGGGGGAGCGATCATTATTACTACAGTGATAGTTCATATGTTGATCGAGGCTCGGCAGAAGAAAACGTCCGATATGCTTTAGAGGCTCTTGGCAAAAAGGCCCCATGGTCCTGGGAGCGCAGGCGAGGACGCCTGCGCTCCCAGGACCGTGGGGCCTTTTTTGCAAGAGCCTATTTAGCTTGTAGTGAGATCGCAAAACAAGTCAGGTTTATCTAAAGAGTTGTGGTCGCATAGCTCATTGATGTCAGAAGTCTGGTTTGGTTGCTCACGACAAACTAAAGTTTATCGGACACTACCTCATCGGCAGAGAAACTAAATCCAACCAGAACCGTTGAGCTTACACGTTCGCTGCCTGCGGCAACCTTGCCGGCCTGCAGACGATTCTCGCTCAGCACTCGCACTTCGATTATCTTGTTGTGTTCATCGATGAGCCACAATTCCCTGACTCCAAGCGCAGCATAGGTGTCAGCTTTCGTATTGCGGTCATAGATTGCCGAACCCGGTGAGATTACTTCGATTACAAGGTCGGCGGTGGTGCGATGATTTGGTAGGAGGCGCGATTCCGTTTCTGCCGAGACATAGACCAAATCAGGTTCAAGATAGGTGTTCGGGCTTGTCCAAATAGCAGCTCGCGGAACATACAGGGTTCCTTTGTCACCTGATTGCATGAGGTAATTGGACATGAGGCGAATCAGCCTGCTAACAGAGTTATCGTGTTTGTACCCAGGAGGGGGTGTCATATAGAGGACTCCTGCGATTAGTTCAAGTTTAGAGTGGTCTGGCGGTTCTGGCAGTTCCCAGAACTCTTCCAACGTGTAGGTTTTTACGAGAGGTGATGTGTTTATCCAGACCATGTGTTACTCCAGTTGAGGAAGTAAGGGATTATACGATTGCCGATTTCCGATTGCCAATTGTCGATTTGATCCGTTGTTTAAGAAAATCGGAAATTGGCAATCGGAAATCGACAATTCCTTACCTCATCCAGACGGAACGACTTCTATAATAAGTCGGCGACCTCTCGGGATACTTCTTCTTATACTCGTGGTATCGCTCCAACCACTTCGCATAGCGCGAATCCGAAGAACGAAGCCGCCGGTGCGGGATCGCGCGAAGGTGGTCCTCAATCTTAGTCATTCTTCGCGCTGAAAACCGCCAGTCGTAATTACCAAGTTCATAAAGACTGGTAACTCCGTATCCTTTAATTCGTCCCGTGAAATCAACATACGGATCGAAGTAACTCCAAACCAGATCGCGTATCGAACGAAAGACCGGCTTTCGCCCGTGCAACCCCGGGTCACGCGAACGCCCAATTGAGCCCCACTTGCCCCGCCTCTGAAACACAAACACAACATGGTCCAGCAAATCCTGCGATTCAAGATCCAGCAGCAGCGGCGGGTAGCCATGCTGCTCGAGTATTGCCGCCGCACCAACCGCAGCCTCGAGGCAGTGAACTTCATGATGCTTGAGGACTTCACGAAAAGACCGCAGCGTGCTACCGCCTTGTTGCTCCCAGTTGTAAGGCAGTGAGCTGAAGAAGCGCTGCACTGTGGTCGGAGTGTTCAGTCGCTGCACCACTCTCCACTCGCGCGGTGTGAATTGACCGGGCCCTGGTTTGTTCAAATTGTCGATCGCTCCTGATCCGACGTAGGCTCCAGTATTGTTGTAGCGTGTTGCGACTGTCACGACAAGCTAAAGAGCCGCTTGCAAAATTCGTGGCCCGCTCTCATTCACCCCAAGCTTCAGCTTGGGGTTTGGGGCACCGAAATTCTCCGAACCGCTTCAACGGTTTATCAACGCGGGTATCATGATCGACGCAGCGCTAAAAGGCCCCACGCAAACGGTTAAAACGATTTCCGAAAATCAAACTCTTCCTCGACCCCAAGCTGAAGCTTGGGGAGAATGAGAGGTGGCCATTTCAAACCGTCCGTTTCGCTACTGGTACCACTGATTTCGCAAGAGCCTCTAACGCATATCGGACACCATTGTTCGCTCTCCTTACAAAAGTGGGAGTGCGCTTGCCTGAACTAGGCGCAAAATGTCAGACTAGCCATCCCGGCAAAATAAATTCCGGCGTGAGCAATCATTATTTCTTTTTACAAGTGAGACAGATTTTCAAATGAACAAGCAGGCAGCAGCATCCCAAATGACCCGCTCCGAACAGGAAACTGAAAATGAGGCAAATCGTCTAATTGCGCAAGTGGACGCAGCCCTTGCTGCGGTCGCGGTTCGTACACCCGAAGACTCGCTGGAAACGGCAGCTGATCGAATCGAACGCGCAGCTCGTGACCTTGCAGACGCACTGCGTGGCCTCGCACAAGAACGGAAGCGTCACGAGTAATCGCAGGCACATTTTTACCTGATATCACAGAAACTTCTTTTGAATGGAGAAGATGAATGGCTTCTATCCGGAGTGAACGAGAAACGGAACACCTGGGCCGTAAAAATACAGCATATGAGCTCGATAATTACGGAATCAAGGGTGCCGCTCGTGTCTACTGGAATCTCAACCCCCCTGAGCTCTATGAAGAGGTAGCGCGTCGTAACGAGGGTGTTCTGTCTAACCATGGCGCTCTGATTGTGGATACCGGAGAGCACACCGGACGTGCCGCCAAAGACAAAGCGATCGTCAGAGAAAATCAAAGTGCGGATAAAGTCTTCTGGGGCGATGTCAACAAAGACTTTCCACAGAATAAGTTCAACGCATTAAAAGAACGCATGATGGCCTACGCAGCTGGGCGCGATCTGTTTGTCCAGGACGTCTTTGTTGGTGCTGATAGGAAATACCGCCTGCCGATCCGGGTGATCAACGAACTCGCATGGCATTCACTCTTTGCCAGAACGATGTTCATCAGTGAAGCCGACCTGCCAACTGCACACCAGCCGGAATTCACCATCATCAACCTGCCAGGCTTTCAGGCAGATCCCCAGCGAGACGGTACACGTTCACCAACTTTTATTCTGATGGATTTCAGTCAGCGACTGGTTCTGATTGGTGGTACGTCCTACGCCGGCGAGACAAAGAAGAGTGGATTTACTTTGATGAACTATCTTCTCCCGCAAAAGGGCGTAATGAGCATGCATTGTTCTGCAAACGTCGGCAATGATGGAGACGTCGCGATCTTCTTCGGCTTATCCGGAACAGGCAAGACAACTCTCTCCGCGGATCCTGAGCGTCGCTTAATTGGAGACGACGAGCATGGCTGGTCTGACGACGGTGTCTTCAACTTTGAAGGAGGCTGTTACGCAAAGGTTATTAAGCTGTCGGCAGAAGCAGAGCCAGACATCTATCGCACGACAGAGATGTTTGGAACGATCCTCGAGAACGTGGCGTTCGATACAGACACTCGTGTAATTGATCTTAACGACGCCCGGAAGACTGAGAACACACGTGCTTCATATCCGCTCACCAGCATTGAAAACATCGTTCCGGAAGGCCGCGCTGGTCATCCTGGAAACATCATTATGTTAACGGCCGATGCGTTCGGCGTGTTGCCCCCTGTTTCCAGATTAACGCCCGAGCAGGCGATGTATCACTTCTTGTCAGGCTATACGGCTAAAGTTGCAGGCACAGAGCGCGGGATTAAAGAGCCGGAGGCCACCTTCTCGACCTGCTTTGGCGCGCCATTCATGGTGTTGCATCCCGGTGTTTATGCCGATCTCCTGGGCAAGAAGATGGCCCAACATGATGCTGCGTGTTGGTTAGTCAACACAGGTTGGAGTGGTGGCCCGTACGGTGTTGGGCAAAGAATGAAGATTGCTTATACGCGAGCGATGATTAGGGCAATCTTGAATGGTGAGCTCGTGAAGATCGATACTTCTCCGGATCCGATTTTTGGAGTGAACATTCCCATGTCATGTCCTGGGGTTCCGGCCGAAGTTTTGCAACCACGAAACACCTGGAGCGACAAAGAGGCTTACGATCGGCAAGCTGCGGATCTCGCTAAGCGATTCAATCAGAACTTCAAGAAATACGAAGCTGGTGTTTCGGAGGCGGTGAGGGCCGTGGCTCCGAAAGTTTGAAAGAGAAATAGGTCATATACGACTTATAGGATCTATTCTTCCGCTAAAATCTCCACCCAACGCCAAAGCTTAACTGTAAATTATTCTTCCATCCTCCGTTCACTGTGATTGGTGTTGGGAATGTCGCAAAAACTCGCTGCGGGTATTTGATTATCGTATCGCCAACATCTGCCCGGAGTATCAACCGATCCACGGGATAGAATTCGAATACACCGCCAACATCCATGGCGAAGTCTTTCTCGTGAGACACGCCGCATACTGAACCGAAGTTCGTAGGGCTGCAGTTTCCGCGTGAAGGAAACTCGCCAAACCACATCACACCTGGTCGGGCCTTTGCAAAAATCCCCACTCGATGCTTACGAATCCCTGCTTTCACGCCAACGAACCCCTGCATCTTTTGACCAAACTCTTCATTCAGTAGATGAGTTTCAGGAAAGAAGCTGGCCTCGGCATCAATTGCCAGGTGCTTGTTGACGTTATAGGCGAACCGACCACCTAGACCTGACACAGTATTGTCCCCAACTCCTACGGGAATTATTCGCGACTGAAAATCTGACAACTGGATGACTGTATAAACGCCACCTACTTCAAATGGATGCTCTTTCTCTTGTGCGATCGCGGTTGCACCGCCGGTGACAAGACACACTGCTACCGTTAATCCCATTAAGACCTTGCGCATTTGGGACCTCCTGTATTTATTCAGCCAAGCCGCGGAACTAATGGCTTGGTGCAGTTTTGTTCAGCAACGGGTATGCCTGTTAGTGATGATTGGGAGATGTGTGAAGAATCGACTGAAACGATAAGGTCAAAGGCTAGCTATGCCTTTCAGTTGAAAGAAAATTTGTTCAGCGCCTTGCACAGAACAGGGGAGAAGATAAGAAGTGGTGCCACTCGGGTGGGGTGAGCAACTCCTCGGGTTCCTACGCTATGCACGTAGCTTTTTCGATTTTCGCAAAGCTCTTTCTTCACTGTGCTTCAAGTGTCGCAAGTAGTTTTTGATAGCGGGGATCGTCAACCACGCTGCCGAAGGCAGTCTCAGCTTTCAATCTGGCGACATCCTTGAAGCCCAACGAAACGGCTTGTTCGAGGAACTGCACTGCAGATTTCTTTTCTCGCTTTAATGCGTAAACTCGTGCGATCTCAAAAATGATATTTGCGTTTTTCTGATCGACCTCGTGGGCGAGTTGGAGGTTTGCCAGCGCAACGTTATAATCCTTTTCGCGCAAACCGGTTTGCGACTCTTCAATTGATGAAATGAGAATCTGCGAGATAATGCGGCGGGCCAGACGCCGGTCAGCTGAATCTTTTGTTGACTCTTTCTTCTTGAGCCAATCGGCAATTCTTAACGTTGGTTCCTGACGCGGCAAAGGTGTCGACTCTGAATCCGGTTGCTTAAACCACGCCGTTCGGATTTCACTTACTTCACGAAGCTGGCGTCGAAACGAGTCTTCTTCAGTCTTAACTTCTTTCTTGTAATCGGCAGACTGTTTCAATTGCTCAGCCTTTTCTGCCGCCACCGTTAAATCATGCAGACCAGTGAAATCTCTGGCTATCGAGGCGTAGGACCTGTACGAATCTACTGAGCGTTGCTCCGTCATTAGCTGATCCGCCAGCGTCATACGTTCTTTTAGATTCGCATCAAGGAATGCTTCGTCGCGCGTGGCGGAACCATCTTTCATGGACTGCAGCGCAAACCAGGCCAGCGCTTGCTTGATGTTTGCAGCAGGTGGCCATTCGTGACCGCCCATAAACGTTTCAAATCGATAAGCGAGGTTTAGCCTGGACATAGTCTTCTCGAGTTCCCACATCTCGCTAAAGTTAAAATCATCGACACCAGCAATCCCGAAGTAAGAGAAATGTGTGTTGGCGTCCGGTCGACTGTCCGCCGCGAAACCGGCGCCACAGCCGATGATTCCCGCCAAGCAGCCTCGGCAGCGACTTGCGAGGGTAGAGGCGAGTCGTGAGCCACCAGAAAAACCCGCGGCAAAGGTACGCTTTTCATCGATGCTGAATCGTGCGTGGGCGTCGTCCCAAAAGTCAGTGAAGATGTTGGAAATCGTCTGCCAATCCAGACCGTTACGCGAGTTGTTTGAACAAAGAACGATATAGCCGAGTTGTTCGGCGGCTTCGGTAAAACGTTCGATCGCAACTCTTCCGCGCGCCCTGGGATCCAGGCAGAACACAGTGGGCCAGCGTTTCTCAGGTGTATATGATTTCGGAAGAAAGGCTGCGTAGGATTGATCCGGATGAGACTGAACGACAACTTTGTCGATGATTTGGCTCGTTTCTAATGCAGTGGTGGATGAGGTTTGCGAGAACGAAGTCGTCGCGCTAACAATTCCGATTATAGTGAAGCCCAAAATCTGTTTCCGCATCGGTGCAATGTAATTCAACAGATTACGGTTGCTTCGAAACAACATTTTGAGAACCTCTGATGACACTGAAGCTAAAGTTGGAAGCAGTCAGTACCACCTCGCGGTAGCGGGTGGGTGCGAAGCTGGTTTTGATGATTGCTTTTGAGGCTTCGCACCCACCCGCTACCGCGAGGGTGGTACTGACTGCTTCCAAGTTCAACTGTATTAACCCGGAGGCCAACTCAATGATCTTCCGCCAAGCAGATGGACGTGCAGATGAAATACTGATTGTCCGGCGCCGGCCCCAGTGTTGACTACTGTGCGATAGCCCGCTTCTCCGTGACCTTGATCGTTCGCAATCTTGGCAGCAACGCGAAGTAAGTGACCGAGCAGAGCCTCATCTCGTTGAGATGCATCGTCGAGTGATTCGATGTGCTCCCGAGGAATCACCAATACATGCATGGGTGCTTGCGGATTAATGTCGCGTATCACCACACACTGTTCATCTTGGTGAACGAACTCGCCCGGTATCTCCCCAGCGATGATTTTGCAAAACAAACAATTCTCTTCTGACATTTTCCTCCTTTGAACACTTAAGCCGTTTCACTGACGGTCTGCAATGGCGCAGTAACTGACGCGCGAATTCTTTCAATGTCAGCACCTACGGCCCGCAACTTAGCCTCAATCTTTTCGTATCCGCGATCAATATGATAAACGCGATCGATTAATGTCTCATCAGCCGCAATTAGCCCAGCCAAAACAAGTGAGGCCGACGCGCGCAAGTCTGATGCAATCACACGAGCCCCAGTGAGCGGCGTCGGACCATCGACGACAGCAGCACGTCCATCGATATGCAGGCGAGCTCCCATGCGCTGAAGTTCTGAAGCATGCATGAAACGGTTCTCGAAAACTGTTTCCACGATTTCTGATCGACCATCGGCCTGGGTCATTAGAACCATGTACTGCGCCTGCATGTCAGTAGGAAATTCAGGATACGGCGCCGTTGACACGCCCGTTGCTTTTAAACCATTCGGGCAGGTGACTTCCAGAGTATTCGGATTGGCTTCATGAATTTCTACACCCACGCCGCGCAATTTATCGATGACCGCACCGAGATGATCGGGTCGACAGTCTTTGATTTCGAGCTGGCCTTTGGTGATGGCGGCCGCGACGATAAATGTTCCCGTCTCGATTCGATCTGGAATGATTGTGTGTTCTGCGCCGCCGAGCGAGTCAACGCCTTCGATTTGAATTGTGTCTGATCCGGCTCCGTTAACGCGCGCCCCCATTTTGTTTAACAACTCTGCGAGATCGACAATCTCCGGTTCGCGAGCTGCATTGCGCAGTAAGGTTGTTCCTCTGGCGAGCGTGGCAGCCATCATTAGATTTTCAGTTCCGGTCACGGTGACTTTCGAGAGACTGATGTCAGCCGCCCGAAGTCGACCGTCCGCAGGAGCGCGAGCGACAACATTGCCGGCTTCCAGTTTCACTTCAGCGCCGAATTGTTCGAAGCCTGCGAGGTGCAAATCAATTGGTCGAGTCCCGATCGCGCAGCCGCCAGGCAGCGATACCTTCGCTTTGCCGAAGCGCGCGAGCAGTGGGCCCAATGCCAGAACAGAGGCTCGCATCGTCTTAACGAGTTCATAAGGCGCTTCGAAGAGTTCGATGTGCGAGGCGCAGATTTTATGAGTTCGTAATTCCGGTGTGAGTACCGTCGCGCCGATATCCTCGAGTAAGCGACGTTGAGTGATGATGTCGCGAACGTAAGGAATATTATGAAGAGTTATTGTATCGGACGTTAATAAGGCCGCTGCCATGCACGGAAGGGCAGAATTCTTGGCGCCACTAATAGAGACTCGACCGCGAAGTGGTCGGCCACCTCTGATCCTGAATTTATCCACGATGGAGAGAGATTAATTGAAAACGGGAGAAGGGGAAAGTGGGAAAAGACGCGAGGACGTGGGGATACGAAGACGCGGAGATTCGGACTGTCACCGCGTCGTCCTATCTCCGCGTCTGCTTTCCGCTCTCTCTCAAAACCTAATCATTCAACGACCCTCGCTTAATCCTTACGCCACCGTTGGTCGTCATTGCCCGGACCGTAGCGCCTCCAGAGCCGAGGCTCACAGCGAGTTCCCTGGTGATGCGACCCTGAACAGTAACCGGAAAGTCAACACTGATGCCGCCGTTTACGGTACCTGTTTGAAGGTTCGCCGAATAATTTTCCGGGATGCTCATTGAAACACCGCCGTTAGTGGTGCGCACGTCCAGCGTCTCACCATCCCAATGATCGCCACCGAGTTCCACAACCAAACCACCGTTGGTTGTCGTGCCGTGAACTGAGCCGCCACATCTTTTAAGCACTACCCCACCGTTCAGGGCGTTGAAGTCAATGCGCCCATTGACCTCAGAGATGGCAATTCCACCGTTGTGAGTTTCAAGCGATAGATCTGAATGGCGCGGCACAAAAACTTCGTAACTGACGGACCAATGATAGTCTCGTTGGTTCTCAGGGCCATTCGCATAAATCTTATTGCCGCCGGTCTCAATGCGAATCTGACGAGCGAGTTGCTCGGCCTCACCTGCATTCGGCGCACCAGTTTGCACCTGTGCTCGCACGAGGATCTGCCCCTGATCCCAACCTTTCACAGACACACCGCCGTTTTGACGCCCGTCGATAGAGATTGGTCCACCACTGGGGGCGAGAGTCTGTTCTCTGATTTCACAATTTCCGACGAGTCGATCGCCGTACCAGTTGTTTTCGCGGCAACTGAGCGAGCCTCTCTTCTCCTGTGCCGGGGCATAAACGCTAATAACTCCGAGTAGTATCGCGACAAGGACGGTACGTCCTACAAACCTGAACATGGCTTTCCTCTCCTTCATTTGTCTGGGGGTCAGTTGTGTCTAGTTTTCTATGCGGTTCTGAACGGTAAACACCACAGCGGGGGGAGTTGTGACAAGGAGTTCAGGGCAGGAGCGGTAGGCAGGGGCAGGGCAGGAGCAGCGAGCCTAGTTCCTGGTCTTCGACGAGTAGAAAGATCTTGACTGCTTATTAACTGGTAATTAGCGTTTGCTGCTGCTGCTGCTGCTGCTCCTGCTCCTGCTATCTCATTCTCAAGATCACGATTCTCGGAATTCCCTGCAGGTCTGGACGAATCTCGACCAGGTCGAATTCGCTATGACTAACCAATTCACTTACCGCCTCACCTTGATCGAATCCAATTTCCAAAAGCAACTGACCATCTTTTCGTAGAAACTGCGGAGCTTCGGTAATCAGTCGTCGAATTATCCTTAGACCATCCTTGCCCGGAGTGAGTGCAACCATCGGTTCGTGGTCTTTTACTTCTCGTTGTAGACCTCCGACGACATCGGCGGCAACATAGGGGGGATTCGAGACGATCAAATCAAACGGAGTCGTGGTTTCAGATAGCGAATCGAAACAATCAGAGACAAGAAACCCAATTCTTTGCGCCACCCCTTGAGCGTTGGCGTTTTCTTTGGCGACCGCCAGCGCACCGGGTGAGACATCCAATCCAACGCCATAAGAATCCGGACATTCACAAAGAAGCGTCACCGCAATACAACCGGAGCCAGTTCCAACATCGCAAAACCGAGAGCCGTTCATTAATTCCAGCGCAGCCTCTACCAGCAATTCAGTTTCGGGTCGCGGAATAAGGACCTCAGGCGTCACCCGAAACACGCGGCCGTAAAAATCCTGCTGGCCCATTATGTACTGAAGAGGCTCACCGGCAGCGCGGCGCTCAACCACTTTGCGAAACTCAAGCGACTCGTTGAGATTGAGTTTCTCTTCCGCATGAGAAATCAGAAAGGTTCGATCCTTCTGAATAACGAACGCGAGTAATGATCCTGCGTCGCGTCGTGACTCTGGGACGCCCGCAGTTTGCAAAACCCGCGTCGCTTCAAAAAGCGCCTCTGAAATGGAAAGCTCCATAGTTTCCCCAGTACCCTACTGGTCACCTATAATGAGCGAAAACGAATAAAAGACCAGGCAGTCAGACCGACAACTTCCCGCTTGAATTCAGGAAGCTCAAGTCGATTGAACATATTTTTTAGATAACTAGAACGAGTCTCGTTCCTCCCGTGAACGTCATGGACCTCCAAACATCAGTTTGGGGGTTCTGACGTTAATAAGAGAAGTTTAACAACGTTGGCCGCAAGTTTGGTTGCTGTGGGAACATTATCCAAAAGCCTTCTGTTATTCATACTGAACTGGCTCGATGCTGAGTTCACAATCCTCTGGGTGCGACTTAATGTCGCGAGCGAGGGCAACACGTTAATGGCTCGCGTCCTCGCCCATGGAGACCTCCCTTTCCTTGCCGTCAAACTTTTAGTTGGTGGCTTCGCGGCTTACATTCTTTATCGCTGCGCTCATCTCAAACTTGCCAGGCATGGCCTCACGGTCGTTCTTGTGCTTTATGCGGGTCTGATGTTGTTACACGCAGCGACCGGCTGTGTGGCGCTGGGCTGGTATGGCCCTCATTTACTCCTCGTGTACTTAGGATACTTGCCTCATTCGTTCTTCGGGTTGTTCTCCTAGACAAACAAAAACGAAACTATTAGCGACCTAACGGCGAATAGTAAAAAAACCCCTGGAGACTACCTTTTTGTCCCTTGCGGGAATGTACGTTCAGTTCTAAATTTATGCACGCTTCTGCTGCTTTCGAGTTTCGAGGAGCACAACGGAGAATCCAGGCAAAAGCATCTTAGAGGTTGGCACTTTGCCGCATACTTAGTAGAGAGGCCGAGATTTATGTATAGACTTACAGCACGTCAGATCCTGCTGATTGCACTCATTTCGGGTTTATTTGCAGCCGGCACGGTCGCGGTTGTGGACCGTGTCCAAAATCGGTTTCAGTCGTCGCACGCAGCTTTGAATGAATCCGCTCCAGCCGGAATAACCGATCCTTCCGTGGCGACTGATGAACAAAACAACATCGAGGTCTACAAAGCATTGAGCCCAGGCGTCGTGTTTATCCATTCGACATCTTACGCTCACGACTGGCTGGGCTTTGTTGAGCCCCAGGAAGGTTCCGGTTCAGGATCAATACTGGACCAACAAGGTAACATCTTGACGAATTATCACGTCATCGAGGGTTCGCAAAAGCTATCTGTGAGTATGGGTGGTCAAAAGGATTACCCGGCGACGATTGTAGGTGGCGATCCCGACACCGATCTCGCCGTGATTCGGCTACTGGAAAAACCAGCCGGCCCCCTGACTGTTGTTCCCCTGGGAGATTCGGACAAACTGATCGTTGGTCAAAAGGTTTTGGCGATCGGCAATCCTTTTGGTTTGGATCGCACGTTAACCACTGGGGTAATTAGCGGATTGCAACGACCGATCAGAGCTCGTAACACCAGGCTGATTGAAGGCGCGATTCAAACCGATGCGTCGATCAATCCCGGTAATTCAGGTGGTCCCTTACTTGATTCTCGTGGTCGTATGATCGGTATTAACTCGCAAATTCTTTCCCCCTCAGGTAGTTCAGCGGGTGTTGGGTTTGCAGTTCCCGTAAACATAGCAAAGCGAGTTGTGCCGCAACTTGTGGGGGCGGGTAAAGTTCGCCGTCCGAAACTTGGTATCAGCACTCGCGATGTTTCAACGATCCGAAACCAGGTCGATCTGCCGGTTGATGAGGGGGTGTTAATTATTCAGGTTGCTCGTGGAAGCGGAGCGGCGAACGCCGGGCTTCGCGGTTTACAGCAGATGGATAACGGAGACGTGGAACTGGGCGACATCATTGTCGGCATCGACAACGACAAAGTAAATAACTCAGATGATTTGTTCCGTGTACTCGACAAGCATCAGATAGGTGAAACAGTGCAAGTTCAAATCCTGCGGGACGGTAAACGTACGAGTGTGCCCGTAAGACTGATGGATTCACCTGACACGCGACGCTGACCGGCTGCATTCAAAGCACAAAGCTCACCTTTAAGTTATGCACCAAACCACACACTTCTTCAATCTGGGCTACGGCTGGCTCTGCAAGCACTGTAGTGCTGAGGAGACAGAACGTAAGCAGCACCACCATCATCAACCCGCCGATCACAAAACACAGGCAGGCCTGGCGCTCGCGAAGTGGAGCGATGAAGAGCATCATGGTTTAACTTGTCCTCGCTGTGGAATTGAAGAACGATTGAGGCGAGCGAGTCACTAGTAATTTCTAGATGGTCTGGCGATAGGTCCGATAGGTCCTATTGTGCGGCAAAAAGGTTTTGATAATCCTCAAGGCTTTTCCTAATCACTTCCAATGCTTCTTCGCGGTCATAAACGTCATCAATCGACACCTTCCTGGGTGCTTCCCCAGGAAACTGTTTGTAACTAAGAAAGTAATGTTTGAGTCGATCCACCAACGCTGACGGCAGATCGCCAATTGAGTTTACGGATCCGTACGCAAGATCCGCCTCGAGAACCGCGACTATTTTGTCGTCAGCCTGTTGGCCATCAATCATTCGCAAACCACCAATTGGTTTTGCGTTCAAAAAGAAGCTGCCGTGTGCGAAGCTCTTTTCGGAAAGCACGCAAATATCCATGGGATCTCCGTCGCCTTCGATGTCGCGCTGTCCGATTCTCTCGGCGGTAAGCCCGGCGACCAGAGGACCACAGAGAGTCTGTGGGATGAACCCGTACAGCGTCGGGCACATCGAAGAAAACCTCTGTGGCCGATCAACCTTCAAATGTCCTGATGCTTTGTCCAACTCGTATTTGACGACGTCCGTTGGAACGATCTCAATGTATGCACTGATCAATTCCGGTGCCTTGTCGCCTGGCGATACGCCATGCCAGGGATGTGCTTGAAACAGCAGCCTTGTTGGGTTTTTCGCCACTTATTTCCGCTCCTCTGTGATGATAAGATGGCTGGCGATGCACTGACAAACGTCGTCGGGTCAGAACCGAAACGCGGTAGCGTCGGGTTCGTTAAAGGAAGAAACTCTCAATTAGTGCAGACCCGACGCTACCGCGTTTCGGTTCTGACCCTGATCGGACAAGCTGAAGCGTACCGGACATACATGGCAGCCACGGTAGACGTCACAACTAAACCTGTTACCAGCGCGATCTCTTTGCGTTGGATTATCAGCGCTAAAGACGATCTCGTCTGGTTTATCGGATCTGTCGTGTCGAGTTACTTGCTGCTGCTACTCTATGTCAGCGGTATTCTCCCACTGGTGACGATGGCTGCGCTCTGGGCAATTCTCATCGATGCGCCTCACGTCTTCGGAACATTCTCAAGGACCTATTTCGACAAAACTGAACGACGTAATCGAGCCCGACTATTGTGGGGATCGCTGCTCTTCTTTGCGGTGGGACCGCTAATGGTTCTTGCGGGCGCAGGCTTTGTCTTCTTTTTTGTCGCCGCACTCTGGGCCTATTACCATCTCGTCAAACAACATTACGGTTTCATGGTCTTGTATAAGAAGAAGAACAACGACCTCGCTTCCGTAGATAACTTTCTCGATCGCGCGTTGTTGCTGTTTGCGTTCAACTATCCCTTCGTTGAATTCATTGCTCGCGATCCGGAGGCAATGGCGCGCGTGCCGGCATTACTTCGTGGTGGTGTAAATGGGTTCGCGACGTTGCTGCTCATTGGAACGGTTTTACTCGGAGTAATCTGGTTGGGAAGACAAATTCAGCGTGCGATTACGGGGGAACCGTTGAACGTTCCGAAGTATCTGTTGTTGGCGGCGGCGATTCCAATGCATTGGATAGTTCTCTTAACTCCAATGCCTAATAAGCCCATCGCCATCGTCGCGATTCTCACCATCTATCACAACTTTCAGTACCATCGACTCATCTGGTTTCATAATAAGAAGTACAATCGCGATCCGCAGAAAAGAGATCACTTTGGCGCGGCTTCATTTATTAGTCGCCGGCTTCCTTACTACATCGCGTTTGGAATTATCTTTGGGATCATCTACCAGGGCCCGCGACAGCTCCTAGGTTACGTTAGTTTTCAACGAGCGAATGCCGGCGTCACGGAACAATCATTTCTTGTTCAGCTCGGTGTCTCGTTTCTCTGGGGATATGCCTTCATTCATTACTATCTCGACTCGAAGATTTGGCGCGTGAGAAGAGATGCGGCAGTTGGGAAGGCGCTGAACATGTAGGTGGTCTTTGACTTTTGGTCTCTGGCCTTTGACGCAGTTAACCTTCTGATCGACGACAAAACCAAAAACCAAAGACCTAAGCCCAAAGACCATGGCATCATACGAATTCGTCACCATCTGGAAGGTTCGGGCTCCTCAACAGCAGGTTTGGGATCTCATCTTCAATTCCGATCGATGGCCCGAGTGGTGGCGGGGTGTTGAGAAAGTCGAAAAGCTCAAAGACGGTGATACGAATGACGTGGGCGCGGTGATGCGCTACACGTGGAAAAGCAAACTTCCGTATCGGCTCGTCTTCGACATGGAGACAACCCTGGTCGAGCCGATCACAACTATTGAAGGCCGCGCGATCGGTGAATTGCAGGGGCATGGTCGCTGGACCCTAACGCATGAAAATGGAACCACGACCGCACGTTACGATTGGAACGTAGAAACAACGAAAGCGTGGATGAATTTATTGTCACCCATTGCGCGACCTTTCTTCAGTTGGAACCACGATGTCGTGATGGGTTGGGGCGGACTCGGCCTGGCAAATAAACTTGGCACGAAGCTTCTTGAGTAAACCAGATTATTTATGATTAGTCATTTTGCTTTTCTCATTTTCATTTTGGCAGAGCAAGACCACGATCTTAAAAATGGAAAATGACAAATGATTGGTTCAATCTTCGAGGTGCTCGTCCCCATTAAAATGCAAAACGGTTGACTCCTCATCGGCAATCGTTTCCAGGTGAACTGGCCGGCCCCACAGAGTGTGAACGTGTTCCAATGCCTTGCGAGCGTAACGCAGGTCCAGTTCAGTACCTTCAAAGCGGTGCTTTAGATAAAGCTCCCTGTTACCGTTGTAGTCGCCGTCCACCACCTCAAGATACGGAAATCCAAAATTGGTCATGTTAGAGACGAGCTGGTCACGCACTTTTTCCCAACGTTTCTCGGTGATAGTCCAGGCTTCTTCCTCCACTAATTCATATACAAACAGGTCGAGCTCCTCACAGAGATCTTCAGTCAGATAATTACGAAGAAAGGAAACATCGTTCTCCAGCTCCCGCACCTCGAAAATCTTTTCGCGACCTTCGTTTCCCTTCCGCGCAAACTTCTTGCTCTCGTCTTCCGAAGGTTCGTTCCAGCGGCGCTCGATATCTTCGTAGATCTTGTAACCGAGGTAATATGGGTTCAGTTGGCCTTTGTGTGGTGATACCACGCTCGAATGTAAATTCGCGAACTCAATATGATCGTTGTCGTTAAGATCCAACGCTCGCATGATTCGCGCATGCCAGATGCTCGCCCAGCCTTCATTCATGATCTTGGTCTGCATCTGCGGAACGAAGTACTCCATCTCTTCGTGGACCATCGCGATCGCATCGCGCTGCCACGCCGACAGGACTGGAGAATGCTTCATGATGTAGAAGAGTAGATCTTTTTCGGGTAGCCGTTCGCGTGGGAACGATTCCTCATTTCGATCCGACTCATTCTCATTTTCTTTACTGGCTGCCTGGCCGGCTTTATCCAGCAACCACAGATCATCGTAAGGCCCATCTTTGGGTCGTAGCTCCGCGCGCCGTTTCTCTTCCGCCGGCGACACTTCGCGCTTAATAAAAAAGTACGGGTCGATGTGTTCTTCGATCGCAAGCACCGCGTCGAGGAATCGCTCAACATTCTTTCGGCCAAACTTGAATTCGTATTCCATCATGCGTTGAGCGTGCGTTGACACACTCTCAACCATGCGACGATTGGTTTTTGAGAAGTAAATGTTGGTTTTGAAAAAATCGACGTGACCCAGAACGTGTGCGATTACCAGCTTGTTCTGAATGGGGCTGTTCGTCTCGAGCAGGAAACCGTAAGCGGGATTGGTGTTGATAACGACTTCATAGATCTTTGAAAGCCCAAAGTCGTACATCGTTTTCATTCGGTGATAGGCCTTACCAAACGTCCAATGCGAATACCGACCGGGCAGGGCATACGATCCGACTTCGTACATCACAGAGGCTGGAACAATCTCGAAGTTAGTTGGATAGGGATCCAACCCAAAGCCCCGAGCCACTTCCCAGATCTGCTCAACGGCGGTTTCGAGGGTTTTTATTTCGAGGTCAAGCATTTTCTTATCCACAGATTACGCAGATTACACCGATTCTTTTAAGATGAATTCGCTCGATCTTTAGTCTGTGACACAAGCGAACAAGTTCCTTTTTTTTGAGCAAGGTTTCCCTGGCGGCTTCGCCGCACTCCTTGCGGGTCTTAGCGGCTTCGCCGCACTCCTTGCGGAAAGGCTCTGCCTTTCCGCAAGCGGTTCTTGGAATTATGCGGCTATGCCGCTGAGGCAGAGCCTCAAACTATAACGGCCTAAGGGAAAGCCAGAGGCTTTCCGCAAGGAGTGCGGCGAAGCCGCGAACTCATTCGAGCGTTTGGTTGTGGCTAATAGCCGCGCTATGTAATCTGCGGATAACCTCAAACTACAAAGGTCAGGCGGGTGTCTCCACTCCTCGCTTTCCAAAAAACTCCTTCAGCGCCGGATATACATCTTCCTTGTCGTCAATTCGCACGCCCACGAACCGATCTTTGTTTTGCAACCGATCGTTGAAGATCGATAGCAGGGCGCCCGACGATCGCCGGTAACTCGAGGCCCCTTCTTCACCAATCTCGCCGTAACCAAACAAGTTGCAAGTTGAGATTAACTCGTCAGCCAACCTTACGGCTTCCTCGTTGTCGGAGTAGTAATTGTCACCGTCTGAAAAGTGAAACGGATAGATGTTCCAGTCAGCAGGCCGGTAACGTTGCTGAATAATGTCCAGCGCCAGTTGATACGCTGATGACACTACTGTGCCACCCGACTCGCCCTGGGTAAAGAACTGTTCCTCCGTCACTTCTTTGGCTTCTGTGTGATGCGAAATGAAGACGATGTCGACGTTGTCGTATTTCGTACGCAGAAAGCGAACCATCCAGAAGTAGAAACTGCGCGCGATATATTTTTTGAATTCTCCCATCGAACCTGATACATCGATCATGGCAATGACTACGGCGTTAGACTCGTAGCGCATCACTTCTTCCCACGTCTTGAAGCGCAAGTCTTCTTTCTTAATATCACCGAAACGTGGATTACCTTCACGCGCATTCCGGCGAATGTTTTCAAGAATCATGCGTCGCTTATCGAGGTTCGCAATAACGCCCGTTCGACGAATCTCATTGAACTGAGTCTTACGTGACTGGACCGCTTTCTTCGCCTTCTCCTGCAGGAAAGGAAGCTGAAGATCTTCGAAGATAAGCGCTGCGATCTCATCGATATTCACTTCGGCTTCGTAGTAATCGACGCCCGAGTCCTGACCGGCAGGACCGGCGCCTGAACCACTGCCGGCCCCGGGCCGTCCTTCACGAGCGATGATGTCACCAACGCGAGTCTTGCCATCGCCCTGGCCAACGTGTTTGCTTTTTTGACTATTGAAGCGGAACTTGTATTCGTCGAGTGCTCTAATGGGAACTTTGACTGTGCGCTTACCGTCGGAAAGGATGATCGCTTCGTTGGAAACGATCGAGCCGAGATTCTTGCGGATCGCTTCCTTCACACGATCCTTATGGCGCTCCTGATCGATAATGCCCTTGCGTTGAAGTGACCAGTCGTTTCTTTGGATCGTCATAAAGCATTTATCCGCAGATTACACAGATTACGCAGCTTTCTTTGATAGTCATTTGGCCCTTCATCTCCCTGAAAGAAATCTGTGTAATCTGCGTAATCTGTGGACTAACCTCTTTCAAAGCAAAAATCCGCCACTACCTGTGTGAACGCTTCCGGATATTCCTCGTGCGGCAAGTGACCGCAATTCAAAAAGAAAATCAAACGCGAGCCCGGGATCTCGTTGTGAAGCCGTTCGCCGTCAGCCGGCGGAATTTCGATGTCGTTGTCACCCCACAACAACAGCGTCGGCTGTTTAATTAGGCGCGCATCTCGTGAGATTCGTTCGGCGTCCCAACCGCGCACGGTTCGAATGATGGCCCGTTGCGTACCGGAAGCACGAAGTGGCTGATGCCGAGCATCAACGCGTTTTTCGTCGAGAACCCAGGCGTGACGATCGTAAACTCTTTTCATCCTCAGGCGTAACAACCGTCTGGAACCGATCAAAAGTGGCGAAAGCACATCGCCAAAGACAGGTGCGCCAAACATTCGCATCAGCGTGAACGCCAGTGGGCGATTGTTGTTAACGGGGGCAACAAGGATTAACTTGTCGACACGATTTGGGTAATCAAGCGCGCAGATTGCGGCAACAGCGCCACCATAGGAACTGCCTACGATATGTGCTCGTTTGATTCGCAAAGTATCAAGCAACTGAATTACGAGTCTTGATTGATTTGCGATTGTGTATTCACCATTTCTCGGCTTGCCAGAGTAGCCATAGCCCAACATATCGAGAGCGATGACGCGAAAGCCGCAAGCGGCAAACTCCAGGAAAACTTTGCTCCAAACGAGAGTCGATGATGCAAAACCGTGAATGAGAACCAGCGCGGGACTATTGATGTCGCCGGCCTCCTGATAGTGTATTCGGACGCCGTCGATATCTACGAAACGTGAGTGATCGGAATGAAAGACAACGCTACGGTTTTTTGCCCAATCAGCGTCACGCGGACGAGACAACAGCTTCGCGGTCACGGCCAGAGTTGCGGCCGCTGTGGCAGTACCAGCAATCCAATAACGTTTCTTCATTCGTTGCATGTTATAACGCCCGCGCTCGGGGGAGCACGGGCGCTGGTTTGTTCTTGCCTGATGTCCGATATGCTTTAGCTTGTCGTGACGCAACCAACTGAGCCCGAGTTAGCTAAAGATGCTCTGATCACTTTCGTCCTGGTTGGTTACGTCACGACAACACAGACGCATATCGGACATTCCACCACTAACGTGACAATAACGTCCCTACGTACGTCAACAACTCGTTTGCACAAACGGGACAATATCCGTGATCCCTTACCAGCCGATCCACGACTTCATTTATCTTCCGAAGCTGATCCGGATCAGGCGTCTTTGCTGACGTTGTTATCTTCACGACATCTTTCAAATCAGCAAAGATCTTCTTCTCGATAGCTTCTTTTAGCCGCTCGTGAGAACTGTACTCAAACGGCTTCCCCTTACGAGCGTATGACGAAATGCGAATGAGAATTTCCTGACGGAAAGTGTTCTTCGCATTCTCCGTAATTCCGATTTGTTCCTCGATCGAACGCATCAACTGCTCATCGGGATCCATTTCCTCTTCCGTTATCGGGTCCTTGATTCGCTCCTTGTTGCAAAAAGCCTCCACGTTGTCGAGATAGTTATTGCACATTGTGCGGGCCATCTCTTCAAAGGAGTAGACGAATGCGCGCTGCACTTCAATCTTGGCCAGTTCGTCGTACTCTTTCCGGGCCAATGAAATTAGATTCAAATAACGCTCTCTTTGTTCCGAACTGATTCCCGTGTGTTGTTCGAATCCATCCTTGATTGCGCGCAAGGCATCGATCGGATTGATGCAGGTTACGCCGTCGCGGACCAGAGCACTGGAGAGTCGATTGATGATGTAGCGTGGCGAGATACCGTCCATTCCCTCCCGGACAGTTTCTTCTTTCAACTCGCGCACGTCTTTTGATTTGTAACCCTCGACGTCTTCGCCATCGTAGAGTTTCATCTTCTTGACGATGTCAACACTCTGACGTTTGGGTTCTTCGAGCCGCGTCATTACGGCAAACATGGCCGCAACCCTCAAAGTGTTAGGCGCAAGGTGAACATTTCTGAGCGCTTCCGATTGATGCAAGAGTTTGTCGTAGATTCTCTCTTCCTGAGAAACGCGAAGGTTATAGGGAACACGAACCAGAATAATGCGGTCTTGCAGTGCCTCGGATTTGCGATTGCCGGCGAACGCTATGTACTCATTTTCATTTGAGTGCGACAGGATGACTTCATCTGCGTAAATCATCGCGAAGCGCCCGGTCTTGATACTTTGTTCTTGAGATAGTGTCAGCAGACTATAGAGAAACTTCTCGTCGACTTTCAGCATTTCGACAAACTCCATCAGTCCACGATTGGCAATATTCAATTCGCCGTCAAAGCGGTACGCGCGAGGATCCGATTCCACGCCAACTTCGCCAATCGTTGAGAGGTCGATGGAGCCCGTGAGTTCGGTTATGTCCTGTGATTTGGGATCACTTGGTGAAAATGTCCCGATTCCGACGCGTTCTTTTTCCGAGAACGCCACGCGATGAACCTTCACATCTTCATGCCGGCCGCCATAGGTCTTTTCAAGCGAATAACGGCACTGCGGACACAAATCACCTTCAATGTAAATGCCGTAATGTTTTTCAACCTCCGCGCGCAGTTGATGAGGAATCAGGTGCAGAGGCTCTTCATGCATTGGACAGTCTTTGATGGCATAAACAGCACCTGCGTCAATTTGCGTCCATACTTCGAGCCCGCGCTTGAGCATGTTGACAATAGTTGATTTGCCGCCGCCAACCGGACCCATCAACAGCAAAATTCTTTTGCGAACTTCTAAACGCTGAGCGGCTGACTTGAAATACTCGACTATCCGGGCGATGGGTTCTTCGATACCAAAGAGTTCGGAGTCAAAGAACTTGTACGACAGCAGTTCGTGTTGCGTACCTTCATTGAGTCGGTCGACTCCGGCCGCGTGAACCATGTCGTTGATCCGAGCATGTGAGAGTTGCGCTATTCGGGGGTTTTGTGCGACGAGCTCGAAATAATCTCTGAACGATCCTTCCCAGCGTAGCGCCTCATGTTCACGACGGAGATCTTCCAAGCGTTCACTGATGTTGAATTGTTTGTTGCCATCCTGCTCTTGCATAGCCTTGAAACCTCTACGGGCTCGCGCATTGGACAGCGTGTGGGGATTAACCACGCCTTACCGGGGTGTGTTCCTAAAAACACAGCCGTTGGAAAAATCCCTGGGGCTTGGATACTTCGCGATGTGATCACTCAAGCGCGCGTAAGCATGAGGCGCATCTTCGAAGTTTGATTCTCAATGATCTTCAACGGAAGCGGCGGAGGGAAACACTTTGTCGGAAGCGAACCTCACGCGCGCTTCCCAATTGGAGGTCAGTATAGCATATCGATAAAGGTCACAAGTCAATGCTTATTTTCACCAACCTGTTGTCATCCTCACGAGAACGTGCTTCTTTCACTCCGCTGCAATGACTACTCGTGGATGTAAACAGTGCTTGTCCTCCTTGTAATCACCAATGGCCAACAGCTCTCCATTCTGGTTGCACATTCGGACCGTTGTTCCATCGGCCCATACGTGCGTCGTTTGAACCTCCATCCCGTGCTGCGCTTTCCGCGCATCACTATCGCTTAGATGCACAAAAGGCATGTGCGAGAGCGCTGCGGTTGGGGGTACCAGGACCGTTCCCAAAGCTTCTTCAGCAAAACGAGTCTTTAGCTGTTCGAGTGTGATCGCGTCAGCCAGGTGAAAAAGGCCTACACTGGTGCGTTTGAGTTCAGCGAGATGCGCACCAATCGATAGACGTTTACCGAAATCTTCCGCCAAGGTTCGCACATAAGTTCCGGACGAGCAACGCACGTGCACATGAAAGTCGAACGTCCCGTCACGATTATCCTTCATCAATTCGCCGGCGGGTCGAATTGGTGTGAACGCATGAATGCAAACTCGAACGGGCTTCCTTGCGATATCCTCGCCGCGACGTGCAAGTTCATAAAGCTTGCGCCCGCCAACCTTTTTAGCGGAATACATTGGCGGCGTTTGTTCGATTTCTCCGCGCAGACTGGCCATCGCACTTTCAATTTGATCTTCAGTCCAACCTGTTGTCGCTTTAGGCCCAGACAATGGATTACCAGTAATGTCACCAGTCTCTGTCGCGTAACCAAGACGAATAATTGCGTCATATTCCTTGTCATCAGCGACGAGGAATTGGGCCAGCCGCGTAGCACGTCCAAGTAATAGCAACAAAACTCCAGTGGCGAACGGATCGAGCGTGCCGGTGTGACCGGCTCGACGTTCATGCAGGATGTGACGTACGCGTCCGACGACGTCGTGAGACGTAAGACCTGCAGGCTTGTCGATGATTAGAAGGCCGTCCATGTTAATCGAATTCATAGGACCTATGGATCTATAGGACCTATTCGTCTTCTACTTCCGAGGCAACGATCGCTCGCACCTTCTCACTGACGAGTTCGAAGGGAAAGCCTTGTCGGAGCAGATGATCAAAGAGGCTTTTCGCCTCCAAACGACTCGATGGCTTCCCTTTCAGGCGTAATCGTTTCTCGATCGCCCGGTCGATTAGCTCTTCCTCAGACGTTTCAGCAAAGACCAGTTCCAATGCCGTCGCTGCCGTGGCGCTGTCTACCTTCTTAAACTTGAGATCTCGTTCTAATCGTCGTTTGCCAATCGGCCTTTGCCGTACCTTTAGTGATGCATAACTGAAAGCGAAACGTTCGTCATCCAGATAGCCATACTCTTTGAGTCGCGCGATCACTGCATCAACATCCGCCTTCGTTGCTTTACGACTTTGCAGCAAACGCTCGCGAAGTTCTGCCACCGAGCGCGATTTTGAGGCGATTAGCTTGATAGCGCGATCAAACGTTCGTCTGCGCTTTTCCTCGGGAGTTAATGGAGATTCCCGATCTTTGTCTTGAGAGTTGTTCCTTCGCATTGCATCAAATTTTCAAGCAAACTAATCCAGAAGCCAAAATTTGCTGCGCAGATTGAGATTATGCATAGCAGGTTGGTTTTGCACAAAAAGTCGGACACCACCGGCTTCAGCCGCGTGGAGCTTCAATTTTGAGCTACAGTCCAGGTTGCTCGCGCTTTGGTAAGACACCACCGGCTTCAGCCGGGTGGAGTTTCAATTTTGGCCATTTTGGCTAGGGTTCGTAGTTCGAAGTTGAAACTCCACGCGGCTAAAGCCGGTGGTGTCTCGGCAAACTATTGGCTCGTAGTGGTAGCGACAAGTTGAAGCTCCACGCGGCTGAAGCCGGTGGTGTCCGACTTTTTGTGCAATGCATAGCAGGTTACCAAATGCCGAGCAGCGTCGAAGTCTGAATTGCAGATTCCCTGAAAAGGAGACGAGAACTTAACAAAGTACAAGTTAGGAAGGGCGGTTTACCTCCGCTTGCCCCGGGGAACCTTCTGTCCACACAGCGGTAAACCGCCCTTCCTAACTTGTACTTTCAAAGAAGACTCCAATTTCATTCGTCTCAAGCGTGCGTGCTAAACTCCAATAGCATGACTGGTAACGAAATTCGCGAACTTTTCTTAAAGTATTTTGAGGACCACGGTCACACACGAGTCCGTTCATCTCCCTTACTGCCTGCCAATGATCCGACATTGCTTTTTACCAACGCGGGAATGAATCAGTTCAAGGACACCTTTCTCGGTCTGGAGAAACGTGACTATTTGAGAGCTACTTCTTCGCAGAAGTGCATTCGGGCGGGCGGCAAACACAATGACCTGGACGAGGTCGGCAAAACTGCCCGGCATCACACCTTCTTCGAGATGCTCGGCAACTTTTCCTTCGGCGACTATTTCAAGAAGGACGCAATTGCCTTTGCCTGGGATCTGCTTCTGAATGTCTACAAGCTTCCACTCAATCGCCTCTGGTTTAGCGTTTATACAGACGATGATGACGCGGCGCGGCTATGGGAAGAAGTTGGCGCACCACGCGAGCGCATACTGCGCTTCGGCGAAAAAGATAACTTCTGGCAGATGGGCGATACAGGTCCCTGTGGACCATGTAGCGAGATTCATTACTACATGGGCGATGATCCGGATGATTCCACCAAAAACCGTGCGGATCTCGTCAATGGTCCCGGCGACGACACGATGGAGATCTGGAACCTCGTGTTCATGCAGTTTGAGCGAAGCATGAATGAAGCCGGTGAGATCGTCCAGACGGATTTACCGAAGCCATCCGTTGATACCGGTGCAGGCCTCGAGCGATTGGCTGTTGTACTCCAGGATGTCAAGTCAAACTACGACACCGATCTTATTCGACCGATCATTGACTTCACTGCCCGTTTGGCAGATCGCAATTACGAACCTGAAACGCAGGAAGGTTTTGCTATGCGGGTGATCGCCGACCATGCTCGTGCGGCTGCGTTTGCGATTGCGGATGGAATTCTTCCTGGCAATGAGGGCCGCAACTACGTGCTGCGCAAAATAATGCGGCGCGCGATTTATCAGGGTCACCACTCACTGGGGTTCGATGGCGCCTTCTTCAACCAGGTTACAGACTTCGTTGTCGACCATATGAAGGAGGCTTATCCGGAGCTTGAGGGTCATCGAGACTTCATTCAGAAGATGGTCACGCTTGAAGAGGACCGCTTTCGTTCAACTCTAACCGTAGGTCTAAACAAACTCGATGAACTGTTCTCGTCGACCAAGGGCGACAGGCCGGAATACAAAGCACTGGCCCGCCTCTACGACACATTTGGAACGCCTCGAGACCTGATCAGGGTTGGACTCGAAGAGCGTGGCTTTGCCGTTGACGAAGATCAATTCAACGAGCGCTTCGACTTAGCGCTTCAGGAATTGCAGCGAGCAACGGCGCCGGAAAAGGCTGAAGGTAAGGCGAAGACGAATCCTGTCTATGCGGACGTGCTGACACGTGTGCGCCGTCCAGAGTTCAAAGGATACGCAACGACTCAGGTTGAAGACGCGAACATCCAGGCGCTGCTGAATGGTGATGAAGTAGCGACTCTGAATGAAGGCGAAGAAGGTGAAGTTGTTCTAGATCGGACTCCTTTCTACGCGGAAAGCGGAGGACAAGTTGGCGACACGGGTACGTTTGCTACTGCGAATGCTTATGCCGTTGTTCTTGATACGTATTCGCCCCTGTCAGGTTTGATTGTTCATAAGGTCAAGGTTGAACGTGGCGCGCTAAGAGTTGGAGATGTGGTTTCCGCGGAAGTTGATGTTCAGAAGCGGGATGCTACCAGACGCAATCACACCGCTACTCACCTCCTGCATGCCGCCCTGCGGGAAGTATTAGGTACGCACGTAAAGCAGGCTGGGTCTGTGGTAGCGCCGACGTATTTGCGGTTCGACTTTTCGCATTACCAACCTTTAACCCCGGCCGAAAAGGAAGAGATCGAACGGCTGGTTAACTACCACATACTGCGCAATGAACCCGTGCAGACCGATGAAATGGCGATTGAGGAAGCAATGCTCTCTGGCGCCATGGCTCTATTCGGTGAGAAGTACGGCGAAAGAGTTCGGGTGCTTTCGATCAAGGGCGTCGAAGGGATCTTTTCCAAAGAACTCTGTGGCGGCACGCATGTTCGGGCCACCGGAGATATTGGTTTGTTCAAGATTACGAGCGATGAATCAATCGCTTCGGGCGTCAGAAGAATTCGAGCAATCACGGGTGTAGACGCATACGAAAGGTTTCGCGAAAGTGAAGTTGTTATCGATGAGTTGTCGAGTGGCCTGCGAACCTCGAGAAACGAATTGCCGTCGGTCGTGGCACGGCTTCAAGATGAACTTAAGAAAACGCGGCGCGAAGTCGAAGATTTGAAGCTGAAGATTGCGAGTGGAGCAGTTGGAGCGTCGTCAAATGGCGATGAATCGCGCGACGTAGCAGGAGTTAAAGTCCTTGCGCGTGAAGCGGCCGGTTTGGATGCGGCTGCGATGCGACAACTGTCAGACACGCTCCTGGCGCGAATCAAATCTGGCGTTGTGGTCCTTGGCCGAAGCAGCGACGGCAAAGTATCGCTGATTGTCCGGACTTCTGCTGATCTCACGAACAGAATTCCGGCGGGTCATGTGATCAAAGAGCTTGCGCCGATCGTTGGGGGAAAGGGCGGCGGCAAAGCTGATATGGCGGAAGGCGGTGGAAGTCAGCCGGAAAAACTGAGTGCCGCGCTTGAACAAAGCTATAGTGTGATCGAACGCTTGCTAGCGCGTTAATCGTCCGACGAACTTTAGGAAGGTCTGATTAAGTACGACAGGCTGTTAGCCTGTTGGCGATCTTGGCCACAATCGTTAGGCAACCACGACAGGCTAACAGCCTGTCGTACTTAATCAGAGCTTCCTTTAGTTTGTCGTTCGTGCGTTTCAAGCCCATTGAAAATCCGAGGGTACTTAATTCCACGCGACGACAAAAGAAAGTTCGTCGGAATAAAATCTGAACGCGGCGGCAACTTACCGCCGCGTTCTTTTAGTTCACATCGCCTTCTGTTTTTCAGTCAAGGTGATGTTCATCTTTTCCAAGGTGACCCTGTTGAGCGTTCCCGTGACCTTCAGACCTTCTGCCTGTTGATACTTGCGCAATCCCTCGCGTGTTGCATCGTCAAGCTTTCCCACTTGTTCGCCCGCATAGAACCCGCGAGATTTTAGTAGCGCCTGGGCCTGATTGATTTGCTCTTTCGTGGCCCGAAAGACGGGACCGCGTTTTTGTTTCGTCGCAGCTTTGCTGGAAGTTGAAGAGGTTGAGTTCTGAGCGTTTACTCCAACCGTGAAGAGACAGAGAACTAACACAGTGAGAGTGAGTAGTCGTTTCATTTTTCTTTTTCCTTTTGTGAGGCGCACAGAAGCGCGCGGTTAATTGTTTGGTGGTGAGGTGCGTTCGTAAAAACGAAGAGATAATACTACCAATGTCAAGACCCTTTCCTTCGCCTGTTGATACAGTCCGTCACTGATTCTCAATGTCATTCTCTTTACCTTTGTCGAGCCGTAAACCTCGATTTTCCAGTCTCCGGGAATCTGAAAGTCTCGCGCCCTAACTGACATCTTCATTCTTCGTTTATTCGCGATGGTTCCGTTTGCGAGCCGGCGATGACGATGAGTGTGGGGGCGCTTTTCATGCTCTTTCCTCCTCGTGGATTCACCTTTACCGTCATCGAGACCGGCAGACTTTCCACCTAATAACCGGTGACCAACGAAGTTGGCCATCGTTGTACAGAGTGTGTTACCATGCTGGGCGTCCTGGCGTATTCGAGACGCCGATTCTCACCAGATCTGTAAATGCCCCAATTTCTCAGGTAGATCCCAAAATGTTAAGAATTCCCGCCATTGTCTTTTGTCTCATCGTCTCAGCCAGCATTGCTCTGAGCCAGTCTGACTCGTATCGAGTCGACAATTTCGACTTCGCAAATGGGGTTCAGGTTCAAATGCCGGAGACTCCCAAGAAGCCTGAACTAAAAGGGAAGAAGCTAGTCATCTCCCGTAACTACAAATACACACCCCAGCCCGGCGCTTTAATCCACCCGACCAGCCAAATTCTTAACCCCTCAATGGGTGGATTCACGACGGGCAACTCAGATGTTGACGGCTTTATCGTCGATGCGGGGAAGCGCAATTCGGTAGACCCTCTTCTGCTTTACTCGATAATGCACCAGGAATCGAGTTTCAAACCGCGCGCAATGTCTTACAAAGGCGCGCGCGGGCTGATGCAATTGATGCCTCCAACCGCCGTTCGTTTTGGCGTAACAAACATCTGGGATGCCAAACAGAACATCGAGGGTGGCGCACGCTACATGCGATTTCTGCTCGACTTGTTTGGCGGCGATGTCAGTCTTGCTCTGGCTGGTTATAACGCTGGAGAGGGCGCAGTCATTAAGTATGGATACAGCGTTCCGCCTTACAGCGAGACGCAGGAGTACGTACGACGAATCGGTCGTCGCTATAGTTTGATTCGTGATCCTTTGGCCGCAGCGCATGCCAGCAGCTTAACCAGCGCACAAGTGGCCGAATTTCAGCAAAGAGATCCAAAGCCGTTGAATGTTTATGAGCGCAGCGTTTTCATGGCACGGTTGCCGGATGGAAGGCTACAACTGGTGAGTCAGTAGTGAGTTATTAATAAGTCGAATCGGTCATACAGGTCCTATATATGTTTCGAGGCGGAAACTTACCAGGTCTCCGCCTCGTTTTGTATTTAACGGGCTTTGAGTATGATTCGTGTGCCCAAGTCCGAGGAGGAATTGAAACCGATGACCTGTTCCAGTTGTGGTGCTTATGTTGCCCCGGGCGTTCGATTCTGTTCGAACTGTGGCGCTGCTGCCAGTGATCCTGAGTCAACTCGTATCGCGCGACTCCAATCGAACGCGATTCAGCGCGGTGCAGACGATGAGCTGGAACACGTCGTTTTCACTGTCCGGCCGACAATGATTTTCATCAAGGCCGGCTATGCATTAGCAGCGTTGGGTGGAATTGCGATCGTATTTTTTCTCTCCTCCCTGGGTGTTCCTTTTTACATCTCTCTACTGTTGGCCTTTGCGCTCCTGCTTATTCCTGCGTTCTACCACATCAAACGCAACATGATTCGTTACACGGTAACCGATTCGAAGCTCGAGATTGATACGGGTTTAGTTGCGCGCACGACGCGGAACATACCTCTCAGCAAAGTTCAGGACGTTACTGTTTCAGCCAGCATACCGCAGCGTCTGATGGGTTTCGGAGACATCATTGTCGACAATGCCAGCGAAGTCGGTGGCACGATTGTGATGCATAACATCGGCAGTCCTCGCCATTACGCAGACCTGCTTTTGCGCGAACTAAGACGGTGGCATTAAACTGACTTCCGTACAATCAAAGTGCTTTAAGGAACATCAAAGCATTTCCGGTTTCTAATAAAAACCGGAGCCTTCGCCCTGGAGTCCGAAATCTTGAACTGGCCGAAAACTGTAACGCTGATTGTATTCATGGCTTCGCTGTCGCCGTGTGTCCTGGGCCAGTCATCAACCGTCGAACTTTTGAAGTTGTTCCCGCCACGTGTGGGCTCCTTCCAGAGGATCGGAAATCCCAAGCCTCCGCCAGTAGAAGGGCCTAACTTTTTTGGCTCGGTTGACCCGTCCGTTCTCGGAGGTTCTGCAGAGTATTCGTCTGGGAAAGACAAACTGACGGTTCAGATAGAACGCTTTCATCAGGACGCCCAAGCGTATTCTGCCCTCACGCTCCTCGCAGCGAATGCCAGATCACGACAAGCCAGCGTCGAGTTCAATACCGATTTTGGTACAACTGGCTTTAGCGATAACAATGAAGTCGCTTTCTTTAAGGGTGAGCAAGTTGTATCTATCCTCAATACGAATAACAAATCTACTGCGCCTCGAGATCTCGCTCAGGCGTTTAGTCAGATTTTGGATAAGGGTGAGGGCGAAATCCCTCCCCTGGTAAAGCATCTGCCAAACTGGGAAGAAAATCAGAAACGCGCAATCTTTCTCAATCGGTTCTCAACTGTCCAGTTCATTCTTCCCAAGCAAGCTGTTCTTAGTGTTTTGGATACGGGTGGAGATGCAGATGCGGTTTTTGCGGATACCGGTTCCAGCAGCGTATTGGTGGTTGAATACCACACGCCTCAGCTTGCCAAAGATAATGACGAGCGCATCATTACTAAGATCCATGAACTCTGGAACCTTGGTCAGCCAGCTCCGATTGGTTACCGGCGAGTTGGTAACTACTCAGTGTTTGTTTTTGATGCCCCTAACGAAGCTACGGCCAAACAACTAATCGATCAGGTAAAGTATGAGCAAGTTGTTCAATGGCTCGGCGACAATCCAAACATTCTAAAAGAAGCCGAACGCCGCTATGTTGAAACTACATTAGGCGTATTCATCGCCGTTATAAAAGCATCGGGATTCGCATTCGTTGCTTGCTTAGGATTGGGCGGACTGATTGGAGCACTACTCTTTAGCCGCCGCCGCTCACGCCAGACTGCACTTGAAGCGTACTCAGATGCTGGAGGGATGCTGCGGCTCAACATCGATGAAATGACACCGCAAACAGATCCCGCGAGACTGCTGGGGCCCGGACAGAAAGCATAGGACCTATTTGACCATAAGGACCTATTCTCAAGATCTAAATAAAAAAGCGCGACTGACATTTCTGTCTTCCGCGCTTTCTTATTAAATCAGATCAAAAAATTGCGGGCTGCTGATTTTTCCTGGGAGGCTCCCCCAAGCCCCTTCAAGACGTCAATCAGCAGCACCGCTATTATTGCTCTTCAACTGCGTAACAAACGTCACTCTGTTCCCCCAAAAGAGTCAAACGCCTGCTTTTTATTTCTGAGAGGATGCCTCCCCCAAAGCCTCCACTCACCGCAGTTTTCTGAGCCTGACCCGATTTACCCTTATCTACCCTTCTTGTTCTGATTAGCCTTTGGCAATGAGTGTGCCAAGTTGACTGGAAACATTCGACTTCCGGCAGGTAGTGATTTTCTTAAAGATTGCTAAGGAAAATGAAAGAATGTACGAAAATTACACTTCAGAGGTCGTACGTTTCTCATGCAAACCGAGTGTACGACCGGACGATTTTGAATCATGGTGGTAGAGCAGAAACCAACTTATCGATGTCGTCAAACGAATTGTAAAAGTGAGGCGCAATCCGAAGACGCTCGGCGCGAGGTGCAGTAATGATGTTGTCACTCTTCAGTTGAGCATAGAGCTGCATCGCGGAAACTCCACTGCGATGTTGAATGCAGACGATTTGGGATTTCTGGCCCGAATCACGAGCGCTGACAACTCGATACCTCTTCGACCTCAAATTTTCGCAAAGGTAATCGGTTAGCGTTTCCAAATACGCCGCAATTCGTTCTATCCCGGTGGCCCTCAAAAGGTCCAGACTGGCGTTCAGACCATGTATCAATGCGGCTGGGCCAGTCCCCGTTTCCCAGGCAAGCGTTCCAGTGTTCCACTCCTGTTCGAAATTGTTGTAGTCCTCTGGATTCGGAACGCTGATCCAGCCAACGAGCGTCGGTTGGATTCGCTCCCTGGCACGGTCGGAGAGGTACAAGTAACCAACTCCTTCAGGGCCGAGTAACCACTTGTGTGATGCACCAGCGGCGACGTCTACCAACTCGGCTTCTACGTTCAGTGGTAACACGCCTAAGGATTGGATGACGTCAACGACAAGCAGCGCATCTCGCTTACGAGCAAGACGACCCACTCTCTCCAGGTCTGCTCGAAACCCGGATGCATATTGAACGTGGCTGATCGCAATCACTCGAGTATTCTCATCAATGAGATTCTCCATCTCGTCCAGGTCGAGGCGACCGTCACGTTCTTCACACATGCGTACTTCCACTCCGAAAGTATCTCGGAGTCTCAGCCATGGATAGATGTTGGCGGGAAACTCGCGGCGGAAAGTCACAAGGTTCTGGCCAGGCTGCCAATCAATTCCATTCGCGACGGTGGAAAGGCCGTCTGAAGTATTTCGCATGAATGCGACTTGTTCAGGACGGGCGCCAAGAAGTTCAGCCAGAAGCGACCTCGCACGTTCCTTGATTGCAATCCAGCTTCGAAAATTGACCGATCCGTTGTCGCTGACGTCTCTCAGTTGTGACTGAATAGCTTCGACGCTTGGGGTTGGAAGTGGTGAAACAGCAGCGTGATTTACGTAGATGGCTCGGCTTGTAATTGGAAACAGTGATCGCAATTCGGGAGTCATGGCAGATCAGGGAGCGAACGCGTGTCCGTAGAGTTCTTTGTATAACCAACCAAGCACTCGAGCCTCCGCGGTACAGAGTGATTCGATCCAGCAGTTGATCAGAAAATCATCCCTGCCCTGCTGGAATGGAATCTTGCCGGATTGTTCGACGATCGAACCACCGCTCTTCAAATCGAGTTGATAGGAGTCGGCCGCCAACTCGGTAGCTTTTGAAGCCGATTCCAGCGCATTAAGCAACTGACTGATCCAGGAATGCAGCTCGCTCTCACTGGGATTGTCGGCGAGCGCCTGAATGATTCCGATCGCAAGTCTGTCTTCAGCACGACTGAATTGAAAGACGTCGTCTCCCTGGTTGCGTGCGTGTTTCTGCTTCCAGTGGAAAACTTCGTCGACCGAAGGATGCCTGATGACTGCGACACGCTGGTCGTAATTGAGAAACCACTCGATTACGTCCGGAACGGAATCGAGATCTACTTCGCCCGTTGGAAGACGTTGCAGCGGCGGTGTCAGATTGTCGTTTTCGGCGGGCACGATAATGTCCGATATGCTTTATTAGCTTGTCGCGTGATCCAAAACACGAACCATCATTGAACTTAGGTGCTTGAAGTCTCTGGAAGCGATAAGCGTGCGCGTTTGGAATCACACGACAAACTAAAGGAAGCTCTGATTAAGTACGATAGACTGTTAGCCTGTCGACGATCTTAGCCATATTGTTGAGGCAAACCACGACAGGCTAACAGCCTATCGTACTTAATCAGAGCTTCCTAAAGTTTATCGGACACAGGAACCCGCAAATTGAAGGCTGCCCTTATTTCGCCGACAACGTTGCCCGGACGATTTTTTACGGGAAAGAAAGCATAACGAGCAACGGCGTCCAACGATTCATCCTTCAACACCTCGAGCTGCCGAAGCACTTCGATTACAACCGTCGGCCGCGCGCGATGATCATCGCCGTCTTCAATTTTGAGTGCGAGGCCTAATCCATGCGGCCAGCGTTCGGATGGAAGAATGCCTGCAGCGTACACGCCTTCCGCACCAACCTTCGACACGATACGTCCCGGTGCAGCTCTCATGATTTCTGTATCCAGACGATCTGTCGAGCCACCGATCAACTCCGGGTAAGCAGTCATCACCCGAACGATGCGAGCGCAGCCGTCACGAGTCGGTTTATCAAATTCAGGTGGTGGGGAGATTAGACGCGCAAACGCCAGCGCCATGGCTTTCACGGTTACCCCAAACACGGGAACGCCACAACCATCGACGCCGACGGCCAAATCCTCTACCGCTATGCCCGAAAACTGAGAAATCGCGTGTCCCACCGCCAACTGTACGGGATTCTCCGGCAGGTTGTAGGTTTCGATTGGCGCGCCGAGGTGTTTAGCAACCGCAAGCATGCCGGCGTGCTTGCCTGAGCAGGTGTTGTGAAGCACATTTGGCGATTCGCCCTTGGCTTTTAATTGGGCTGCTGCCGTTGGACTATAAGGCTCATGCACGCCGCACTTCAGTGCCTCTGGTCCGAGTCCGATTTTTTCCAACATCGAGGCGACGATTTTTGTGTGAATTGGCTCGCCGTTGTGTGATGCACAAGCCAATGCAACTTCCTCGTCGGTGAAACCAAAACGATCAGCCGCGCCTGAAACAACCAGAGGCAAGGCTTGAAACGGCTTCGCGGACGATCTCAGAAAAGTCACCGTTTCGGGGGCACCCAGATAAGACACAATCGTGCCGTCCGGGTCTATCGCCGTTATGTGTCCTCTGTGCCTGGATTCTGTAATAGCGCCTCTGCGAACCTCAACCAACGGTTCAGCGATAGGAATCTGTTGAACGCTCAAATTGACACTGGAAGGCGTAGACATGCTGCCGAGACCTCTATAAAAACAGTTTGAATACGGATGTCGAATCTTAACACGCCATGTCCGATATGCTTTAGAGGTTCGTGCAAAAGGGCCCCACGGTCCTGGGAGCGCAGGCGTCCTCGCCTGCCCGCGTCCAGCGCAACCAACTCGGTCAATGGTTCTTGGTTAGACGGGACACGGGCAGGCGAGGACGCCTGCGCTCCCAGGACCGTGGGGCTTTTTGCAAGGAGCTTCTAAAGCATATCGGACAAACAAAAAAGGCAAAGGACCGAGCCTTTGCCTTTGGCGATTTGATTGTTGGAATCTTATCGCGTCTTCGATAACGCACCATTCGGTTTGCGTTTTCCGCCCCAACTCAAAACAGTTAGCTTGATTACGCGACGACCAAACCGCATCGCTTCTCGTGAAGATGGGGTCCAGATGTCGATATGACGCCCACGAACTGCACCGCCTGTATCGGCCACCAGATATTCGCCGCTGTAGTTTCCAGCTTCAAGTTTGACTCGGGAACCTAGTGGCAGAACTCTTGGATCAGCTGCAATCAATCCCTTGCTGACGGGACGCCCGCTGGCCGTACGACCTCGCAGGCTATAGGCAGTAGCCACATAAGGCGCCGGGCGCACAACGAACGAAGGCTCAGTAATTCCTGATGCCGTAACGTCTCCTAAACTACCTTTGGTTATTTCTGTTGATGCGGCTGCGACAATTTCAGCCTTGAGCGGTTGCTGTGTTTGAGTGATTGGCTCTGCTGAAGACGAGCGTGCTGAAAAGATCAAAAAACAACTCAAAAGTGCAGTGCAAAGGATCGCACCACTTCTGAAGATAGATGTAACTTTCAATTCGGGTCTCCTGTCCGAAGTTTACTTCTACCTTTCAGCGTCCTGCGCGAGTCCGTTCTTTCCTATGACTCGTCCCCTGGCTCCAGGAGTCTTTACGACGTCAGCCGAGGTTGGGGGCTTGCATCCTTGATGCGGTGCGCTGAAAGATTTTGGAATTAAGTAAAACGAAAAAGCGCGTTAAACGGTCGCGATTTCAATGGCAACCTAACACACAGTTTCGAGAGAATAAAACTTCTAATAGGATGATTTTTGTGAGAAAAAATCGATGTTAAAGGCTAACTGATGAAATACTGTACGTTACCAAAAATCAATACAGTCACATCGACAGAGGTCAATTTGCGCGATCATAGATTTAGGAAGTTTTCGACCACCTGCCGCCCACCGGGATGGTCTTCATTGAAGAGTTCAGGGTGAAACTGAACTCCATAAAGCCGCCTCCCCTTTTGCTGCATAGCTTGAATCCGGCATGTCTCATTTGAAGCTGTTACACGAAAACCATCCGGAATTTCTTTGACTTCGTCACAGTGGTTGTGCCAAACGACAATCTCGGAAGGCAGGCCTTTGAATAAACCCTCGCCAGTATTGTTCACTGGAAGAAATCCGCGTTCGCGTTTTGCTCCTTCATATCCTTCGCCAGGTTCCACGCGTGCCATCAAACCGACCTTCGCACCGTAAGCAAGGGCGATCTGTTGATGGCCGCCGCACAACCCGAGGATCGGCTGACTGGCCTGTTTGATAACTGAAAACACACCGGCCAAAGATTCGGGCGTATACATTTCCCAGGGATGACTTTGTCCACTCAAAATAATATGAGACGGCTTCAAGGTGCGGACTCGTTCCAGCGACACGTTGTGAAATGGTTCGATGAGGATTTCGAGTTCAGGAACTAGACGGCCAAGCACTGCCCTGACTTCGCGTGGACTCGCCCCCTGGCTATCGATTGTGTTGTCGATGAGATAGATTAACAAGCTATTTCAAGCAGTAAAGCTTCCCGTTGAAAGCACCGATGTAAATTCGCCCGTTCAAGATTGCAGGCGTTGCGTTGATATTATCACCAATCTTGATTTCACTGATCGCCTGGCCATTGGCTGCGTCAACTGTGTGTATCCAACCTGCCTTGTCGCCAAAAACAATCCGGCCATCGACGACTGGCGATGTTCCCCAGATTGGTCCTCGTGCATGAAAGCGCCAAACAACTTCACCTTTATCGCCGGTCAAACAATAAAGGTAATGATTACTCGAGCCAATATAAACTTTGTCGTCGACCGCAACGGGGCTTGCCCAGATGCCATTGCTTAGACCTTCCGTACGAATCTTCCAAACAAGTTCCCCGCTCGCTTGGCGGAAACAATAAACGAAGCCATTTTCTGCGGCTGTATAGACAAAGCCATTTGCTACTGCCGGAGTGGAATCCGAGTCCGCTCCGATGCGAGCTTTCCAAATTGTCGTACCATCTGCGAGATTCAAGCAAAACAGATCGCCTTGTTCCGTCCCGACGTAAATGCGTCCATCGACAACTGAGAAGCTGCCTTCCATCGATCCCAAACGTTCGGTCTTATAGACGAGTGATCCATCGGCAAGATTGAGACAGTAGAAGTAATGATCTTCTCCGCCGAAGTAGACTCGACCATCGATGACAGTTGAGCCGCAGTCTACCTCGAAGCCAGTCTGATATTTCCAGAGGAGCTGGCCGTCACTTTTGCGAATGCAATAGATCCAGTGATCGAGCCCACTGGCGATGATTCGATCACCAGCGATCACCGGAGTTGCTTTTAAACTGTCGAGGGTTTGGTATTTCCAGATCAGCTCGCCCGTTTGCGAGTTCAGGCAGTACAAATTGCCGTCGGCAGACGGAAAGTAGACACGATCACCTTCAACGGATGGTTGACCTGGCCAACTTGTTCCACCCCATGGGTCTTTGTGAAGCCGTCCGGCGATGGCTTTGGTTTCAAACTGCCAAACAACTTGCAGCGGCTCACTCGACCACGGGCCAGTACCGAAGAAGCTTCGCGAAGGACTGCCCAGCCACATAGGCACGGAGGGCGGTGGTTTAGTTGGTGTGACAGGTTTCGCTTCGGTTTCCTTAACGATTTTCCCACCGCAGGCAGACAGCAGACATACTGCGATCGGCAGCGTAAGTAGAAGCGTATGCGTAAAAAGTCGGGAAGGGTACATGGGGAAAGAAGATGCGGAAGTATGTTTAAATTCCAGCCAGCCAGTCGGCGCTATAGACTACTTCAGCACTTGCGGTAATCACAACTTCATTGTCCGCACGCCAGTTGATCTTGACCTCGCCGCCTTCCATTAATACTTGAACGTCTCGATCAGCTTTGTCGTTCACTATGGCCGCGACCGCGCCTCCACACGAGCAAGTCCCCGAAGCTGACGTCTCTCCAACTCCGCGTTCCCAGATCCGCAACTCTATGAGTTCTCGATTGATCGTGCGGATAAAGACGACATTTGTTCTGTCGGGAAACTGCGGATGGTTTTCGATAGCTTTACCGATGCGTCGCCAGTCGAGCTCGTCAAAGCTGTCAACGAAGATGCAGGTGATTGGATTTCCGATTTGCATCGCTGTGACCGGAAACTTTTCGTCACCCACCGGAAGTTGGTAGCCGATAACCCTTTCGATAGGCGCATCGACATTCATCGGAATTGAAGGCGGGTCGAGTTTCGGCTGGCCCAGTTCTGATTCGAAAATGTATTTGCCACTTGGATCCTGCATGCGAGGGAAATAACGCTTCAAACCAGTCCGAGTACTCAGCACCAATTCGTCTGCGCTCCATAGCCGGTAGTAGTACAGATAGGCGGCCGCGCATCGAGTTCCGTTACCTGATAAACCTGCTTCGCTTCCATCGGGATTGAAAATCCGAACGTTGAAGTCTGCCTGGCTTTTTACCGGCTCCCCAACGATTGCAATGCCGTCGGAACCGCCACCATAGTGACGGTTGCAGATCCGCTTAGCGAACGTTCCGAGATCGGTGATCTTATTCAGATCTTTCGACTGGAGTACGATGTAGTCATTTCCGAGACCGTGGAATTTTGTAAATCGTGGTGGCATGTGTCCGATATGCTTCAGCTTTGGAGTGCGACGGCCTGCCGTCGCTTTGTTACAGCGCCATTCTTTGAGTAGGGGGCCAGTACGTTAGTTCGAAGTTCTGATATGACAAAGCGGTGGCAGGCCACCGCACTCCAAAGCTAAAGCATATCGGACATTAATTCGATCGCCCATTAAACGAAGCCAGCAACACGGCAATGGGATCAATACAGACGGTCCGTGGCTCAACGGCATCCGGATAGTTGTTGACCATAATCGAGAAAGCAAGTTTTTCTCCAGCCGCTGTTGTTACATAACCGGCGAGGCTTGCGGCGGAACTAAGAGAGCCAGTCTTCGCTCGCAGGTTGTTTTCAGCTGGTGTGTTCTTCAAACGATTTCGCAACGTCCCGTCAACGCCGGCAATTGGCAGCGCGGTACGGAAAGCATTGGCATAACGATGTCGAGACATGTATGTCAGCAACTGAACCGATGCTTCGGCAGTGATCATGTCATTGCGCGAAAGACCTGAGCCGTCACTAAGAACAAGCGCTTCGGGCCGAATGCCGGCCTCTTTCAAAAACGCTTGAACCGTTTCCAGACCGAGGTCTTCCGTGGTTTTACCGAGGGTTGACTCAGAAGTATTTGGCCGCGGCGTGGGAGCCATCTTTCCTAATGTCCGGAGGATTAGTTCAGTGTAGAGGTTCTGGCTTGGCTTAAGCGTTTGAGAGGCAACTACACTGAACGGCGGCGACTGCAGCGATGCAATCTCAAGAGGCGGCGTTTGACTGATACTATTCCCGTTTGTTGATGCCAACAGTTGCGATTGATTTAGTGCCGACGTCGTTGATGTGGAATCGATAGTTCTTGAGCGGCCCGTTATTACTACACCGCGCTGGGACAGGGACGATCGCAGGAGATACACAAGCAACAGCGCCGGGTGCGAAATACCGATGCCGCCGGTATAGCCTCGATCATCGATGGGGACCGTTCCTTCGATCGTAACGAGATCTTCCCCAAGGTCGCGAAAGATTGAGATCTGGCGGCGAGTTCCTTTTGCTGACGTGGTTACTTTGTTGACAATTGTCAGCAAAGGATCCGGTGGACCGGTAGTGATCACTGCCGGCTTGCCAACGTCCGGCCCAGGCTTTATGAAAAGGTCGAGAGCGTTGTCGTTAACCGTGAGTGGAGTAACTTCAGCGCCGTAGTACCAGGTCAGGTCTTCCCATTCCCATCCGGATCCATAATGCGGCCCCACAAAATAACTTTCGTCGCCAATCAGATCACCTTCGACCCGCTTCACACCGGCGGCCACAATCCTTGATGCCAGGTCGTTGATTCCTTTCAAATAGTCGCCATTGTTGAACCGGGCCGCGATTGACGGATCTCCGCGGCCGTAAATTGTCAGATCCCCTTTAATCTTGCCGGACGAGTCAGGACGCGAGGGAGCGTAGACCGAAGTTGTATATCGATAGTCTGGCGAAAGACGGTCGAGTGCAGTTGCGACCGTGTAGAGCTTCATGTTTGAAGCCGGTCGGAGAAGTTTGTTCGCATTTTCTTCAAACAGGACCTGACCTGTGTCGAGCGAAGTAACTTTGATTCCCACCATCGCTGAAGACAAATCAGGCTTCGCGAGTATTTCAGAAATGCGAGAGCGCAACTCGGCAAGGCTCTTTGTTGACTCAGATTTTAGCGAAGGAGTTGGTGACGCTTGAGGACTTACAACTGGAGTGGGACTCGGTGAAGCGGCAGCAGTTTGTACCTGTCGTTCTCGTTGAGCTGTCGACGCTACGCTGGCAAGACCATGTAACAGGCAAGGCAGAACCAGGATGAGTGCGACAGTAAGTTGTGGTTTGACACTTTTCATCTTCAATCAGAACTATGAGCAATTGCCAGAATCGAACAAGTAAGGAAGGGCGGTTTACCCCCGCTTTCACCAATATCAACCGTCGACACGATGAGCACCAGCGGGGGTAAACCGCCCTTCCTTACTTGTTCTTTTCACAGTCCTTTCGTCACTCCTGTTCCTGCCCTGCCGCCGCTGCTCTATTACTGCCGACGCGTTGCATCAACTCATCGAACCTTGGATCGCTTCGGAGCGCATTCCAGTTTGGATCTGACTCAAAGCATCGCCGGTTCTCGTTTCCCAAGGCGATAGATCGTTCCAACCATGAGAACGCTTCACTCGCGATTCCTTCCAGTGCGTACACTGAACCGATCGAGTAGGCAATATCAGCATCCACTTCTCCATTTCGCTTCACATCATCGCTCAAATGTGCCAGCGCTTCGTCGTGTTTTCCCTGGGCACTCAGGAACATCGCCATGAATGGACGTATGCCGTGCATGTTTGGGTGGGCAGACACTACTTTGCGCATTAACTCAGCGGCTGAATCTGTTTGGCCAGTGTAATAAAAAGCGAGCGCTCGAAAAGTTTGCACCAGGGCGTTGTCTGGATCTTCAGCATTGTCGAGTTGCTTGAACGCATCGTCGAAACGGCCCATGTACATATAGACAAGGGCCCGGCTGTAACTGGCCACAACATGAGCGGCCGGGTCCAATCTGACCAGCCGGTCATAACTTCGAAGCGCCCTGTTGTACTCACCATCAAGTCGATGCAACAGCGCCTTAACGAAGTAGACCACCGCTTCATTTGGAGCTTCTTTTCGAGTTCGATTTATCTCTGCGCGCGCTTTTTGTTTCTGGCCGCGCCACAGATAGACAAAGACCATCAACATCCGGGCTTCAAAAATGTTGCCGTCAATTGCGAGTGCTTTGCCAAACGCTTCCTCGGCTCTCTCGTAATCTTCCGACCCACCGAACCCTTTGAAAACGCGGTTGACGTAACAAGCGCCCAGTCCGTCGTATGCCAGCGCAAAATTCGGATCCAGCTCGATTGCTCTTTCGAAATGGCGGATTGCTTCGGCACAGTCTTCAGCAGACAGCGTGCGAAAGATGAAACGACCAAAGAAATCGCGGCCGCGTAAATACTCTTCATAAGCGGCGGGATTTCTTGTTGATGCCTTGCCTGTTCCTACTTGTTCAGACGGGCTCAGTTCAAGTCGAAGACCTTCGACAATGCGCTGTGCAATGGTGTCCTGGAGAGCGATGATGTCGGACGCCGCCGTGTCGATTCGATCGCTCCAAAGAATTTCTCCTGAATTCACATCGAGGAGTTGCGCGGTAACTCGGAATGTGTCCCCGGAATGAATGAAGCCTGCGGTCAGAACTGCGTTGACACCCAGTTCGTGGCCCACTTCGCTGGGATCGTTCATTTGGCCCTGATACTTTGCAATCACTGACGACGGCCGCACCACCAACGATCGTATTCGTGCTAATTCAGTGATTACCGCGTCGGCCAGCGAAAACTCATAGAAACTTTTAGAAGCGTCATTACTCAAATTACGGAACGGAAGAATGGCCAAACTCTTCTTGTCTCGATCGGCCACTGTTGTTTGCGGTGTCTCATCCATGTGTCTCGACGCAGTGGTCACATTCGGAGACGAAGTCGCATCACTCCTCTTGATCGACCGCAACCAACGCATCGCGCGTGATACAGGATTTGAGACTGGCAGATGTTTAGGACGTTCGGGTATGACACCTTGTGAGCCCGCGTAAGTCGTATCGAGCTCCTGAAGAACTTGCCGCAACTCGTTGCGGAAGTCGTCCATGTTTTGAAAACGATCTTTAGGCTCCTTCTCCATTGCACGATCGATTATTTGCTGGAGGCGGGGTGGAATTGCACTACCCCGCAACTCAGCGATGGGACGTGCCGCGTCGTGGAGTACAGCATGTCTGACATCGATTGTCGTCTTACCCCGAAAGGGCCAAGTGCCCGTCAGCATTTCATAGAGCAAAACGCCGGTAGAAAAAACGTCTGCTCTTTTATCGACACGATCGCCGCGAGCCTGTTCGGGAGCGGCGTATGTTGCCGTGCCGTATGGAATACCGATCTCGGTGAGCTCCGTCTGATGGATTCCGGTGTGTGCTGCTTCGTTATCATCCAGGAGTTTGGCGAGACCAAAGTCAAGGACCTTCGCCTGGCCACTTGGTGTGACCATTACGTTCCCGGATTTAATGTCGCGATGAATGATTCCCCGGCTGTGGGCTACTGCCAAAGCGTCAGCTACCTGAACACCAATCAGGAGCGCGGTTTTCAACTCCAACGGACGACCACCCACGAGTTGTCGAACATTCTTCCCTTCGACGTGTTGCATCGCAATGAAGTGGACGCCGTCAAGCTCATCAAGATCAAAAATGGTGCAGATGTTTGGATGATCGAGTGACGATGCGAGTCGAGCTTCACGCTCAAACCGCTTCAAGTTGGCTTCTTTCGAGGTCAACTCCGGAGGTAGAACTTTGATAACTACAGTGCGGCCCAGTTTAGTGTCGGTAGCTTTGTAGACAGCTCCCTGTCCGCCAACGCCGAGCTTGTCCGTTATGCGATAGTTGCGGAGGGTCTTGCCGATCATTGCTTTTCACCCCTGCCGAGATTTCAGCAGATATCACACGGATCGGAAATTACAAAGAAGAGGAGAGTTTCGCGATCAAATTAGAATGCCGCCCTCAGTTCGTTCGCGCTCACTGTTGCAGTTCCAACTTTGCCGACTACGATACCAGCAGCTTGATTCGCAAGCGTCGCAGATTCAATCATCGTAGCGCCCACGGAGAGTCCGCCAGCAAGAGTTGCAATGACAGTATCGCCAGCGCCAGTGACATCGTAAACCTCACGAGCGGCAGTCTCCACGTAATTTGGTTGATCGTCGCTTCCGAGCAGCATCATTCCTCGATCTCCGCAGGTGATGAGTACAGCATCACACTTAAGCCGATTCTGGATCAACCTTGCAGCTTCATGCAGGCCGTTGTTCGAATCGTCTTCAGTATTAGCAATACGCAAAGCCTCGTGATGGTTAGGTGTCACCAGTGTGGCAGGCTTATAGAAGTTGAAGTTGCGGAGTTTTGGATCCACCAGCACGGGCAAACGCTCGTATGCAAAGGGCAGAACTTCTGAAAGAACACGTGGTGTAATCGTACCCTTATCGTAATCAGAGACCACCAAAGCATGGGCATTTTTCAGTTCGGTTTTGACACGTGAAATGATTTGCTCCTCGACTTCATGGCCCACCGGATTGCGGCGTTCACGATCGGTGCGCACTACGAGTTGATTATGAGCGATGATGCGAGTTTTCAGAGTTGAAGGTCGAGAGTCATCCGTTATCAGACCATCAAGACCTGCACCAAGTGAATTCAGGTTGTCTCGCAATCGTCTTCCAGGCTCGTCATCTCCAATCACTCCGATAACCACGCTCGTTGCGCCGAGTGTAATCAGATTCGCGAGAACGTTTGCTGCACCACCAAGGTGAATTGACTCTCTGCGGACATCGACAACGGGTACAGGGGCTTCGGGGGAAATGCGTGTCACGTCGCCCCAAACAAATTCATCGAGCATCACATCGCCTAAAACGACGATCTTTCGATCGCGAAGGGCGGCTAAGATTTCTTCAACTCGGTGAGCGGATAGGTGGTGCATTTGTCCGAATGTCGATTCAGGATCTTAACGCGAAGCGGTTACGTCCCGGAGCCCAGGGTTGCTTCCACCCTGGGGATACAGCGTTAGTTTTAACAACCCGGAACGGGTTGCGACCAGTTGGCGCAACCGCGTTGCGGTTGATTAATCGCACGTGCTGACCCAGGGTTGAAGCAACCCTGGGCTCTGGGACGTAACCGCTTCGCGGTAGAGTCCTTTCGATTAGGCGTTTTCACTCGCCAGAACTCTCTCAATCGCTGCAATGACTCTCTGCACCGGCACGCGCAGAATACACTCAGGCTGGTCAAACTCTTCACAGAAGTAACCATGACAGGGTTGGCAGGGCATCTCTTCAAATACTACTTCTGATTGAGCACGACTCCATGGGCGCCAGTGCGCAATATTTGATGAACCAAAAATGACAACTGACCGTGTGCCAACTGCCGCAGCAATATGAGCAATGCCACTGTCGTTACCGACAAACAAGGCCGAGCGCGACGCCATTGCCGAGACTTCAGGCAGCGACAAATCGAATGTAGTTACCGGCGCAGAACAATTCCTCTGCAACTCATCAAGCACTTTGTGCTCTCCTGGTCCCACAATCGCCACACTCGAAAAACCAGCCTTGTCCAGATATTCAACAACGCGAGCGAAGTTCGCTGCGGCCCATTGCTTGGTTGCGAATGCGGCTGCCGGATGAATCAGGGCCAATCGTTTTCCTTCAAGTTTTGCATTTCTGAGGCGTTCCTCGATTGCGAAAGACGCCGTCTCCGTTATCGCGAGTTGTGTTGCTGGTCGATCTGTTACCGGTACTCCTGTCCAACCCAACAATGCGAGCTGCTGCTCAGCTGAGTGTGTCTTCTCCTCGCCCCACAGAGTCGAGGAAGAAGGAGCTTGATGATTGTGCAGCCTTGCGTATTGATAACTTGCGTAGCCGACCCGGTGGCGCGCTCCCGAAGCCCGGGTCAGAAACGTTGCAGTCGTTCCTCCATGGAGGTTATAGACGACATCGTAGCCGTACTTTCGAACCTCACGCGCAATACGAGTGCGCGCGCCAAGGCTATTTCCTTCAAGGCTGATGACTCTGCTAAGACTTGGATGCTCAGCAAGCACCGGGGCTACCCAGTCTTCAACCAGCACGTCGATTTGTGCGGCCGGCAAGAACCGTCTTAAAGCGTTCACGGAGGATGTTGCCAAAACCGTATCGCCGATTGAGCGTAAGCGAATGAACAGCACTTTGCGGACTTGTGACCAATCCCATCGAGCAGGTGCGAGCGGCTGAGGCGCATCAATACCCCGCGATTCGGATCTGGCTTGCATCTCTACGCCCCGCAGTTTGGGGGAAGCTGCCACGATGTCGCGCAAACTGTTCATTCGGATGACTCTTCAATAGTGGCTTCATCAATCAGCATGACAGGAATGTCGTCACGAATTGGGTAGACACGTTTACATTCGCCGCATTTCAATGCTTTGCCATCGGGTTTCAGTTCGACTTTGGCCTTGCATGCGGGGCACGCGAGTATTTCTAGAAGTTCCTGGCTGACGGCCATGAAAAATCCTTTCTGAAAAGCGGATTAGGGAAGTGGTGAAAGCTTAACACAGCTTTTGGAGTGCGACGGCCTGCCGTCGCTTTGTCATAGCGGATGTTCAAACAGAGTAACACTGTAACAAAGCGACGGCAGGCCGTCGCACTCCAAAATCAGCGCTTCGAAACAATCATCTTCATTCCATATTTCGGTCTCAGCGTTACCACCGGTTTCAAGGCAACCGGATGATGCGGAGCTAATCGGAACTGCCATGTTTGTGCGAGCGTTGCCAACAACAGAATCCCCTCCATCCAGGCGAAACCTTCGCCGATACAGCGGCGCGGTCCACCACCAAATGGAAAATAGGCAAACGGTGGACGCGTTTCGCGCAACTCGGGAATCCATCGCTGGGGATCGAAGGTTATCGGATTCTGGTAATACCGTTCATCTCGATGCATCACGTACTGGCTGACTACCACGACGGATTTCCGGGGCACAAAATAACCACCAATGTCACAGTCGACTTTTGCCAGCCGGCCAATCGCCCAGGCTGGCGGATAAAGCCGCATCGATTCATACAGCACCATTTCCGTAAATCGCAGTTCGGCAACATCGCTGAATGTCGGCCGGCGCGAACCAATGACAGCATCGATCTCTTCGTGCAGCCTGGATTCAATTTCAGGATGCTGTGAAAGCAAGTACCACGTCCATGTCAACGCGTTCGCTGTTGTTTCGTGGCCCGCAAGGAAGATCGTCATGAGTTCGTCGCGCAATTGCTCATCAGTCATCCCACCGCCGTCTCCTTCCTCGTCCTGCGCAAGCAAGAGCATCGACAGTAAATCTCCGCGATCGATTCCTCGAGTCCGTCGATCGGCTACCATTTTAAAAATGATCTGGTCGAGCCTTGTTCTCGCTGCGTCGAACCGTCGCAGCTGGGGTAAAGGTAATTTCGAGAGCACTTCGAAGAAGGGCATTGTCAGTGTGTCAAACAACGCCATCACTGTTGTCATTGCGGCGCCCACCTCGCCAGACTCAGACTCCACGTCAGCATCAAATAGAGTTTTGCCGACAATCCCGAGTGTGAGACGCATCATCTCCTCGGAAACATCCACTGTCTGACCGTCATGCAAACGCTCGCTGGCTCGCCTTGCATATTCGACCATTACATCTGCGTATGAGGCGACTCGTTGTCGATGAAATGCAGGTTGTGCCAATCGCCTCTGACGTCGATGAAAGTCATCCTCGCTGGTGAGCAATCCTTCTCCCAACAATCGTTTTGCGCGTTGCAGCACCAAACCCTTTTGAAAATTCGAATGATTGGTAACGAGAACGTCTTTGATCAAATCGGGATGATTCAGAAAAAAGGCCGCCTGAGGCCCGATTCGGAAGAGAGAAATGTCGCCGTAGCGCTTTGCGAGATTTTGAAAAAACTCCACCGGGCTGCGGCGATAAGCGAGAAGATTGGAAAAAGGCAAGCGCCGTTTAGGACCGGGCGGATAAGAACGCATTGGTGAATTTAGCGGCATTTTCAAAGAGAACGATTTTCGTGCTTTGTACTTTGATCGTTATGTTTAGTAAAGGTCCGGGTGCAAAGAACCATCTAACTTGCGGTTTGGCAGCTGCAAACTATACTTGAAATATGTCTCTTGAATTTGCACTCCAGTATTCCTGTCCACTTCGTGCCAGCTATTCCGAAAAACACCTCCGCGAGTGGGGTCGCTTAAGTAGTCTTCACGCCAAACTTACTACCGGTGATGCGGGAGTTCCTTCAATCGATGCGCTCAAGTGGGTGGAAGACGCCAGAGCCGAAATCGATGAGATGCAACAGGCGACTTCCATCTGTCCTCATTGTCCGGCATCACTGCCAACTGACAAGGCGGGAGAGGGCGAAGCAGTGGGTTGTCTTGGAAGAATCAATTATCCGATTGAAGCGCAGTTTGAAAAGTTTCTAGCCGATCGCATTCAACTCTCGCTCGACACACTTGATCCGGATGATCAACCAAGGCTGCTTCGAATACTCGTCGATCCCGAATCACCGTTTGATGGCGAAGCCACAAAGGAACTGCGTCGAGTCGTAACCGATCAGGGTTTGCGCTTTTTTGAATTGCGAGTACCAATTTCACTGACGCGTGAAGCAAGCCGATTGACCACCGACCATATTTTCGACTTACTTGCCGGCTTTCGTTCGGAAGACAGTTCCGAGACTAGTTACACGCGTGAGTTCCCGTTCGCGGCGGTACCTGATTACTACGACTTTCTTGATCTGGTGTTAAGGAATGAACTAAGTCAGTCAGAATTGACGAGGTTGACCTCGCGAAGCCGGAACTACAACCAATTTCTGAGACTACTTACTGCGATTGAAAAGGCAGAGGCGTTGCAGGGGCGAGTGCTGATTGATTGAAGATTGCAGATTGGTCAGTGGTCAGTAGCATAGGACCTATTCGACCTATCGGACTTATACAACCGACCACTAACTACTAACCACTGACCATTCACAATCTTAAATCTGAAATCTGAGATCTTAATTCCTCACTGCTTTTTCTCGTCAATCATTCTCAGCGTATCAAGGATGAGGTTCGTATTGCTCAATGCCTGAATCTTGATTGGGTACTGTTCTGCAGTTTTCTGAAATTCAAAAGTGCCGGAGGTAATTTCGACGACATGCAGGAAACCTTTCTCCCCTGACTCCTTCGCACATTCGGCATCGACAATTCTTCCGTCGTTGAATAACACGTGTCCATCTTCGTTCTTGCCGTTTAGCGTGAGCACACCGTTCAACTTTGTGTTCTCGATAATCTGAATTGCGTCAAACACGCTAACAGCGCTCAGATCGCCAGCGAGGGTGAAGTGTTTTTGCGCAAACTGTGGTTCCGGCGCCGGCACAGGCTTGAGGTCGGGCCGGCGGGCGCGACGTATGGCTTCCAAACCCTTAGCTATATTGATCCGCTCGTCGAGTTGTTTGGCTTCGAGTAGCCGGTCATGAGCGGTGTCGAAGTCTTCGCGATCGATGTATAGACTCGCGAGGGCAAGGCATTGGCGCGCGGCCTCGTCGGGATGTTTTGCAGCGCAGACCTCACGAAGACGTTCGCGCAATGGAACTGAGCGTGAATTCCTTTCGAGGGCGGCGCGAAGGCGTTTGATGGCTTTCTCAGGCGCCTTGTATTTCATAAACAACTCGGCGTCGAGGAGCGCAGCCTCTGTTTCGTTTACATGCTCGGAGTCGTTTATCGCCATCTTCGCCAAATCCTCAGGAGACTAGCGAAGTTTAGCACAACGTTTTTGACCCAATCGTCGTATCCATTTTGACGCCAGATAGGCGACTCGATTTGGAGTCCTTAGGCAACGATATCGTGTGTCGGAAGACTATTGCGGCTAACGACGTGTCGGAAGTTGAATTGGGGGCGTCGTATTTGTCCAAATTCTCCAAGGCGAAACGACCCTTTTTTACTGCTGGTTGCGCGTTAACAAGTAAGCAGAGGCAGGAAAAACGCGGTAAGTGGCGCTCGGGGACTGGTTGGCACAGCAGGTGCGAAGAACCAAGAGGCTATTGAAACTCGGGGCCAACAGTTTAGGGTGACGAGACATCGAAAAAGTAAGTGGGAAGGTTAACGACAATGAACCGCTGGATGAAAAGACGAATTGAACGCTCCCGGGCACGTTGCGAACGAGCCACGGTTAGGCCACAGATGAACACAGAGAGCACAGATAAGAAATCGGCAGCGGCAGCACCAATGCTGGCGAAAGACAAGACTAAGCCGTCACCTCGTTACTCGTAACTCCGAGAGCTAGACGGACCGCTTTGCGCTGATTATCGAATACCAATCTCTTAAACTCTGGCTTCACACCAAAGTTCAGCAGTAACCCTACTTCAATATCCGTTGCTCTCAAATATTTGAGGAGTTGTGCTTGATGGGCAGTATCCAAAGTACGCACGGCCTTCAACTCCAATAACACACTTTGTCCAACCAACACATCGCCTTCAAAATCGCCAACCGGGTGACGTCGAAAGAATACTGGAATGACCACCGGACTACAGACCTCGAGTCCAGCAGTCTTCAGAGCAATCACCATCGACTTATGGTAAACCGACTCGATGAATCCGTGTCCTAGTTCGTTATACACTTCATAGAACACGCCAATAATCTTCTTGCTGAGTTCTCTATGTTTGAATTCGCGTTCATTTGAGTTCATCTGTGGCTCCTAGAACTCAAGCTTCAAACCAGCGCGAATTTGTCGTGGCCTCATGGTGCGAGTCGCCAAAAAGAACGAGTCTAGAAATGCTTTGCGCTGTTCATCAGTTGCGGTTGCTGAGAGAGCATTGAAGTTCACGAATTCTGATCCGAAGCTAAACACCGTCTTATTCAGCACGTTGTCGAACTCTATTATTGGTCGTACAACAAATCGCTCATTAAACCGAAATTCCCGAGTCACATTTAGATCCAGCACAAACTGACCAGGACCGTGTCCGGCGTTGCGAGGCAAGTTGCCTGATTGACCAATTGGCGGCAAAGAAAACGCGCCAACCAGAGCAATATCAATCGGCGATCCTGGCGATCGCCAACGAAGCTTGCGCGTGTCTCCGGAGAAGTTCGGCCGATCATTTCCAACATCGTCCAGATTGCGATCTGTTCCACCGATTGAAATATTGAAAGGTGCTCCAGAAGCTACTCTCCAAATACCTCCGAGTTCTAAAGAGCCGAATACATGCGGAGCCTTTACCACACCCGAAAGCACAAACCGGTGTCTTCGATCCAGTAGACTGCGTGCTCGTTCGGCCCGGAAGTCACCAGGAGCGAGCGCGTCAGAAGTATTGACGACCCCATCGTCAATCAATTTCGAAAACGTATAACTCGCACGAAAGGAAACACCCGCGGCAAACCGACGGTGCAACTGCAATGTAAGACCTCGGTAGAAACTGTTGCCGGCGGAGATCAGCTGTTCGATTTCGTTGTTTGCCGGATCTGGTCTTAGATTGTTTAGAGCGGAGAGTGAAGCCTCGAGTGCGGTTGACGACGTTGGACTATTTAAGTTGATGACTGAGACCGGAACACCGGACTCGACAATACGGCTTACCGTGTTTGCAGTATTTGCCGTTTGGAAAAGAAATCTGACAAGTTCACCGGCATTTGAGGCGTTGTAGATCGGGCGATTGCCGGAAGCGGTGTTACGGAAATTCGCGAAGTCGCGAGAGGCAAGGTAGGTAGTAAAGTTCGAGTACGGAGCCGGCAGGTGAGGCGCATTAACATTGAATTCGCGCCAAAGATGAATACCGCGCGTTGAGGTCAGATTAACTTCCAACAGGAAACCTCCGCCTAGATCACGCTCGACTCCCAGGTTGAGTTGATAGCTCTCCGGAATTCGCAGTGTCTTATCAAGACGGCGTGAGAAATTCCTATTCAAAGCTCCAAATTCTTTCGCCAATGCTGAGGCACCGTTTAGCGTTTCCGGGAAATGCAAGTTTGCGGCAATGAACGCACGGCGTTGGTCCGCGTTCATTGCTTTGCCGGTGACTGTATCCCGTAGATTGTTAGTGTCAAAGAACAGCTGCTGCTTACCGAGTGTGAAGTCGTCGATGGTCCGCAGGAGTGCCCGGTTGTAGAAAATACCGCCACCAAATCGGAACACGAGGTTCCCTGAAGCGAGCGGATTGTAAGCCAGGGAAAATCGCGGGCCGAAGTTGTTTGAGTCATTGATGATTGATTCACGTTCGTATCGGAGCCCGTAACTCAAGAGAAGTTCAGGCAGGATTTGCCACTCATCCTGCGCAAAGAGACTGGAGTAATTGTTTAGCTGCGACGAAGCCGTATGGAACGTCTGCCTAAATCGCGAAGGAATGTTGGCGAGGAAATCACCGGCGCTTGCGAAGTTATAAGTTCCGGTAGTGTCTGCAAGATCGATGAACTCCGAATTTATGTGATGAAAGTCTACACCAAACTTCAGCGAGTGGTTTGCGACCAGGAAGGTAGTGATGTTCTGGAATTGATAGCGTGATTCCCGGCGATCGCTTGAACCGGACGTCGAAGATCCTGCGACGAGGGTTCCTGATCGATGGGCAGGGTCGCCGCTATCCAGCGCGTCATTCAGGGCAATGAGAACTACTGGCTTGCCGGGTATTGCCATGAGACCTGGCGTCAGACTTGAGTACTGGAAGCGATTTTCAGTTATCACTGCCGCGCTAAAAACGTAATTATCTGAGAGCGACAAAGCATCTGAATTCCGTCTCTTCCCCTGCAAGGCTTCGGCTAATCGAGTTCCGCCTCCAAACTGTCTCAGGTTTTTGAGTCTTCCGCGTTGGTAGACAACAGCAAGGTTGTGCACGTCATTGAACTGGTGGTCCACTCTTGTTGTTGCATTTGTAGTTTGAGAGGGAGTGCTCACACTGCTAACAAAGGGCCCGACCTCCGCAGCCAGGGAAGGGTCTGTGACACTTTCCAACCTGCGGACAGCGAGCATTGTCGGAAGAGGCAACTTAAAAAGGGGATTGGTTTCGACGGGGACCAGCGTATCTATCAGGGCATTGTCGAGAACTCTTGTTGATTCTATTGCACCAAAGAAGAGTGACCTGGTTGCTGGTATTGGTCCTCCCAGAGTTAAACCTGCGACGTGTTCCTGCAACGGTAGACGCGACAGTCCAAGTGAGTTGTTTCTAAACGTATTTGCGTTAAGAGATTCGTCGCGGAAAAAATAAACGCCGCTGCCACGAAAAGTTTTCGAGCCACTTCTGGTTCTCACGTTGACTCGACCGCCCGACGCGCGACCGTACTCTGCCGAGAACTGATTTGTAATCACTTGCACTTCTTCAACGGCCTCCAGCGGCGGCTGAAATCTTTCCCGAGCTGCACGATCGTCGTTGTTGTCCATCCCATCGATCGTCAAGTTATTCGAGTAAGCGGGCGAGCCGGCGAGCGCAAAAGTGCCTGCTTCTTCAGGAGTACTGTTGACATTACTGTTACGGTCTTCGGCAAGGTCTCGCGTCGAAAGCGGTTCTTCGGTTACACCCGGGAGAGTGAAGATCAAATCAAAAGGTGAACGCGTCGGCAGTGGTAGTTTTTCAGTCTCGCGTGAGTTGAGGGTCGCGCCAACAATCGTCTTCTTCGTATCGATTAGTGGCACATCGGATGACCTAATTACTAATGGTTCAACTTTGATCTCAGCGGGAGTCAATGTGAAATTCAAGGTCAATGTCTGGCTTGACACAGTAGTGATGTTAGAGATCTCCTGCGATGCGAAGCCCGCCACGGCAACGCGAATTGTGTATGTTCCGGGAGCAAGTTGGATCAGCTTGAACAACCCATCTTCCCCCGAGGTTGCGGTGCGATTCGTTCGTGTCGTTGTGAGGATGGCACTGATTTGAGCTCCTGGAATGACGGCTGCGTTTTGATCGAGTACTCGTCCGGTGATGGTGACCGTATCAAGGTCCTGAGCGTGTGTTGACGAAGAGACGAGGAGAAGCAGAGTGAGAAGTGAGGTCTTCATATAGATACTCCCTGCGACTGTTGCTTTATGTCCGATATGCGTCTGTCTTGTCGTGACCTGACCAACAATCAGCTTAATGGAACGGGTCAGCAACATCAGACTACTTGTTCGCAACGTCACGACAAGACAGACGCATATCGGACATTGAAGCATTGCCGCTCAAATTTGTTTTTTAGATCACATCGCACGTAAGCGTGAGAAGCGATGTGTCGAATGCGCGTGACTCTACCACGATCAAAAAAAGAAAATCAATGAAGTATCTGTGTAATCGGTGAAGATTTGTGGCTAACTTCTGGCGCGGCGACGAAGTGCTGCGGCTCGGGTGAGAGGGACGAGCGCATCTGTGCTGCCTTCCGGCGGCGGATCAAACTTCGTAAGTTCTTCGGCGTGTGATTGTAGATATTGAAAGAAGCGTTCGAACTCGCTTTGCATCGCGTCCATCTTCTCACGCATGTTGAGGATGATCTCAACGCCGGCGAGATTCACACCGAGGTCGCGCGTAAGAGAAAGTATTAACTCGAGGCGTTCAAGATCCGGCTCTGTGTAAAGACGGGTGTTTCCTTCCGAACGAGACGGCTTCAATAATCCTTCGCGTTCGTAGAGTCTTAGCGTCTGCGGATGAATGCCGTACTGATCCGCAACTGCGCTGATGGTATATGTGCGAGCCTTTCTCATGATATTTCAGATTTAAAATTTCAGATTTAAGATTGCCGAGTAAAAATCTGAAATCTGAAATCTGCAATCTGAAATGATTTACTCCAGTCCCATTTCAACTCTCGGATTCGTCGTATTCAACTTCGAATACTCTCTCAACAATTCCTTTGTCTCTTCCGAAATGACTTTCGGCAGGGTTACCTGCACTTCAACAAACTGATGGCCTTTCGCCCCTGGATTTCTGAGCGATGGGGCACCGCGATCGCGTAGACGAAACTTCTGACCTGATTGTGTTCCCGGAGGAACGCGCAGCTGAGTCTTACCGTCAACGGTTGGCACCTCAATCTTTGCACCCAACGCAGCCTCGGGAACTGTGATTGGCACAGTCACGTAGATGTTGTCGCCTTTGCGAGTGAAATACTTGTGGGGCCCAACATTCGTAATGATGTGCAAATCTCCGGCTGGTGCTCCAAGTCGACCACCTTCTCCTTTGCCTGGAATGCGCACGCGCGAACCCGTTTCAACGCCAGCCGGAATGCGGACCTTTACAGTCTCAGTTTTCGGCACCGTGCCTTTGCCTTTGCAAAGAGAACAGGGGGAGCGGCGTCGTCCGGTGCCACCGCAATCAGGACACTCTTGTGCAAATCGCAAACGGCCCCCCGCACGTTGCACCTGACCTGATCCTTTGCACGTGGAACAAACAACGACTGGACCGCCAATGTCACCTGCTCCATTGCATCTCGAACATTGCTCTGAACGATTTACGGTTATGTTGGTCGTTAGTCCTTTGATGGCTTCCTCAAACGAGAGCGCGAGGGGCATCTCGATGTCGTCGCCTTTCTTCGGTTGGGGACGCGGAGGCTCTTTCTCTTTTGAGGAGCCGCCACCGAAGAGATCGGAAAAGATGTCGCGAAAACTAGTTCCTCCTCCAGTCGATCCGCCTGTGGCACTCCCCCAATCGAATCCAGTGAAGTCGAAACCAGGTGCAGTCCGTGTTCCGCCCGAAGGTCCCGCACCTCTCGCAGCGGCATCGGCCAGATTGTCTGAATATTGACCAAAGCGATCGTACACACTTCGCTTCTTCGGATCTGAAAGCACATCGTGAGCTTCCGTCGTGAGTTTGAAGCGCTCCTCGGACGCTTTATCTCCAGGATTAACGTCCGGATGATATTTGCGAGCGAGCCGCCGGTAAGCCTTCTTGATCTCTTCAGGCTTTGCGTCTCGCTTCACACCGAGGATTTCGTAGTAGTCCTGTTTGGCCATGCCTTGAATTTCAGATTTAAGATTTCAGATTTAAGATTGGTTTCTGATTGACGAAAAGGCGGAGGATAAAGTCTTCTCCGCCTCATCAAGTGCAATCTTCAATCTGCAATAACCTTACTTGTTCTCATCCACGTCCACATACTCGGCATCGATAACGTTGTCGTCACCTCCACCGCCCGAAGAAGATGCGCCCGCCGCAGACGCCTGGTCAGAAGATCCTTCCGTTCCTCCTGAGGGTGCCTGTTGATAAAGCGCTTCAGCTAGTTTGTGCGACGCCGATTGCAACTGATTGAATGCCTCGTTGAGTTTCTCAACCCCACCTTCAGCCAGTGCTTTCTTCGCTTCAGCTATTGCCGATTCAACGTCAGTTGCAACCGCACCAACCTTCTCACGGTTATCAGCCAACGTCTTCTCCATTTGATAGACGAGTCCATCCAGACGATTACGTGCTTCAATCTCCTCGCGTTTACGGGCATCGTCTGCTGAGTGCGACTCAGCGTCCCTCATCATCTTGTCGATCTCTTCCTTCGACAGACCCGATGACGCTGTGATCGTTATCTTCTGTTCGCGACCCGTGCCCATGTCTTTGGCCGACACGTTAACGATGCCGTTGGCGTCGATATCGAATGTCACTTCAACCTGCGGCATTCCACGTGGTGCCGGTGGAATTCCGACGAGATGAAACTTGCCCAGGGTGCGATTGTCCGAAGCCATTGGTCGTTCACCTTGTAGGACGTGCACTTCCACTGACGTTTGATTGTCGGAAGCCGTTGAAAAGATCTCCGATTTCCGCGTCGGTATCGTTGTGTTGCGCTCGATCAACTTCGTGAACACGCCGCCGAGTGTTTCGATTCCAAGGCTGAGCGGAGTCACGTCGAGTAACAGGATGTCTGTCTTCTCGCCGGCGAGAACACCAGCCTGGACTGCCGCGCCAATCGCGACAACTTCATCAGGGTTCACGCTCTTGTTTGGTTCTTTCCCAAACATTTCCTTAACGATTTGCTGGACCTTCGGAATACGCGTTGAACCACCGACCAGAACGACTTCGTCAATTTTCTTAGAGTCAACTCCAGCGTCCTTGAGAGCCATTTCCACGGGACCCTTGAGTCTTGACAGTATTGGGTCCACGAGCTGTTCGAAACGAGCTCGCGTTAATTTCATTGCCAGGTGCTTTGGTCCGGACTGATCGGCAGTGACGAACGGCAGGTTAACTTCCGTCTCCATTGTGCTCGAGAGTTCAATCTTTGCCTTTTCAGCAGCTTCCTTCAGTCGCTGAAGTGCCATCTTGTCGTGGGACAGATCAATACCCTGGTCCTTCTTGAACTCATCGATGATCCATTCGATCAGTTTTTCGTCGATGTCGTCACCACCAAGGTGGGTATCACCATTGGTGGACTTCACCTCAACGACGCCTTCGCCGACCTCGAGAATTGAGATGTCGAATGTGCCCCCGCCAAAGTCGAATACCGCAATCGTTTCGTCTTTCTTCTTATCGAGACCGTAGGCCAACGCCGCGGCGGTAGGTTCATTGACGATGCGCATTACTTCCAGACCGGCAATCTTGCCTGCGTCCTTCGTTGCCTGGCGCTGTGAATCGTTGAAGTAAGCCGGAACCGTGATGACGGCCTTGTCAACCTTTTGACCGAGATAATCTTCAGCCGACTGCTTCATTTTCTGCAGGATGATGGCGGATATTTCAGGTGGACTCCATTCCTTGCCACCCGCCGCAATTCTTACGTCACCGCTGCCTGCACCCTGAACTTTGTAGGGAACTTGCTTAATCTCTTCGCTAACCTCGTTATAGCGACGTCCCATGAATCGCTTTATCGAATAAACAGTGTTCTCTGGGTTGGTGACTGCCTGACGTTTGGCAACTTGTCCAACCAGACGATTGCCATCTTTGGTAAAGGCAACCACTGACGGCGTCGTTCGGCCGCCTTCCGAGTTTGTAATCACGGTAGGCTCGCCGCCTTCCATCACCGCCACCACCGAGTTGGTTGTTCCTAAGTCAATTCCAATAATCTTGCTCATCTTGTTTTGATCTCCAAAAAAGCGCTTTCTAAAATCTTTGACCCGCCAATTCAGCTCGCCTGAGGCTACCTTCGCTGACCTAAGACTCAATCCCGGCTGAACGCGCCGCCAATATAATATCTGAGTGTGTTGTTGTCAACTTTAATTAGTTGTTGGCTGTGCGTCGTTGGTTGGCAGGGGCACGGGCTTGTTGGGAATACTGGAGTTCGGGGCAGTAGCCCGACTCTCAAGGAGGGGCTCGGTTCGGGGCAATAGCCCGACTGTTAAGGAGGGCTCGGTGAAATCGGGTCAATAAGTAGGCAGGAGCCCTCCTCCACTGCCCCGCGTTCTGGTCCTACCGTCTGTCCTCGTTCAGGAGTTTGGAAACGAAGAATACATAGTGGCCGCCGGAAAGGACTGCAAATGTGAAGACTGTGGCGTAAACCGTTGGAAGGTAGTACCCGGTACCATATGGAACACTCGCTGCGAGCATGATCGCCCCGATGGCCACAATCTGAACTGTCGTATTGATTTTGCCCAGCATTGACGGCCGAAATCCTCGAAATCCGGTCACGATGTTAATTGCGGCAGCCCCAACCAGAATGAAGACATCGCGGCTAATTACGGCGATCGTCACCCAGAATGGAATTGGCAAGTGAGACGGCACGGGTTGCGGGAAAACACTTCGCATCGAGAGCACAACGAACGAGGTGACCATCATCAGTTTGTCGGCAATCGGATCCAGAATAGTTCCGAGTGACGACCGCTGGTCAAATCGTCTCGCCAGCAAGCCGTCAAGGCCGTCGGTAACACCGGCAACGATGAATATTGCCAGCGCTAGCAGGAATCGTTGGTAGAACAGCAGTGAGACGAAAACAGGAATTAAGACCATCCGGAAGATGGTCAGAAGGTTGGGGACGGTAATTATGCGGGAGGACATTCAGCAGGCGGTAATTCCGTGGATAAGATTGCTGCGTTTCCCTTTTCAAACCCCCATGTGCGGCTAACTGCGGCGTAATTCAAGTAGCGAGATCTCTGGTGGGCATCCGTAGCGGATCGGTAACACGACAGTGCCTAATCCTCGATTTACATAGATCTGAGTATTGCCGAGTTGTCCCAAACCCTTTAGGAACCGGCGGCGCGGTCCGCCGGAGGAACTTGGTTCCGAACGAAAAGCCACCTGCCCGCCATGTGTATGCCCACTAAGAACGAGATCGACATCGGCTCGTGCCGCCCGGCGAAGCACGATTGGATTGTGAGCAAGCAAGAGTTTCATTTCGTCGGCACGAGCGCCGGCCAGGGCGAGCGAAAGGTCCTCGAGGCCGACCATAGTATCGTCTACACCCGCCAGCCAGAATGCTGAGCCTTTCAACTCGAATCGCATTCCCTGATTTACCAGCACGTTGATTCCCTCAGCACGAAAGAGGTCTGTAATCAACGCAGCATCAGTCCAGTGATCGTGATTTCCAAGGACTGCGAAGACGCCATATCGTGCTTTCAATTTGCCCAACATTTCGGCACAGGGAGCCGCGTAGTGACGTTCTTTCGAGATGTAATCGCCCGTTAAGGCGATTATGTCGGGCTTCAGCCGATTGGCCGTTTCGACAGCGCGTTCTATCTGGCTTTTGTCTGAGAACGGACCGTGGTGGATGTCGGAGAGTTGCACTATCCGAAAGCTCTCAAACGCTTCTGGCAACCGTCGCAAGGCAATTCGCTGATGCTCGATGGTGAGCATGTACGGCTCAGCAATGGCCGCTCGGGCTACATGAGTCAAATTGAGCGCGAGGCTACGAAGCGGTGTGTCAGGTCGGCCGTTGCCATAAGACATGACACGACGTTGTTTCCTTCGAAGTGGAGTAACCATGCTTTGAGCTTTTCACGGCTGCCTGCCGGAGCGCCGTTTTTGGGTGGGGCGCATTATAGTGACCGACCCATTGAGAAGCAACTCTGCAACTGAAATAGAACGCAGAGGTACCGTCAAAAGTTGGACTTTGTGACGGAAAACCTTAGGTTCTTGCATTAACTTAAAACATCCGCACGGTATTTTGACGCGAACCAGGGAGGTAGCGATGTCACAGCCAAAGGATCAGCACACAGTCGGAACTCCAGCGAAACCACGTGGTCAACAAACGGGTTTTGTCGGTCATCAGGATCAGAACCGTGAAGAGATGGATGAAACTCCAGCGGTTCGAGGTAACCGGAAATCGGCGAATAGCATGGCTGCCGATACTTCGCAGCAGCACATCGGCAGTGATGCTATCAAGCCAGCGACGAACTCGCCTTCAGTACCGGCTATGAATCAAAGAGGTAGAGGCGGGCAAGGTGGTGAAGGAGTCTTCAAACGAAGATTGGCCAGGAAACGAGCGGGTTGAACAATCTACTTCCTGCGGATAGTCCACGCGTTTTGATGACTGCCCTTTGATGGACAACCGGTAACCATTGTCTCTCTGACCATCACATACCCACGAGGCAGAATAAACCCTTTGCAGACGACGTTGGTTGTGTCTGGTGTTTGAATAACCCACGCGTTGTTCTTGTTCGCCGGTGTCGAACTCTGCGAACACAATGGCGAGGCAGTTTCACTCGTGACGACATAACCTGAGGGAATAGGTGCGGCCGCAATTTCTTGTCCCTGCCAGGTAATGAAACCCTTGCACATTGTTTCTATTTTTCCGGGCGGTCTTACAAACCACGCATTAGTTTGGTCGGCCTGTCGATCACTTTTCGGACAGAGAGCAACAAATCCTTCTTTTACGACAGCCAGGTCCAAATCACTTGTCGCGCTCTTGCAAATCCAACGTGCATTGAGCTGAAGCTTCGGTTCATCGCTCGTCCTCGTCACAGGAATCGAGCCCTGGCCGTTTGCTGGTGACGCTGTTCCACTAACTCTCTTCGAAAATCTTTTAACTTCCCCCGATGGCTCGACCGAGTAACTTCTGCGGGACTTCACTACCAGTTGCGGAAGTACGGTTCGTACTTCGATCGTCCGCTCAACGGCGTCTGAAATCGGTTTGCTCGGGTAATACCCGATACTGTACTCGTTGTGCAGTTCATCTGAAATTTTGCTGACTGCGCGTTCAAGGTCACTGATGTCTTGTGCAGGGTAGACGCCGGTTCCGGAAAGGGCGGCAGCTTGATGGAGGTAAGCGTCAGCCCGCAGATAGTCTTCGCGACTGAAGCCACTGCCGACCGGGGCCTTCTTTTGTCCCTCAGACTCGGTATATGTATTGAACTGAACAGGGAAGATCAACGCTCTTGTCTTTTCTATTAACTGAAGCGTGCTTTCATATGTGGCATGAACACTCGCATTATCGACGCCGTCGCTAAACAGAACCAGAGCAGTGCGGCCTGGAATCTTAGCGAGTTGCTCGAGAACAAATGCGATCGCGTCGTATACCGGGCTGTTACCTTCGGGCCGACAACTACGTATCGCAAGCTTTAGAACTTCATGGTCACTCGTTGGTTCAGCAAGTACTTTGATTTTTCCCGAGAACGAGGCCACTAAAGCGCGATCGTTCGTACGCATATTGTCGACCAGGGAAATAGCTGCATCCTGCACTTCCTCCAAATCAGCAGCAGTCGATCGGCTATTGTCGATAAGGATCGCGAGGGTAAATGGGGCATTGACAGCAGAGAAGTGTGCGATGGTCTGTTGCACACCATCTTCAAAGATAGCGAAGTCATCGCGTTGAAGGTTAGGCACTAACTTACCGTTGCGTCCGAGGACTAAGACTGGTGAGTTGACCATGGTTGTGTTGATTCGGATAACGTCATCCGGATCAACTTCCTGACCAGGTGGTTTGCTTGTTGTTTGATTAGGTCGTTTGATTTGATTCGCCTGGCCTGCCTGAAAGCGCCAGGGAACAAGACAGAGGATTATGAGCAAAAGCCCATATCCAAGGCTTCGGGACATGCCGGTGTGTTTGCCTTCCACGTCGTCAAAGTTTGATCTGTTGCTCAGCGAGCTGTCGACTATTTCTTTACCGGTTTCTTGAACACCGCATCCGGGATCGGTTGATCGAACTTCACTTCCTTAATTCGCAATACTACATCTCCGTTAGCGATGTTGTTTGAAACCATCTTGAAAGGAATCATTACTCCATCAACTGACCGGTAGTCGCTAAACATCTCCGTCTGTGGCAACTCGATGCCTGCCGTTTCGCTCGAGATAACAATATCTCGCTTTAAAACCAGAAATGACTTTGCCGAAACGTAATCGGTGATTGGGGTTCCTTTCTCTGATTGGCGCTGAACGACATAGACGTCATCGTCGCCAATTTTTGCCATTCGTTTTACGGAGATTGAGTTGTAGTTCTTTTTCCAGTTTAGGACATCGTAAAAATCAGATCCGGTTCGAATGTCTTCGAGTCGTTTGCCGCTGTAGATCTCGTCGGGTCCAAAGCTCAGAGTTTCTCCTCCGCTGTTGCCGTCGAAATAACTGACCACGGTCCCGATCTGTTTGTTCAGGGCCATCAAATGCACATCGCTCGCGGTGAGATTTGGCGCTCGAGCACTGATGACGCCCTCGCCCTGCACACCCTGATTTTCAAAATCAACATCAACTGTCGTTGTCGAAGAGCTATGTTTGCGAAGGTTCGCCTCGCCTCCATATGCCTCAATCATCTTCGCCAACAGATCATCGACGGTTATCAGTGCTCCGGCCGTTTGGACGCGATTGAATGTAAATCGACCTTCTGGTTGATTGATCACGATCCCGGCCACAGCACCTTTATCGTCACGCGTAACGTCAATCCAGTAGGCGTCCGGAAGATTTGGACTTCGCAATTTGTTCTTCTCGGCTTCCGACAGCGGATAAGGTGGTTGACCTGGCACGATTAGCGAAACCTTGCCATCCTTGACCCCTATTTCGACGACTGCTTTTGACTCGTTTTGGTATGAACCGACGACGGCCGCGAGTGGTCCGGCATCTGTAACTTGCGAGCCGGGCTGTTCTGAGGTTGTTTCACGTCTCGCTACAACGTTGCCCTGGGGTTGTTCGAGAAACAGCTCAGTTTCAGTCTCTTTGCCCTTTACAGGCCGGAACGTTGCGTAGAACCCTGGAGGAGCCGGATCGGCAAGTTTGTACCTGCGTCCGCCCAGGTTCTGAAGTGGGTAAACCGGCTGACCGGGAACTGTTAAGAATAGCTTTTCGTCTTTGATCGAAACTTCAAAAGTCACGGGGACCCCAGGCATTCGATAATTGCCGACTTCTTGTTTGGGATCGGTGGCAGGGCCGGTAGCTGCAGTATCGTTAGTGCCTGTCGGAACCTCTACGAGATTTTTCCAAACAGTGTTCATCGCAAACGCACCTAAAGAAGATGCGGTGACATTTGTTAGGAGCACGAACCCGAGCTTTTGATCGGGCATAAACGCGACCTGTGAATTGAATCCGTCGATGTTCCCGCCGTGTTCGATCACGTTGTGTTTGTTCCAGTCGCGCAGAAACCAACCGAGGCCATAGCTAACGGTTCCAGCGACAGTAATCTGTTTTGTTATCGCTTCATTAAAGCTTTTTTCTGAAACCAGGCGTTTTCCGTTAATCGTTCCACCGGCCAGCATGAAGCGTAGCCATTGGGCCATGTCTCGTGCGTTTGAATTGATCGCACCTGCGGGTGCCGCTGCTGTTATGTCACGTTGTGGTAAACGCCGGGTGACTTTGGTGGCCGTGTTGTAATCGTAGCCGAAAGAGAAGTCGCGAGACTTCTGCATTGCGCCGACTGTCGTGTCGCTGGCTTTCATTCCGAGAGGCTTGAACAACTTTGTATCGATGAGTCGATCCCACGTCGAGTTCTGGGCACGTGCGACGGCCTCTCCCGCCGCCGCATACATCACATTTTGATATTGAAACTTCTCGCCAAGTTTCGCCGTTGGTTTAGCCATTGCAGCCACTTGAATCAGTTCCTGGCGATTGAGCACACCACTCACCATCGCGAGATCCGTGCGGTTCAGTCCTGAGCGGTGCGACAGCAGATCGCGAATAGTTATCTTTGCATCGGCGTCCGAGTCGCGAAGCTTGAAGTAGGGGAGAAGCTTTTTAGGAGAGTCGTCAAGCGATAGTTTTCCTTCGTCGGCACTCATGAGTGCCACCATCGCAGTGAACGCTTTGGAAGCCGAACCGATTGCGAAGAGCGTGTCGGGAGTAACAGGGACTTGCCGTTCGAAATCCTTAACGCCGAGTCCTTTCATGTAGATGATGCGATCGTCCTTGACGATGACGAGCGCTGCTCCCGGAATTCCGAACTCCTTCCGCTTGTCGTCTATAGCTTTCTCGATTGCAGCTAGCTGAGTTGAATAATCCGGTGTTGCCGCGGTTACTGTTTGCGGCTTCGACGATTGCTGAGCCACGACAGCGCGACTCATTGGTGCGAAAGCAATGGCAAATAACAGGAGGAAGACTGAAATGGAGCGGTTGAATCGACTGAACTTAATCATGATGCTTGGACTCCGAGGTCGCTTTTCGCGCGCCAGTTGAAGGTTGGTGGAGAAGATGACTTGCAATCAGCTGTGATACGCAGCAGGGTTCGCGAAAGTTTTGAGCGGAAATGCCTCTTCGTGCGGGAGCGCAGGTAGGAAGGAGCAGGAGCAGTCGGCAGGAGCAGTACATTCTAAAAAACAAGTTGATTGCGCAACGAGTAGCCTTTGCTGCTCCTGCTCCTTCCCTGCGGTCCCAGCACGAACGGGCAAAGAAAAAGGCCCGCAGTCTTCCACGGGCCCCATCTTAAATCTGAAATCTTCAATCTTAAATGGACCTATTCCACCACCCACGTGTCTCCGCTATTGATCAGTTTTTCCAAACTGCCGGGGCCAGACTTGGCGATTGCCGCTTGGATCTGATCTTCCATCATTGATTCATAAGTTGCACGTTCGACTGCGCGGAAGATGCCGACCGGTTGCGGAAAATCCGGTTGCTCCATTCGGGCCAGCATGAAAGCCACCGAAGGATCTTTTAAGTAGATATCATGCACCAGCAAATCGTTTTCAGTGATTCCATTCTCACCTATGCTGACGACTTCCGGATGGGCACCATTCATTCGGATGCCCTTGTTTCGTTCTTTACCGAAAATCATTGGCTTGCCATGTTCCAGGTAGAGCACGCGGTCTGAGCGAACAGTTCGTTCAGCAAAGTAATCGAATGCACCATCGTTGAAGATGTTGCAGTTTTGATATACCTCGATGAACGAGATGCCTTTGTGTTTAGCAGCTGCTTCGACAATCTGGCCAAGATGCTTAACATCAATGTCGATTGACCGCGCAACGAAAGTCGATTCACTGGCAATCGCCAATGACAATGGATTAACCGGATAGTCAATCGTGCCGGCCGGGGTCGACTTGGTCTTCTTGCCAAACTCGGAAGTCGGACTGTACTGACCCTTGGTCAAGCCATAGATTCGGTTGTTGAAGAGAATGTAATTGATATCGAGATTGCGCCGGATGGCGTGAATGAAGTGGTTGCCGCCGATCGACAACGCATCGCCATCGCCGGTGATTACCCAGACGCTCAAATCAGGATTGGCACATTTGACTCCCGTCGCGATGGCCGGCGCACGTCCATGAATACTATGAAAGCCATAGGTGTTCATGTAATACGGAAAACGCGACGAGCATCCGATGCCTGAAACAAACACTAACTTCTCGCGCGGTATGCCGAGTTCAGGCATTACTTTCTGCACGTTGTTCAAGATTGCGTAATCACCGCAACCCGGACACCAGCGCACTTCCTGATCAGAAACGAAGTCAGCTTTCTTCAACTGTCCCGGCGGCGGCGCAATCCGACCAGACACTGCCGAACCGACTTCGCTGTCCGCGGAGACTGCTTCGACGATTGGTTTGTTTCCGTTTCCACTGTTACCGTTACTTTGTGTGCTCATTATTACTCCTGAACTTTGCGCTAGAGAACAAAAACTTCTGAAAGCGGAAGTCTAAAGCCGGGAATCAGATTCTCAGCACTCAACTCTTGTTCTTTTGTTAATGCAATAACTTCCACCCCTGACCGATATATGCTTACCGTCTCGTGTTGCAGATCAACCAGCCAAACTTCGGTTGCGCCATAGCGAAGCCACTGCAAAGCTTTGGCTTTCCGATCATTTGCACCAAAAACTTCAACCGCCAAGTCGGGCGGGCCGGGCCAATAACCCTTTGACTTTCGTAGGTCCTTTGCCCGTTCTTCTTTAATAAAGCAAACGTCTGGCGCGAGCACCGTATCGGGATTCGAAGTTAACTTAAAACCTGTCCCGGCAGCGAAAACTTCGCCAAGCTTTTGATCCCAAACGAATCGTGAGAGAGGTGAGGCTATTCGGAGCGTTACGCGTCCGTGATCATGTCCGGCGGGTGACATTGTAATAAGTTCTCCATTGATGAGTTCATAGCGATATTGACCACGAGGAAGCCGTATTAGCTCTTCTGCGGTCATTAGCTGTGTTGAGGTACTCATCGTTGTTGCTCCTTAGCGAAGGGTGCGAGGCACGCCATCACTTACAAATACTCTTCTACCTTTCTAACAATCTCCCTTATCTGGAACGGTCGTCCTTTCACTTTCGAGAACGGTACTGCGTCGACCAAATACTTCGCTCGGATCATCGTGCAGAGTTGACCCAGGTTCATTTCCGGAACGATGACCGTCTCGAATCCGCGTAGAACTTCGCCAAGGTTCTTGGGGAATGGATTCAAGTGGCGCAAGTGAGCTGACGAAACGCTCTTGCCTTCACGCTGCATCTTCTCGACTGCTGATGAGATCGATCCATAGGTGGAACCCCAACCGAGAACCAGTACTTTTCCGCTCTTTTCACCCATCACTTCGACAAGTGGTATGTCATTCGTGGCGCGATCGATCTTTTCCTGACGGAGTTTCACCATCAGGTGATGGTTCTCTGGATCGTAGTTGACGTTGCCGGTGATGTGCTGTTTCTCGATACCGCCGATGCGATGCTCAAGTCCTGGTGTTCCGGGGATTGCATACGGACGCGCAAGAGTTTCTTCATCGCGCGCATATGGCATGAACGTCGCCGGATCGGTCGCAAACTTAACGTCAATTTTCGGCAACGAGTTAATGTCCGGAATCTCCCACGGCTCAGCACCGTTCGCGAGATAACCGTCTGACAAATAAAAGACCGGCGACATGTACTTGAACGCCAATCGCACGGCCTCAATCGCCATGTGGAAACAATCTGCGGGTGTCGCCGGAGCGACAACGATTGCCGGGCACTCACCATTTCGTCCCCAAACTGCCTGAAACAAATCTGCCTGTTCGGTCTTGGTTGGCAGTCCAGTGGAAGGACCGCCGCGTTGTACGTTGACAATAACCAATGGCAGTTCAGTCATGACCGCGAGGCCAATCGCTTCCTGCTTCAAGGCGACGCCTGGGCCCGATGTCCCCGTTAATCCGATCTGTCCGGCAAAGCTGGCGCCGATTGCCGCACAGATGGCTGCAATTTCATCTTCGGCCTGGAATGTTCGAACGCCAAACGTTTTATGTCGCGACAATTCGTGAAGAATGTCCGACGCCGGAGTAATTGGATACGAACCGTAGAACAACGGTCGTCCCGAAAGTTGCGACGCCGTGATGAAGCCAATTGCGGTCGCTTCGTTGCCGGTTAGTTTTCGATACTTGCCAGGTTTGATCTTTGCTTTCCTGACGGTGTAGTGCGTCGTAAAAACTTCCGTCGTATCGGCAAAGTTGTATCCCGTTTTCAGAGCAATCTCGTTCGCCTTACCTATCTCAGGGTTCTTGGAAAACTTCACGTGGATCCAGTTCAGCGTGTTTTCCATCGGTCGGTCATACAGCCAGTAGAGAACACCCAGCGCGAAGAAGTTCTTGCATCGATCTATCTCCTTTCGCGACAGTTCTACGTTTCCCTTCAACGCGTTCATGTTCAGCGTTGAAATTGGAAGCTTGTGTACGCGGTAGCCGACGAGCGAATTGTCTTCCAGAGGATTTGACGCGTAGTTGGCGTACTTCAAATTCTCCGCTGTGAAGCCATCAGTGTTGACGATTAAAGTGCCGCCCTCTTCCAAATCTGGAAGGTTCACTTTCAGTGCGGCGGGGTTCATCGCCACGAGAACGTTTGGTTGATCGCCCGGTGTTTTGATGTCCTGGCTCGAGAAATTCAACTGGAATCCACTAACGCCAGGCAAACTTCCGGCAGGAGCGCGGATTTCGGCTGGAAAGTCCGGCAGCGTTGAGATGTCGTTACCCGCAACCGCCGACGTATTGGTGAACTGAGTGCCGGTTAGCTGCATACCGTCGCCGGAGTCACCGGCAAAACGTATCGTTACTGTCTCAACTTCTTCCTGGTGCTTTACGATGTTTGCTCCGGGCGGCTCGATAACAGTGCTCATTTGGTTGTTAATATACCCCTTCCAAATTGATGTTTGATGCTTTGATGATCGATGCTCGAAATTGAGTTCACGCTACGACTCATCAGGTTTCGATGCGCAATTATCCCCAGATACATAATAACAGCAGAGTATTCTTACGCGACGAGCGGATCGTTTCCTGGAAGCAAAAACTTTACTTCGGGGAGTCTTGGCGTGATCTCTGGCGGAAATCCCCAACTCGACCTCTGCCCGGAATTTTAACAGCAAAGAGCAGACCGCGATAGTGGGTGCTTTGGAGTGCGACGGCCTGCCGTCGCTTTGGTACGGGGCTCCTTCAGGGTGACGTTCTCTGTGTGACAAAGGGACGGCAGGCCGTCGCACTCCAAAGATTATGCCGCAGGAGACATCGCGGCCAGTTCCGCAATCACCTGCGGAAGAACCTGAAGAGCCTTCTCAATCTCTTCCTGAGTGTTGTATCGCCCAACTGAAAACCTGATCGAACCCTGCGCGCGCGAGTACGGAACATTCATAGCCTGCAAAGTTGGCGAGGACTCATGCGTCGCCGAATGACAGGCAGAGCCAGTCGAGACGCAGATTCCTTCATGGTCGAGGCTTGCAAGGATGCTCTGACCGTCGACGTGTTCAAATGAGATGTTTGAAGTGTTGGGTAAACGCTTTGTTCGATCAGCACTGCCATTCAGATAAGCATTCGGAATGTTATTGAGTATGTCATCTTCAAGATGGTTGCGCATCGACTCGATTCGACTGTGCTCATTATTAGTTCTGGCCAAAGAACAAGCAGCACCAAGGCCGACGATGTTTGGCACCGCGGATGTTCCCGCACGTCGTCCTTCTTCCTGTCCTCCCCCAAGAATGAGTGACGGAATTTTTAGACCCTTGCGAACGTAGAGCGCTCCGATTCCCTGAGGTGCGTGGAACTTATGACCTGACAAAGCAAACAGATCGACTTCATTTGCTTTCGAGTCGATGGGAACCTTTCCCACTGCTTGTACACCATCAACATGAAACACGGCGTCCGAGTTTGCTCGAACGATCTCGCCGATTTGCTTCATCGGAAACAGGACGCCAGTCTCGTTGTTGGCAAGCATGATCGATACCAGCGCCGTGTCCGGTCGCAAAGCTGCGCGTAACTGGTCCAGATCAAGTTCACCATTTTGATCTACACCAAGCCATGTCACTTCATAACTATCCTGCTCTAGCTGGCGGCACACATTGCGAACTGCTTCATGTTCGACAAGAGTCGTCACAACATGTTTCTTCTCGGGATGACTCGCAAGCACACCTCTAATGGCCCAGTTGTCTGACTCGGAGCCACACGACGTGAAAACAATCTCCGAAGGATCGCCGGCGCCAATTACCAGCGCAACCTGTTCACGTGCTTCTTCGATAGCGCGTTTCATTTGGCGGCCCAGTGTGTGACCAGATGATGGATTACCGAAGAGACTGCTGAGATATGGATGCATCGCTTCGAGCACTTCCGGAGCGACGCGGGTTGTGGCGTTGTTGTCAAGGTAGATCATGGTCTTTGGTCTTTGGTTTTGGGTCCTGGGTATTTGGTCAGTGGTCAGTAGTCACTAGTATAGGACCTATGCGACCTAGAGGACCTATTTACTAACCACTGACTTCAGACTACAGACCTAAGACCCGACCGATTCAAGTATCTCCACTATCAAAGGCTGACACGATCCACAGCCTCCGCCTGCATTGCAAACCTGGGTAACCTCGCGAACTGTGGTCAATCCGCGTTTCCTTATTTCGAACTCAATTGTTTGTTCGGATACAAAAAAGCAAGTGCAAATAAGCGCTTCGTCACCTGTCCACTCGTCACGCGTCGCGTTGCTGTATTCCCGAATCGCCTCCAATAAAACATCGCAGGCAAGGTCAACACAATGCGCGTGGTTCTCACCTGCATTCAGTTCGCTTAGGAGCGCATATCTGGTGTTTCCAACTGCGGCTGCCTCAGCGGTTGGCTTGCCAATCACGCGTTCCGTAAGAATCGACAGTGATGCGATCAGAAACTCACAACCCGCGGCTCGGAATTTTGCTGCACAGATGTTTTGTAACTCATCCACCTGAAGCGTAACACGCGCCGAGGCCCCACAAACCAACGATCCGCTTTGAGCCTTGAAGCAAGGCTCCGCTGCGGTACCGACATTACGTGGCTTCAAGAAGTGGTCCAGGAGCAAATCACTCATCAAATTGTTTCAAAGGCGCAAAACCAAAACCAAAGCCCAAAGCACAAAGAACTAAGGTAGGTTTGTCAAAGCCTCATCCGATCAGCTACGCTTCAACAACCTCTATGACAGAACTGAACGAACAATTAGTACTAGAAGCTCTGCGACAAATCAAAGATCCCGATTTGCATAAAGACATTGTTACCCTGGGCTTCATTAAAGATCTCCGCATCGAAGGCGGCAACGTTTCATTCCGAATCGTGTTGACGACGCCGGCATGCCCCGTCAAAGCCGAAATGGAAAGTGCAGCGCGAGAGATTGTCGGCGGTTTGCCAGGCGTCACCGGTGTCGAAGTTACCATGGATGCGGAAGTCCCAAGAGGCCGAGGCCTTGGCGAAAAGGTGGTAATCGAAGGAATCAAGAACATCGTCGCGGTGTCGTCAGGAAAAGGCGGAGTTGGCAAATCAACCGTCGCCGTGAACCTTGCGGTTTCGCTCGCACGTGATGGAGCACGCGTAGGTTTGATGGATGCTGACGTTTATGGTCCCAACGTGCCAATCATGTTGGGCGTAAGTGACGCTCGACCGGAAGTTGACGTGAACAGGCTCGTGCCGATTGAAGCTTATGGCGTGAAATTGATGTCGATGGCATTCCTCCAACCGGGTGATAAGCCAATGATTGTGCGTGGCCCGATTTTGCATGGTCTGGTCAAACAGTTTCTCACCGACGTGAAATGGGGAGAGCTCGACTACTTGATCGTCGACATGCCGCCCGGAACTGGTGACGTTCAGTTATCACTGGCTCAGTTGGTTCCGGTTCAAGGTGCTGTACTTGTGACCACTCCACAGGACGTTGCGATAGCGGACGTACGTCGAGCTTTGCGGATGTTTGAGACAGTGGCAATTCCAGTGCTCGGCATTGTTGAGAACATGAGCTACTTTGTCGCGCCTGACACCGGCAATCGCTACAACATTTTTGGTGAGGGCGGCGGTGAAAGACTGGCCAATCTTTACCATGTGCCTTTTCTTGGAGCCATTCCATTGGGGATCGAAGTTCGGGAGGGCGGTGACAAAGGAGTCCCGGTCGTTGTAAGTCAGCCCGACTCCCCGCAATCGCGAGCCTTTCGCAAAGTAGCGGAGGAAGTGGCGCGACAAATCTCTATTGAGGCGATGAAGCCTGAACTTGTCGTTTTAGGCAAAGGACAATAAGATAAGAACGGCCTTTGGTTTTTGGTCTTTGATCTTGGCTTTTTAGCTAAGACCCAAGACCAAAGTCCAAAGACCAAAATTTAGACACCGAAGAAGAGGAACTACAGAGACTATGTCAGCAGCAACAACAACAACGCCGGGTGTGAATCTCAACGTCACCGAATCAGCGGCAGGTGAAATTAAGAAATTCATGGCGAGCGAAGAAGGATTGCCTGAAACATCGGGACTTCGCGTGCGCGTCGTGCCCGGTGGCTGTTCGGGTTTTCAATACAGCTTGAATATCGAAGAACAGTCGCGGGAAGGCGATTTCGTGATCGATGAGAAAGGCGTCCGGATGTTTGTCGATATGTTCAGCGCCCAATACCTCAACGGCGTCGAGATCGACTACATCACCGGTGTAATGGGTTCCGGTTTTACGTTTAAGAACCCTAACTCGACCGGCAGCTGCGGCTGTGGTTCTTCGTTCACCGCATAAACACACACCGAAAGTTTCAACGACAGGAGACGGGAGCAGTCCTGTCTCCTGTTGCTTTTTCCCAGATGCAATTGATCCAGGCGACAACCGAAGAGCAAATCGACACGGCTCGGGAGCTATTCAAGGAGTATGCGGCCGAACTTGCGATTGATATGTGCTTTCAGAATTTCGACCAGGAACTCAAAACACTTCCCGGAAAATACGCGCAACCTGATGGTCGACTGCTGCTTGCATATGCAGACGAAAACCTGGTGGGTTGTATTGCGCTACGAAAGTTGGACAACCGCACCTGCGAAATGAAGCGACTTTTCCTGCGTCCCGCTTTCCGCGGTAAGGGATACGGCCGCCAGATGATTGATAAGTTGCTCGAGGCCGCGCGCGAGATTGGCTATGAACGAATGTGGCTCGATAGCTTGCCGGGCAAGATGGATAGCGCAATAGCGCTCTATCGAGAACGTGGATTCAAAGAAATTCCCGCATACTACGACAACCCTTTGGAGGACGTGGTTTATCTGGAGCGGGCGATTTGATGTCCGACGAACTTTAGTTTGGCGGCGTTGCCATTAAAGGCCGATAACTTCATCGGGCTCTGATTTGTTCCATCGACAAACTGAAGTTCGTCGGACATAATCCTGACTCATTATCTAATAAACAATTTGGGGTGAATTACTGATGCCTAAGATCATGGCAGAGACAGCCAATGGAGTGATCGAAACTGAAGCACCCGCGGAGAAGAAGCTGGTGCTGGTGATCGAAGACGCGGGTGTAGACATTCTGCATCGCTGCGGCGGCAATGCGCGTTGCACAACTTGTCGAGTGGAACTTCTCGAAGGCGACGCGGGCGAAATGGGTGAACTCGAAAAAAATCGCCTCGCGATCGAACAGGAACTTGGACCCAACGTGCGCCTCTCCTGCCAGATTCGTGTGGAACAAGACTTAAGGGTGCGAGTTATTAATCAGGTCAGTGTGCGCGGAATGGACGCGGGACCAAGACCGTTGGATTAAATGTCCGATATGCGTCTGTCTTGTCGAGCCCTCCAAAATACAAATGGTTATTGAAATGCGGAGTTGACGTTTATGCGCCGGAAATGAGCGTTCGCATTGGCATCATACGACCAAGCTGAAGCATATCGGACACAGGCGTTGCGTCTCGTTCTGGTCTAGGTGTAATCTTCGCGTCGTAATCCAGTCAAAAATAAGCCTGTTACGCTTGAACAAGACATCACGGTGTCTACCTATTTTCACGGAGGACCTATGCTAATTGAGTCAACTGTTCATCTCCCCGTCAGTCTGGCTATGCTTCAGAGCGTGTTCCATTCTCCAAATGGTGACGAAATCTGGCACATTTTTCTGCGCTGGCTACACTTCGTCGCTGGAATCACTTGGATCGGCATGCTCTACTTTTTCAACTTGGTGAACGTTCCGTTTCAAAAGGGCCTCGATGCTGAAACGAAGAAAAAGGTAAATCCCGACCTACTCGGTCGCGCACTTTGGTTCTTTCGCTGGGGTGCCCTGTTGACGGTGCTGGCTGGCTTGACCTACTTCGCGATGATCATTCTTAAGCCTGACGTAAATAACGCCAATACTTTCGGGGGACATGCCAACATTTGGGTGGTGCTGTTTTCGTGGCTGACGTATCCAGTCATTCTTTTTGGGATCGAGTTTTTCATCATCAAAAAAGTCCCGGCATTAATCAAGGATGGTCGTGTGTATGCGGTGGTGATCATCTTGCTGGTGGCTTTCTTCACCTGGGGCCTCGTGCGGTTCTTCAGTGCAATGCTGATGGGAGCCACCGAGAGCTACGCCAGCAATAGATCGTATTCCATCGGAATTGGGGGTGCTTATGGCCTTCTGATGTTGTTGAATGTTTGGGGCATAATCTGGCCCAATAATAAACGGATACTGGCCGCGACAGCGGGCACCGGTCCGGCGGCGCCACCTGAACTCGCACGCCAGGCTTTCATCGCTTCCAGAACAAATACCTGGTTATCATTACCGATGCTGCTTTTCATGGCCGCCTCGTCGCATGATTGGACGATGTTCGGCAAATAAGGAAATCGCAGGTATGGGTCCTATAAGGCATATAGGACCTATATTTTTGCCTGCCACACTAAATCACCTCCCTTTCAACTGATTCGCCACACTCACGCGGGATAGTTGAACTCCCTGAAACGGTATTTACACAAACGGAGGTACGCGCATGAGTTCGACGGGTAGTTACAAGGCGAGACAGTTTAATCTTAGTAGCTTGAAGGGAATCTCAGATCAAACTCTGGAAATGCACTTCAAGTTGTACGAAGGTTACGTGAAGGAAACGAACAACCTAACGACGAGAATCACAGACTTCATCAAGGACGGAAACGTGGATCAGGAAGAGATGCCGGCATATTCGGAACTGACCCGTCGTCTCGGTTTTGAATACAACGGCATGGTCCTGCACGAATACTACTTTGATAATTTGCAGAGCGGCGGAGGTACTGGAGATCCGGCAAAGAATTCACAGTTTGTGAAGGCAGCGGAATCGACATTCGGCAGTTACGCCATCTGGAAAACTGACTTTGTCGGTATAGGCAAAATGCGCGGGGTTGGTTGGGCGATTTGCAATCAGAATCCGGCGAATGGCCGCATCTCAAATCATTGGATCACACTCCATGAAACGGGAAACGTCGCCGGGTTCAATCCAATACTGGTAATGGACGTTTGGGAGCATGCGTTCCTGCTCGACTACAAACCCGCAGAACGTCCGAAGTACATCGAAGCGTTCTTCTCGAATATCAATTGGACCGAAGTTGAGAAGAGACTAAACGCGAAACTGGGAACGCAAACAGCGCGCGCGTAACAAAATGATCTCAGATCTCAGATCCCAGATCTCAAATCAAACTGAGGTCGCGGGTTCTATCTGAGATCTGAGATCTGAAATCTGAGATCTACTTCTGAGGCAACGCCGGCTTGGTCAGTTTGCAATCAACTGAAAGCGACCGCAGAAAATTCAATAAGTCTTCACGTTGTTCCGGCAAGACTTTGTGTGGCTCGAGATTCTTCTTGTCGAGATGTTCGTTCGGTTTGCCACCGGCTAACATTGTGTCAAGCGCTTCTTCCAACGTCTTCGCGCTGCCATCATGAAAATAAGGCGCGGTGTTGGCAATGTCTCTTAAAGTGGGAGTCTTGAACGCACCGGTGTCCTCGGGTTTATTCGTTACTTTGAATCTCCCTGGATCCGGTTCTTTGGCGTCCATTCCGATCCCGACGTTGTGATATTGCTGGTCGGTGAACAAAACACCGTCGTGGCAGTTGCTGCACTTGATTGCCTGAAAGATATTCCAACCACGCCACGCGCTTTGATTGAGTGCCTGGTTATCGCCCCCCTTCCAGCGATCCCACGCTGTATTACCGCTAATGATTGTTCGCTCGAACGCGGAGATGGCTTTGACTACGTTGTCGGGAGTTGCGTCGCTGTGGAAGACATTTTGAAACTGGGCTTTGTAGCCCTGTAATGCGTTCAACTTCGCGACAATCTCATCTGCCTTCGCTCCCATGTTTGCGCCGGTCCAGGCGGCCAGAGCTTGCTTCTCGAGCGAAGGACTACGACCGTCCCAATAGAATTCCCTGTGATAACCGATGTTCCACAAGGTCGGACTGCTCCTTGTCAAAGTCTTGTTGCCTGCGCCGATTGCTTTCGGTAGGCCATCAGTTAGACCATGCTCACAAACGTGGCATGAATAGCACGATCTCGTTCCATCAACACTCAGCCGTTCATCAAAGAAAAGCTGCCGGCCCAATGCTACTTTCTCCGGAGTCATTGGATTGTCGGGAGGGATCGACATTGGTTCATAGGTGGTCAACTGCGCCGGCAACGGTTGAATGTCCGGCTTGAATTCGCCTGCGGTCCCCGTCGTACCTTTTCTACAACCTACGACGAGTGCTGCGGCGAGTAAGAGAAAGACAGTCAGGGATGACAGGAGTTTGGTCTTGCTCATGAAAAGACGTGCGAATTAATGCGCTCGCTCCTCCATTCTTAAGATGTTAAGTTTGGCGCGGATTCTTACATCGGACCGGGGAAATGTCTAGAGGTTTGTCAGAAGCGAAGAATAAGTCATATAAGTCTTGTTGGTCCTATTGTGATTACGAAGAAATGGATACCCGCAAAACATCGCATTTTGCTCTTTCCTTGTTTGTGCTAGTCGCCTTGTCTTCTTGCACTGATAAAGACGGCGCTCACACGACAGCGATAAGTCACGTACCGCCACCTCCGCGTCAGGTTTTGAAGATCGTCTCCAGACCCACGCCGGTCCCGGAGGTTTTAGTTCCAGATTCAACCGCGGATACTGGAAAACCGTTCTTAATCCTTAACCTGGCAAACGGATCCAGTTTTCGTTTGGGTGAAGACGTTCCGATCTCATTTCACGTGGAGAACGCCAAACTGAAAGGCGAGGGCGGTGAGTTCAGGATTCGTTACATCGTAGACGATGATGACATGCAATGGCGCGATACAACTGAAGGATTCTGGCTGACCGGTTGGTTACCAGGAAAGCACACTATTAGAGTCGAGCTCATCGGCCCGGATGGCTGGCCATACAAAAACGGAAACGCCAACATAATTACCCGAGAGATCAGTGTCGAGCCATGAAACGTTGTGTAGCTGCAGTCCTCAAGGTTGGATGAGATGATGCCTCGAACGACAAGTTGGCTTGAACTCATCGCCAGCGCTTCGACATGCACACGTTGTGAAGGAATGTGTGGCCGTAGTGCTGTTCTTAGCGAACTCAATGGCGGGCTCAATGCCAGAATCATGTTTATCGGTGAAGCACCGGGACGGAAAGGTGCAGACCGGACGCGCGTACCATTTTCGGGTGATCAGTCAGGAGTGAATTTCGATCGGTTCCGACGTTCGATCGGGCTCACTCGTGAAGAGATCTTCATCACCAGTGCAGCACTGTGTAATCCGCGCACTGAATCCGGCGCGAACCGACGACCGAGTAAGAAGGAGGTTGCCAATTGCTCTGACTTTCTCCAACGTACAATCGAACTGGTGGATCCTCGAGTTGTCGTTACATTGGGATCGGTCGCGCTTGAGGCGCTGAAACGCATTCACTATCATGAGTTGAACCTGAAAGAACACGCGGCGCAGATCCATCATTGGCAGGGGAGATTGTTGGTGCCGGTTTATCATCCCAGCCCGCAGGTATTGGCTTCACACAGGCGTGAAGAGCAGCAATTGAAGGATTATCAAGTGGTGGCGAGAGCAATCAAGGGTGTGCCTGAAAACAGGTCCTCTAGGTCAAATAGATCCGACCGATTGAGATGATGCAGAATTCCGCTTATCAAGCAGTGCGTGGTGATGGAGCAGGGATCATTGATCTGAGTTCGCGTGGACGCATCCGTGTCGGTGGTTCAGAAGCGGTGATGTTTCTTAACGGGCTGATCACCAACGACATGAAGACGCTTGAGCCGTTGCGCTGGATGCCGGCTGTATTTCCAAACGTTCAGGGCAGGATGATAGCGGCTGTACGCGTGGTTCGCTTGCCGGATGAAGAAAGCGGTCCACAGTTTCTTCTCGACACCGAGGCCGCCACACACGCGGCTGTGCTTAAAGCCATCGAACGATTCACGATGGCTGGTGACTTCAGAGTTCTGGACCTAAGCGGTGACACTTTATGTTTCTCAGTCCAGGGCAAACACGCACTCTCCCAAGTCAGGTTCCTGATTCTCAATGAGGAGCCGCCGCACAACGGAGTGGTCCAAAGTTCATGGAAGACAGCGTCTGTGACAATCATCCGTGCGAGTCATACCTCAGAGGATGGCGTCGACATAATTGTCGATCGTCAGCATGGCTCGGAGTTAGTTCAGACATTCGCAGGCGCTGGTGCAGTTCCTGTTGATGCCGAGACATTCGAAACTCTGCGAATCGAAGCCGGCGTCCCGCGGTTTGGTGTAGACATGGACGAGACGAACGTGGTGAGTGAGACCAACCTTGATGACGCTGTCAGCTTTACTAAGGGTTGTTACATCGGACAGGAGATCATTGCCCGAATCAAGTACCGCGGACATGTCGCAAAGAAACTTACCGGAGTGACGTTAGAGGGTCAGAAGGTACCGGCTGCGGGCATGGTTATCAGATCGAGTGACAGAAAAGATATTGGTCGGGTCACGTCAGCGACCCTTTCACCGAAATTGGGGCGCGCGATCGCACTGGGTTATTTGCGGTACGAATACCTTGCAAGTGAAACTGAGGTTGCAGTTGGTGAAGAAAACTTAGGAGCGAAGGTTACTGAGCTACCATTTGTGCGCGGCAGCTGGTATGAACAAAAGTCCGACGAACTTTAGGAAGCTCTGATTAAGTACGACAGGCTGTTAGCCTGTCGGCGGTCTTAGGCCACAAATGTGAGGCAACCAAGACAGGCTAACAGCCTGTCGTACTTGTTCGAATGTCCGACAAGATCGACAACGACTTAAAGCCTATCGACCTCGACTATGAGCAGGCGCAACTTGCTTATTCGATCATCGAGAACCTGATCGAGCACACGCGTGTGGTAAGTGATCTGATTGCGATGATGGCGCAGGTACTTGACGAAGATACAACGAAGGCTTTAACGCAAACGCCTACCTGGACCGCATATCTCGACAGCCGCCGTTCAATGGAAAAAACCCGTGAGGACGTCGAGAGGTTTGCGGAAGTGCTGAAACAACTTAAGCCGGAGGACGAAGGATCTCAGATCTCAGATCCCATAGCTCAAATGGACCCTAAGACCTAAATTAATCTGAGATCTGGGATCTGGGATCTGAGATCGTATTCACACAGGTGATCAAATTGAGTATGCCCCACCCAGCCTTTTTCACCGAAGTAACCCTGAGTCCGGCCTTACGCGCGAACTCAGCGGTGCGGCGATTTAAGTGATCACCAAACAAAGGCACGGTGATCACATTTCCCAAATCAAAGGCGAACCCAAGAACCCCCTCTGGTCTAACGTGTTCGAGCAATGAAATGGCGCCTCCGATTCTTACTACGCGGCGCAGTTCTCTAAATACGACCTCAGGTGAATTGACGGAACACATGACTAGAGTAGCCAGCGCACTGTCGAACGAGCCATCAGGGAAAGGAAGTTGTTCTCCGCAGCTTTGGACAAGGCATAACCTGTGCGGTCTGTCCTTCTGTGCTGCGATTCGCAACATCTGAGTGCTGGGTTCAGTTGCGACACCTTGAGCGCGCGAATTATAGAAACGAAAATTCAATCCCGTGCCCGCACCTAACTCGAGAACCCTACCGTCCTGAGGTAAAGCTGCGATTGCCTCAATTCTCAATCGCTCCAAAAACCGTTTTTCCAGACGTGCGATCTTGTTTTCGTAATGAGGAGCAAGACGATCGTAGCTAAAGAGCATTAGTTTGGTTGACTGATGACCGTCATGATCACTTTCCGTTCACGTCCACCATCAAACTCGCAGAGGAAGATACCCTGCCAGCGACCCAGCAGTAACTTTCCGTCGGCGAATGGAATGGTCACGGATGGTCCGGTCAGACTGGCCTTTATGTGTGCGTCAGAGTTTTGTTCACCGTGGTGAAAGCCCATGCCGTGTTGAGGAATCAAAGTACGCAACGCATGAAGCATATCTCGTGGTACGTCTGGATCAGCGTTTTCATTCACCGTAAGTCCGGCGGTTGTATGTTGGACATAAAGCACGATGATGCCATCACGCGCGCCCGACTCGTTGAGTTTTTCGGTTACTTGATCGGTGAACTCAACCAATTCTTCGCGACTGTGCGAGCGTACCTTGAGTGTGAACATGGCAAAACCTTAACAGATCAAATAAATAGTACGAACTTGAACCATCCACAACTGTGGAAGCGTAAAAACAATCAAAGACCATCGTGCTGGGAGCGCAGGCGTCCCCGCCTGCCCGTGCCGAACTAAACCAAGAACAAATAACTGCGCCATTCGAAGAAAACATGTTGGTTCTTCTGGACGCGGGCAGGCGGGGACGCCTGCGCTCCCAGCTACGATGGTCTTTGATTATTTTTACGGCTTTGAACCTGGACAGGGGACGAGCCAGGAAATCATTCGAAGTAACACGAACCGTCGCGAAAAGTTCATTCGACACGCTCATGCCGCTGAGCAATCTCAGTTTTTTGACGTGGGGGACTGCGATGCTTTTCGTTTAAGAATTGCCCAGCCGGATGGCAGTACTGCCGCTGCGAGCAACACCTTTATGATGTCGCCGGTGATGAAGGGTTTGATACCAAACGTGAACGCCGCAGCAGGTGGGGTTCGCAAGACCAGAAGCCAGCAATAACCCGCAACCAGGATCAGAATCGAGCCGATGGCCATTGCGGCCGCCGCGGTTAAGAATTTGCGGTCCCAACCGTTTTCCGCAAATGCGCCCGTGATGTACGCAGCGGCTGGAAAAGACACGATGTATCCGCCATGTGGTCCAATCAGAACACCGAGACCGGTCGCGCCACTGGCAAAGAACGGAAGTCCTGAACATCCCTCCACGATATAAGCAATCAAAGCAAAAGCGCCCAGACGTGAACCGAGCAATGCTCCTGTCAACGTCACGGCAAATGTTTGTCCGGTGATTGGAATCGGACCGATGTTGAGTGAGAACTGCGCCGCTAACGCGTTGAACAAGCTAAACGCAATCACGAGAGATACGGACCGCGTCCAATCCATCGGCGCCAGCGCGGTGCCTAACAGGGTTTCTGATCTGGAATAGGGTGTCATAGTCGTCTTTTGATCTTTGTATTTTTTTCAACACCACCGGGCTTTAGCAGGTGGTACTTCAATTTCAAAACTCGTAACACTCTATAACTAACTTCTATCAACTGGCGAGCACCGAAGTTGAAGACCACCGGCTAAAGCGCGGTGGTGTCGATGCTCGTCGTAAAAATCTGGTTGTAGCTCTTAAGTTGAAGTACCACCGGCTAAAGCGCGGTGGCGTCGCGACGCTAGTCGCCAACGGCAGTCTTCGCAGCCGGCGCCGGCGCCGGTTCTTTTTCGACGAGATTTCCAATCCGCATCCCATGGAATGACCGCCAGACAAAGAAAACTGAAACGAGAAAGAATCCCAGCGCGATCAATTGTGTAAGCGTCGGGTCCCCGTTGAACCTTTTCGTTAAGCTGACCGCAAGCTCGACTGCGAGCAGGCCAAACAACGTCGTGAATTTGATCACCGGGTTCAAAGCAACCGAGGAAGTGTCTTTGAAAGGATCACCGACAGTGTCGCCTACGACTGTCGCGTCATGTAACGCTGTTCCTTTAGCTTTAAGATCGACTTCCACAACTTTCTTAGCATTGTCCCAGGCGCCGCCGGCGTTTGCCATGAAAATCGCTTGATAAAGGCCAAACACGGCAATCGAAATCAGATATCCGATGAAGAAGAATGGTTCGATAAACGCGAAGGCCAGAGTTGAGAAGAACACCGTAAGGAAGATATTAAACATTCCCTTCTGCGCATACTGGGTACAGATTTGAACCACTTTTTTACTATCGGCGACTGATGCTTTTTCAACTCCTTCGAGTCGGATGTTTGCTTTAATGAACTCAACAGCGCGGTATGCGCCGGTGGTAACCGCTTGTATAGAGGCACCTGTGAACCAATAGATAATGGCGCCTCCGGTAATCAGTCCCAACACAAACGGAGCATGGAGTAACGACAAGCCTTCTGTATTTGCTGTCAATCCATTGGTAAGCGCCATGATGATCGAAAAGATCATCGTTGTCGCACCGACGACCGCAGTTCCAATCAAGACTGGCTTGGCGGTAGCTTTGAAAGTATTGCCGGCGCCATCATTCTCTTCAAGCAGGTGTTTGGCGCGAAGGAAGTTCACCTCGACATTGAAATCGTTTTTGAGTTCGGCTTCAACATTTGGCACGTGCTCGATCAGAGACAATTCGTAAACCGATTGAGCGTTGTCAGTTACCGGACCATACGAATCGACCGCAATTGTCACTGGTCCCATTCCAAGAAACCCAAAAGCCACCAGGCCGAAACCGAAGACGGGCGCCACAACCGGGTTGACCATCAATGTGCCAAGTGCAAGATCAGGGGTTGCACCAATGGTTGTAACAACATAGGCGATCGACATCAGGCCGACAATGCTGATGCCCAACCAGTACGCGGAGAAGTTTCCCGCAACCAAACCCGAAAGTATATTGAGCGATGCTCCACCTTCTTTTGAAGAAATGACTACTTCACTGACGTGTCGCGATTCCGTGGAGGTAAACACCTTGACGAGTTCGGGAATGATCGCGCCTGCGAGAGTGCCACACGAAATGATCACGCTTAGTTTCCACCACAGTGTATGGTTATTGCCCAACACCGGAATCGTCAGGTACGAGACCAGGAACGTCAGCACGACTGAAACAACAGAAGTGATCCACACCAGCGAAGTCAATGGAGCTTCGAAGTTCATGACGCTCGCGTTCTGGTAACGCGACTTTGCGATGAAGTCGTTTACAAAATAGGAAGCTCCGCTCGCGATAATCATCATCACACGCATGACGAAGATCCAGACGAGTAACTGGACCTGCACGTGCGGATCTCTGACACCGAGCAGGATGAAGGTGATTAATGCGACGCCGGTTACACCGTAGGTCTCGAAACCATCAGCGCTGGGGCCCACTGAGTCACCTGCATTGTCGCCCGTACAGTCAGCGATCACTCCGGGATTGCGCGCGTCGTCTTCCTTGATCTTGAAAACAATCTTCATCAAGTCAGAACCGATGTCGGCAATCTTGGTGAAAATTCCACCGGCGATTCGAAGAGCGGCGGCACCGAGCGATTCGCCGATCGCAAAACCAATGAAACACGGACCAGCGTATTCGCCAGGAATGAACAACAAGATACAAAGCATAATCAGCAACTCGGTACTGATCAGCATCATGCCGATACTCATTCCGGCCTTCAGCGGAATTGCGTAGAGCGGAAATGGTTTTCCTCCAAGGCTTGCAAACGCGGTTCTCGAGTTAGCGAATGTGTTGACTCGAATTCCAAACCACGCAACGCCGTAACTACCGGCGATGCCGATCAAGCTGAAGGCGAGAATAATCAGTACGCGACCGAAAGGAAGCGCGGAGAGCAAGCCAAAGTACAAGACAATAACTACCGCAATAAACGCTTCGAGAATCAGAATAAACTTGCCCTGCGTTACCAAATAGGTTTTGCAGGTCTCGTAGATCAATTCAGAGATCTCTTTCATAGCGCGATGGACGGGCAGTTTTTTGAGATTCATGTAAATTGCCAGTCCAAAGCCTAACCCAAGCATGGAGATCAGAATGCCAATCATCAGCAGATTGTGCCCGGTGATGCTGCCGTTAAAGAAGGTGACTGTGTTTAAGTCCGGAAGCTCGAGGCTTGCTTCGCCACCATGCTGTGCATAAGCCGGCAATGCGAAGACCAAACTTGTGACGGCCGCGCCAACGGCGAGGACGGCGGGTCGCAATCTGGAGACGATGATCGATAGGCGATTGTCTCGTCCGGCCTTCTTAAAAAGCACTGCCGAACAAACAATCAGCAGGCTGATAATTGAGATCAGCGATAGTTCCACGATGAAAATAATCCTTTCCGATTCTTCGAAATAATGGCGAGATTCACGCCTGCGGCCGCCTGTGAGACCCGCGCTCAACGGCCGCCGGACTGACCCTTGGTACACACAGAACCCGCCGCAGGTCGTTTTGGAAAGCGCGTATTATTGCCGATTTATTAGGAGACTGTCCAATTGGCAGTAGCCCGACTGTCAAGGAGGGCATCATCGCCAGACGCCGTTAGCAACATGTGAGCCCTCCTTGACAGTCGGGCTACTGCCCCGAGCGCGCGAGGCGGTTTTATATTGAAGCAGTTTCTGCAAGGTCAGAAACAGGCTCGGGTTTTTTTCGGAGTCCCAGCCAGCCTCGAATTGAGTCAATGAGGATGACCACGGCTGCGACCATGATAATCGCCGTGAGCCCCGAGTTTATGTAACCCTGGACCGAAGTTTCAGGCTTCCACGTGAGTGGCCAGAAGATGTCCGTGATCGATTGCCAACCCGCGACGAGTGTGGTGCTGCCTACAAAACTCAAGGGCAGAATTGTCACCCACGAGTAACGAGCTTTACCGGTGTTGATGATAATTGTTGTTGCTACGCACAGAGCAACAGCGGCGAGTAATTGATTAGCGATACCAAACATCGGCCAGATTGTTGAAATCGATCCAGACCAGATGAACGCTGCCCACGCCGCCACGACGAGTAAGGAAGTGACTACGGAGCCGGGCAGCCAGTTTGGTTCTTCAAGTTTGCGATAGAATCTCCCGCCAAATTCACCAACCAGAAAACGCGCGACGCGAGTCCCCGTATCGATCGTTGTGAGGATAAATAACGCTTCAAACATAATCGCGAAGTGATACCAGTACTTCATGAAACCACTGAGACCTGGAACGCCGTCGAAGATTTTGGCGATACCTAGTGCCAGTGTGACAGCGCCACCAGTTCTGCCGCGCAGATTCTTTTCACCTGATTCCTGTTCGAGACGATCGATCTCCTGTGGTTTGAGATTGAAACCTTCACTAGTGTGTGTATCGATCATTTGAACGTAAGCAGCTTTTTGAGCATCAGTACGCTGAGCTGTGTTGATGGCAAAGTAATCACCCGGAAAGAGCGACGTAGCGGCAATAAGCGCAACGATACCGACAACCCCCTCCATCAACATGCTGCCGTAGCCGATCATGCGCGTATCAGTTTCTTTCGCGATCATCTTCGGTGTTGTTCCTGAAGAGATCAGCGCATGAAAGCCCGAGATAGCACCGCAGGCAATAGTGATGAAGACAAATGGATAGAGCTTGCCGGGAATAACTGGACCGCCGCCTGACTTGAATGGCGTCAAAGCAGGCATCTGCAACGTTGGATTAACGAGAATCACGCCAATGATCAAAAAAGCGATCGTTCCAATCTTCAGGTAAGACGACAGGTAGTCGCGTGGACAGAGCAGCATCCAAACGGGCAAGACTGACGCGACGAAGCCATACGCAGCCATCGTAACGATCAGAGTATTGCGCGACAGCGTGAACATGTGGCCGAAGGACGAGTCAGCGATGCGACCGCCGAGATAGACTGCGAACAACAGTCCCACCACACCAATAATGCTGGCTTCCGCAATCTTCCCTTTGCGGAAGCGATACATGTAAAGGCCCATCAGCAGTGCGAGAGGAATTGTGAACGCGACGGTGAAGGTGCCCCAGGCAGATTCGGCGAGCGCATTGACCACAACTAAGCCCAGACCAGCAAGAGCAATCACTACGATGAAAAGAATCGCGACTCCAGCGACGAGACCTGACAGTGGACTGATTTCGGTGCGGGCCATTTCAGCGAGTGACTTGCCTTTGCGACGCACACTGCCCGCCATGATCATGAAATCGTGAACCGCGCCGCCGAGACAAACACCAATCACCAACCACAATAATCCTGGCAGGAAACCGAACTGAGCGGCTAACACAGGTCCAATTAACGGACCCGCGCCGGAAATTGCTGCGAAGTGATGGCCAAACAGAACCCACTTATTAGTTGGGTAGTAGTTATGACCGTCGTACATCGTCTGCGACGGCACGGGTCGCGAGTCATCAAGGGCTAAAACTTTGGCAGCGATGAAGGCTGAGTAGTAGCGATAGGAGATTGCGATTACGCAGAGAGCGCCGATGATGATTGGTAAAGCTGACATGACTCTTTTGTTGGGGCGTCGACTCGGGGCAGTAGCCCGACTGTCAAGGAGGGCTATCTCGCATTGTGGGCTCGCTCGTCATCAAAGCCCTCCTTGACAGTCGGGCTACTGCCCCGATCCGCACCGATCCAATTATGCCCTTTGCCTCTGTGACATACCTAAAGACGCTCCAACAATCGCCAGCAGAATCCCCAGACCAATCATCACCAGCGCAAGGGTTGTTCGCGTACTATTTCCGAATTGACCGAGCAACTCACTGAGGCCGACACCGTGCGGCATCACAAGTAATCCAACAGCCACAAGAAACGATCCCGAAGCGATTGCTTTGAGCCACGGCGCGGACTTTGTTCGGCCCAAAGTCTTACCAATCTCGCTGCGGCCATAACCGTACGACAAATAGACTGCAAATCCCAACAGCAACCACGCAACGAATCGCCACCATGACGCCGGCGGCAGGTAGAACATCAGAAACAGGTACGAGACGACTCCGAGCGACGGAATAAGCCAGTTACCCAAAGGCACTCTGAATGGTCGTTTTCGTCCCGGATCTTTGTAACGCAGCACGATGATGCCAATGCTTACCAGCAGGAACGCGAACAATGTTCCCACGTTCGTAAGATCAACCATCTCGTCGATACTCATGAACGCTGAGAACGCCCCGACAACTACGCCAGTCAATATTGTTGTGACGTGCGGAGTCTTGAAACGGGGATGAACCTTGGCGAAAACCGGTGGAAGTAGTCCATCGCGAGCCATCGAGAAAAAGATTCGCGGCTGGCCCATTTGAAAGACGAGAAGTACCGCCGTGTGAGCGATGACCGATCCAAACGCAACAATGGTAGCCGGCCATGTGACACCTGGAGGTGCGGCATTCTGCAGCGCCATAGTTAACGGCTCTGCCTGTTCGTTTGCTAACTTTGAAACGAGTTCAGGGTAAGGAATCAGCCCGGCAAACACAGCTCCAACGACCACGTAAAGTATGGTGCAAATGATCAGCGAAGCGATGATGCCAATAGGAAGATCGCGCGCGGGATTTCTTGTTTCTTCTGCTACGGTCGAGACGGCGTCGAATCCGATATAAGCGAAGAAGACAAGGGCTGCGCCAGTGAACGTGCCATGCCAGCCGTTCGGTTGGAATGGATGCCAGTTAGCAACCATCTTCGACGGCGAAACAAAGTAGATCGCGGTGCCGATGAAGAACAGCAGTACGGCAATCTTGATGATAACCATGCCGGCGTTGAAATTAGCCGACTCACGAATTCCCCAAACCAGAACGATCGTGATTCCAGCGACGATCGCAAAGGCGAGCAGGTTGAGAATTATCGCGTGACCAAAAATGTGAGGCGCATCTCCGAAGCTCTTCGCATACTGCTCGGGATTTGTGCTCGCGAGTTTGGCGGCAGTGCGATAATCGGTGGCAAGCCAGAGCGGCACGTGGGCGTTGATGCCCAGATGTTCGAACAAATTATCAACTAAGGTTCGGAAGTAGTTGGCCCAGCTAATCGCTACCGCCACGTTACCCAAAGCGTATTCGATGATGAGGTCCCAGCCGATAATCCAGGCCACTAATTCTCCGAGCGTTGCGTATGAATAGGTGTATGCAGAACCTGATATCGGCACCATTGAGGCAAACTCGGCGTAGCAAAGAGCAGCGAATCCGCAGACGACAGCCGTGATCACAAATGAGATCATCAGCGAAGGGCCGGCGCCCGGTCTTGATGCATCGCCGGCAGCTGCTGTTCCGACAGTTGCGAAAATGCCGGCGCCGATGATTGCGCCTATTCCGATTAGCGTTACGTTGAATGCGCCCAGAGCACGTCTGAGAGTGTGACCTTCTTCCTGAGCTGCGGCCAGAATGTCGTCCAGATTCTTGGTACGAAATAGTCCTCGAAGCAAGGTGTGCCTCCAGCAGTCGAATTCGATAACGCTTACTTTGTAGTTAGCCCCCCTGGGCAGAAGGAATGCCTGCGGAGTTTGGCATGGAAGACAGGGAAAGGGGAAGGGAAAAACGTTGTCGGGGTCAGTAGTGGGCAGTGGTCGTAGTCAATGGAATAGGTCCGATATGTCCTATAAGTCCTGTTGCCACTGACTACTGACCAATGCGGGATTTTCTTGAAACTTCTGTCAGCCTGATTTAGCTTTCACTCTACGTAGATTCAAAGAAACAATTGGTATGTATCCATTTCGGAACATTCTGTTCCCTACAGACTTTTCGCCAAACTCTCGTGTGGCGCTGAAGTACGCCGCAGCATTCGCTCGCACTTCTCAGGGACGGGTCGTACTGCTTAATGTGCAGCCCTCAAAGATACCAAGGGACTTGTTAACAAAACCTGAAGGTAGTTTCGACGGAACTGACTCGCAGCTCTTAAACGAATTACGAATAAGTGCTCAAGATATTCTGCGCGATCCGGTCCTGAGGAGTGTTGATGTTGAAACTCTATTCGCTGATGGCGACCCGGCGGCCGAAATTGCGAGGACGGCAATCGATCACGAGATAGATTTGGTGACCGTCGTTACGCGAGGTCGGAACAGACTATCGCGCGCTTTTACCGGGTCAATGGCCGAGGAGATCGTAGCTGAGTCGCCTTGCGCTGTCCTGGCAGTCAGACCCGCTCAACGTGATTTTGTAACTCCTCAGGATGATCAGATCCAACTCGAACTCAAAACGATCATCCTGGCAACCAACTTCCGGCCATCCTCTGTTGCTGCCACACTGCTTGCCAGACAAATCGCAAATCATATGGGAGCGGAGCTACACGTTGTTTACGTTATTGGTGATTACCTCGAGCAAATATCCGCGATGTTTCCGGAAGGCGGTTTGGCCGCGTTAAGACGTTTGAGAGGCTACATCGAGGAACGAATGATGCAGTTTGCCCGTTCCGATGGTCCACGAAGGGTGACGACTCATGTTGATGAAGGACGACCGTACGAGGAAATCGTCAGGCGCGCCGCAAGAATTGACGCAGACTTAATTGTGATTGGCACCGCTGTACATAATTCGCTCTTTGGTGGAACGTTGGTGCTGGGCTCGGAAATTGAGCGCGTTATTAGGAATGCGCCATGCCCGGTTTTATGTGTACCTGCAGCGCGGGTGGTAACGCCTTTACCGGCCTTTGTGGCTCAGCCTATTCCGCAGATGTAGATGCTTTGGTCTTTGGTCTTTGGTCTTCGAACGGATTCGAGGTTTCAACGCGTGGACACTCATACCAAAGGCCAAAGGTCAAAGACCAAAAGCCTAAGGCAAATCGAACTACTGTTTCACTGGTACCTTATCGACTGGCAGGCCTTCCTTTTGCCACTCGTTGAAGCCACCTAACAATGCTGCTACGTTCGTGATGTTTTTCGTTTTGAGGTTGACCACCGCACCGGCGGACGTATGTTCGTTTGGTCAAGAACAATACGTGACAATGAGCTTGTCTTTCGGCAGCTCATCCAGGTGATTGAGAATTTCTGCGGCAGGAATTAGTTTCGCGCCGGGAATGTGACCTGCGTTGTAGGAGGCGTCATTGCGGACGTCAACGATAAAGGCCTCGTGTTTCTTAATCAGGTCCTGAAGTTCAGTAATAGTGACCCGGCGCGCCCCGTCGGCATAAGTCGTGGGTGTTGTGTTGGTGGGTGCTTGCGAGATTTTAGTTACTTTGTTTCCAGCTGCACTACATGCAGCAAAAACAACTGCTCCGAAGAGCACGAGCAAAGCGGTCAGGGAATAAGAGCGCATCAGAACCTCCAAAAGAAGCAACTAACCTGAGGCTAATTTGTTACGTTAGGAGATGGTTTGTCAAATGAAATGCTTTGGAGTGCAACGGCCTGCCGTCCGCTTTGTTACATCGGGTTCGAGTATAGACGTATAAACAGGTTATCGTTTCGCTGTACCAAAGCGACGGCAGGCCGTCGCACTCCAAAGCCAGGATCTGGATAATGAGTAGTTTTATGAGCAGTTTCCTCGATCGACGGAGGATCGTTGTTCTAACGATACTATTGATACTGGCCTTTGGGTTCCGTCTTTTTGTCGCCCTCCGCCTACCCAATGACACGCCAGACGACGGCAGGGTCTACTCGCAGATTGCTCGAAATGTCCTCGAGCAACACGTCTATTCTCACGAAGAGCAACCACCATTTACTCCGTCCCTGATTCGACTTCCCGGTTATCCATTTTTTCTAGCCGCGATTTACTCAATTGCCGGGCACGGCAACAACACAGCCGTCAGAGTTGTGCAGGCCATTATCGATACCTTGATGTGTGTTTTAGTCGCGCTTGTGGCGTTTCAATGGACTGAAAACCCGGCACGGAAATTTAGAGCGGCGTATGCGGCTTTTGTTCTGGCCGCGGCGTGTCCGTTCACGACAATTTACGTCGCAACGATCTTGACGGAAGTGCCAACGGGCTTTCTTGCAGTCTTGTTGTGTTTGCTGACCACGCTGGCGTTGAAATCGAAGCACAATCGGCGCTCGTGGTTGTTCTGGACACTTGCTGGATTGGTCGCGGGCCTGGCAGTTTTCTTTCGACCCGACAGTGGATTGTTTGCTGCGGCCGTGGGGTTGACGATACTGATATCTGCACTAACTCGGGAACAGTTTGCTCGACGATTCTCCAAAGCACTTCTAAGTGCCGCCGTGTTTTCAGTTGCTTTTTGTTTACTGCTGATTCCCTGGACAATTCGTAATCATAGAGTGTTTGGAGTCTTCCAGCCGTTGTCTCCGGCGCACGGTGAGATGCCAGGAGAATTTGTGCCTCGTGGCTACTTGATGTGGTTGAGAACCTGGCTGGATGATGGTCGTTATATTGGACCAGTCCTGTGGCGTCTCGAAACCGCTCCGATAAGTATCGAGGCGTTTCCAAAAAGAGCTTTCGACTCAACTGACGAGCGTGCACGCGTTGAAGAGTTGTTGAAGAAATACAACTATCCGGGAGATTTGTTTGAAGGATCAGGAGCCGAGGGCGGTTGGGGTGACGACGAGGGAGATGAATCTTCGGAGGCAGAAACCACAGACGAAGAAAATGAAGAGGGAGATGAAAATGCATCCGGTCCGGATCAGGGCGATGTTGAGATGACTCCGGAGATTGATGCCGCCTTTGCGCAGATTGCGCGCGAGCGAATATCAAGAGCGCCGTTTCGTTATTACGTTAAGTTGCCTCTACTGCGAGCTCGTTCACTTTGGTTTGATACTCACTCGCAGTACTACCCATTCGATGGTGAGCTTTTCCCGCTCGAAGATCTCGACTACGACATCGGCCAGCAATATTGGTTGCCTCTGTTTGCCGGATTGACGTGGGTCTATACGATTCTCGGCGTGCTTGGCGCGTGGGTTCTATGGAGAGCTGGAGGAGAGTCGAGGCACTGGTTGCTATTGGCAGCTCTGATCATCTTTCTGCGACTTGGATTCTTTTCGACACTGGAGAATCCAGAGCCCAGGTACACAGTTGAGATCTTTCCATTTCTATCGATTCTGGGTGGAATTGCGATCTCGCGACTTGGGTCAGTGGACAGTGGTATAGGGCCTATATGACCGATAGGACATATTCTACCGGCCACCGAACCATCAAGGTGTCGGACTTGGAGATGCCTTCGGTGGTTGTTCAGATGGGGGAATGCTCGCTGGATTTGGCGACTCCGGTGATGAATGCAGATGAATCGCTTTCCATGTAGTGCCAACCCGTTTGAAGACGAGTGTCATCCTTCCAGCCGCAGTTTCCGGGTTGCTCTTGTAAGTCTGAGACTGTGTCCACTGACAAGTCACAACAGCGGCATCACGTCCGAGCATCGTGACCGACACGTCGCGCACGTCAAGCTTCACGTCTTTGATTTCAGGATACGAACTCTTTCGGTTCTCCCGAACTTGATCCCAGCCCCTGGTTACTGAACCGTTGTAGTTAAACAATGAGAGGCGCGGCGAGTTCCAGTAAACATCCATCACCGCATTAACATCGGCGTGTCTGATGCCATCCAGCAAATGATTAAACGCGGCAACAACTCCATCAGATCCTGTCGGTCCAGTATTAACTACCGGCTTCTGCGGCGTTGACTTTGGCGCAGTCTTAGACACGGCCGGCTTTTCAGTGCTTGTTTGAGTCGACGGCGTGGGCTTAGGTTGTTGATTCGAATTGGTGGCGCGCGGTCTCGATGTCGTAGATGAGTTGCTGTTTTGCGCGATTGTGATTGCTGACGCTATCAAGCAAAAACAGATGACAAGTACTACTCTGGTTAGCATGGCTTTTTGACTCCTTGTCGCAAAACTGAAGAGACTATGAAAACTCAGATCGCCACTCCGGATCACATTTTTTCACAGCTTCTGGTTTAGTGGGTGAAAAGTTTGTACCAGTCGGGATACGAGAAGAGTTCCTTACAGCGCGAAACGAGTTCTAATTCCACGGCACACCGCTCTTGAGTCGTTCCACCGAAACTTCACGACCTAACACCTCGAAGATCTCAAACATTGATGGTCCCACCGCCTGCCCGGTCAGCATTGTCCTGGAGGCGTTGATAAGCAGGCCCGCTTTTGCACCGACCTTGTCAGCGAACGCGCGCAATGCAGCCTCTGCTGTCTCTGCGTTGAATGGTTCAACTGCCCTCATTTGTTCTCCCAGTGCCGGAAGTAGCTGCTTCAGGCTCGGATCCTTTAGCAGATTCTTTTTAACTGCTGATTCCTCAAAATCAAAGTCATCTGAAAAGTAAGCCCGACCCTGTCCGGAGAAATCCTTAAGTGTGAAGTACCGCTGCCGTATGAGATCCACAGTTTTTGCAAACCACTCACGATCTTCATCTTCATATTCTTCACGCCAAAGTTTGTTTGCTCGCAACTCCTCCTTGAGCATGGGCATTAGTTCGTCGAATGGCATGGTGCGAATGTATTCCGCATTCATCCAGAGTGCCTTGTCATCAGTCCAGCGACGCGGATCTTGTTCGTTGAAGTTGAAGATTGCATTTGCACGACCGATTCCTTCCAGAGAGAACTCGCGAATGAGTTCATCTTTCGAAAGAATCTCCTTGCCTCCAGGCGGTGACCACCCCAACAAAGCCAGGAAGTTTCGAAATGCTGCAGGCACGAAACCACGATCGCGATATGTTGTAAGCGAGACAACTTCGCCGTGTTTTCTTTTCGAGAGCTTTCCTTTGTTTGGCGCGAGAATCAGTGGCAAGTGTGCAAAGGTGGGGACCTGCGCACCCAGAGCTTCGTACAATAACACCTGCTTGTGTGTATTTGTCAGATGGTCTTGCCCGCGTATGACGTGAGTTATTCCCATTTCGATGTCATCGATCACAACAGACAAGTTGTAAAGAGGATTACCTTCTGACCTGAGCAAAACGAGGTCTTCGATCTCCGAGTAGCTACGCTCCTGAAGACCGTATACAACGTCTTCGAATTTTGTTGAGCCTTCGACAGGCACTTTTAAGCGCACCGCAAACGGCTCGCCGGCAGCAGCTTTTCGGTTTGACTCTTCCTGAGATAGATCACGAAAAGGGTTGCTACGTTGATCGCCGCCCTCGGCTATTTGGGCTGCGCGCGCCCGGTCAGCAACGCCTTGCTTTACGTCCTTATCGTCACGTTGTTCTTTGGGCGTGAAGTCTCGATAGGCTTTGCCTTCCGCCAGGAGTTGATGTGCTGCGTCGCGATGTTTCCCTGCATTAGCCGATTGAAAAACAAGTTCTTCGTCGTAGTCGAGTCCTATCCATTCAAGTCCTTCAATAATTGAACGGGTGGATTCTTCTGTAGAGCGTTGCAAGTCAGTGTCTTCGATTCGAAGTAAAAATTTTCCGCCGACGTGGCGTGCGTAGAGCCAGTTGAACAGCGCCGTGCGCGCAGCGCCTATGTGCAGGTAGCCGGTTGGTGAAGGAGCGAAACGTACTCGAACAGGCATAAGAAAAAAGTCAGTGGTCGGAATAGGTCGTATACGTGAAATAGGTCCTATTCGTCACCACTGACCATTGAAGGATTCTGGCGGAGATGACAGGATTCGAACCTGTGAAGGGCTTTTGACCCTTAACGGTTTAGCAAACCGCCGCCTTCAGCCACTCGGCCACATCTCCGTGCCGTTTCAGGCGAGAACCAATTCTAGTCGGCGATCTGAGATTGTCAAGATAGGCTTTATTGTCCGATATGCTTCAGCGTGTCGTGACGTGGAATTGAGGCTCTGGTGAGTTGATAAGGGCATGCACACGAACACACGACAAACGAAAGTTCGCCGGACATTCGAAGCGGTATAGAATCCTGACATGTCAAAGGTTGTAGTATCTCGAAGACAATTCTTGCGTGGGACTCTCGCTCTACCACTCATCGGAGTTTCCGCTGCATCTGCCTACGCTACACTCATCGAGCCGTACGACTATCTGATTTCCCAAACCGACGTTTACATCAACGACCTCCCCGAGCGTTTCGAAAACTACCGCATCACCCAACTCACGGACATTCATCACAGCCGAATACTGGGCATTGACGAAGTGAGGCGAGTTGTCCAACTCGCCCAACAAACTAAGCCAGACATGTTTGTGTTAACCGGAGATTACTCGACTTCTTATCGTCGCTACATCGAACCATGCACCGAAGCCCTTGGAGCCTTAAGTGCACCTGAAGGAGTTTGGGCAGTGCTTGGCAATCACGATCATTACACCGACGCGGAGTTAACCATCCGGGCACTGAAGCGTCAGCGCATAACTGTTTTGGACAATCAGAACACCAGTCTGCGAAGAGGATCTGACACCATACAATTATCCGGCATCGATGACTGGACGTGGAATGCGGCCGATTGGACGAAAGCATTTGCGGGTCTTAATAACACCGTTCCTACGGTTCTACTTTCGCACCAACCAAACGTTTTAGAGTTTGAACAAACTCGGAACGTGTCACTTATTCTAAGTGGTCACACACATGGCGGCCAGATCAGACTTCCCTGGCTGGGCACCCCGGCGAAGTTCGCCACAAAGGATCTGAGATTTGCGCAAGGACTCTTTCGTCACAATGACGTACAGCTTTACGTTTCGGCTGGGACAGGTGTGATTGGATTACCAATAAGGTTTGGTGTGAGACCCGAGATTGCAGTGTTGCGTTTGAAACGGGCCGCTTAAGCCGCGAAGCTCGCCGGCCGTGGCGCTTTTTGCAATTGCACCGGCAGTTGCGCAGCACCGCAGATTTTTGCGAAACGTGTCTTGTCCCGCTGCATCTCCGGATTATTAGCGAGCCAGTCTCGAACCTCCCGAAAGATTCTCGCCGCATGCTCATCAAGTGGCTTGACGAGTTTGTAGTTCATCCACTTGCCTTCGCGACGTGCGGAGACCAACCCCGCTCGACGCAGGTAGGCGAGGTGGCGCGACACTTTCGGCTGGTTTGTTTTCAGCACTTCAACAAAAAAACGAACGCAGACTTCGTCTTCCCCGATCAAGTGAATGATGCGCAGCCGGGTCCGATCGGCGAGAGCCTTGAAAAACAGTTCAATGCTGTAGTCCTTGTTGACCATTCTTTCTCAGGTGGATACGACCCTGAGAAGCACAGAGTTCCTTGCCTGTCTTTACTTGAGTCCAACTGACTGGCTGCGACGTTCAAGCAAGACGGTGTCACGCCAGGTATCATGAAGTTTGGCAATGCGCTCTCTTCGACCCACCTCACGAAATCCGTAACCTTGATGCAGGCGAACACTTGCTGCGTTCTCGGGAAAGATGCTCGCCTGGAGAGTCCAGATCCCGTTTGATTCAGACTCCCGGATCAACGCCTCGAGTAACACCCGACCAAACCCCTGACCACGCCAGTCGTCAGCGATGTAGACGCTCACCTCGGCGACGCCGGAATAGACTTCGCGCTTCGATACTCTACTCAAGGCCGCCCAACCTATAACGGCTCCTCCAACCATCGCTATGAACCTCGCGAATGGTAGATGCGCCGCGTCCCATCGCTCCCACGACGGTACTTCGGTTTCAAACGTCGCGTGACCTGAAGCGATGCCTTCGCGATAAATGCGCGCAACCTCCGACCAGTCGTCAGCGGACATCTCCACCAAGCTATACGTTTCTGACATAACGAAGGAGCTGTGCTTAAGTACGACAGGCTGTTAGCCTGTCGTGGTTTGCCTCACGATTATGGCCAAGATAGCCGACAGGCTAACAGCCTATCGTACCCAGAACTTTTTCATTGACATCTGCTAGCAGGGCAGAGTACTTTATGTCACCAAGTAGCACGTGGTTGTGCGAAAGCGTGCGGTAGTAAAAATCAATGTATGCGGTACAATGCGGCCACAATGAGTCTTCTTGAGAGTATTAACTCACCTGCTGATCTTCGTAAGCTGCAGCCCGAACAACTTCAAACAGTCGCCGATGAGATTCGGACTTATATCCTGGAGACTATGTCCCGGGTAGGTGGTCACACGGGGGCGTCGCTTGGAGCCGTCGAATTGGCCGTTGCCCTGCATTACGCATTCGACACTCCAGCCGACCGACTTGTTTGGGACGTCGGACATCAGGCCTACGCGCACAAGATCCTCACGGGGCGTCGCGATTTATTACCGACTATCAAGCAGTATGGCGGCATCAGCGGATTCTTACGTCGAGATGAGTCTGAGTACGACACCTTCGGCGCAGGCCACGCTTCAACATCTCTCTCTGCTGCATTGGGGATGGCGATCGCACGGGATCGTAAGGGAGACGATCACCACGTGGTTGCATTAATTGGCGATGCATCCCTTGCGGGCGGCATGGCCATGGAGGCAATCAATCAGGCGGGTCATCTTAAGAGCAGATTGATTGTTGTGCTGAACGACAACGAAATGTCGATTGCGCCTGCCGTTGGTGCGTTAACCGGATACCTGAACAGAATTCGCGGTGCACACGGCTATCACCGATTCAAGGATGAAGTTGAAGAGAAATTGTTAGCGATACCTTCGGTTGGCGAACGCCTGCACCACGCCGCTAAGACCATGAAGGACGTAATAGCCGCGGCTGTGCTACCGGGTGCGCTCGTTAGTGAGCTTGGATTCAAGTACATCGGTTATGTTGATGGTCACAATCCACGTGCTCTTGTCGCAGCACTACGCGAAGCCAAGCAAATAAAAGATGGGCCCGTCATCGTTCATGCTTTAACTACCAAAGGAAAGGGTTTTCCCCAGGCGGAATCGGATTACTATCGCTGGCATGCTACCGGTCCTTTCGATCTGCAAACAGGAAAACCGATCAAGAGTCCAAGCAAAGCACCCACTTACACAACTGTCTTTGGCAACACACTCTGCGAATTGATGGAAAAGGATCCGAACGTGGTCGCGTTAACTGCGGCGATGCCGGATGGAACGGGCGTTTGCTCCGCCCTTGAAAAGTTTCCGGATCGTTCGTTTGATGTGGGCATAGCCGAACAACACTGTGTCACCTTTGCTGCCGGAATGTCATGTGAAGGCCTGAAGCCTGTTTGCGCGATCTACTCAACGTTCCTTCAGCGTGGTTTCGATCAAGTGATCCATGACGTTTGCATACAGGATTTGAATGTCAAGTTCTGTTTGGATCGGGGTGGCATCGCTGGGGGCGATGGCCAAACACATCATGGCTTGCTGGATATTGCTTATCTTCGGGGAGTGCCAAACATCATCGTCATGGCCCCAAAGGACGAAGGCGAGATGCGCGATATGTTGTTAACAATGCTTGAGCATCACGGTCCGGCAGCCATGAGATACCCGCGGGGTAATGGGATCGGCGTTGACATTGCTCGCCCACCAGAAGTTCTGGAGATGGGCAAGGCTGAACTGCTCCGCGATGGCGGCGAGATCGCGATCATCGCATACGGCTCAATGGTTCATCCGTCGCTCGCTGCGGCTGAGAATTTGGCTAAGGATGGAATTGAAACTACTGTCATAAACGCAAGGTTTGTAAAACCGCTGGATGCTCCATTGATACTGGCGCTCGCGCGTACCAAACGACTTTTGGTAACCGTGGAAGAGGCCTACCTCGCTGGTGGTTTTGGTTCGGCCATTTTGGAATTACTTGAAGAGAACGGACTGCAGGACAAAGTCAGAGTTGTTCGCATGGGTGTTCCGGATCGGTTGATCACTCACGGAGATCCCAAACTCCTGCTCGCCAAGTATGGGCTTGATGCAGACGGAATCTACAACCGCGTCCGAGAAAGTATTGAAGTATTGGACGAGCGTCGAGCAAAGCCTCAACGCGTGGTTTCTTGAAGGATCTCAGATTTCAGATTATTTCAGATCTCAAATCTCAAAGATGATCGTTTCTGGACTCAATTTGAGATCTGATCTGAGATCTTCGGTTTATCTTGTGAAACTCTTAAATCGAAATGCCTGCCGGCATAGTGTATTAAACCGACGCGTAGCCTTCCTGCACCAAATGAGTAATGATGAACCGGACCGGCGTAGTCAATCAGTCCTCATTGCTAAAAAACCCGCTCAGAACTCACACACATAACTGTGGCCTTGCGCTTGCAACGATCTAGACTGCTCCCTACCTCGACATACTGGAGAAGCAATGGAGAAGGAAAAATTTCTGGAGCCAGAGCCAGGAACAACTTCGGTCATTGATGTTGATGAGCCTCACTTCGAGGAGGCATGGACGGTTCTAGCTGCACAACCGGTTGTTCCACTGAAAGAAGTTAAGGCACATAAAGCTTTACGCGGAACGCTAAAGCTCGTTGCGGCATTCGTCAGCGCGGGTTTGCTTGGTGTTGTAGTAGCTTTGGCTTCTATTCGGTTTCGACAACTGCCGGCGGCGATTACGGCGCCTGAAGTCCCTCTCCAGAACGATTCGATGCAGAACGCTGAGAACCAGACGTCAACCACAGAGCAAACGGCGATTATGCCGGAGGTGGAAGCAATTCCCGTGAAAACACCTTCTCGTTTGACTGAAACTTCCAAACGTCACAACGCAGCTGCTGTCCAGGCTGCACCAAATACTGAGAGCGACTCATCGACTACGCGACCGCAATTAGCCGACGAATGGCAAGAGCGCCGGCCGCGGCGTACCACGATTCGGCGTCAACGTCGTGAGATCGACGACCTTCATCATCGCGATCTGCTGAGAATCCAGGAAATCTTTGAAGGACGTCGACCGCGAAATTGAAAGCGCTGTCTTGTCGTGAGGTCACAAAAAGCGACGATCCTTTGAAATCGAACTGGTCTGTTCGTCACGTCACGACAAGCTGAAGCATATCGGACATCTAGTAATGCATTGAAACTGCAATGATCAACATATTGACGTATCTTTAAACGGATGGCATCATCGGCCCCAAGCGATTTGGGTCGTCCCTAGACTAAATTGAATATCGCTTGCCTCGTTCGATCTCACTAATAGTAAATCCCCGACTATCTTTTTTAACGGTTCAGTATTTCGCGCAGTGCGGCGCGAAGAAATGGTGAATCTGTATGACCAGACAAGTGTTTCGGGAGCGGGAGTGTGTTCACCGAGACGAGGGTGCAGACGGCGAATTCTACAATGGCGTGTTCTATGTTCAGGCTTTACAACGACTCAGAGTTGATGAAGCGGTGCAGCTTGCCAGCAAGGTCAGCTCGTTCTTTTGGGCTGACGCCCCACACATTCTGGTTTGGCTTTGCAATGATTGCGCTGCAGAGCTGCATTTAACGGATACTCCACGCGCATTGACTCACGCCTCGCGCCGCCACGCGTGACTGTAAAGGATGAAGGATGGAGGAGGACGCATTCGGTCAAGCGTCAGTAGTCAGTGAATAGGACTTATGTGACCTATTGGACCTATTCAACTGACTACTGACCACTGACTAACCCTTCATCCTTCATTCTTGATGTTGTAATGTGCTCGCATCTTGAAGGGCGAGCGTATCGATAAGTTGCTGGTTGAGCGCGGCCTCGCTGAGTCCAGAACCAGAGCGCGGGCGATGGTCATGGCCGGCGTGGTGCTTGTCAAAGAACAACGTGTCGAGAAGCCTTCCGAACAGTTTCCTCTTAACGCTGAAATCCGAATAAAGCACGGCGAAGATCCAACTGGTCGTTTCGTTGGCCGGGGTGGACTAAAACTCGAGGCAGCGTTGCAGAAGTTTCAATTGGACGTCGCAGGTTGGACGTGCATTGATGTTGGTGCGTCAACGGGAGGCTTTACGGATTGTCTTCTGCAGCACGCGGCTGCGAAGGTCTATGCGATCGACGTTGGTCACAATCAAATCGATTGGCGGTTGCGTAATGACGACCGCGTAGTTGTTCGCGAGGGAATCAATGCCCGATATCTTCGCCCCGCGGACTTCGAAGTTCAATTTGATCTGGCTGTTATCGATGTCTCGTTTATTTCTGTAACGAAGGTATTACCAGCCGTCGTTCGGTTGTTGAAGGGCGACGGGAAACTGATCGTGCTGATCAAACCTCAATTTGAAGTTGGCAAGGGAGAGGTCGGGAGTGGTGGAATCGTGCGCGATCCCGAAAAGAGAGAGCGCGTGGTTGAGCAAGTAAACCAGAGTGCAGCGGATTTGGGTCTTAACATAATCGGGGTGATTGAATCACCGATCAAAGGGGCTGAAGGAAATATGGAGTTTTTGGCGGTGTATTGGCGGATCTCAGATCTCAGATCCCAGATCTCAGATTCGGACCAGGATCTGGGATCTGATATTGGAGATAATTTGAGATCTGAGATCTGAGATCTGAGATCTGGGATCTGAGATCGGGTTTCGTTGACACTAAAAACCGCCGCCGCTTATCCTCACCGCACAATTTTTCAAGCCCATGTCATCGATTAACCGCATCGGAATAGTCCTAAAACCACATCAACATGATGCGCTGAAGACAATATGCGACCTCACACAGTGGTTATCGGAGCGAGGAATCGAAGTTGTTGGTGGGCCAGACATCGAACGGGAACGAGTCGAACACCAGACCGGGTGCTCAGTCAAAGAAGTTCCCAATGAAAAACTAGCTGCGGTAGTTGACCTCATTCTCGTGCTCGGCGGTGACGGCACAATGATCGCCACGGCAAGAATGATCGAGGATCTGGAAGTCCCAGTACTGGGTATCAACTACGGCGGGCTTGGCTATCTGACGGAGTTTAGGATTGAAGAACTTTACTCCGCACTCGAATCAATTTTGGAAGGCAACTATCGTCTTGACAAGCGAGTCATGTTGCGAACGTTGCATCAACGCGGCGACGAAGTCATCAATCGCCATCGGGTCTTGAATGATGTAGTAATCAATAAATCTGCACTGGCGCGAATTATAGAGATTGACGTGTACCTTAACGATCAATTTGTGAATTCCTTCCGAGCAGATGGTTTGATTGTCTCCACACCGACAGGTTCAACTGCTTACAATCTGTCGGCAGGCGGACCCGTAATCTTTCCGTCAATGAATGCGATTGTAATCACTCCGATCTGTCCATTCACTCTCTCCAATCGTCCTATTGTCGTTCCTGACGACGCTGTCATCGAATTGCGGCTGAAAACTGATCTGGAAGAAGTCGCGCTAACGCTGGATGGACAGGTTGGTTTTCCTCTGAAAATTGGTGATCGTGTTGTGATTCAAAAGAGTGTAACTACTTTCAACCTCATTCAGCCAAGCAATCGAAATTACTTTGACGTTTTGCGCGACAAGCTGCGATGGGGACGATGAACCTGGTTCATGTGATGCGCGTGGATGTCTTTTTGGAACAAACGATCCGTGAAATTACACGAATTAACACGAATCAAAGCGCCGAGGTTTATGAAGCAGTGCGCAGAATTATTTGCGGCGCGGCCTAATCACTATGAACAAAGCTGAGTCAGCCGTATCCAAAACTCGACGACCCTGGTACAAGCCGTCACTCACTACTCAAATCTTGATCGGGCTTGTACTCGGCGGGCTGCTTGGTTGGATCAGTCCCGACTGGGGCAACAAGGTCTACTTCCTTCGCGACATTTTCCTCAACCTCATCAAGTCGATAATCGCGCCGTTAGTATTTTCAACGCTTGTGGTCGGAATTGCCGGTGGCGGAGATCTGAAAAAAGTCGGGCGGATGGGTGTAAAAGCACTTCTCTATTTTGAAGTGGTCACCACGATTGCTTTGTTCATCGGACTCGCCGTCGTCAACATCGTCAAACCCGGGTCGGGAGTTTCATTAGCAGCAAATGCAGCTGACATTGGACAACAACTTGGGCAGGCACATCCAAAGACACTGGTTGAAACGTTGGTTCATATCTTCCCTGCAAGCATCGTCGACGCCATGGTGCGAGGCGATGTGCTTCAGATCGTAGCCTTTTCCGTCTTATTCGCGATGGCGGTTTCGGCGATGGGAACGAAGGGCCAACCGATACTTAGTTTTTGCGAGAGCTTGTCTCAGGTCATGTTCAAGTTCACTGGCTACGTGATGATGTTTGCGCCTGTTGGCGTTGGGGCGGCAATGGCACACACGGTCGGTACGAAAGGTCTGGGAGTCTTATTTAACCTCGCGAAGCTCATTGGTTCACTTTATCTCGCTCTGTTCATCTTCGTAGTGGTCGTGCTCGGTGCGGTAGCGATTATTGCGCGCATTCCGATCAGGCAATTTCTCAAAGCGGTGCGCGAACCGTTTGTCATTGCCTTCGCTACCACGAGCAGCGAGTCAGCATTGCCTAAAGCCATGGAGGCAATGGAACGGTTGGGAGTCCCGCCGCGTATTGTTGGTTTTGTAATGCCGACCGGGTACAGCTTCAACCTTGATGGGACAACGTTGTACCTGGCAATGGCTTCAGTGTTTGTTGCGCAGGCCGCAGAAACGGTCACAGGACAACACATGGGCCTCGGTCAGCAGTTGGTAATGATGCTGACACTGATGCTGACTTCGAAAGGTGTTGCGGCGGTACCGCGGGCTGCCCTGGTGATACTGCTGGCAACGCTTCACACGTTTAATCTTCCGATTGAGGGAGTTGCGATCATTTTTGGCATCGATGAACTGATGGACATGGGTCGCACGTCGGTCAACGTGTTAGGCAACTGTATGGCTACTGCTGTGGTGGCTCGGTGGGAAGGTGAATTTGACGACGAGCGAGCGAAAGTGTTTGGAACTCCAGCCGAGGCCAAGTTGGATTTAAAGAAAGGCGAGCCGGCGTTCGCATCAGCAGCTGCTGAAGGTGATTGATGCAACTAAACTTTAACGACTTGTCACACGATTGGCACCTGGCCAGATTATCTTTTCTCCAGTTGGTGAACTGAGATGGTTCTTCCGCTGTACGACGACAATTCAGACAGGACGATCACGCCCTTTGTTAACTACGCTATAATTGCCGCGAATATTCTCGTGTTCGTTTTCCTGCAGCAGCTGGGTTCCAACCAACAGTTCACTTATGCTTTTTCTACTGTTCCTCTCGAGATCATTACTGGACATGACGTTGTCACTTCAGCTCGTGTGTTGGTAGATCAAGTGACCGGACAGCGGTTAGTTGTACCCGGCCTTGGTGAGACTCCTTTCTCGGTCTATCTCACTCTTTTCACATCGATGTTTATGCATGGCGGCATCGCGCACATCGCGGGCAACATGCTGTTTCTTTGGATCTTTGGCGACAACATTGAGGATCGTCTCGGTCACCTCCGTTATGTGTTCTTCTACCTTGTTTGCGGAGTGATCGCGTCATTGGCTCACGTAATTACAACCGCGGCATTCGCGACAAACCAGAGTAGTTTGCTGGTGCCAAGTCTGGGAGCATCAGGGGCGATCTCAGGCGTGCTCGGTGGCTACCTTTTACTTTATCCGAAACGTCGAGTTACTGTGATCCTGTTCCGATTTCTGACCGACGTTCCGGCGTACGTCGCAATAGGTTTGTGGTTTGTGTTTCAACTAATCAGTGGACTTGGCATGTTGGGCGGCGGTTCGCAGCAGGGTGGCGTTGCTTATGCCGCACACATTGGTGGGTTTATTTTTGGTCTCGCATTTATCAAGGTGTTTGAGATTGGACGGACGCAGCCGCCCAGGGTCTATGGGCCGGGGAATTGGTAAATCAGGAGCAGTAGGGAGGAGCAGGAGCAGTATAGGTCCTATAAGTCCTATTCGACTTATAATTCCCCCATGAAAAGCACTAGCGACTTACCTTCCGTTCACCAGCAGGGCTTGGACATCTGTTCCACACCTCGGGCAGAAATGAATCTCTTTCCGCTCGACACATTTCCTTACGAGTTTCCAGGCAAAGAGATTCGCATCAACTTTGAGATTACCGAGTTCACTGCCGTCTGTCCGTTCTCCGACTTCCCTGACTTCGCTACGATACGAATCGAATACGTGCCGAACGAACGATGTATCGAGTTGAAGAGTTTGAAGCTCTACATCAACTCATTCAGGAACATCAAAGTTTTCCACGAGCATGTAATCAATATCATTCTGGAAGATTTTGTGGCGGCCGGCGATCCGCTCCGAGTTGAGATGGAAGGTGATTTTCACGTCCGAGGAAATATCAAGACGATTGTCCGGGCGAGCTATGACAGGAGCGGTACGCGGGACCAGGAATAGGTCGAATAGGACTTATCGGACCTATTAGCGCTGACGATGGATTCCACTCTGACATACGCTCTGGTTGCCGGCGTCGCTTTGGTCATGCTCGCTGTGATAATGAAAGCGGCTCTGCGATGGATCTTCAAGGCCTTCGCGGTTTTGTTGGTTTTAGCCGCTCTCGCTGTCGGCGTCTGTTTATGGTTTAACCGTTCGGATCGCCAACCGGAACACGAACGAACATTCCCTCCTACCCGACGAGCGGCTCCTGCCCAGCATTAACATGGCTGAAACCGATACCGATGCTGCCGATCAATTTGACGAGTCCGTAGGTCCTGCCAAGCTCAACGAAAGCTTGCCCGGGTTATGGAAACGTTACCGTAAGCTTCCGCGGAACGTTTTCGCGATCAGTCTTGTCTCTCTCCTGAACGACGCATCCAGTGAAATCATTTATCCACTTCTGCCCATATTCATTTCCACTTCGCTGGGAGGCTCAGCGCGCGCAATCGGAGTCATCGAAGGAACTGCCGAATCAATTTCAAGTCTGCTGAAACTTTTTGCGGGTTACCTGAGCGATCGGTGGCGACAACGAAAGGTATTGGTGGTTTCGGGTTATGCACTGGCTGCATTAGCTCGCCCGTTTTTAGCATTCGCTACGACGTGGCATCACGTACTGGCAATTCGACTAACCGATCGCATCGGTAAAGGGGTTCGTACTGCTCCGCGTGATGCCATGATCGCAGACGCGGTAGACGTGGATCAAAGGGGTATCGCTTTTGGATTTCATCGCGCAATGGATCATGGCGGAGCCGTCATCGGACCGCTACTTGGATTCGTGCTTGTTTATTTTTTGATTAGCAATCGCGATGCACCATCGCGCGTCGAGTTCACCCAGGTTTTCCTCTGGGCTGCAGTACCGGCGATTGCTGCGGTGCTGGTCGCGATGTTTCTCATGCGGGAGTCGCACGTCGCCGGTACTCAATCAGCCGCGCCTCCCAATCTTTCTTTGCGTGGCTTTGATGCTAACTTCAAACGCTTTTTGTTGATCCTGGCATTATTCACTCTCTCGAACTCCACAGACGGATTCCTGATTCTGCGAGCACGAAGCATCGGAGTGTCAATTCCGGACTCGTTATTACTTTGGGCCGCACACCATGCGATGAAGGTGCTTAGTTCATTGTGGGGTGGTGACCTTTCAGATCGAATAGGCCGCAAACGGTTGATTGTCTCCGGCTGGATTCTTTATGCGGCCGTGTATGCTGGATTTGCCTTTGCAGCTCATCAGATTTCGATTTGGGTTTTATTTCTCGTCTATGGGATCTACTTTGGATTAGCCGAAGGCGCAGAGAAAGCGTTAGTCGCAGATCTCGTTCAGCCTGTTCAACGCGGCACAGCATATGGCCTCTACAATCTTGCTTTCGGAATTACGGTGTTTCCTGCTTCACTTTTGATGGGTATCATCTGGGATTGGAAGGGGCCGACCACCGCATTTCTCGTCAGTGCGGCTTTAGGCGCAACAGCAGCCTTGTTGCTGTTACTTCTAGTGAAAACTCATCCGCCGCACCTTAGGTTATCCCCGACACTCAGCGAGTAGCTGCAAAAAGGAGATTGATATGTCACGTCGTCATGTTCTAACTCCACATCCGGGTTTGGCAACGGGCATTGGCTACTATTTGAGTGGCATGGAGGAAGTTCGTGAGCAGGTACGCGCTGCAGTGAAAGACCTAGGACCCGATCAGATCTGCAAACCCGCATTTCTCGGTGCGCATTCAATCGGGGCTTTGGTGCTGCATATTGGAGAGGCCGAATGGTGGTGGATGAAATGCAATATAGCAGGTCATGAATTGACTCCTGAAGATGCCAAAGCGCCTTATTGGGACGTTCTGGAAAATCCCGAAGCGTTCGCAAATAAGGGCTACACTGCTGAGTTCTGTTTGCAGGAAGTCGACCAGATTCGTAACCAAACTCGTGACTTACTCTTTGGTTACTCTGACAAAGATCTCGAGCGGACGGTTGATGTCGAACGTCAAGGCGAAATACACGAAATCAGTATCCGCTGGATTCTTCATCATCTGATCGATCATGAGGCGCAGCACAAGGGGCAGATATTAATGCTGAAACGGATGATGAATATTAAGTGATGCGCACCGTGCTTGGAGCTTTGGACTGGTGGTTTGTGCTGTGTTTGTTGGGCAGTGAGATGAACTTGGAAGCAGTCAGTACCACCTCGCGGTAGCGGGTGGGTGCGCAGCCAAAAACCCATCGACCCAACAAGCTGCGCACCCACCCGCTACCGCGAGGTGGTACTGACTGCTTCCAAGTTCGACAACTGTGATACAACCGAACGGCAAAGACAAAGCACAAAGTACAAAGTTCGAAAAGATGACGAATTACGAAGTTGTTAAAACACCTCACGACTTAAGCCGCGCAATTGCAACTCTCACGAATCACCAGGTCGTAGGTCTCGACACAGAAACAACTGATCTCGATCCCTACACATCACGGCTGCGCCTAATCCAACTCGCCGCTCCTGACAAAGTCTTCATCATCGACCTCGACGCTTTTCGCAATGGCGACTTGAAAAATGCCGAACAGCTCGCTCCGTTGCGTCACCTGCTGGCAGCACAGCGTCCCATCAAAATTGCGCACAACTCAAAATTCGACGCCAAGTTCATCAAGCACAATCTGGGCGTAGATCTTGGCGGACTCTTCGACACGCTGCTTGCAAGTCAGCTTGTAGGAGCTGGAGACATCGAAGAGCGTCACGGCCTGGAATCGGTTGCAACTCGTTATTTAAACGAAGCAGTCGACAAAACTGAGCGTCTGAGTAATTGGGACTTTGAATTATCAGAGTCTCAACTTGAGTACGCTGCTCGTGATGCCGCAGTGCTTTTGCCGCTCCGTGAACGATTGAGAGACCGTCTCAAAGCGGAGTCGCTCGTTAAAGTCGCCCAACTCGAGTTTGAGTGCGTGATGACAGTTGTCGATATCGAGTTAGCCGGCTTCTACATGCATAAGGATCGGTGGCTCGATCAGTTGGCGATCGTCCAAAAAAGACAAGGAGAACTGGCAGAACAACTACAAAATGTTTTGGCGGAGGAGTCGTCGCAGGGATCGTTATTTGGCGGACCGCAACGCAACGAGATCAATTTGGATTCTCATCAGCAGTTGACTCAGGCTTTGAATCGCCTGGGCATTCCTGTTCCTGAGTCGACCCGCAATTGGAAACTTCAGCCATTGGCAGCGCAATACCCGATTGTCGGGACGTTACTGGAATACCGAACCGTACAAAAGGCGCTGACGAGTTACGGCGAGAACATGATTCAGCTGATCAATCCTGTAACTAAGCGCTTGCATGCTGACTTCAGACAGATCGGCGCGCCAACTGGTCGGTTCGCCTGCACGAATCCAAACATTCAACAGGTGCCTCATGCAGTTGAGTACCGGCGTTGCTTTAGCGGATATCCTGAAGGTCGAAGACTGGTAATCGCAGACTACTCGCAAATTGAATTGCGCATTCTCGCGGAGTTCTCCGGCGACCAGGGTTTTATTGAAGCGTTCAATTCGGGCGCAGACCTGCACCGTGTCACAGCATCGCAAGTCTTCAATGCGTCGCTCGATCAAGTCACAAAAGAACAGCGCGACTTTGCCAAGCGATTAAATTTCGGCGTGGTTTATGGAATCGGCGCACAACGGTTTGCATTAATGACGGGGCTTAGCCAGTCAGAAGCTGAGAATGTTTTGCGAAAGTACTTCGCAACTTATCGCCAACTCGATACCTATTTACGCGAAGCTGCCAATCGAGCTGTCAATGACAGGCAAGCACGGACTGCTTCGGGACGTTTAGTACGCTTTCGTTATGACGAGAACGATCGTCAACAGATTTCCATGACACAGCGAAACGGAAAGAACACCCCGATTCAGGGAACGAGCGCCGACATTCTGAAACGCGCACTTAAGCTATTGAAGGATGAACTGAAAGACTCGTCAGCGCAGATAGTGAATATTGTTCACGATGAAGTTGTGGTTGAAGCTGATGCAAGCGAGGCTGAAGAGATTGCGGCGAAGGTGGAACGCGTCATGTGTGCGGCTGGCGAAGAGTATTTGAAGACGGTGCCTGTGAAGGTTGAAACTGAGATTGCAGATGAGTGGGTGAAGTAAAGATGCTCTATGAATGTCGGGAAGGGGGCAAGCGACCTGATCAAGCCTTCAACAAAAACACCAGTCGGGAAGGGGGCAAGCGATCCAAACACGAACCAAAACCAACAAGGCTCTGAGCGCGCCCCCGCAGGTTTCAGGCCCCCAACTTGTCAAACGCTCATTGCTGATCTAGATCGTAGGGAGATACCGGGCCTTGAACCTGCGGGGGCGCGCTCAGAGCCTTGTTGGTTTTGGTTCGTGTTTGGATCGCTTGCCCCCTTCCCGACTGCGCTTGATCAGTCCGCTTGCCCCTTCCTGACTCCGCTAATTAATTGATCCTGCGCCCTCGCCAGATCAAATAAACGGGAATTCCAGTGAACACCAGCAAGTATCCGATCCCCGATGTTGATGGAGCCAGGTAGGCGAGGTCCAAAATAAACAGCGCCGCCAGTGCAATGTAGATCAAAGGCACAAGCGGATAACCAAAAGTTCGATACGGTCGCTCGATCTCCGGCGCCTTTCGCCGCATTACCATTACCGCCCCAACCATTAACGCGTAGAAAATCAGATCGGCCGACACAATGTACTCGAGTAGTTGCGTGTAAACGTTGCCGAATGTGTTTGCGCCAGTCTGTTGATTGATGGTGACTGTTCGTGGCAGCACAAGAAATGCCGCCCACAGTCCCTGTGTAACTAACGCGACTGCCGGAACATGATGTTGGTTAACACTGCCAACGCGTTTGAAGAACAAACCATCGCGAGCCATCGCGAAATAGACACGCGCACCGGCCAGAATCAATCCGTTGTTACAGCCGAAAGTGGAAATCATGATTGCTACAGCCATGATTATGGTGCCGCTTGGCCCAAGGGCTGCCTGCATCACTGCTGTCGCCACGCGGTTCTGCGGAGCATTCTGAATTCCGGCGAGTGGCAGAGTCACGATGTACGCCAGGTTTGCCAGAAGATAAAGACCAACGACTAGTCCGCAGCCAATCAACAATGATCGAGGCAGATTTCTTCCCGGGTCTCGGACTTCACCCCCGGTGAATGTCACGTTGTTCCACGCTGATTGCGCGAACAACGGTCCAACCATCGCTCGTCCGACTAACATGACCAGTGCGAGTACAAGTAATGCTTGCGACGAAGGCTCGAATCCGACCAGCGAAGAAGTAGGGTGCCAGCCATTCGCCCATGGCTTCCACCATGACGACGTATATGCGGCGCTGTTGTGATTCCAGCCGAGGAGGAGTCCGATGACAATCAATCCTAACAACGCGGCGGTCTTGGTGAATGTGAATGAGTTTTGAATAATCCGACCTGTTTGCAGCCCCCGAGTGTTAATGAACGTGAGAACCAGAATCATGAATACAGCGAGCAGCTGTTGAGTTGAAACACTGACGGCGTATCCGTTGAACGATACCGATCCGAGTTTGAAAGGCTCGAGGATCGTCCAAGGTCCGATCAGATAGCTGTCTGCTGATATGGAGTCGGTTAGAACGCCAGTGAAGTTTGCAAAGGCGACGGCTACGGCGGCGACTGTTCCGCTCTGAATGATCAAAAAGAGTCCCCAGCCAAATAGAAATCCGATCGATGGGCCATATGCTTCTCGCAAGAAGACATACTGACCGCCCGCGCGCGGCCACATCGCAGCGAGTTCCGCGCAACAGAGTGCACCGGTGATCGTCAGGACTCCTGCGAGTGCCCAGGCCATCAATAACCACCCGGGCGAGCCAACCAGTCTTGATGATTCAGCTGAAGTGATGAAGATCCCGGACCCGATCATCGATCCGACCACAATCATGGTGGCATCGAGTAAACCGAGACCTCGTTCGAGTTTCGCTGTGGCAGGAATCGCTGTTGTCGCCATAGGGTTTGCGGAAGTTTTGACGGATTCACAATATAGCTTTGGAGTGCGGTGGCCCGCCACCGCTTTGTTACATCGACGTGGCAGAAATGGTTATCTGGATGGATCGTTGTAACAAAGCGACGGCAGGCCGTCGCACTCCAAAAACACCCGCTTGACACTCCTCTGATGGCTCAATACTCTTCTTTCTCAACAATGTCCGTATCTCTGATCTATCTCCACAACAACACGAGGCTTCATGATTAAGCATCAGGTTACGAAACTGATTACTGACAAAAAGGCCCGGGTCGGTGTTATTGGACTTGGGTATGTCGGATTGCCATTGGTCGTTGAGTACGCGGCTTCAGGTTTTGAAGGAATCGGATTTGAAGTTGATGAGACAAAGGCCAATAAGATCAACCAGGGTGATTCTTATATCGGAGACGTTCCATCCAGTCGCGTCAAAGAACTTGTCTCACAGAAAAAACTCAGTGCAACTACAAACTTCGATCGACTCGCTGACTGCGACGCGATCATCATTTGCGTTCCAACCCCGTTGCGCAAAACCAAAGAGCCAGATGTTTCTTACATTCTCGCTGCCGCAGAAGAGATAAAGAAGCGGTTGCGACGTGGTCACCTTGTCATACTTGAATCAACCACGTACCCGGGAACCACTGATGAAGTGCTGTTACCGATGTTTGAGGAAACGGGTTTAAGACTGGATCAGGATTTTCTGCTTGCTTTTTCACCTGAACGAGTCGATCCCGGTAACCCTCAGTTTCTAACCCATAACATCCCAAAAGTTGTCGGCGGCGTTACTGACGACTCTACCGAAGTTGCAGCGCATCTTTATTCGCAGATTGTAAAAGACGTTCACTCAGTGACGTCTGCTCGCGTTGCCGAAGCTGCCAAACTGTTGGAGAACACGTTCCGCGCAGTAAACATTGGAATGGCCAACGAGATGGCGCGACTCTGTTACGCTCTGAACATCGATACCTGGGAAGTCATTCGTGCAGCCGCAACGAAGCCATTCGGGTTTATGGCGTTCTATCCGGGCCCGGGAATAGGTGGACACTGCATTCCACTTGATCCTCATTATCTGTCGTGGAAAGCTCGCCAGCATGGGTTTGACTCTCGCTTCATCAGCCTGGCGGAAGAGGTCAACTCGCGAATGCCAGAACATGTTGTGCAGCTCGTGTCTGATGGATTGAACGACGAACGTAAAGCAATGAAGGGTTCACGAGTTCTCTTACTCGGCGTTGCGTATAAGAAGGACATCGACGACGTTCGTGAGAGTCCCGCTCTTTCAATCATTGACCGGTTGCGTGCCAAGGGAGCCGACGTTCGTTATCACGATCCGTTTGTAAGGGAAGTGAGATTTGACGATGCTCACACCGAGGGCAGTGGTGAATCGCTCGAGTCCGTTCCACTTACTGATGAGGAATTGCGTTCATCTGATTGTGTGATCATCGTCACCGATCACAGCGAGATCGACTACAGCCGAGTGTGTTCACTTGCGTCGGTGATTGTCGATACGAGAAATGCGTTGAATGGTCAGTTGAGGAGAGAGAGCAAGGCGAGGGTGATCAGACTTTAGGCCTTTGGTTTTTGCTCTTCGGACTTGGACCCTTGTCTCCGAAGATCGAAATCCAAAGACCTAAGGCCAAAGACCTAAGACCAATAATGCTCAAAGTCATCAACGTTGTCGGCGCGCGGCCAAACTTCATGAAAGTGGCCCCGATCGTCGCCGCAATGAAGAAGCGTCCCGCCGACTTTCTTCCACTTGTACTTCACACCGGTCAGCATTACGACGCATCGATGTCCGATGCTTTCTTCACTGACCTCGATCTGCCGCAGCCCGACGTATACCTGGGCATAGGTTCCGGTTCACATGCAGTCCAGACAGCTGCAATCATGGAACGGTTCGAGCCGGTGGTTCTGAAAGAGCAACCAGATTGGGTGCTCGTTGTGGGCGATGTCAATTCGACGATTGCCTGCGCACTAGTTTGCGTCAAGCTCGGAATCAAGGTGGCACATGTTGAGGCTGGATTGCGCAGTCGTGACCGGACAATGCCGGAGGAGATCAACCGGTTACTGACGGATCAAATTGCCGACTTGTTATTTACGCCATCCACTGACGCAGATCAGAATCTGTTAGGTGAAGGTATCCCACCCGAGCGAATCAGTTTTGTGGGCAACATCATGATCGATTCGTTGTTTACAAATCTCGAACGCGCTCGCAAATCCAACATTAAGTCAGAAATGAGATTGAAGGAGCGGGAGTATGCTGTTTTAACTTTACATCGACCTTCGAATGTTGATGAGCGGGAAACCTTCGAAAGAATTCTCTCGGCGTTGGAAACAATCGCTGCTCAATTACCGATTGTCTTCCCGGTTCATCCGCGAACCAGGAAAACTATTACGCAGTTTGGCCTGGAGGAGCGAATTGCTTCTGCCACTAACCTCCGATTAATTGAGCCACTGGGCTATCTCGATTTCCTGAATCTCTACAGCACCGCGCGTCTGGTTTTGACCGACTCGGGAGGTATCCAGGAAGAGACAACTGCTCTCGGCATTCCTTGTCTAACGCTGCGGGAGAACACCGAACGACCGATAACAGTGGAGATGGGAACCAACGTCGTTGTAGGGACTGATACACGGAAGATTGTTTCGGAAGCCGCTGCGATTTTGAATGGAGCTGGGCCGAAACAAACTCGACAGCTCCCGCTTTGGGATGGGCATACAGCCGACAGAATCCTTGATGTACTTCTGAGCTCTTCTCGAACAAGTGAACAAGTACCAGAATTGAACAAGCATTAGAATTGAACAAGCACCCAGAATTGAACAAGTAAGGAAGGGCGGTTTACCCCCGCTCGTGGCCAACTCAAACGATGAGGCTCTTTGCAACCTCTTTGCAACCAGCGCGGGTAAACCGCCCTTCCTTACTTGTTCAATTCTGGGTACTTGTTCAAATTGCTGCCTTGGTGGTTCAACTCTCCTCGGTTATTGTCAGTCTGAGTTGCAGAGACTCATGAGTGTGATTCAGAAATTGAAGCGAGCTGTCCGCGGTGACGTCGATCCAAAGACAGTTTTCCTTGAGGCGCGCCGGCGCCGCCGACTTGCACGCCAGGCCAAACTCGAGCGCACTAATCTCGAAACCCTCAACAGTGCAACACCACAGTTGTGTGATCCGCAACTCAGCTCGGAAGCTCTGCTCGCACACTTTCGCACTCGTAGTGAACCTCGATTCTTTCCGGGTTTCTCACCAGCCAACAGAAGTTCACATCAAAAACATTTTCCGAAAGAGACCGAGTTACTCGTTCAGGAAGCTCGACGAATAGTTGCCGATCACTCCTGGCCGTTACTCGGTTTTGGTATTAAAAGCGTCGGCGAAGAATGGCGACAAGATCCTTTGTCAGGCTATCTCTGGCCACTCGATTATCACCGCGACATTCAGCTCATCCGCAACGACGGCTCCGACGCTCGAGTTCTCTGGGAATTAAATCGCCTCGGACATTTGGTTAGGTTGTCGCTTGCGTACTCGATTTCAAACGATGAAGCCTTCAGCCGCGAGTGCATCGATCAACTTGCGTCGTGGGCCAGGCAAAATCCTTACGGTCGCGGGATCAACTGGACGTGCGCAATGGAAGCAGCGCTGCGTTCCCTCAACCTTCTGACAGTATTCCAAAACATAAAAACGTCTCAGAGTTTTGATGACGAAGCATTGCAGTTATTCCTCAAACTATTTCAGCAGCATGGAACTTTCATTCAAAGCAATCTGGAGTTCTCTTATCTCGCAACCAGTAATCACTACCTTTCGGATGTTGTTGGCTTACTCTGGTTGGGGATCATGCTCCCCGAACTGGAACAAGCTTCAGAATGGCGTGACCTCGGCTTAACTGAAACTCTCAAGGAGATGGATAAGCAAATACTGGCCGATGGCGCCGACTTCGAATCTTCGACCGGTTATCACCGCTTTGTTCTCGAGCTCTTCCTTTACTCTTTCATACTCTGCAAAGAAAACGGGATCGAGATACCGGCCCGGTATTGGAACAAGCTGCGTTCGATGCTGGAGTATGTGCGCGACTACCTGCGTCCTGATGGTCTTGCACCATTGATTGGAGATTCGGATAGCGGTCAGGTCATGCCGATTTGTCGACGTAGTGCAAACGCTCATGAATACGTGCTCGCAATAGGTGCCGCGTTCCTTAACGATGGTGAACTCCGTTCCGCACAACTTAATGCCTCGCCGGAACTGCTTTGGATTTTAGGTGAGAAAGCAGTCGAAGCATTTGAACATTTAAATCCAGCTTCTGCTCAACCATCTCGCGCTCATCGTGAGGCTGGCTTGTACATAATGCGGCATGACGATCTTTATCTATCGATGAATGCAAGCGATGCCGGGTTGAATGGTAGAGGATCACACGGTCACAACGACGCATTGAGTATTGAAGTTTGCATTGGTGATCGCGCTTTCATTGTCGATCCTGGTAGCTATGTTTACACAGCCGATCTGGCTCAACGGCATCTGTTTCGTTCCACCGCGTATCACTCGACTATCAAAATCGATGGTGAAGAACAGAACACCACAATTGAGTCTGTTCCATTTGTGATTGGTAATGAGGCCAGGCCACGAGTGATTGAATGGACTTCAACATCCAGCGAGGATCGTATTGTTGCGGAGCATGCGGGTTATTTGCGGCTGGCTTCACCTGTTAATCACCGACGAACGATTACCTTCTATAAAGATCAGCGGTACTGGTTAATTGAGGATGATTTCCTGGGTGAAGGCGAGCATGAGTGTGAGATCCGTTTTCACTTTGCTCCGGGGCTGGAAACTCGTGTGGAAGGCCAGCGTGCGATGGCGATTGATCCTCGTACTCATGTGAACCTGTCGATAACCGCATTAAACGTCGACCCCGAACCTATTCTAGAGAACCAGGCAACATCCGTGGATTATGGCCAGAAGGACGACTCGATTACAGTATGTTGGAGAGTCTTAGGTCCGCTGAGAAAACTATGCTGGGAGCTGCAGCCAACCATGCCAGAATCGAACAAGTCAGAACCGAAACGCGGTAGCGTCGGGTCCTCCCAAAACAGGGATCTGGATTTCTAGGACCCGTCGCTACCGCGTTTCGGTTCTGACTTTGTTCGATTCTGGAATCAGCTTCTTCGGAATCGTTTTCGGGATAATTATCAATGTGCGGCATTTGCGGAGTTTGGGAATACGGAGCCAGCGTCGGCCAAGTCGACGAGTCTCTGCTCGTGCGAATGCGAGACGAGATGACGCATCGTGGCCCCGACGATGAAGGCGCTTTAGTGTTTGACGGCGCCCGCGGCGGATTTGGTTTTCGTCGCTTGTCGATAATCGATCTCTCGCCCGCCGGACATCAACCGATGCATGGTTGCGACGAACGCAACTGGCTCGTCTTCAACGGTGAAATCTACAACCATGCGGAGTTGCGAACGACTCTGAAAGAACGTGGTCACCAGTATTCATCGCGTACAGATTCTGAAACCATCCTTCACTTGTATGAAGAGCGAGACCTGGAGTTTGTTCATGACATCGAGGGCGACTATGCAATCGCGTTGTGGGACTCAACGAAACAGCGGCTGGTTCTTGTTCGCGATCGGATCGGTGTCAAGCCACTCTATTACTTCTTCAAAGATGGCCGCTTCATTTTTGCTTCCGAGATAAAGGCGATCCTGAAACATCCGGCGGTTACAACCGACATCAATGAGGAAGCTCTCTATCACTACCTGACATTTCTGACTACACCGGCGCCGGCAACTCTCTTCAAAGACATTCAGAAATTGCCTGCCGGTCACGTGGCGGTACTCAGTCGAAATGGCGAGTTGAGAATCAATCAATACTGGGACGCCTTACCGCCACGAAAAGAGATTGCCCGCAGCGAAGTTGAGCACCAGGAAGAAATTCTTCGGTTGCTTCGCGACTCCATTCGCAAACGAATGATGTCAGACGTTCCATTTGGAGTATTTCTTTCCGGAGGAGTTGATTCCTCTGCGAACGTGGCTTTGATGTCTGAACAGATGTCGCGGCCTGTTGAGACGTTCACGGTTGGTTTCAGCGATGCTGAGTATCTCAATGAGCTCAACTCCGCAAGGCGAATTTCAAAACAATTCGGGACCAATCATCATGAAGTCATTATCTCGGAAAAGGAGATGAAGGAGTTTCTTCCTGATCTGGTTTTCTATCAGGACGAACCAATTGCGGATCCGGTTTGTGTTCCTCTTTATTACGTTTCGAAGCTGGCCCGCGATTCCGGCACGATAGTCGTTCAAGTCGGCGAAGGTTCTGATGAGATCTTCAGTGGTTATGAGAACTATGTTCGACATCTGAGAATCTATGAAAAATTCTGGCGACATGCGGAGATCCTTCCACTGGCATTACGTCGCGCAGTGTCCAGTGTTTCTCGACCAGCGCTCGAGGCCACGGGTCGAAAGCGTGTAGCGATTGAATTGATCCGGCGTCTAGGCGCGGATGAGCCACTGTTTTGGGGCGGCGTTGTTGTGTACGACGAAGCCTTCAAGCCAAGAGTTCTGTCGGATCAGTTGCGTCAGCGCATGAACGGAATGTCGTCACTTCGTATAGTCGAACGGTATCTAAACCATGTTGAGCATGAGCGTCCCGACTCTGATTTTCTCGCTCGCATGACTTATCTGGAACTCAAACTTCGATTGCCTGAATTATTGTTGATGCGTGTAGACAAGATCACAATGGCCACAAGTGTCGAAGCTCGCGTGCCTTTTCTGGATCACCATCTTGTTGAGTATGCCCTGGGACTGCCCCGGCAATTGAAGGTACAAGGCGGGAGTGGAAAACACATTCTGAAACGCTCGTTGGAAGAAATTCTGCCTCGTGATTTGTTGTACGAACGAAAGCGCGGATTTGGCGCTCCTGTTCGCGAATGGTTTCGAGAAGGACTGGGAGGCTGGTTTGACGATCACCTGATGAATTCAAGTATGCGTCGCCGGAATCTGCTTGATTATGGATTCGTGGCTCGAATGCTGACAGAGCATCGCAACAAGACGAAAGACTGGGGCTTTCACCTGTGGGCGCTGCTGAATCTGAGTTTGTGGTATGAGCGGTGGATCGATTGATTTCAGCTTTGTCGGCAGGTTATAGGGCGAATAGGTCCTATAGGTCCTATTAATTTCAAGATGAGTTTTTCTAAGAATGTCATTTGGACCTTTGGTGCACGGCTGGCGATGGTTGTGAATAGTGTGTTCGCCGGAATCGTCGTTGCGCGATGGTTGGGTGCCGATGGCGTTGGCAAGTTAGCCGTGATTAATGTATCGGTAATTACCCTGGTCCAGCTGGGCAGTCTTGGTCTTCCATCAGCAAACACCTACTTCATAGCGAAAGACACAAATCAATTCCGCCGGGCTGCCGTCAACTCATTACTGTTCGCAATCCTTGCTGGTAGTTTGTTGACAATTGGACTTGTGGGCATCACGTCAAGCCGGCCGGAGTGGTTTGGTGTTGTTGCTCAGGATCTATTTCGTATCGCCGCCATCTCGATACCGTTTCAATTGATAACGCTGATTGGTCTGAACATCTTTCTCGCGATCGGCAAGATTCGAGAGTTCAATTTACTCGACGTCGTCGGTCAATCGTTTGTCCTGATCAACGCCTTGTTAGCGTTATTGATACTTCATAGCGGTTTGGGAACACTCGTGATTCTGAATACGGCCGCAAGTGTTCTGGTAAGTCTGGTGATCGTTGTCATGTTAGGCACTTCCGCTCAGAGGCTGGGCGACAGAGACAAAGCGTGGCGCAGTGATCTTGTGCTACTGAAGCAAATGATTGGCTACGGAATCAAATCGCACGTCGCGATCCTTGCCGGGACGCTGATATTTCGCGCCGACCTTCTTGTGGTGAATCACTTTCGTGGTGCTTCAGAGGCGGGCGTTTACAGTCTGGCATCACAAATGGCGACACTTTTGATGATGCTTCCGTCAGTCATTGCAACGCTACTTTTTCCACGAGTCACTGCGGAACAGGATCAAACCGGAAACACTACGTGCGTTGTCGCACGACATACAGCGCTGGTGATGCTTCTTTGTTGTTTGGCCGCGGTCCCATTTAGTTTGCTTTTACCCATCGTCTACGGCTCGGCGTTTTCAGATGCAACGGTGCAGCTCCTGATACTGTTGCCGGGCGTGTTCTTTGTTGGACTTCAATCGGTGTTAGTTCAACACTTCAATGCCATGGGATTGCCAAAGACCGTTCCCGTGTTTTGGATGGTAACGTTAGTGATAAATCTGATAATGGTATTTCTGATGGTGCCGCGGTACGGTGCACGCGGCGCCGCTCTGGCCTCTACCATCAGTTACAGTTTGATCTCGTTCTTGATGATTGGTTACTTCCTGGTTGAAACGCGACGGACGCTGTCAGAGCTGTTTGTGTTGCGGCCCTTGGAAGTTAGATCGCTGTTAGGGCTGGCGTTCAGATCGAGGTCGACGGTTAATACATAGTTCTGCCGTGAACTTTGGAGTGCGGCGGCCTGCCGTCGCTTTGTTACGGCGCTACGTTTGATGTCAGATAAGCATTTTGAAATTAGTTAGCCATTACTCGAGTGTCCGCTGTACCAAAGCGACGGCAGGCCGTCGCCCTCCAAAATTGTGCGGAGCCATCCAATGAAAGTCGTCTTACTGGTTCTCAGTGGCGACCCATCGCAAATTCAAGAGAAACTTACCGCGAGGTTTCCTGACGCACAGATCCAGGTAGTAGCTCGAAGTGATTTTGAGGGCAGTGGTGTAGCGACCCGTCTGCGAAAACTTCGCGCGTTGCGTCCGGACATCTTTGTCATTGCGACTGAGCGTCTTAAATGGCAACGAGGACAAAATGCATTCATGCTGTTTGGCGCACTCGCCGGCGCGCGTGAAGTCATCATGCTCGACAGTCACGGAGACGAGTTAAAGCGGTCTCGAGCGAATCTTCTCTTAAGGGCGCCGGTTGAGTTAACAACTGACGCCATCTCCAGCGCCCGAACACTTGCAAGAGCAGAGCGTGAACTCCGGGAACTGGAAGCACTTGTTCAATCAAATTCCTTTCGGCCACAAGTCAAGAGCACTGCGAATCCGCGAATCGTCTATTTAAGATCGACGCCCGGTCCGGGTACCCAAGCCGGTGGCGCCGCGAGTCACATAAAAGGAGTTGTTGAAGGTCTCATTAGTCTTGGCTCTCATGTCGAGCTTGTTAGCAACGATCGAATATCCGGATTCGATGAGAACATAAACGTGATCGAACCAGTTTCCTCGGGGACATCTCGCGCAATCTTCGACATCAACAACAACCTGCACTTCACTCGCCATCTTCTTCCTTTGCTTGAACAAAATGTTCCCGATTTGATCTATCAACGATACGCGCGTTTCAGTTGGGCAGGAGTCGTAGCGGCCATAAAGACCAGGCGACCGTTGTTCCTCGAGTACAACGGTTCAGAAGTTTGGGTTGGAAAGCACTGGGATCGAGTTGGCAAACTGGACTTGCTGGAACGCTACGAGCAATTGAACCTCAAAGCGGCGACGCGTATTTTTGTTGTCTCCGAAGTCGAGCGTCGCAATCTTGAAACGCGTGGGGTGAATTCCGATAAGATCATCATCAATCCAAATGCAGTCGATGCCTTTTCTTTTCAACCAGGGTTGGGTGGTACTGATGTAAAACGTACGCTGGGCTTCACAGATAACGACGTCGTGGTTGGGTTTGTCGGTACTTTCGGTCCGTGGCACGGTGTCCTGGTTTTGGCTGACGCGATCAAAAACATACCGGACGATCTGCCGATTAAATTTCTTTTTGTGGGCAGTGGAAGTTTATACGCTCAAGTCCAGCAGATGTTGGTTGATGACAGGAATACAGGTCGAGTGATGTTTACCGGCCCGGTTGAACATAAAGAAGTCCCCGCGTTCCTGGATGCATGCGACATTCTCGTTTCTCCGCATGTGCCACTCACGGACGGCAGCGAGTTTTTTGGTTCGCCGACAAAACTGTTTGAGTACATGGCGATGGGAAAAGGTATAGTCGCCAGTTCGCTGGGGCAGATTTCTGATGTGCTTGATGATGGCAACACGGCGCTGCTAGTCAAACCTGGCGATCCGGGAGAATTAGCTTCGGCTATTCGTCGACTAGCTGAGTCTCCTGAACTACGTCAACGTTTAGGAACCAATGCTCGCGAAACGGTGGTTCAAAAGCACACGTGGAAACACAATGCGCAGCGAGTGCTTGATGCATATAGGTCGTTAGTAGCTAGTCGTGAATAGATCCTATAGGTCATATAGGTCCTATATTACTCAACGATAACCAATGAGTTCTCTAGCTGAAGAGAAGCAGCGCGCACGCGAACAATGGAGCCAGGATCCGTGTGGAGCAGAATACGACCGCGAGCACTCACTCGGCACTCGCGAATTCTTCGATACGATTGAGCGCCATCGTTACTCGGAATATGCGCCGTGGATGCCGGCGACGATGGGATTCGATCGATTTGCTGGCGCGCATTTGCTGGAGATTGGTTGTGGCATGGGTTCGGACCTCGTGCAGTTCGCGCGCGGGGGTGCGATCTGTACCGGCATTGACATCACCCCTCGCTCGATTGAGATCACGCGTCACCGCTTCACTCTTTATGAACTTAACGGAAATTTCCTGCTGTCGGACGGTGAGCATCTGCCATTTCCTTCTGAAACTTTCGATGTGGTTTATTCAAACGGTGTATTACATCACACACCCGATACGGCAGGCGCGATTCGTGAAATCCATCGTGTGTTGCGGCCAGGAGGAACTGCGAAGGTAATGCTTTACCATCGCAACTCACTAAACTACTGGGTTGAGATTGTTTTACGCCGAGGTTTGCTGGGAGCTGAATTTCTTCGTGGTCGATCGGCTGAAGACATTATGAGTCGTGTAGTCGAGCATAGTGAACACGAGGCGACACCGTTGGTAAAGGTTTACAGTCGAAAACAGGCTCGGTCCCTGTTCGCCTTGTTTAGTAACGTCGAAGTTGAAGTGGAGCAACTGTTGAGGGGAGAACTTCGATTTCTTTCTCCGTTGATCTCAGAGAAGCGCTTTCGTAGTTTGCAGAGGCGGATCGGTTGGAATGTTGTGATTACGGCGATTAAATGAAAACTTCTCTGCGCACCCTCAGCGTTCTCGGCGTCTCTGCGGTGGTTGGTTTGGTTCGTTAAACCGCTGAGACGCAGAGAACGCTGAGAATGCGCAGAGAGAAGATTTTGATGAGTGTGAATCGAAATCCACGAGGTGAAAGCCGCTGTTTAAGGTTGGATTGGATTCAAAACGTAAACGACTGCTCGTATTGTTTGCAGTGTTGGTGATTGCGGTCAGCGTTCGTGTGCTGACATTGCAGTTCATGCGAGCACATCTGAATGATGCGAGCTGGTTTCAATTTGGTTCATATGCAATCTTCGATCGGCAGGCACATGACATCATTGATGGTCGTCAGCACCTCTTCCTGATTGACGATTCTTCGCGAACAGATCTCGTTCAATACCCACCAGCTTATCCAGCAACAGTCGCATTAATCTATAAACTAACCGGCAATCAGTCGGCATATTCTGTTCAGATCGTGCAATGGTTTGCCGATCTGTTTCTGTCTTTCATAGTCATCATTGGAATTGCAGTTACGGCCTTCGACGATCGAGTTGGTTTGGCAGCGGGTTTTCTGCTGGCTCTGTCGCCTTTATTTGCCATGTATGCGGCATACCCTTCGGCCGACACACCGGCTACCTGGTTAGTTCTGGCTGGAAACTGGTTGTTGTTAATTGCAGCGAAACGCGGCAATGTTTGGTTTGCATTTTGTGCAGGCGGAGTCCTTGGTGTTGCTTGCTGGTTTCGGGTTAATCCACTTTACCTGTGCATTTTCTGGGCGATTGCGGTATTTGTTTTCGTCAGCGGGCGGCGCAAGCACAGACTTTTGTTAGCCGCGGCGGTTGTTCTCGGAACACTGCTAATCATCTCGCCGATCGTATTGCGAAACTACTTTACGTTTCCCGACTTCACACCAACTGGTGGAACCATCGGAATCAATCTTTGGGAAGGGTTGGGTGAAACTGAGCTGGGTAAGAAAAATGGATTCATGCTCGGCGACGAAAAGATGCTTGAACGTGAACGCATCAAAATGGGATTGCCGGAAGGTACGATCCTCAGAGCTCAGTGGCCTGACGGGATTCGGCGAGACAAGGAGCGAACTCGCGAATCGTTGTCTTTTATCAAACAACATCCAGTGTGGTATGCGGGGGTGATGTTTAGACGAATGTGGGGGATGCTGAAAGTCGCAGGATCTCCACTGCCCTATTACGGCTCGAGCGGAATTAATGTAACCAGTCGGAAGTGTTTGCCACAGAATTGGCAAGGGGGTGTGCTTGCGCTTTACGTGAATGCACTTGGAATGATCGAGAGTGTTGTCAGGTATTTGCTATTGCCGCTCGTGATGTTCGGGGTCTACGTTGCGGCCCGTCGTGATTTGATGGTTACCGGAATTCTTCTAATGACGGTCTTCTATTACCTTGTGCCTGGCACTAGTGCGCACACGGAGCTTCGATACGTGCTACCAATGCATGCGTTGCTGGTCGTGTTCGGCGGACTTGGGCTGCAGAACTTGTGGCAGAATACTGTTCGCGGTCTTGGGCTTAGGTTGGATAGGTCAAATAGTTCCTATAATTCCGGCCACTGACCTTTAATAGAGTTTTTCAACGTGCAGTCAAAGGCAAAAACAATTTCGGATCCGCTTCCTCGCGAGATGATGGAGCATACCTATCCGATTCTCTATCAGGTGGAGCAAACACACTGGTGGCACGTTGGCCGCCGGCACATTATTGCGCAATTCGTTGAGACCATTTGTCGTGACGTAAAGGATCGCCGGGCGCAGATACTTGATGTCGGTTGTGGAACCGGGGCGAACCTTCTGATGCTCTCGAAGTACGGTGATGCGGAGGGTGTCGATATTTCCCCGGATGCGCTGTCCTTTTGCCGTGAGCGTGGACTTGACAAGGTGAGGCTCGGGGCGGCTGAAGAACTTCCCTACGATGACGGCACCTTTGATCTGGTGACCGCCCTCGATGTCGTGGAACATATGGACGATGATTTAGCTTGCTTGCGCGAGATGCGACGAGTTTTGCGACCAGGCGGACGAGTGTTGTTGTTTGTGCCGACGTTTATGTTCCTTTGGGGTCTTCAAGACGACGTCAGCAATCACCGCCGGCGCTATCGTCTGCCACAGTTGCATCGCGTTCTGGAACAGGCAGGCTTTGAAGTCGAAAGAAGTACTTATGCCAACATAACTTTCTTCATGCCTATTCTATTAATCCGGCAACTCATGCGTGTTACTGGATTAAAGACCCAGTCAGAGAACAACATCAATGTGTCGTCACTGAATGGTGTGTTGGGTTGGTTTTTTGGTTTGGAGAGCACAGTGCTCCGCCATATGAATATTCCGTTCGGCGTCTCCGGATTGGTTGTTGCGAAGAGGAAATAGGGCTTATGGGACGAATAGGAACTGTTTGCTCTAAGGCACCACCTCCACAAACTCGAACCTAAATCCACTTTCGTCGAGTGCGCGCCGCGAATCTGGTTTCTCATGTCCTTTCAGCCATTGGGAACCCGCCCTTGTTGAATTCAGTCGCTCGATGGCAGTCGCGTCCAACCAAACTGTCCAGCCATCCGAATAGAAATTGCGCAAGTCGCTCATCAGTTCCTCTGGTTCTTTCAGCTGAATCCAGAGGGTACTCGGAGCGAAATATCTGACAAGGTTGTTATCCGCGTTCTCGAGGCCGTAAAAGACAATCGTTCTTGCGCGCCACTGATCCTTCATCTGCAACGCAAATCGCGTCGGCAGAAACTTCTCCGCGTGCGAATAAGGAAAAATGAAAAACAAAAAGTTAGCGAGTGCGACGGCAATCGCCAACGTTGCAAGTCGATAAGCTGGCTGATAACCATTCTGCGGGTATCGGGCCCACGCAAACAATCCCATCAGGATGATCAGGGCCGGTAAATAGAACAGCCGATAGAAAGTGTTCTGTGGCAGCCAAACAAAAAGAAATATCAAATAGATCGAGGCCCACACAATTGCCGCAATTAGCAACGGTCGTCCAAGCGCGTCTCTTATTAGCTTGCGAAGTGATTGTGATACCTGAGGACGAAAGCTTCGGAAAACAAGAAATAGCAGCACACCGAGATCGATAGCCAGTAGCGCAATTAAAACTACGACAATTGGATTGATGAGTCCGTGAAGTAAGTTGAGTCTACCGCTCAGGAACAGCCGAAAGTGCCCGCGCACTGTGTATCTAAGATCATTCCAGATGTTGAAGGTGAACGACGCGTCTGGCGAGTAGTAAGTCAACCAGTGAATGAAGGATCGCAGATCTGTATTGTGAGCGGCAACGTAGAAGCAGAACACGTAAGTCGCGGTAGTTAGTAGCGACGACACCAACGCGAAAAGTGTGACTGACCGTATTTTCTGTCCTCTGTTTTCATCACGATAGAGCAAACCCGCAATGATCACCGGCCCAAAGAAGATTGCGAGCTCGTGAAAGCACATGCTCAGGGAATACAAAACAGCTACGACGATCGGTCTGGGCCTCGCGACTGGAAGAACGAAGCGGAATGCAATCAGTAATAAGAGAACGCTGATAATGTAAGCATCAGCGTCGGTGGAGTACTTCCACCAGGTTGCCGACAGGCCAAATAAAAGCGTCAACCAACTTGCCAGGTATAGTGAGCGAAAGGCTGACTTCAGAATCAAGAACAGGACTACTGCCGCAGCGCCACTAAAGAGGGCGTTCAGAATCTGGAGGGCTGTGAGCGCTCGCATGCTGAAACCAAGCCACAACAGCATGTGATAGAAGACGTATCCAACTCCGTTGTAGAGGAGATGACTGGGATGAATAAGCGATCTGAATTGGTTTGGGTTTTCGATGGTTTGAGCGAATGTAATTCCATCCCAGTAATAGTTTCGCGTCGGAAACGACAGATAGACGCTCGTGAGTCCAACAAATAGCATCCAGGGAACGATGAACTCATGACGCGAAAACCAGTGGCCCACACTTTGGACAAGACTGCTGGCTGAATTTGGTCGGGAGTGAGACACGTCAGTAGTATAGAACCTATAGGACTTCCAGGACCTATTTGCCCGGACTCAATAATGTTAACCAACCGATCAATTATCTGTTTCGGTGGAGAAGACTGGTGGTATCACCATCCCCACTCGAAAGCTCACCTGATGAGAAGGTTTGCCCAAGCGGGAAACAAAGTCATCTTCGTAAACTCGATCTCGATGGGTCTTCCCGGGTTGGCTCACAAAGATCTCCTGCCGCGAATCAAACGAAAACTTGGTAGCTACTCAAAACTAGCGCGGCAAACAGATGAAGGCATCACCGTCGTTTCACCGGCGAGTTTTCCATTCTTTGGCACTGCCGCCGCGCGCGCGATGAACCGGCAACTTATCGGAACTCAGATCAGGAGACTCGCGAAGACTCGAGGACTGACAAAGCCTGTTCTGTGGATCGCAATCCCGACCGCCGCTGAGATGATCGGGGAGTTTGATGAATCAGCAGTCGTGTATCACGTTTCGGACAAGTACGATGCTAATACAATGGATCATGCAACCGACCCGGCTTTAATACGCCGGCTTCATGAACACGCGATCGAAGCAGCGGACCTCGTGTTTTATTCAGGGCGCAAATTGTTCGACGAAGCAACAGCAGGTCGCGATCATTCATATCTTCTGGAACAAGGAGTTGACTTTGAACACTGGAGTAAGGTCCGAAGTCTGAGCGTGGCACCTCAGATAGAATCTATTCCACGACCACGTATTGGTTATTTTGGCGCCATTGAGCCGTGGTTACTTGATCAGGAGCTGATTAAGAAAGCTGCTCGCGAACGTCCAGGGTGGCAATGGATCTTCATCGGCAACCTGTCGCGAGGTGTTGAAGTCCAGGGACTCGCAAATACGCATTTTCTGCCGCCGGTTGCATATGATGAGTTGCCTCATTATGCCGCCGGATTCGACGTTTGCGTGCTCCCGTGGGAAACTGAGCAGGCTTTCACGAGTTATGGATCGGCGATCAAAGTCCGCGAGTATTTGGCTACCGGAAAGCCGGTGGTGATTTCTCCGCTGCCCGAGTATGAGCCAATGAAAGATGTGCTGAGAATCGCGCGGAGCCGCGAAGAGTTTCTGAGACTGGTTGACGAAGCGTTGACCGAAACAGACCCTTCGTTGGCGGCAAAGCGGCAGGCTTCGGTTGCGTCAGGAACTTGGGCGGCACGTGCCGAGTGGGTTAGTGAGTTGATTGAAGGTGTGCTGAAGGATAGGAGAACTTCATAAAGAGCCTCTGCGCCTCCTCGGCGTTCTGTGCGGTGTTAATTAATGCTCCTACCGTAAACCGCAGAGAACGCTGAGGAAGCGCAGAGACAGTCGCGTGAAGTTTCTGAACAGTGAAAGCCTTCTAGTGAGATCTGACTGCTAATGAAACAAGTTCTGCAAAATAGAAAAACCGGGCGGCCATTCGTTGGTGAAGTGCCGGTCCCGGCGTTACAGCGTGGGCGAGTGCTCGTGCGCACAGTTGCCTCTTTAATCTCCGCAGGCACAGAACGCATGGCAGTGGAAATGGTCAGCAAAGGTTTAGTTAATGAAGCTCGCCAGCGTCCGGACCTTGTTAAAGCCGTGGTCTCAAAGGTGAAGAGCGATGGTTTGCTAAACACTTTCGCATCTGTGCGCGACAAAATGGCAGCTTCGACAACACTCGGCTATAGCGCGGCTGGAGTCGTCACTGCAGTAGCTGAAGATGTGGCTGAGTTTCAAGTTGGAGATCGCGTCGCTTGTGCCGGTGTTGGCTTTGCCTCACATGCTGAAGTGTTGTCTGTGCCGAGAAACTTGTGCGTGCATCTTCCCGCTGACGTTGGTTTCGATGAAGGGGCCTTTGGAACTCTCGGCGCGATCGCTTTGCAGGGAGTTCGTTTGGCTGAGCCGACACTCGGTGAATCAATCGTGGTTATTGGTTTGGGCCTGGTGGGTCAACTGACGGTTCAACTGTTGAAAGCAAATGGATGCAGAGTGTTTGGTCTCGATCTGGATGCGCAACGAGTGAATCTCGCGATCGAACTTGGCGCGGACGCCGCCGCAGTTTCAAATGATGACGCTGCGAAGCAAATTGACACCTGGACAGGCAGACGCGGCGCTGACGCTGTGCTAGTCACGGCTGCTACAGATTCCAATCAACCGGTTGAGTTAGCGGCGAAGATCTCGCGAGTAAAAGGTCGAGTTGTTGTTGTGGGTATGACCGGGCTCGATATTCCCCGGCAGCCTTTTTATATGCGCGAGCTCTCGCTCACGATCTCGATGTCATACGGCCCCGGCCGCTACGATCCCGATTACGAAGAACGCGGAAATGATTATCCGTTCGGTTATGTTCGCTGGACTGAAAAGCGAAACATCGAGGCGTTTTTGGAATTGATTAATTCCGGCCGTGTTAGCTTGAACAAACTTATCAGCCACCGGTTTCCTATCGGTCAGGCGGAACGCGCATATCAACTCATCTCGGGAAATGTGTCCGAACCTTACCTGGGTGTGGTTCTAAATTACGATTCCGCTTCACCGGTTGCGACTCGCGTTGCGTTACGGTCTTCTGAGACTAGAAGTGATTCTGCAATTACATTAGGCGTGATCGGTGCCGGTGGTTATGTGCCAGCGATGTTATTGCCGCACTTCAAAACCGCAGGCGTTAACTTTAAGTCGATTGCCACCGCGTCAGGCGTCTCTGCTCATGACGTGGGCAAGCGATTTGGATTCCGGTATGCCGTTTCAAACGCAGAAGAGGTCTTAGATGACGCGGACATCAATCTCGTGGTTGTCGGCACGCGACATGATCTACACGCCGAGCTAGCCCAGAAGGCTTTGTTGGCAAACAAGCATGTTTTTGTTGAGAAGCCATTGGCCGTGAACGATGAAGAATTGGACAGCGTGTTGAATGCTGCTGCCGCATCTTCAGGACTCTTAATGGTTGGATTCAATCGGCGCTTTTCACCATTAGCACTTCAAGCCAGGGAGTTTTTCGCCGACCGGAGCGGGCCTCTCTCGATTGCGTATCGTGTCAACGCTGGACGAGTGCCAAAAGAACATTGGCTTCAGGATGAACAACAAGGTGGCCGGATAGTCGGCGAAGTTTGTCACTTTATCGATTTCATGACATTTCTAACCGGAGCCAAACCTCTGTCAGTGTTTGCGGAAGCCGTTAGTGCGAAGTCAGACAAGATCGTGGACGCGGATTCCGTGTTCATCACGTTGAAGTTCGAAGACGGCTCGAACGGGACTATTGCGTATTTGGCTGAAGGCGATCCCGCGTTGGCAAAAGAGCGAGTTGAAATTTTTGGCGAAAGCAGAAGCCTGCTGCTCGACGATTATCGAAGCGCAATCATGTATCGAGATGGCCGCGAGAAACAAGCGACCCTGAAAGCTCAGGATAAAGGCCAGAAGGATCAGGTCAAAGCTGTTTGCACTGCAGTTTTATCGGGTGACGCGCCGATTAGGTTGGAACATTTAGCTTCAACAACGAGGACAACATTTCGAATATTGGATTCGTTGCGGGAAAGGGCAAGGATAGAGCTTTAAGATCTCAGATTTCAGATCTCAGATCTCAGATAAAAAGCAAATTGTGGGTCGCCTATTTGAGATCTGAGATCTGAAATTTGGGATCTCACACAAAGCTTAAAGTTCAAGTCAAAGATGTGTGGCATCGCCGGAATTCTCAGTCTCGACCCTGCAAAATTAATCGGCCCCATGCTTCAGAGTATCGAGCATCGGGGCCGTGATGATCAGGGACAATGGACTTCCGAAGCTCTCGATCAGTTTGGCAGGCGCGTTTGCTTCGGACATCGTCGACTCTCAATTATTGATACGTCCCCAGGCGGCCATGAGCCGATGGTCTCTCACGATGAACGTTATGTCCTCACTTTCAATGGAGAGATTTTCAACTACCGTGAACTCCGGCAACAACTAATTACGTTGGGTCATCAGTTTCGTACTGAGAGCGATGCTGAAGTTCTTCTTGCTGCGTTTGCTCAGTGGGATCGTGATTGCCTCGCGCGCCTCAACGGCATGTTCGCCTTCGCAATTTGGGACAACAAAGAACGAACCTTGACGTTGGCTCGCGATCACGTGGGGATAAAGCCGCTCTATTACTCGGAGATTCCCACGAGCAGTGATAAGCCTGGCGCATTCGTTTTTGCCTCCGAAGTAAAAGCGATTCTGGCAACGGGTCTCGTCAAACCCTCCGTTGACCCGGAGGCTCTTCATCAATTCTTAACCTTCCTTTGGTCACCAGATCCGAACACACTCTTTGCTGGGGTAAAAACGGTACCTCCAGGTCACGTGCTCCAAATTCGAAATCACGATGTGAAGATGCATCAATGGTGGGACGTCTCATTCGAGAATATTGAAGAAGGTAAGAATGAAGAGTGGTGGCGTGAACGCGTCCTCGACACTCTGGATCGCGTCGTCAAGATGGAGATGGTTTCAGATGTTCCTTTGGGTGCGTTTCTGTCTGGCGGAATTGATTCGTCAGGCATCGTCGCAATGATGCAACGACACAGTGACGGCAGACCGGTCAGTACCTACACGGTTGGGATTGAGAGCAGAGACTTGCGTTACGACATCATCCCGGACGATGTGCGCTGGGCGCGTCGAGTTAATGACCAACTCCACACTGACTATCACGAGACGATGTTGCAACCGTCAGTTGCGGAGCTGTTGCCGAAACTGGTCTACCACATGGAAGAACCGCCAATTGATATGGCGATTCCCAGTTACCTGATTTCGCAAGCAGCACGTGCGAGGTTGACGGTGATGTTGTCCGGGATGGGTGGTGATGAGGTGTTTGCCGGATATCCTCGACAGCTGGCGATGAAAATTGCGTCCGCTTTCGATCCGGTGCCAAATCTTCTGCGGCGCCCGCTAATGAAAACAGTTGCATCGACATTGCCGGGCGGTTTGCCCGGAAGATTGACTGCACCATTACGCAACGCGAAGAAGTTTGCACAGAGTGCGGCGCTGGATTTTGAAGATCGTTATCTCGGATACGGAACCTATTTTACAAATGATGCCAAACAACGGTTGTATTCAAATGAATGGCGAGCGCTGACGCGCCAGTTTGATCCTTACGAGAAGCATCGCAACTATTTCAGTCGAGTGGCGGGAGCCGAACCTCTGAATCGTTTGTTGTACGTAGACCTGAAGACGTTTCTTCCATGCCTGAATCTGATTACGACCGATAAGACGTCGATGGCTGCGAATCTGGAAGTTCGAGTGCCGTTTCTGAATCGCGAGATGATTGAAATGGCAGCTCGAATGCCGGCTCGTCTAAAACTTCGCGGCTTGAGGCGCAAATACATTCTGAAGTCCGCGCTCGAAGGAGTGCTACCCAAAGATGTTGTATGGAGAAAGAAAGCGGGTTTTGGAGCGCCGATACGATCCTGGCTTCGCGGTCCTTTGCAGCCGTTGATAAATGATCTGCTTTCGGAGCAAACAATCAAAAGGCGAGGGATATTCCGTCCGACGGAGGTGAAGAGGGTTATCGACGCGAATAATTCAGGCCGCGAAGACAACAACCTGCAAGTGTTTCAGCTGCTGGGACTGGAGTTATGGCACCGGACATTTATTGATTAGTGTTGGCTCTCACTGTGATTTCTGGAGACCCAATAGATTGACAACATTGGCCAACGCCGTTTAATCTGCAGCTACGGAATCCCGCCCCGGAGTTCCGACCTTCCGAGCCCTCACGGCCCTGAAGAAGTTCCCAAGGTTCTTACCCGCGAAATGATCTCGACCGACGACGCGAAATTGTTAACTAGCCGACCCGTTCGGCGCTCTCTGGCGGGGCGTGAACGTAAGTGTGTGTTACTGGTCGAAGATGATCGCTCACTGCGTCGCTTGCTCGAGATCATCCTCGAACGAGCAAAGTATGACTACGTGTCGGCTGGTGATGGTGTGCAGGCGATTGAGGCGTTGCAGCGTAATCGAATTGACCTGGTTATCACCGACGCGTTCATGCCCAACCTGAATGGCTACGAACTGTGCCGGTTCATCCGAGACAACGAGGCGCTTGCTCATATCCCGTTAGTGCTGCTAAGTGCGCTTGAACCGGAAAGTGGTGAAGGCGATCAGGTTGACGAGTTTTTGTCAAAGCCAGTCTCGCCCGAGGAATTTTTGGCTTGCGTTTCGAAGTACCTGGATCCGGAATAGGACGTATTGGGCCTATTCCTTGCCCACTGCTAGGCCGTCGCTTTACTCGCGATCAGTGAATCAAGCGGAGTAAAGGGAATGCCCTGTGCTGACGCGACTGCCTCGTAAGTGCAGTGACCGTCATAAGTATTCACGCCTTCTTTCAATCCTGAATCGCCGGCGATAGCGTCGTAGAAACCCTTCTTCGCAATTTTCAACGCGTATGGAAGCGTCGCATTGGTAAGCGCGAATGTCGAGGTGCGCGGCACGGCTCCCGGCATGTTCGCTACGCAATAGTGCAGCACGCCTTCAACATAGAAAGTCGGATTTGAATGCGTTGTAGGATGTGTTGTCTCAATGCATCCTCCCTGGTCCACTGCGACGTCGACTATCACTGCTCCGTTCGGCACATCCTTCAGCATCTTCTGCGTGACGAGTTTGGGAGCCGCAGCTCCCGGAACAAGGACAGCGCCAACGATCAAGTCTGCCTGTGAGACAGCGTCGTGAATCATGTACGCACTGGACGCGAGCGTAGAAATCTTCGAGAGAAAGATATCGTCGAGCTCGCGTAATCGGTCGAGATTGTTGTCGATGATCGTCACATGAGCTCCCATGCCCACGGCCATCTTAGCTGCATTAGTTCCAACAACTCCGCCGCCAATGATCACAACTCTCGCAGCCGGCACACCCGGAACACCACCGAGGAGTATTCCTCGACCACCGCTCATCTTCTCGAGATAATGAGCCCCAACCTGGATAGCCATTCTTCCGGCAACCTCCGACATTGGCGTTAACAACGGCAGCGTACCTTTGCGGTCAGTGATTGTTTCGTAGGCGATACCGGTGACTTTGCGGTCCAACAACTGCTTTGTCAGTTCTTTATCGGGAGCGAGATGAAGATAAGTAAAGAGCAACTGGCCTTCGCGCATGCGGCGATATTCCGGGGCTATCGGTTCTTTTACTTTGACGATCATGTCGCCCTTGGCCCACACTTCATCAGCCGAGTCGATCAAAGAAGCACCGGCACGGTTATAAAGCGAATCCTCGAAACCGGACCCCTCACCAGCGCTCTTTTCAACGATGACCATATGTCCGGCTTCATGAAGTGCACGCACTCCCGCCGGCGTTAAGCCAACGCGATATTCATTGTCTTTGATTTCTTTCGGCAGACCGATAATCACGGCTTTGATCCTCCGCTGTTCAATAAGGCGAGTGTGGAATTACGGTTTGATAATTAATTACTGAGGCGATTCAACGGTATCGATTTGCGCGCGTTGCAGCTTACCGCTGAAGTCGACATAAATAGACTTCCATTCGGAGAAGATATCGAGAACTTGAGTTCCGGCCTCTCGATGTCCGTTTCCAGTTGCTTTCGTTCCGCCGAAAGGAAGGTGAACTTCGGCGCCAATGGTTGAGGCGTTTACGTAGAAGATTCCTGTGTACAGCTCGTTCATTGCGCGGAACGCCCGATTAACATTTTGAGTGTAGATGGCAGCAGACAAGCCATATCGAACGCCGTTAGCAATTTGAATTGCGTCTTCGAGCGAGTTTGCGGGAATGACTGTGGTTACAGGTCCGAAGATTTCCTCCTGCGAGATTCGCATATCCGGTGTCGCGTCTGAGAAGACTGTCGGCTCGATGTAGTGGCCGTGCGCATAATCACCGCGCGTTAGACGTTTGCCGCCGCAGGCGAGCGTGGCGCCATCTTCCTCCCGGCCAATGCGGATGTAATTCATTATCTTTTCAACCGCATCACTGTTAATTACCGGGCCTACTTCCGTCCGCGCATCCGCGCCATTGCCGACGCGCAAACTCCTGGTCGCATCGACCAACTTCTTCACGAACTGTTTGTAGATTTTCTTGTGAACAATCAGGCGCGACGAAGCCGTGCATCTTTGTCCAGACGTACCAAAGGCGCCCCAAATGGCGCCTTCGATTGCCAGATCAATATCGGCATCGTCCATCACCATGATGGCGTTTTTGCCACCCATTTCAAGAGAACAGATGGCATTTCGTTCGGCACAAGCTGAGGCGACAACGCGCCCAGTTTCAGTTGACCCGGTGAATGAAATCAGTCGCAGCGCGGGATGGTTTGTCATGGCTGCGCCGACAGTTTCACCATAGCCGGTCACCATATTCACAACGCCCGGAGGTATGCCAGCCTCTTCGCAGGCTTTCACAAGGTTGTAAGTCGAGAGTGGTGTATCTTCCGCCGGCTTGATCACTACTGTGTTACCGCACACCAATGCTGGAATCAGCTTCCAGGACGGAATTGCCATCGGAAAATTCCAAGGAGTGATCAGTCCACACAAACCAACTGGCTGTCTGACGCACATCGCGAATTTGTCGCGCATCTCGGCAGGACTGGTAAATCCATGTAGACGACGTCCTTCACCTGCTGTGTAGTAGGTGCAGTCGATTGCTTCCTGAACGTCACCTCCGGCTTCCTTCAGAACTTTGCCCATTTCGCGGGTCATGTCTGCTGTGTAACGTTCTTTGTTTCCGATCAGAATTTCGCCAAGACGGAAGAGCAGTTCGGCGCGTTTTGGTGCCGGCGTATTTCGCCAACGGTCAAATGCGCCTTGTGCGGCGTTGACGGCTGCGTAAATGTCTTCTTTGGTGGATAGAGGAAACCGACCTACTACGTCGCGAGTGTCCGCGGGATTGATGTTTTCAAACATCTCACCTGACTCGCTCGCGATCCACTCGCCGTTGATGTAGTTCTGATAAGTTTTGACTGCGGCACGTGCAGCGGTTCGAGATGTTTGTTTGGCGCTGTTCTTCGCAACAGCTTTTTTTGCCTGGGCCATGGTTTAATAATTGTTTCCGGTCGTCCGACGAACTTTAGTTTGTCGTGGTCGGGTTACGGTGCGCACTTGAACCGGACGCACGACAGACTAAAATTCGTCGGAGTTCCTGCCTTCCTATTGATAAGTGAACTGCACAATCGCAGGTTGACGGCGTTCACCCTTCACGTCTCGCCGGATATTTGTGACGTTTAGAACGATTGGATCGCCTGCTTTTAGTCCGTTCATAACACGCTGAAACTCAGCGAGAGTGTTTACCGGGATGCGATTGATTTGATTGATTACATCGCCTTCGGATAATGCCGGCACGTTTGTTGGCGGAATACGAACCTCCGCCACTAAACCATTGGGATCGATCTCTTTAACCAGTAATCCGTGAATCACTGGCGTACCCGGCGCGTTTAATTTTCTTTCAGCAATCAACTGAGGAGTCAACTCAGCGAGGGTGATACCAAGGTGCAGCGCATTACCCTTCGGATCGGCGTCCTTTGTGTTTGGCTTTGAAGGTTCAACCCAGTCACGCGTAGTTAACGGAGGACGCTTGCTAAGGACAACGCTGACGGTCTTGCGCTCCATTTTCCCATCTACGTCTCGCAGAAAAGCGAGTGATGCTGTTTCACCAACCGCAGTACTCGCAACTCGTTGAATCAAATCCTGAGCATTCTGAACGGCAACACCGTCGAATTCGATAATGATGTCGTTGGGTTGAAGACCTGCTTTTGCGGCCGGGGTTGGCACGTCAGTGCCAGACTCAGTTGGTTCAACCTTCGTGATAATCGCACCCCTCGCTTCAGTGAGGCCATAAACCTTCGCATATTCGTCATGAACAGAGTCGAGAGTTATGCCTAAGAAGCCGCGCTTCACCGTGCCATGAGCAACGAGTTGTTTGTAGACGAAGTTTGTTTCGTTTGCCGGTAGAGCGAAACCGATACCGTTGTAGTCTCCGGTCGAGGTTGCAATCTGCGAGTTCATGCCGATGACTTCACCGCGCATGTTCACCAGCGGCCCACCACTATTGCCTCGATTGATTGCGGCGTCAGTTTGCAGAAAGCGCTGGAATACGTTTGGATATGGACTCTCTCGTTCTTTCTTCGAGATGATCCCGGCGGTCACAGTTTGATCGAGACCGAAAGGTGAACCCATTGCTAATACCCAATCACCGACCTGCGCTCCGTTCGAGTCGCCGAGAGTTACAGTTGGCAGATCGCGCGGGGCATCGATCTTAATAACCGCAATATCCGTCTCGGGATCGACGCCCACCTTCGTGGCGCGAAACTTCTCCCCCGACTGAAGGCCAACAATGATGCGCGTGGCTTCGTCTATGACGTGGTAGTTGGTCAGAATGTAGCCCTTGGGACTTACGATGAAACCGCTACCGACGCCGCGGGTTGGACGTCGTTGTTGCCGACGAAACATGTCGAGCAAAGGATTGTTGGCAGAGTCGTCCTTGTCTTCGTTGTCTTTGTCGCTTAGTTCAATGTCGCTTGGGGCTTGAAGCGTTTCGATGTTGACGACCGCGGGCTCAACGCGGCGTGCAATCTCCGCAAACGAAGCGGAAAGCGCTTCGGGGGCACGCGCAATTTGTGCCTCGCCTTGAGCGACGGTAGGGCGGCCTGAAAGCATTGCGCCGATGCCAATGCCTGCCAAAAGGCACGCGGCCGCAAGGGCGGCGATCCAGACCCGGAGCTTGCGCAAAATGGCTTTTTCCTGTTCGGTTGATTTCTTGTTCGCGACGTCAAACATAAACTTCACCACCTTCGAAGTTCTCAGCGGCAATCGAAAACTGCGCTTAAGAGAGGATAGTCACAATGGAATCCCATTCGCAGCGCAATGAAAGGGCTAGAGTATAGCGAAAGGGGAAGGGTGGGGCAAAAAACGGCGTAGTTCGTAGCCATTAGTCAGTGGCCAGTTAATAGGTCGAATAGTCATATAGGTCCTATTGATTGAGAGATCACTGACCAACCATTCTCACGCCGAAGGTCGCAGCAAAACTTTCAATACCCCTCGTGCTCCGGCGCGCTCCATCGCATGAACACCTTCGGCCAACGGATATTCCTCACTGATCAAACTTTCGACATTAACGGTACGCTTTGCCAGCAGATCAAGCGCCGGCCTGAAACGACCACATCGTGAACCGATGATAGAGATCTCGTCGACGACGATGCGAGCGGCGTCGACAGTAGTCGGAGCGTTGAAAGTCGATTTAAGAACCAGTCTTCCTTTCGGGCGCAGGAGATTAAGGGCGAGTTCGAAACCTGGAGCTGCTCCCGACGCTTCGATAACCACATCGAACGTCCGGTAGCGATTGGCTGTTCTGGTTGGTTTGGTTGTTTCGATTCCGCGTCTCCGAACAATTCGTAATTTTGCATCGTGCTTTCCGACGAGCACCACTTCGGCTCCGGTCAACGAGACAACCTGCGCGCTGAGTAAACCAAGTTTGCCGTCGCCGATTACGGCAACGCGATCTGTTTTGTTGATGTCCGCTCGTTCGAGGATTCCACAAGCTGCAGCAAGTGGTTCTGTAAAGACCGCATGCACGTCACTAATTTTTGTTGGAACCGGAAGCAGGTTATCGAGAGGTAGCCTTAAAAATTCCGCGTGTGCACCATCGCGTCCAACAATGCCGAGGACGGTTCGATTTGGACAATGTCGAGGATCGCCAGAGAGGCAAAGCGCGCATTTGCCGCAGCCGGCGTTGATTTCACCTACTACTCGTTTCCCAATCAGGGTCTGATCTGAACTCTCTTCGACCACACCGACGAACTCGTGTCCGATCGTTCCTTTGAAACCGGCATATCCGCGCGCGATTTCAAGATCGGTATTGCAGATTCCAGAGAGAAGCACGCGGACTAAAGCCTCGCGACCGGCGTCGGGCCTGGCAATTTTGCGAACGGCGACGGCTCTCTTGTTGACACGAAGGGCGAGCATAATAGTCCAATAGGTCCTATGCGTTAATTAAAAAGCCTTACTTCGGGTGTAGGCGTTCTGTGAATTCAGTTGCAGGGATTGATTAGGACCGCTGACCGTCAATGGAAGTCGCCACTCTAATTCCTCATCGCCAGTTAGTTTTGCATGAAGCCACCAATTGCCCGGCGTCAGCTTTACTGAACCGCGACCTTGTTTATCGAGCTGAGTGCTAACGGGCGATCTGCCTCGCATGCGCTCTTTCAAGAAATCATCGAAGCGTTTGCCTGCTCGCGGTTCAGTAAAAAACTCATGCCGAACCGCGATCAGATCGACGGGATAAATATCGACGGCGACATCCAGAGCGACACCTTCAGTATCCAATGGTCGCTCGATAACGATCTGCAGCGTTGTTGAATCCGAGTCAGTGTGGGATGGATTTGCAGATAATGGGAGGCTGCGGTAAATCAACCAAACGCCACTCGCGAAACCCACAACCAGCGCTGCTTGCAGAAGTCGAATTGCTATTCCGCGATAAATACTCACGACAGTTATTTCCTGAACCGGCGCACGAAGCCCACCAAAGACTCAGCTTCCTGGTCATTCAGCTTGTCGCTGAAGGCAGGCATATTTCCGCGAACATTGCGCCCATTCATTATGGAGTTGAATAGGCGCTCGTCGCTGACGTCGTCCTGCCATTCTGCGTCCGTCAAATTTCGCGCGTGGCTAAATCTCCCCTTTTTTGTTTGAGACGTGCCATCTCGACCGTGACATGCGACGCAGTATCTTGAATACAGTTGCGAAGCACTTCGGGGAGGAGCTGTTGCCGAAGCATCGGCCTTAAAATTAATAATAACGATTGAGCCAATGATCGATGGAAGTAGGACGACCAACGATAAGAAGTTCCTACGCTTCATATTCAACGGCATAATACAGTATGGATCTCGAACTTTGGAGTGCGGCGGCCTGCCGTCGCTTTTTTTAAAGAGCTACCTTGTCGATGGCCGTACCGCCTTTGAAATGCAGCTAGGCGCTCATCAATCGAACGTCCGCTGTAACAAACCGACGCCAGGTTGTCGCACTCCAAAGTTAATCTGAGATCTGAAATCTGAGATCGATGCTGTATCATTCGCGTGTTCTCCCAAACCTTGTAACTCAGGAACAACAACTTGACTGAACTAGAGCTCGACAAGCTTCATGAAGAGTGTGGCGTCTTCGGAATCTTTGGACATCCGGACGCGGCGCGTTTGACCTATCTTGGCCTCTACGCGTTACAGCACCGAGGTCAGGAGTCGTGCGGAATTGTAGCCTCCGACGGTAGTGAACTGCGGCTGGAACGCGCGATGGGGCACGTGAATGAGGCCTTCAATCAATCGCATTTAGATCGGTTACGCGGCGCAAGTGCTATCGGGCATGTTCGATATTCAACTGCCGGTGACGTGTCGATACTCGAGGCACAACCTTTCCTCGTAAATTGCCAGCATGGACAGATCGCGGTTTGTCACAACGGCAACCTTCCCTTCGCAAAAGAAGAGCGGGTGCGACTCGAACGTGCGGGTGCTATCTTCTCGTCAACGTCTGACACCGAAGTTATTCTGCACGGAGTAGCGCGCTCAACCAGTGCAATTCGAGACGCCATACCAGAAGTGTTGAGTCAAACCGAGGGCGCGTTTTCGATGCTGTTCCTGACTCCCCGCGAGTTGATTGCGATACGTGATAGCCGCGGCTTTCGTCCGCTCGCGCTGGGGCGCCTAGCTGACGCCTGGGTAGTCGCATCTGAGACGTGTGCGTTCGACTTGATAGATGCGCAGTACGTTCGCGATGTCGAACCTGGCGAGATGCTGGTCATCGATGAAGATGGATTGCGATCTTCGCATCCACTGCCACCGCAAAAACACTCGATGTGCCTCTTTGAGCACGTCTATTTCGCGCGCCCGGATTCCTTGATCTATGGCAAGTCGATCAATGAATCACGGCACAAGATGGGGCGGCGGCTCGCGATTGAACAGCCTGCCGATGCTGACATCGTCGTTCCAGTTCCGGATTCGGGGGTCGCTGCGTCGATTGGTTACGCTGCTGAAAGCGGACTGAGTTTTCGGTTTGGACTAGTCCGCAACCATTACGTTGGACGAACATTCATCGAACCGCGACAGTCGATTCGTTCATTTGGTGTACGCATCAAATTAAATCCTGTTCGGGATCTGATCAACGGCCGGCGAGTGGTTCTGATTGACGATTCAATCGTTCGCGGAACGACGTCCAAAAAGATCGTCGGAATGGTTCGCGACGCAGGCGCAAAGGAGATTCACGTTCGCATCAGTTGTCCACCAACAATCAGTCCTTGTTATTACGGCGTGGATACTCCGAACAAGTCGGAGTTGATAGCAGCCAATATGTCAGTTGAAGAAATTCGTGATTTTATTGGTGCTGATTCATTGGGCTACTTGTCGCTTGAGGGAATGATTAAAGCGTCGGGAATGGACGCGAATGAAACGTGCGTTGCTTGTTGGAATGGCCGGTATCCGACTCGCATCACTCGTGAGGCAGAAACGATGTGGGAGCGCGACCGGGAATCTGTCACCAGCGAAGGATGATTCGTCATGAAGTTTGCACTGACGACGATTTTGCTTTTGATCGGAGCAGTCAGTGCGGTCGCTCAGCAAGCGCCAAAGAAGACGCAAACACGAGAGATTGCTGTTGAAGTTATTCCTGTTCTTGAATTCCCTCTGAATCTTCACGAAGCTGTGCTTGTGAAATCTGAAAAGGGTTACGTTTTGAAATGCCGCTTCTCGAGTAATGCGGAGGCGACTCTAATCGGGATTAGATATTCGCTGACAGTTATTGAGCCGGTGACAGGGGCCCGACCGTTAACAAATAGGATTGAAGGATTCGAGATCGCTCCCTATGGTACAAAGACCTTAACGTTTCCAACGCCGATCAGATTTAGACAAACAGATGGCAGCAGACTCGTGTTGATGTTGGAGCAGGTCGTGAGTAAAGAATCAATCTGGGAAGTCATCAAGGCGAAGGATGTTCTCGAGGGTTACGTCAAGGGCGATTATTCTATCCAGCCGCATGTGCTGCGCGTCGCAAACCAGGTTGACGCTCCGCTCCAGACGCGCGTGATCTTTTGATTGTCCGACGAACTTTATAGTTTGTCGTGCGTGTCGCCTAACCCTATCAATAAATTTGCTTGTGAGTTCTACGCACAACGAACTAAAGGAAGCTCTGATTAAGTACGATAGGCTGTTAGCCTGTCGTGGTTTGCCTCAACAATATGGCTAAGATCGTCGACAGGCTAACAGCCTATCGTACTTAATCAGAGCTTCCTAAAGTTCGTCGGACATTTTGTTCGAGAGGTCAACGTTGGGAAGAACTGCTCGTCGTGGATGTGGTTGTGCAATTGCGGTCCTCGTGGTGCTTGCGGGTGTCACAGCCTTTCTCGGATATCGCTATGTCTTGCCGTGGTGGAAGAAGAAACCGCCTCCGCCTGCCGGTGAACTTCAGGTTCGAGTCCTGGACGTTGGGCCAGTGAACGGTGATTCGATTTTAATCACGTCAGCGGGTGGCAAGACAGTTCTCATTGACGCAGGTGATACGAGCAAGGGGAAGGCTGTTGTTGAGGCATTGAAGCGTAACAATGTCCAGCAACTCGATTATTTGATTATCACTCACCCTCATCCGGATCACATGGGAGGCGCCACGGAAGTTTTCAAGGCCGTTAAGGTCCTGAATGTCATTGACAACGGACAGCCGCCGGCCATTCCATCAGACCTCGCGCCCGCAGCAAAGCCGACACCGCCACCGAAGAAACCGGTTCCGAGCAGACCGTCGAAGGCCAGCGCGATTACAAAGTTCTACGACGATTACAAACAGGCGGTGGCTGCAAGTGGAGCTCATTACGAAAAGGCGTCGCCCGGAACGAAGTACGATCTCGGCAATGGCACCCTCTTAACGATTCTTGCGCCCACAGAACCGTTGTTTACCAGGGATCACATGAAGACTGGCGGAAACGAGACGAATGCCAATTCAATTGTGGCCCGCCTCGACTATGGTGCTTTTTCGATGCTGCTGCCGGCGGATGCTGAGGAACAAACCGAGCACCGATTGTTATCCAAAGATGCAAATCTGGAAGCTCAGGTATTGAAGATCGCTCATCATGGTTCGAAGTATGCAACGTCAGAAGATTTTTTGAAGCGGGTGAAACCGCAGTTTGCAGTGATCTCTTGTGGCGCGTGGAATCGTTATGGCCATCCGAGCCAAACGGTTCTGGATCATCTGCGAGCAGCTGGAGTAAAAGTTTATCGAACAGACTTGCAGGGCGAGGTAACGATTACAACTCGTGGTAAGGAGGGTGATGTTGTAATCAAGACCGCGAAAGAGACAACCGAAGATCTCTTTGCGGGCAGGACTGCGCAGAAGGACGATTCCTCCAGATCCGGATTTATTGCTTACGGCGATTTTGGACCACCACCAAAGACTAAGAAGTGATTTGAGTTTCCTTTAATGGGACGTATAGGACCTATAGGACGTATATGACCTATTTCCGACTATTATGAAACCAATTTCCTACAGCGACGCTGGCGTTGACATCGACGCAGCAACGCGCGCGACCGATCGAATCAAAGAGTTGGCGCGAACCACATTCAACCAGCGCACACTTTCCGAAATCGGCAGCTTTGGAGGAATGTTTGATGGTGCGTTTCCCAACCTCGCGAATCCCGTGCTTGTTGCTTCTGCTGACGGCGTCGGTACAAAACTTAAAATTGCATTCGCAACTGGCGTTCACAATACCGTTGGCGAGGATCTGGTCAATCACTGCGTAAACGACATTCTTGTTCAGGGTGCGCGACCACTCTTCTTCCTGGATTACATCGCTACTGGAAAACTCTCAACCGAAACTGTTGCGAGTGTTATCGAGGGAATTACGAATGGCTGTCGCAATAATGGCTGTGTATTGCTCGGCGGGGAGACGGCGGAGATGCCGGGTTTCTACCAGGATGGTGAATACGATGTCGCAGGGTTCATCGTCGGCGTGGTTGGTAAAGAGAAGATAATTGACGGTAAATCGATTAGCTCCGGCGATATATTGCTCGCGCTGCCATCCATCGGGTTGCACACAAACGGTTACTCACTTGCACGCAAACTCTTTTTCGAAGTTGCCGGTTACACCCCGTCAACGAGTTTGCCTGAATTGAAAATGACGGTTGGCGAGGCGTTATTGCAGAAACATCTCAGTTATCTTCGCCCGCTTGAGCCATTGCTTGATACTGGCAAGATTAAGGGGTTGGCTCATATTACAGGGGGCGGGCTGACCGATAACGTTCCGCGAATTCTTCCCGAAAATACTGCCGTCAAGATCAAGAAAGGCTCCTGGCCCGTACTTCCGATTTATGAGCTCATGCGCGAGATTGGAAACGTATCCGATGCGGAGATGTATCGCACATTCAACATGGGAGTTGGCATGGTGATCGTTTGTTCACCCGAAGATAGAGATGCGATCAAAAACCAACTCGAGCTGTGTTATGAGATTGGCGATGTGGTCGAAGGCAATCGCGAGGTCAGGATCGAGTAGAACTTTGGAGTGCGACGGCCTGCCGTCGCTTTGTTATAACAATCCTTGAGCTTTAATTGTCGATACTCGAACTGACCGCTGTAACAAAGCGACGGCAGGCCGTCGCACTCCAAAGTGGCGCCTCAATGGATCGTGAACATGCAAACCGCTCGTATAGCGATTTTGATATCAGGTCGCGGGTCAAACATGATTGCCTTGAGCAAGGCCGTTGCCCGCGGAGAAGTCCCAGGCGCTGAGATAGTTTTGGTGGTGAGCGATAAACCGAGGGCAGCCGGTTTGAATGCGGCATCTGAACTTGGTCTCAAAACCCTGGTTGTCGAAAGACGTGGTCGATCTCGAGAAGAACACGAAGCCGAGATAATTTCGGCCTTGCGGGCACGCAAAGTCGATCTCGTGTGTCTGGCTGGCTACATGCGACTGCTCTCGTCTTGCTTTATCGAAGCGTTCCCTCATCGAATTCTAAACATTCATCCCAGTCTCTTACCTGCATTCCCCGGTTTAGATGCACATCGCCAGGCGCTGGCTCACGGCGTAAAGTTCAGTGGTTGCACGGTACATTTTGTTGACGACACGCTTGATGGCGGACCGATAATCGCGCAGCGTGTCGTGCCTGTGCTGGATGACGACTCTGAAGAGACGCTCTCCGCGAGGATTCTTGAAGAAGAGCATTCAGTTTATGCGCAAGCGCTTCGATTGGTGGTGAGTAGAGATTATGAGATTGTGGGAAGAAGGGTGGTGAAAAAATAGGTCCTATAGGTCGTATAGGACCCATAGGACCTATTGTTGATTCCGCAGATCCTCTACTGCATCATCCTTCTCATCTGCAGCGCCCACGCGGCTTGATGTCGCACATGTTCATCCTGGTCGTTCAGAAGTCTTTTCAAAGGGTCGACAGCGCGATTGTCGCCTTTCAGACCAAGCGCCCAAGCTGCCTGTGATCTGACCTGCGCGCATGAGTCTTCCAGTGCGGCGATGAGTGGTTCAACCGCTCGCGAGTCACCTTTCAAACCGAGTGCCCAGGCAGCCTGTGAACGAACATATTCGCTGCTTGCCGAAAGAGCGATAGCGAGAGGTTCAACGGCACGTGAATCACCTCTCAATCCCAGGGCCCACGCCGCCTGCGACTGAACATGTTGACTCGGATCGTTCAAGGCCGCAATCAATCCATCGACGGAGCGTCCATCGCCTTTTAATCCGAGAGCCCATGCCGCTTGTGATCTGACTTTTTCATCAGAGTCTTTCAACGAATCGACCAGCGGCACTACGGCACGTTCATCGCCGACAAGACCAAGTGACCATGCTGCTTTTGAGCGGACCTCCGCCATGGCATCTCTAGTTGCTGCGATCAAAGGATCAACATTCCGGCTGTCGTGTATCAGGCCGAGGGCGAAGGCGGCGTTGTCGCGAGCTTGCCACACATCAGACCTTAGCGCTGCGATCAGCGGTTCAACGGCTTGTCGACCCATCCGTGATAAAGCGACGGCAGCGTTCTCGCCTGGAGTAGTTCTGAAATCCTTGCTGTCGTCCCACTGTTTCCTTTCCCCGCAAACGGGCTGGCGAATTTCAGTGTCATCTCCCAACAACTTGATCAACGCTGGAATCGCGTTCGCGGCCCTGAGCTCACCAAGTTGACAGGCCGCCTCAGTACGCTCGACAGCACTGGGTGAGCTTAATTTTGCAATTTTCGCTTTTACGTCAGGACTAACGTCGGCTGTTTGCTGCGTGCTTTGAGACTGAGTGGTCGACGAGACGAGGCTTAAGTCAAAAGGCGCATAAGTACCGCCGCCCATTGAAAGCGAGAGAACAGCTGAAATTGCGACAAACAGGAGTTTCATGGGATCACCTCGAAATGAGCTTCGCTGAGGTAACACCACGGACTGATCGTTTGTGGCAGTCTTGTGAGGACCATGAATATAGGACCTATATGACCTTTGCGACCTATACAATGCACAAAACTCAATTCTTCTTGGCGCCCAACGCCTCCGCACGTTGAAACGCCGCCCAAACGGCCTTCGACAACACCGTGCGCAAACTTCCCTTTTCCATCTGATAAATTGCTTCTGCGGAAGTTCCACCAGGCGACGTGACCATGTTGCGTAATTCAGCCGGATGTTTGTGAGACTCTCGTGCGAACAGTACGGACCCCAGAATCATTTGTTGGACAAGTTCCTGAGCAACATGACGCGAGAATCCCATGTGGACTCCGGCATCGATCAGCGCCTCCATGACCAGAAAGATATACGTTGGCCCAGTGGCACTTAGTGCCGTTGCCATATCGATTTGACGTTCGTTCTCCACTCGAACTGTTTTGCCAAGTGCTTCCAGCATCGCCCGAACCTGTTGCTCCTGAACTTCGCTGACGGCCGCGCTTGATGTCCACGCTGTAACCCCTTCGCCGACTTGAGCCGGAGTATTGGGCATGGTTCGAATGATCGCACCGTGCAGCAGTTCATCCGCGATTGTTTCTATTTTTGCTCCAGCGACAATGGAGACTACAACCTGATCCTTATGGATCGACCCGTTGAGTTCGGAAAGAACCTTTGCGAGGCGTTGCGGTTTGATAGCCAGGATCACGATCGACCCCTCGCCGGAGTCGTTCGGATATGCTGCTTCAACAGCTTCCCGATTCGCCTCGAACATTTGAATTCCGTACTTCGTGTAGAGTTCTTCACGTCTCGCAGCCCGCGGATGACTGCCTACCATCTGTTCTGGTGTCACCAGGCCTTTGCGTAATAGTCCTGCAGCGATCGCTTCCGCCATCACTCCCAGCCCGATAAAGGCAAGTCGCGCATTTGCGAGCGGGTTTGCCGCAGCTTGAGTTGGTGTTTCAGTCGCCATTGTCAGCTCCTATGTGGTGCAATGATTAAGTGAGGATAGCGCACGATTGAAAAGATGGGCTACTCTAGGAATGTCCGAGAGATTTGTTTTAAGAAATAGGTCCAATAGGTCAAATAGGTCCTATTCCGAAGTCAATGACAATCGACGAACAACTTTCATACCTTCGCAAAGGAACAACTGAGATAATTCGTGAAGCTGATTTGCGGGCCAAGCTCGAGAAGTCAGCCGCAAACGGCAAACCATTGCGCGTGAAGCTTGGTGCTGATCCCACAGCTCCCGATATTCATCTCGGGCACACGGTTGTCATCCGTAAGCTGCGCGCGTTTCAGGAACTTGGTCACGTAGTTATCTTCTTGATCGGCGACTTCACTGGATTGATTGGCGACCCCTCCGGCAAGAGTGCCACACGACCACAGCTAACCCGCGAAGAAATCAATGCAAATGCGGAAACTTACAAAAGCCAGATCTTTAAACTGCTCGATCCGGACAAGACCGAGATCCGGTTCAACTCCGAATGGATGGATAAGCTTGGTTCCGATGGATTTATTCGTCTCGCTTCGCACGTCACTGTAAAACAGATTCTCGAGCGCGACGATTTTTCCAAGCGGCTTCAGGAGGAGCGTCCAGTCGCCCTGCACGAGCTGTTGTATCCGCTCACTCAGGCTTACGACTCAGTTGCCCTCGACGCCGACGTTGAACTTGGTGGGTCCGATCAAAAGTTCAATTTGTTATTGGGCCGCAACCTGCAACGTGAGTACGGTCAGGAATCTCAGGTTGCGATGATCACGCCTTTGCTGGAAGGAACTGATGGTATACAGAAAATGTCGAAGAGCCTGGGAAACTACATCGGCATCAACGAACCACCACAGGAGATCTTTGGAAAAGTCATGTCGATCTCAGACGAGATGATGTGGCGTTACTACGAACTCTGCACCGATCTTACCTCATCGCAGATCAGCGCTCTTCGTGAGGCTGCTGAAAGAGGTGAAGCCAATCCCAGGGACGTGAAAGTTGATTTGGCAAAACGGATCGTCAGTGATTTTCATTCGCGAGCCCTGGCAGACGAAGCCGGAGAGGAGTTTGTTCGAAGATTCCGAAACAAGGAAGTTCCGGATGAAGTTGAAATCAGACACGTTCCTGCGAATGAACCGAAAGGTTGGGACCTGGCAACATTGCTCGTCATGGTTGGACTGGCGGAGTCCAAAGCAGAAGCACGACGGTTGATTCAACAGGGCGGGGTGTCTGTTGATGGCGAGAAACAAGCTGCCGGCAGTTCAGGCAATTTGGGAAAGCCAGGAGCGTCCGCCTTATTGAAGGTTGGCAAGCGTCGGTTTGTCAGAGTTGTGTTTGATTAACCTCGATAGGACCTATAGGACGTATTTGACCTATTCATCATGTCAGCTACGCTTGCAGCAACCGAAGACATCCTGATCATCGAGACGCCGGAACGCGTCGCGTTGCATTTTGGACTGGCCTCCATTGGTAACCGTTTTATTGCCTGTGCCATCGATCATGCAATTCAGACGTTCGCCCTCGGACTTATCTTTCTCGCTTTTTTCTTAATTGCTAACACCAGCAATCTGGAAAATGCATTCTCGACGGCGCCTAAGTGGGTTTACGCCGTGATGATCATCGTCTTGTTTTTAATCCTGACGGGCTACTTCGCATTCTTTGAATGGCTCTGGAGTGGCCAAACCCCCGGCAAGCGTTGGTTGAAGCTTCGTGTTATTCGTGAAGATGGCCGGCCGATCACATTTTGGGAAGCTTCGGTGCGAAACCTGATTCGTAGTTTCGACATGATGCCTGCACCGTTCTATTCGATCGGTTTGATCTCTGTGTTCTCGACAACGCGAGACCAGAGAATTGGTGATATGGTCGCGGGCACAGTCGTTGTTCGCGAACGAGAAGCGGAAGCGCCGGCATTTGCGAGAGTCTTCGCTTCACCCGTCAGCGATCCTGCATTACGTCGTTCATTCAAGCCAGTGAACTTCGCGGGTGATTTGAATAGTTTGACCGAGTCGGAGATTCAGGTTGTTGAAACCTTCCTGCGTCGTCGTTGGGATCTGGCGGATCTTCCGCGACAATGGATGGCGTGGCGAGTCTCGCTGCCTATCCTCTACAAAATTCGTCCCGCCTATGATGTTGAGACCTTCACTTACGAAGGCTTCCTCGAAGAACTGCTGCATCGTTACTTAGCGACTCATCGCTTTAGTCAGTGAAGTCCATTAGTATAGGACCTATTAGACTTACAGGACCTATTCAATCCAACTGGGGAGTTAAGAGACTGAATGGCTAAAGATGTTTTTATTCTGGGTGGCAAGCGAACACCGATGGGTGAATATGTCGGAGCACTTAAAGACGTTTCTGCAATTGAGCTCGGCACTGTTGCTGCTCGTGGCGCGCTGAAGGCTTCGAATGTTAACCCGGATCAGATCGATCACACTGTCATTGGTAATGCGTTGCAAACGTCGGGCGATGCTATTTATGGAGCTCGTCACGTTGCTCTGAAAGCTGGTGTTCCTTTTGATCGTCCAGCATTGACAGTAAACCGACTATGTGGGAGTGGCATTCAATCAATCATTTCCGGCGCGCATATGATCCAACTTGGCGAAGCGCAAACTTGTTTGGTTGGCGGAATGGAATCGATGTCGCAAGCGCCTCATGTTATTCGGGGAGCGCGATCAGGTTTCGCACTCGGGCAAGGCAAACTCGAAGACAGCTTGATGGTCGCGCTGTTGGATACCTATTGCAACACACCGATGGCAGGCACGGCTGAGAATCTCGCGCGCAAGTTCGAGATATCTCGAGAAGAACAGGACGCCTATGCATTGCGTTCCCAGCAAGAAGCAAAACGCGCTTTTGATGCTGGTTATTTTGCCGAAGAGATAATTCCAGTTGAAGTCTCCACCCGAAAAGGTGTGAACGTTGTGGCACATGACGATCATATGAGACCTGACACAACGCTGGAAGGACTGGCAAAACTAAAACCAGCATTTGCTAAAGATGGTTTTGTGACTGCAGGAAATGCTTCTGGCATCGTCGATGGCGCGGCCGCGTTGGTGATTGCTGATGAAGAGTTTGTGAAAGAGAACGATTTGAGTCCGGCAGGAAGAATTGTTGCGTGGGCTTATGCTGGAGTTGAACCTGAAATTATGGGAATCGGCCCTGTGCCCGCCACACGCGCTGTTCTTCAAAAAGCTGGGCTGAGTCTCAATGAGCTTGATCTGATCGAAGTGAATGAAGCGTTCGCTGCCCAGTACCTGGCTGTCGAGAAGGATCTTGGGCTCGATCGATCGAAGACGAACGTGAATGGAGGCGCAATTGCACTAGGTCACCCTCTCGGCGCAACAGGCACGCGCTTAGTTTTGACGATTCTTAACGAATTGCATCGACGACGTGGGCGTTATGGTTTGGCTACCGCATGTATCGGTGGCGGCCAGGGTATCGCCATGATTGTTGAACGGTTATGAGGGTGAGCGGAGAGTGGGCGAGTGGGTGTGGTAAGTGCGTCGACGCTTATCATTCGCCGATTCAGCCACGCTCACCCCTTCACCCACTCACCCAAGCCGCGTTCCGATTTTCCAATCAAATCCAAAATCTTGCACACATCGGTGACCGAAACCACAGTATCTTCGATTGAAGTGCTGGTAAATCACGCGTTCCTTCCAGTCTCAAAAATCGGCACGCGTATTGCGAAAATTTCCCGCGATAGCAAGACTGCGAAAGTGCTTTCGTCGGCCAGAGGATATGTCACGAAGATTTAATGACTTCAGTCATGACCTACGCTTGCGAAACGTAAGTTCGGCATGGTAGAAGTCCGCATCTTGCTGTAAATTACCAATCGTCTTCCTTCTTGAATTGCGAATTTTCGCGTGCTCTCAATTTATAGCTTCTACCAGTGCCACCAAGTATTCAAAGTTAACACTTAATGTTTAAGGAGTTCCCCTTTTATGTCGACAGTTCTGAAGTTTGTCTTCGTATGTCTTGTGATGCTCGCGTTCAGCGCCATAGCGATGGCGCAGTCAACCGTCACCGGCGCGATTGGTGGCGTGATTCAAAATCCAAATAAAGAAGTCGTTTCTGGTGCTACTGTCACCGTGCGGAATATGGGAACGAATAAAGAAGATTCCGCTACCACTGATGATACCGGTCGATTCAAAGTATCCCTCCTGCAACCAGGTCCATACGCAGTAAGCGTTTCCGCCACCGGGTTTGCTGCCTACTCACGGGAAAATGTCATCGTCGAAGTTGGACGTGAAACAACTCTGGACGTCGACCTTTCGCTTGGGCAGGTAGCTGGTAGCGTCGACGTTACTGCGGAGGCCCCGGTAATCAATACAACGCAGCAGGACTTCTCGAATAATATTAATCAAACATCGATTAACGAACTCCCAGTTAACGGCCGACGCTGGTCAAACTTCGCGATACTCACGCCAGCTGCCGTTCCGGATGGAAATTTTGGCCTGGTTAGTTTTCGCGGCATCTCTGGTTTGCTGAACAATAGCACCGTTGACGGAGGAGACAACAATCAAGCTTTCTTTTCAGAGGAGCGAGGACGTACGCGCAGCGCTTACTCTATCAGCCAGGCAGCGATTCGCGAGTTTCAGGTTAATACTTCAAACTTTTCCGCTGAGTACGGACGTTCGGCAGGTGGTGTTATCAACGCCATCACGAAATCAGGCACGAACCAGTTTCACGGTTCGGGCTTCTTTTATGACCGAAATAACAAATGGGGTGCGCGCAACCCGAATAGTTTCATCAGTCAGCTGGTTAATGGAGTCTCCACACGAGTAGCTCTGAAACCCAAGGATGTGCGTTACCAGTTCGGCGGTACTCTGGGCGGTCCAATAGTTAAAGACAAGCTGTTCTTCTTCTTTAGTTACGATGAGCAGCGCCGTAACTTTCCTGGTATTGCTGTTTTTAGCACTCCAGGCTACCTGAACACAGTCAATCGCACGACGCTCCTCGCGAGAGGTTTGACCAGCACTCAGATCGATTCAGCACTGTCATTCATAAACGATCAGACAGGCGAGGTGCCGCGCCGCGGAAATCAACGGATATTTCTACCTAAGATCGATTGGCAGCTGAACTCGAAACACCTATTCAGTGCAACGTACAACCGCTTAAGATGGAATTCGCCTGCGGGAGTTCAAACCGGAGCGACCGTCACTCGGGATCGGGCCGGCTTCGGCGATGACTTTGTTGAGATAGATTCACTCAATTTGCGTCTTACTTCAACGCTGTCGAGTCGAATCATCAATGAGTTTCGTTTCCAGTGGGCTGATGAGTTGGACACGCAATTCGCGCAGCCGCCACTTCCGGGTCAGCCTACCACTGCCAATGGATTTTCGCCGCAGGTAACGCTCACGAATGGTATAACATTCGGCAAGAGTACATCTCTCGATCGGAACGCTCTTCCGGATGAGAGACGGTTTCAATTTGCCGACTCGGTCAGCGTTAACGTCGGCAACCACGCCTTCAAGTTTGGAAACGACATCAATCGCGTGCGAGATGTGGACGACAATCTCTTCACGGGATCTGGTTCCTATACCTACAGCAATATCAACGACTTTATTGTTGATTACACAAACTTCGTTACCAACGGTGCTTTGCGTACTGCAGGAAAAACTTGCGCGACGCTGAGCAATCCGGCGGCTAATACTCGCCTCGCCGGAAAGTGCTACACAAGCAACTACTCTCAAGGTTTTGGTCAGCCGCGTTTTGAGGAGAGAACGATTGACTGGGCATTCTTTGCTCAGGACGACTGGCGCCTTACTCCTCGCGTAACGCTGAATCTTGGATTACGTTGGGACTATGAACAGTTTCCGAAACCCTTCCTGGTAAACTCAGCTTTACCGCAGACCGCAAACCGTCCTAGTGATAAAAACAATTTTGGCCCACGGGTCGGTTTCGCAGTAGATCTCAGTGGCGATGCGAAAACCAGCCTTCGAGGTGGCTACGGAATTTACTACGGCAGAATTAACGGGACGATCATCATCAATTCGCTTATCAATACCGGATTAACGACTGGTCAGACCGTGAGCTCAGTCCCGGCGAATTGCAGCGCAACACTCTGCTCTAATGCCACTGACACGGCGGGAAATCCGGCCGCTCCGATCTTCCCGAACATCCTGTCGACGGCACCCGCTGGCACGGCCAGTGTCAATTTCTTCCGAAACGGATTTCAGGTTCCGCTCATTCATCAGGGGGATTTTATCCTTGAGCGACAAGTGGCTCGTAATACCGTTGTCTCGGCCAGTTATCTTTTCAGTTTCGGACAGCACCTCACAACGTTCGTCGACACAAATCTCAATCCACCAACCGCGCAAGGACGCGTGAGCATCGTTGATGGACCTCTGGCCGGCCAAACCTGGGTGTTTCCCTTCTACCGAGGCAGTAGGCCGAACACCAGCTTTGGCAATATCCTCGAGATACGCGACAGCGTTGCGACTAAGTATCACGCCCTGGTGTTGCAGGCGAATCGACGGTTGACTCATGGTTTGCAGTTTCAAACCAGCTACACCTTGTCGAGAGCGCAAGATAACAATGGATCCCAGAGTTCAGCGACGTTCACACCTGGTTTTTCAGCGCTGTTCGATCCTTTCAATGCGGCTGGCGACAGTGGGCTGTCTACTTATGACCGCCGGCACAAGTTCGTCGCTAGTGTTGTTTACAACACAAATTTCAACGGTCTTAATAATACGGGCAAGGCGATCCTGAACGGTTGGACCATCGCACCGATCGTTAATATGTACTCTGGATTCCGATACACTCCGGTGACCAATGCGTTTACCCCTCCCGCGGGCGTTGCAACGGGTAGTACTTTTGGAACCAGCCCCGCAGGTGGCATCAATGGCTCAAATGGATCGCTTCGGTTCGGCTTGCTGCCAAACAATGCCTTCCGTACCCCGGCGATCAAGTATGTGGACTTGAGACTCTCGCGTCGCTTCAAAATAACGGAAGGTTCCAAGCTCGAATTCCTGGCGGAAGGCTTTAATATCTTCAATCGGACGCAGGTAACAAATGTCAATAACCGCATGTACGTGTTATCAGCTTCTGGCACGAACGTGATCGCTACTTTCGATCCTACGTTTGGCACGCCCAGTGATCTTTCGAATGGCTTTTTCTTCCGGGAACGCCAGATTCAGTTGGCCGTACGATTTGAGTTCTAAAGGAAGTATCCCATGAATGGATGCGGATGAAGACGGCTCTGGCTCGTGTTCATCCGTGTCGTTCTTTACCCGGCTCTCTCGTGGAGCCTTTAATCTACTTAACGACGAAGGTAAACCAGTCAATGGTAGAAGTCGCGCCGCAACGCATTCAACCTTCAAACCATTCATCTGAGGAGTTCCCCAAATGTCGAAATTAACAAAACTGTTTCTCGCAAGTTGTTTGGTTTTCGTTTGCGCCGGATTGTTATCTGCGCAATCAACTACCACGGGCGCTATCGGCGGCGTGGTTCAAAATCCCAATAAAGAAGTGGTGTCCGGTGCGTCCGTGACGGTGAAGAACGCCGGAACCAATAAAGAGGATACAGCAACGACTGATGATACTGGCCGCTTTAAAGTGGCTAACTTGCAGCCAGGAACATACTCAGTCTCAACAACCGCCTCCGGTTTCGCCACGGCGACAGCGGAGAATGTAATTGTCGAAGTCGGTCGCGAGACATCGCTTGAAATCGGGCTAACCGTCGGACCAGTTACCGGACAGGTTGATGTTACAGCCGAGGCTCCGGTCATTAACACAACTCAACAAGACTTTTCGAGCAACATTAATCAAACATCGATTAACGAATTGCCGATCAATGGTCGCCGTTGGTCTAACTTCGCGTTGTTAACCCCCGGTGCGGTTCCCGACGGAACTTTTGGTCTGATCAGTTTCCGTGGAATCTCCGGACTACTCAACAACAATACCATTGACGGCGGCGACAACAACCAGGCTTTCTTCGCTGAAGAGCGTGGCCGTACTCGTATCAGCTACTCGATCAGCCAGGCGGCAATTAAAGAGTTTCAGGTCAACACTTCGAGCTACTCAGCCGAATATGGTCGTTCAGCGGGTGGTGTCGTGAATGCCGTGACCAAGAGCGGAACGAATGAGTTTCATGGTGGTGCGTTCTACTATCAACGTAACAATAAGTGGGGGGCGCGTAATCCACTTGCCACACGTCAGCAACAGATCAATGGTGTGTTCACCCCAGTTGGATATAAACCGAAGGATGTGCGTCACCAGTTCGGAGGCACCGTCGGGGGTCCAATCGTCAAGGACAAGGCCTTCTTCTTCTTCAGTTACGACCAGCAAAAACGCAACTTCCCAGGTCTCGCAATATTCGGGCAGAATGGGTACCTCAACTCCGCTAACCGCGGCGCGCTTATTTCTCGTGGCCTTACCAATGCACAGATTGATGGCACATTGAACTTCCTAAGCAGCATCTCGGGACCTGTGCCCCGCACCGGTGACCAGAAGCTCTTTCTGCCGAAGGTGGATTGGAACCTCAACGACAAAAACACGCTGACAGTTGTCTACAACCGTCTCCGCTGGGACTCACCAGCAGGCATCCAGACACAGGCGACCAATACTCGGGCGATCGATAATTTTGGCAACGACTTCGTCCAGATAGATTCATTAAACGCAAAGCTCGCGTCTACGATCACGCCGACATTGCTAAACGAGTTTCGCTACCAATGGGGACGCGACAACGAATTTCAATTCAGTCAACCTCCAGCACCTGGCGAGCCGACCACTTCAATTGGTGGCCGCTCTCCGCAAACCAATCTGAACGGTGGAAGCGCGTGCTTCAATCCGGTTATTTGCTTCGGGATACCAGAGTTTCTCGAGCGGCCCGCTTTTCCGGACGAACGCCGTAATCAGTTCGCGGACACAGTCACTCTATCGAGGGGTAATCACACCGTTAAGTTCGGGGGTGACATCAATTTCGTTAAGGACATTATCAGCAATCTGCGATTCGCGGGCGGCGAGTTTATCTACTCCGGCGCTAATAACCTCAATGACTTCATAGTTGACTATGTCAACTGGCAGACCAGTGGCTCCATTCGTGCGCTCTCGGCCGCGAATACTCCAACCGACCTGCCAGGTAGGTGCGTCACTCCAGTGGTTGTGGCGGGAGTGAATACTTTCAGGCGTGCTGGGAAGTGCTACGCCGGCAGCTTCACTCAGGGGTTCGGTGTGCTCGGTATTACAATGAAGACCACCGACCTAAATTACTTTCTCCAAGATGACTGGCGAGTTGCACCGCGTCTAACCTTGAACCTCGGATTGCGTTACGAGTATCAGCGCAATCCGAATCCACCGAATCCGAATCCAGCGCTACCAAAAACGGATCAGAAAGTTGATGATCGAAATAACTTTGGACCGCGAATTGGTTTTGCGTGGGATGTTAAAGGTGATGGAAAGACCAGTATTCGCGGTGGCTGGGGCATTTACTACGGCCGGGTAATCAACTCGACCGTTTACAACACTCTGGTGAACACCGGTGTTAGCATCGATCGTGGTCAGCGGCAATTCACCAACAGTGCTACTAGTTTGGCTGGCTGCTCAGGTTCTACCGCAGACAACTGTGCAACGCTGCCCATTTATCCAAACCTGCTTCCCGCGACCAACCCACCAATCGGCGCAATTCAATTCTTCTCGCCGAAATTCCAACTGCCCCAGATTCACCAGTGGGATGCAGTGGTGGAGCGTGAAATTACCCATAACACCGTGGTCTCAGCTTCGTACCTCGGCAGCTTTGGAAACTCGTTACCAAACTTTGTTGATACTAATCTGCCAGCACCATTGCGGACGGTTAATATTAGCATCGTAGGCGGTCCGCTTGCCGGCCAAACCTATATAACTCCTATCTTTGTGGGAGCCAGGCCCAATCCGGCCTTCGCACAGCTCACTGAAATTCGGAGCGACGTTTACTCTAAGTATCACGCGCTGGTGCTGCAGGCCAACCGCCGTCTTACCAAGGGACTTCAGTTTCAGACAAATTACACGTTGTCGCGTGCGATGGATAACGGGCAGACTTCGACGACATTCACCGCTAACAACTCGCCGTTCAACGCCTTCGACCAGCCAAACGAAAAGGCTTTGTCATCGTTCGACCGGCGCCAAAAGTTCGTTGCCAGTGTTGTTTATAGTCCGAATCCATTTACGGAAGGTGCAGCAAAGCATATCTTTAATGGCTGGACTATTGCGCCGATCTTCAACTCGTTTTCGGGTCAAAGGTTCACGGGCAACATCAGTGGTTCTATTTCACCTGCTGCCTTTGGTATAGCTGGGTCTACTCCCAGCGGCGGCGTCAATGGTTCAGGCGGTTCGAGCCGTCTGGCGCTTCTGCCTCGTAACTTCTTCAAGCAACCAAATATTTGGTATTTGGATGGCAGACTTTCCCGACGGTTCAGCCTGACAGAAACAATGAAGCTGGAACTGCTTGCTGAAGGTTTCAACTGGTTCAACCGAACGCAAGTGACCGGAGTTAATGCCACGTTCTACAACTTGTCTGGCACTACGCTGACCTACAATACGCCGTTCGGTGCCACGACCGGTGCTGATAGCACGCTCTTCCGTGAGCGTCAGATTCAGTTTGCGGCTCGCTTCGAGTTCTAGTCAGTAACTCGGCAGCAAAACGAACGGGCGTGCTCTAAACAAGCACGCCCATTTTTTCTCTCGCAGCTGTACGACAGGCTGTTAGCCTGTCGACGCGGCTCGTTACCAACCACGACAGGCTAACAGGCTTTGCACAAAAAGTCGGATACCACCTGCTTTAGCAGCGTGGAGTCTCAGCTTCGCGCTAGGTGGTAGCTTTGGAGTGACGGTTAGATACCACCTGCTTCAGCAGCGTGGAGTTTCAATTTTC